>Ga0194125_10003086_pt1 | contig 27206 bp, 22 predicted proteins | sample TA2KigC250mmetaG_FD_148626 | JGI IMG/M metagenome (GOLD analysis project Ga0194125, IMG submission 148626) | Freshwater microbial communities from Lake Tanganyika, Tanzania - TA2015034 Kigoma Deep Cast 250m | ecosystem: Environmental > Aquatic > Freshwater > Lake | place: Tanzania: Lake... | reverse complement strand
CGGGACGGTTTCGTGGACGAGAAGCTGCTTCGCTTCCTGAAGAGGCAAGGTCTTGTTCAGCTGACTCTTGGTGTCGAATCTGGCTCAGTTGCTTCACTAGAACGTATGCGAAAGGGAATTCACCCCGAGCAAGCGGAAAATGCAGTGGAGCTTTGCGTCAAACAAGACATTGTCACCCGCTGTTCTTTCATCCTGGACATTCCTGGGGATACGCGCGAGGATATCCTGGAGACAGCCAGATTCATCAACCAAATTCGACGCTTCCCGAAGGTTGTATGCGGGGTACATACGTATCGCCCCTATCCGCGTAGCAAGTTGTGTGAGGATCTGATCCGCCAAGGATTATTCTACCAGCCGAGTACGCTGGAAGGGTGGGAAAACGAATCTTGTGTAAGACAATATACGGACACTACTGTGGAGCGAACTTGGCAAACCAATTTCAGGTTGTCTTCTCGGGTGAGTTTCTACCAGTCTCTGGAATCGGCTTTCTGGCTGAAGGCACACCAACTGACCAATCCAGTAGCTCGCCTGGTCAACCAAATTTTCATCGTACTTGCTCGTTTCCGCAACCGGAATCAGATATATGCATTCCCTCTTGACAGAGGCTTGTATATTCTTTTTAGAGATTACTGCACTCGACGTTGTGTGCGTCATAGAGGAACGTAGCCAATGAAGAGGATAGTTGGTGTAGTGGTTGCCCGGATGAGGTCGAAACGGCTACCTGGAAAGCCAATGCTGGACCTGGCAGGAAAGCCCAGCATAGAGAGACACATTGAGCGGTTATGCATGGTCAACGGCATCTCCGATATCTATATCGCAACGTCCAAGGCCAGGGGAAATCTACCATTGTTTGAGCAGGCTGAACGGTTGGGCGTCAAGATTTATGCTGGGGCTGAGGAAGACGTGGTGGAGCGCTTTGTATCTATTGGAAAGGCTAGTGAAGCTGACGCCTTGGTTCGCATAGGGTGCGATAAACCCTTGTTCTGCTACGAATTGCTGCAAAAAAATGTTGCGAGCTATCAGGGTGAGGATTATATCTATTTCAAGCAGGGGGTGACAGTCGGGGCTGCACACGAAATATTGTCCCTGAATGCTTTGCGTGAAGTTCACAAGAACTATCTTGGGACCGCCATTGCACAATATATGAGAGAACATCCACATAAGTTCGACATTCGTCCGATTGAAGCTGACACACTATATAAGCGGCCCGAGTATCGTTTGGCCTTAGACACTCCGGAAGACTACCGCTTACTGAAAATACTATTCGAAGCACTGCAAGCTCAAGTGCCTATTCCCACGCGCGAGGCACTCGCGTACCTGGATGACAACCCGCAGTTGGCGCTAATCAATAGAGACGTAGAAAATAAGGGAGTAAATATATACTCGCTCGCTCTTGAGAAAGAGCCCGTGTTCAGAGTGCTCACAGACGCGAACGGAGCTTACTGGGTCGTGGATCGAATGGGGTACCGTGTTAGCTATCAAGAGTTTATGAGATGCGTACTGGATGAGAAACGCTGGGCAAAGGGGTAAGCCGAATGGCCAAGGTTATTGACAGTTATCATGAAGTTGGCTTCTTTCGCCCATGGTTTCATAAGCTGCAACGCATTGGACTGAACTCACGTTACTGGGTGTATCGTATGAACTGGTGGCTGGTCAACAAACTTCACTATGTGACTCGATTCCCAATTCACATGGATATCGAGTCAACGAACTTCTGCAATCTCAAGTGTACGATGTGCCCTCACAGTCTGGATGATTTCGGGATGGCAAAAGGCTTCTTTGACTTTGAGTTGTATAAGAGGATTGTAGCGGAGGGGTCTCAGTCAGGTCTGAAATCGCTGAAACTGAACATCCGTGGTGAACCATTGATGAACAAGCGTTTAGTTGATATGGTTGCGTTTGCTAAGGACAGGGGAATCTTGGAGGTGATGTTTAATACCAATGGTCTTCTGCTTTCCCCTCAGAAAACCCGGGAGCTATCAGAAGCTCGCCTGGACTATCTCATAGTTTCGATTGATGGTGCTACGAAGGAGACCTATGAAAGGATTCGGGTGGGAGGAGATTTCAATCTCCTGAAGAGCAACATAGAGTATTTCATTCAATACCGCAAGGAAAAGCGTTTGGCTAAGCCTCTGATCAGACTGCAATATGTAGAGATGCGTGAAAATACGCACGAGGTGAAGCCATATCTGGTGATGTGGCGTGGGAAGGTTGATGTGATGACGGTTAACCGGTATTCCAATAGAGTGAATTGTGAGGACCGTTCGTTACTCGCTATGAAACCCGTTGGCCGGGCCAATTGTTATCATCCCTGGCGGCGTTTGTCGATCGACTGGAGCGGTAATGCCCAAATATGCTGCGGTGACTGGCAGAATCTTTGCGTTCTCGGGAATTGCCGTGAAAGAACAATATACGAGATGTGGCACTCTCAGCAGTTCAATGAATATCGGAGAAAACTCAAGGCGCGTAGGCTTAATGAGATCCCATGCTGCAAAAACTGTTTCGTTCTTGCCAGCTACCGCTGGGAAAAAGCGTAAGAGGGATAAGGCAATTCTTGACGCAAAAAACACGCCGTTAGTTACGGTCTATATTACTAACCACAATTACGGCCGCTTTATCGATCAAGCCATTCAAAGCGTCTTGAGGCAGACATTACAAGATTTGGAGCTCATCATCATAGACGACGGTTCGACAGACAACTCGGCTGAAATTATTGAGCGTTACGCTGACCACGAGAAAGTGATCACCATCCTCCAGCATCATAAGGGATTGAACGTAACCAACAACATTGCTCTGCGGGCCTCCCACGGAAAATACATCATGCGTTTGGATGCCGATGACTATTTGGATGAAAATGCGTTGATGGTGTTATCCGGTTTTCTGGAGCGCAACCCTAACGTTGGTTTAGTCTTCCCCGATTATTTCCTTGTTGACGAAGATGGAGAGGTTCTGGAAGTAATGCGCCGTCACAATTTCAGTGAGGTCAGTCTTCTGGATCAACCGGCTCACGGAGCATGTACTCTTATCCGCCGAGAACACTTGCTGGAATTGAGGGGGTATGATGAATCCTTCCACTCTCAGGATGGGTACGATCTTTGGACTCGGTTTATCCGGCATTACAACGTGCAGAATGTGAACCTACCTCTTTTCTATTACCGTCAACACCCGCGGAGTTTGACTTGTAATGAGATGCATATCCTCGAGACCCGTGTTCGGATCATCGAAAAGCAGGTGCAGTGTAACAGCCAACCTCTCAGCACAATAGCCATTATCCCGGTTCGCGGTCCTAGTGTTGACCCAGAATCACCCGCGCTTCGGTGCTTGGGGGGGCGTGCATTGATTGATTGGACCATACAGACTGCTCTGGAAGCCAAGCGGCTTTCAGCGGTGGTGATAACCACACCCGACGAAGAGCTGATAGCTTATGTTTCGAGGACCTACGGCGAGCGTGTGTTTGTTGTTAAACGTGATCGCAAATTAGCGTTACCTAATACATACATCGAGGATACCCTCTTTCATGCGCTCGGAGAGTATACACGACAGCGTTCCGCTCCGGATGCCTTCGTCCTGCTTTACATCGAATCCCCTTTTCGAACGAGCTGGCACATTGATAACGCGATTAACGTAATGGAGCTATTTGACACAGATATGGTAGTGGCTGTGCGGCCCGATGCAGACGTGTTCTATAGACACAGTGGCGCTGGGCTGGAAATCCTGCGCAAGGGGCGGATGCTCCGCTTGGAACGAGAAGAGTTGTATCGCGAGGTCGGACAAATGCGTGTCGTAAAACGAAAGCTTTTGGAAACGCAACGTCAACTCAGCGGGGGGAAGGTTGGGCATGCCGTTCTGGATCAGAACGCGGCACTACGCCTTCGGTCCGAGTGGGATTGGGAAGTGGCAGAATTACTGGCAAGCAAATCTGCAAGGAAAGCGTAGCATGACAACTTTTCAACGGGATAGAGTATTTGTGATTGCCGAGATCGGTGGCAACCATGAAGGTGACTTTAAGTATGCTCAAAGGCTAACAAGACTTGCGGCCGAATCTGGCGCCGACGCAGTCAAATTCCAAATTTATTCGGGAGATCATCTGGTTAATCCACTCATTGACCCGGACCGGAACAGGCACTTCAAAAAATTCCAGCTCACAAAGGATCAGTATATTGAACTCGCTAAGTTATGCGGGCAATTGGGCGTGAAATTCATGGCGTCCGTATGGGATATGGACGCATTCACTTACATCGACAAGTTTGTGCTAATCTACAAGATCGGATCAGGAGATCTGACTGCCTACAATATCATCAAAAAAATCGCCCAGAAAGGCAAACCAATCATTCTTTCTACTGGCCTGGCGAATATGGAGGAAGTCCTACACGCCGTGAAATTCATTTACTCCATTAATTCTTCTTATCGGTCCGAAAAGAAATTGGCCTTGCTCCAATGTTCATCAATGTATCCGATACCTGATGAAGATGCCAATCTGAACGTCATGCTAACCTTGAAAGAGAAAACCGGATTGCCTGTTGGCTACTCGGACCATACGGTAGGCACGATTGCTGTTGAGACTGCTGTTGCCATGGGGGCTGAGATCATTGAAATTCATTTTACGGATACACGAGAAGGTAAGACATTCCGGGACCACCTTATCTCTTTGACAAAAGAGGAAATTAAAAGTCTTATCGAGAAAATTCGAAAGATAAAGAAGCTCCAGGGCGGATTCGAAAAGAAACCCACCCAGTCGGAAAGAGAATCAAATCATATCATCTCTTTTCGGAGAGGCGTATACCCGAATCGCGACCTGAATGCAGGTGAAATCATCAAAGAAGAAGACCTCGTGACCTTAAGACCCTGTACTGGTATAGAAGCCGAATCCTTTTTTGAAGTGGTAGGGAAAAAACTACTGGTTGATGTGCGAAAAGGCCAGATCCTATCGCTGGAGTATTTTTCGAAATGAACCTATTGTTCGCAAAGGATGAGGCGCAGATTGACCACATAAAGGCAAGCGGGTTCTTTAGTGATCCACAATATATTCTATTTCCGCTCATGCCAAAAGCGGCTCTAAGTTTATTGGATCTGGGTATACCTGATGTGCGGCTGCCAATAACATTTTTGAGCAAGCCGGAACGTCAAGCGATCCATGCCCAAGCCATTGAGCTTTCCAAATCCTGGTACCGTCCTTTAGGAGGCAAACTTGAATATGAAGGTATCGATCTTCTTGACTGTTGCCGTCTCCAAGTGATTGGTTTCTTTCAGGATATACTTGCGGCCGAACAAATCATTCCACGCCTAATTGCCGAATATAAGCCAAAGAATGCTTTATTCTTGAAAAATCCGTCAATCCCCAGCTTTGATAGCCATATGCACGATGGCACCTCTGATGTTTTCGAGGCTGTGCTCCTGTGGAGGCTTCAACAACGGGGTGTCAATGTGATTTCCCCATCTGTGGGCATTTTGACAAAGGTGGGGAAGAACTTAAGGAGAAGCTTCCTTGCTCTACGTAAGAATTTCGGGAAAGCTTTAAATCCTTTCAAAGAGAGCGTTCATCTCAGGAAGCAGAGAGAAGAAGATCCTCGAAGGATTAAGCTGTCCGATTTGCCCAAGACCAAGCCTCTTCTGGTTGGCTTTGGCAGCGGTTACGACCTATTGATCATCTGGCCTTATCTTAAGGCCCTAGCCGCAGAAATAGACGGATTTCCGGTTTTGATCAATTCTGCGCCCAACTTCGATCCCACGACTCTGCGTTCTGGCCTGACCCTGGATGAAGCATTCCGGTATCTTTACGCGGGTGACATTCCGTTGGCTCCTACTGCCGGTTTGACCCCTAAAGTTATTCGAAATAGCTGCATAGAAGCTTCGAAGAATCGAGAGACATTACACAATAGTCTACAAAACCCTCTTCTGGATTTTCAATTTAAATTATTGTGGAATTCCCTCGTTCCGGCAGCAATGAGAGCAGCCAGACAAGCAACATCTTTTTATGCTAATTATAATCCCATTCTTTATTTAGATGACTACTGCGCCGGTGCTGACAACCGAGCTTGGACAGAGGCTGGTAATCGGGCCAATGTAGTAACAGTCAATGTTTCTCATGGAGGCATCAATCTTCTAGAGTTTTTTGATTTCAATTCTCAATGGATGCTTACTCGTGGGGAACTCGATCGCAGGCAACTTGCATCAGCATTCCCAGACAAGAAAGGCCAGATAGGGATAATTGGTGACCCAGTAATGGAGAATATTGGCTCTAGTTTTACTGGCGCTCATCCGCTCAAAAGAGACACGGTTCTTATCATGACGGGCGGATTCCTCCATCAGGTCTGGACCGACATGGATTTAGAAGGGTTTATCTCCACGTGGGAAGAGATCGCCCAAATAGCCCATGAGCGACCCACACTCAAATTTATAGTTAAGCCACACCCAAGTGTACGGGACATGGGCGATTGGTATCGGGCTTTTGTTCGGAAGAAATCTGTACCCAGCTTAACGGTGATCGACAATCAGAAATTGGAGGACCTGCTCCCATCCGCATTTTTTGCGATTCTGCTTGGCAAACCGGGAACTGCGGGATTGGTGGCTGCCTTGGCTGGAGTCCCATTTGTCTACCTTGACACTATGCTCTGTCGCGACGTGCCCGGTTATCGGATATGGTGCGATGATAACGGAGTGCCGAAACTGAGAAATGCCTCTCAGCTTGGGGAGATGATTGATCAAACTCATTCGAATATTCAATTCAGAGAGGAACTTCTTAATCAGAATCGGCGCTTTCTTAAGCTCTATTTACAAACCTTTGAACCTGCTTCCGTTATTCAACAGTTAAACTTGGAAAAGCTAACAAGATGAACCCGATTCTGAATACCCCCAAGGGCCTTCGTTTCTCGCTGATCCGCTTTCACGGCGACTACCCGAACTGATGAGTTGAAGGCTCTCAGTAAATTGACATGCGAGCAAAATTTTCAAGGCGTTCTATCAGTTTAGTTATCGTCGCAGTGGTCCCCGCATTTGCTTGCTTTTCCTGCACAGGTTTGTGTCATGTGTCACAAGTGAAGCAATGGATCATACATGTTTCAGCGAACGGGTCTGATTCAAACACAGGAAAACAAGGATCCCCCTTTCATTCTCTTGAACGCGCGAGAGACGAAATTCGTATTATGAAGAAGAAATTTGGCTACATTCCCGAAGGAGGCGTGATTGTAGAGATTGAAGGAAGAGGTCCTTTTTTCAGAGAAAAACCATTCGAATTGACTGCCGAGGATTCCGGTACCGAAGCCTCTCCTATCGTCTATCGTGCGAAAGCGGGTTCATCTGTTCTCCTTCTGGGTGGTAAGATCATTAACCATTGGAAATCCGTCACCGATCAGACCATTCTCAATCGTCTCGATGTGGTAGCCAGGGGTAAGGTACTGCAAGCAGATTTACGCTTTTCGGGAATAAAGAATTTGGGTCAAATCAACGAAGATCGACTTCAGCTTTTCTTCCAGGGCCAACCGATGACATTGGCACGTTGGCCAAATGATGGATTTGTTAAAATTAAAGGTCTCGTAGAGCCAGGAACAGCAGATATACGTGGGCACAAGGGATCAAAGACCGGCAAATTCATCTATGAAGGCAACCGACCGAATCGATGGGTGAGCGAGAAAGAAGCCTGGGTTCATGGGTACTGGTTTTGGGATTGGGCTGACCAGCGTCACAGAATTGCAGACATTGACACAATCAACCGAATTATAGCTGTCAAACCGCCCTATCATTCCTATGGATACCGGATAGGCCAGTGGTTCTACGCGTTGAATTTACTGTCTGAGCTTGATCGGCCCGGAGAATGGTATCTGGATCGAGAAACGAGTATGATTTATTTTTGGCCCCCTACTCCGATAGAAAGTGGAACGTCTATTGTCTCTTTAGCTACCAACATGATCGTTCTGAAGGAGGTTTCAAATATAACACTTCAGGAAATAGCCATAGAGGCAATAAGAGATACTGCGATTCGCATATCTGGTGGAACGAACTGTAAGATTGATAGTTGTATTATTCGCAATATAGGAGGCAGCGCCATCGATATAAACGGCGGAAGCGAACACAAGGTTGTTGGATGTACCTTAAGTAATTTGGGGGAGGGGGCTGTCGTCCTCCACGGTGGAAATCGCGAAACCCTTCAGCCCGCTAACCATGTTGCTGAGAACAATCATATTCATCATTATGGGTTATGGAAACGGATGTATAGTCCTGCCATATCTATCAGTGGCGTGGGAAACCGGCTAGCCCACAATCACATCCATGATGGTCCGCATCAAGCGGTAGCCTTTAGCGGCAACGATCATCTCATCGAATTCAACGACATCCACGATGTCTGTCTGGAATCAAACGACGCAGGAGCGATCTATGCAGGCCGTGATTGGACGATGCGTGGTACGATCATCCGCCACAACTACCTTCACCGTATCAATGGCTTTGAAGGTCGTGGCGCCATAGGCATCTACCTTGACGATATGTTCTGCGGCACGGAAGTTTTCGGAAACATTTTCTATAAAGTAACGAACGCTGTTGTAATCGGTGGAGGCCGTGATTCTAACATAGAAAATAATATCTTTTTTGACTGCAATCTGGCCATTCATGTGGATGCCCGTGCCTTAACCTCAGAATGGTGGCAGAAACGAGCCGGTGAATGGATCATAGAAGCTAAAGAGAAAACAACATTATTCGGTATTCGATTTAATCAACCGCCTTATAGCATACGATATCCTAAGCTAATCAACATACTTGCCGAGGAGCCTACAGCGCCTCGGGGCAACAAGGTAGCACGTAACATTAGCGTAGGCGGTAAATGGGCCCAAATCAAGGATAAAGCCAGGCCATATGTAATGATGGAAGACAATCTTATTGATCAAGCCCCCCTTTTTTCGGAGGGTAGATTAATAAGCTCAGATGACATGCGGGCTATCGACTTTCGTCTTCGGTACGATTCGCCCGCCTGGAAACTCGGTTTTAAACCCATTCCGGTGAGCCAAATCGGCATTTATCGTTTCAATTGAATAAAATCTTAATGGACTACAACACACTGGACAATAGAGTTACCCGGAGTAGACAGCGGACCCCCATTTTAGGATATTCTTTTCTTTCGAAATACACCATCCCATTTGCCCTGTTCTCTTTCTGGTTTTTTATCTCGCCCTTCCTGTTGCCTCATAGAGCGTTGCAATTTTCATTTGTTCTTAGAATTGGCCTTTTGGGATTTTTTTTGATTTCCATTTTTCGAGATCGGCGACACCCATCATTCGGGATGCTGATATGGGTAATGCTTTTTGGGTTTCTCAGTGACGGTGTGTCGGGTAATATCTCAGCAAGCCCTGCATCTTTAATAGGATATTTCCTGGGGGTTTTCAAAAGCAATATTGGATTGCTGATTTTGATGATTCTCTATCTGAGATCCTGGCCGAGTTTTGAGAACAGTCTGAAAGCAATCGTGATACTAATAACTGCCACTATCTCCATTGTAGGATTCTACCAGCTTTATAGTGGCAATATCATTGCAGATTTTTCTTCAATTGAACAATTTGTTGCACTGTTTTCATTTGAGAGAAATAGATTATTTGGCCTTTTATACCCGAGCAACAATCAGTCTGCGATCATCTTACTTATACCTTTGGGCTTGCTTCTCGCCTCGATGATTACAAGGTTTAATAAGTTCGACTTTTTACTCTTTACCATTAATTTCATTGCACTCCTGCTCACATTTTCCAGGGCAGCGTACGTTGCATTCGCAGTGATGTATATCCTGGCACTGGTGATGTTTTCCTCAAGGAATAGGATAATGTTCAGATTTTTGGCAAAATGGTCAATCATTCTCGCTGTCTTTCTAATTCCATTTGTCCTGTGGGCACAGTCGTACCTGGAACGAACGGGTGGCATTGATCGCATTTGGTCTCTCGGTACCCTCCATGCGCGGCTCAGACTATGGGAAGCAGCGATCACTTTCAGCACCAATTTATTTTTTGGCAGCGGGCTGTTAGCGGACCTGCAAAAACTCAATTTCCAGATAGCGGGGGTGTACATGACTCCTCATAATTTCTTTTTTGGCTGGACCATGCGCTTTGGATGGATTCCAGGTCTGATTCTGCTGGTAATCGTTGGCATACAGTTTAAGAGAATGATTAAGTTGTCATTTGATCAAACTCTTGCCCCTGGTTATCATAAAATATGCGCTGGCATCACTCTTGCCTTTTTTCGTAGCTTCCTTGGCCATCATTGATTCTCCATACTTTGTATTGTTTATTTATGTGTTGTCTCTTTGCTGTTTTAAGCTAATGAAGCCAGATAAAGTTATACCTGGGAGGCACATAACTCAGGCCTATGAGCCTATGTCCAATCCGAGAGGAAAATGGGACAAGGTGGTGACTACCCAGGTCATTAAATTGTTGTTTTGCCTCCATGCTCCACCGGTTTCAGACTTTCAGGATTACTGGATCTTTGTGAAGGGGTGAGATGACAGATCACACTCTGGGTCATTTGCGGAGGAAGTTTTACGCTCAGATTGGCTCCTTTAGTTCAAAGTTAGGCTGGCTGCCTATTTATTTGTGCTTTCAGCTCCATGGCCATAAACACGCTTGGCAAATTTTCACACATATGACGTCTGAGGAGCGCTTGTTACTTTACTGGCTTGGGCGACAACAACCACGTGGGGGAAATTTCCTGGAGATTGGAAGCTATTTAGGGGCAAGCAGTTGTTTCCTGGCAGCGGCTGCCATGGATATCGGAGGGGTAAAGATACATTGCGTTGACACATGGCAGAATGAAGGAATGAGTGAAGGGCTGCGCGACACTTGGGCAGAATTTAAGAAAAATGTCGAACCGTTTTCCTCTTTGGTTGTGACACATCGCGGCCTATCCACTGAAATAGCCAAAACGTTCAATAACAAGATAGACCTCTTGTTTGTGGATGGGGATCACTCTTATGAAGCATGTCGTGCAGATGTAGAAGCGTGGTTTCCTCATATGAAACAGGGCGGTGTTTTGGTCATGCATGATTATGGCTGGGCTGAAGGTGTTCGACAAGTAGTTGAAAAGATCGTCAAGCCGCGGCAGAGCCAGGAGGGTCATGTATTGCAAAATACCTATTGGACGCACTTGTAAATAAGACTTTTATTGTATCACTAAAGAACACGACGGATGCCTATTCTTGGAATAAAGCAAATACGATCCAAGCTGCTCTCTTACTTGCGCAACCATGAATTTGAGAGGAAGCTGAATAGACTATGGAATGGGTTACCCCCGTACTCTATCGGTTTTGGGCTTTCTGGATCACTGGGTAAGGCCCTCGAATTCTGTAGTCGTCTGAACGTTGATGGTCATATAGAAAAATATCGATACGCATTCTTGTCTAAACAGCCAATCCTGTATGCTTCGGTATACGCAGCTTTGCACAGGCATTTGCTTGGGGATTTACGGAATGTTGCCCCAGCGACAAAAAGGGATTGGGCTACCTATATCAATAGCTTCCAATGCAGTGATGGTTTATATCGTGATCCATTTTTGCAAAATGAAATTGCGGAGACAGAGGACTGGTGGGGCTGGAGGCATCTTAGCGCACAAGTGGTTACGGCTTTAACAATATTGGATACTAAAACCAAAATCATATTTCGATTCTTAGAGCCTTTATATGAAAAGGGAAAAGCCAGGCAGTGGATCGAGTCCCTGAATTGGGAAGAGCAAGCAGACTTCTCGAGTAATGCTGTGATGAATTACGGAGTGATGCTTCAATATAACCGCGACTTTCATGGAGTGGAAAAGGCAGGAACCGCACTTGGTGAGATTTTCTCCTGGCTGGATCAACATCAGGACCCCAAAACAGGACTATGGGGACGCAGTCCTTTTGATACCCCACGGACTCTCTCGATCGGTGTTCAGACGGCATATCATATTTGGATTCTCTACTTCTATGAGAGAAGGACGATACAGTTCATTGAGAGGTGCATCGATAGCTGCCTTAAGACTCAGAATCAGATAGGAGGCTTTGGGGTATCGTTAAACTCAAGCGCATGTGAGGACATAGATTCCATAGATCCTCTTTGCAGATTTTACTTTCTTTCCAATTACCGTCGCGACGATATCCGGGCTGCCGTGGAGAGAGCCATTTCATGGATTTTCGCAAATCAGAATCAAGATGGGGGATTCGTGTTCAAAAGGTTTGAGCCGCTTGCCTATGGCCACGAATTAATGACGACGCGGGCTGATGAGAGCGCCATGTTTCCCACTTGGTTTAGGGTGCTTTCCCTTGCATATATCAGTAGGGTGATTCCAAATCATCCAGTATTTAGACACGTCGATTTCCATTTCATCAAATGTCCCGGGTATCAGTTTTGGTACTCCCAATGAATGATGCATCTTGAGAATTATTTTATCCAAAGGAAGGGAGTGGGTATGAACGACCTCAAGAATCCGATAAAGTATTTGGGCAACGAACTTAAATACCTTAAAAAAGTTCTGGAGGGCGAATCGTGGTCACCGACTGCCGGAAGCTGGACACATACACTCGAAAAGGAGTTTGCAAAAAAGTTCGGTATGAAATATGGGGTCGCTTTCAATTCAGGAACTTCTACTCTACATGCGGCTTTAGAGGCAGTTGGGGTTGGTCCGGGAGATGAGGTTATCTCGCCAGCACTCACTGTGATGATGAATACCACGGCAACCATTCATTCGAATGCGATTCCTGTGTATGCCGACATTGATCCGGAAACATTCACGATCGATCCGAAGGATGTCGCGAGGAAAATATCTTCAAAAACAAAGGCGATTATGACAGTCTCATTATATGGATTATCTCCTGATATGGATCCCATTCTTGATTTGGCAAAAAAGAATGATGTCGCTGTTATCGAAGATAACGCGCAATGCATTTTGGGAATCTACAAAGGGAGGCGGGTAGGAGCATTAGGCAAGATTGCAAGCTACAGCTTCGAAACGACCAAACACATTTCCTGCGGTGAAGGCGGGATGATCACCACCAATGACGAAAGATTAGCCGAAGTTGCACGGAAGATAGGTGGACATGGATTTAAAAACCTTCGTGCCGAAGAAGGTAGGGTTCGCCTCAACCAAGATATTTTTCAAAACCCTTACTATAAGCGGCACGACGTGCTTGGTTGGAATTACCGGCTATCGGAGTTCAATGCAGCCGTGGCTCTTGCACAACTTGAGCGAGTCGAAGAGCTGGTGGACCTCCGGATCAAGACTGCTGAGACCTTCATGGATGTCATGGCATCATGTGATTATCTCAGACCCCAAAAGACCGCCGCAGAATATTTGAACACCTATTATACCCTTGGAGTGATATACGAGGGGCAAGAAAAGATGGGGGTTTCCTGGGAGGAGTTCAGAAAGGCCTATATACAGGAGGGCGGCGATGGAATATATGGAGCATGGAGTGTCCCTTATCTCGAACCCATGATTGCTGAGAAACAATTTGTTAAGAGATGTCCCTGGATATATGGAAAGGTTCAATATCACAAGGGGCTCTGTCCGATCGCCGAGGAAATACAGCCTAAATTAATGCAGTTCAAAACGAATTACAGGGATATAGAAGTAGCAAAGCTTAAGGCACAAGCTCTTAGAAGGGTCATAAGGAAGTTTTCTCTTAAATAATCTGAGAAAGGGAGAACGATGTTTGATATCGATTTTTACATGAGAGTAAATGATATTAGGAGAAAATTGTCCTTCGGAGAGATCACGGATAAGCAAGAGGTTTTTGAGGCATTTGAGGAAAACCGTAGCAAGATACCGGTCGTTTACAATATCGAAACCACAAATACGTGTAATATGAGATGTAAGATGTGCCCGAGAACCACCATGATGACACGCAAAGTCGAAACGATGGATAAAAGTACTTTTATTCGCATCGTTGATCAAATTGATCCCATCCCAGCGGAAAAATGGGCAGCCTGGGAGAAATTTGTAGAGAATGAGTACGGTATTTCTCGAGATGAAATGGGTGAGAACCACTTTTTTCTCTACATTATTCCCAAAATTATTCAATTACACGGTTATGGAGATCCACTCCTCGATAGAAACATGCCGGAATATGTCAGAATTCTAACAAACAAAGGTATTCCTTCTTATTTTAGCTGCAATCCAGCAAACATTGATGTTACTGCAATGGCGCACATGTTTGAAAATGGATTAACTTACGTCAAGTATTCCATTGAGAGCATTGATGATGTCGTCCATAAAGAGATCCGAGGCAAGGCCTCAGACTTTACTACCAGTTACAGAAAGATCGTTCAGTTGCTCGATATCAAAAGCAAGAAGGGATACGACACCACAGTGATCGTCACAATGCTGGACCTTAACAGGACAGGGCAGTTGAAGGAATTCGAATTGTTCAAAAGGGCATTTCAGGGTTTAGATGTATATATCTATCTTAAAAGCGAAGACCAACAATGGTATAGGAAAGACCTCCACGGAACAAGTTCTGTCCACTGGTCGGAATTTTGTAAGCATCCCTGGATGTCCATGACGATCAAATCAAATGGTGAAACTGCAATGTGTATGGAAGATTTTAATAACGAAATCATTCTTGGTGATGCCAAGAGAGAATCTCTCTCCGCGATATGGAACGGCGAAAGGTACAGAAGATTCAGACAGGCCCACTTTGATCTGACGCCTGGTATCAAGTGTACGGAGCAGTGTGATATGAAACTGATAGGTGAGTTTTTTACTGAAACCCGAGCGTTATACCAGAAGCAGGTTAATTTCACATGCAGGTAAATTGATCTGAAGTATGGAGTCTAATTTAGGTTTCGTTATCTTCGATAAGAATTCGACGGGGTTGCAGGATGGCAAATAAGAAGATCATCATCGGTGAGCGCTTGATTGGCGACAATGAGCCGGTTTTTATGATAGCCGAGATAGGCATCAATCATAACGGCAGCATTCAGATAGCAAAGAAGTTAATCGATGCTGCTTTCGCCTGTAATTGGCATTGCGTTAAATTTCAAAAGAGAACGCCAGAGATCTGCGTTCCGGACCATCAGAAGGAGGTTTTGAGAGAAACGCCTTGGGGAAAGATCACTTACCTAGAGTATCGATATAAAGTAGAATTCAATGAAAAAGAATATTCTTATATTGATAGGTATTGCAAAGAGAAACCAATCTATTGGGCCGCATCTATTTGGGATACACCAAGCCTTGAATTCATTTTGAAGTATGACGTTCCGTTCATCAAAATACCATCGGCTAAACTGACAGATCGTGAACTTCTTCGTGAAACCACGAGTTGTGCAAAACCGATCATTCTGTCTACAGGGATGAGTACCATTGAAGAGGTTGATGAAGCTGTCGATATATTGGAGAAATATTCAAAAGGGAATTATATCCTCATGCATACAAACTCAACCTACCCTACCCCTGATGAGGAAATAAATTTATTAGCGATAAATTTTCTCCGAGAGAGGTATAAATGTGTCATTGGCTACAGTGGTCATGAATACGATTTGGAACCTACAGTCGTTGCCGTAGCATTAGGTGCGAAAGTTATCGAAAGGCATGTAACATTAAGTCATAGTATGTGGGGTTCGGACCATTTTGCAAGCTTGGAAGTTCATGGAATGGATATGTTGTACAAGAGAATAAGAAATATAGATATCATTTTAGGTGAAGGTACTAAAAAGATTACTCAAAAAGAGATGGAAGTGAGAAAGAGATTGAAAGGGTATTAGATGAAAGGCGCCATTTTTGTAACTGGGAGGACTGACTGACGTAGGTGGATGTTTTCAGACGAAGGGGTTTATAGAGAATCAAAAAGGAAAGAGGGAATTATTTTTAAAAAGTGCGGGTGAGTAATGAGAATTTTATTGGTTGTTTACGATAATGAATCGTACATACATTGTTTTCCAATCGGATTAGCGTATATCGCTGCTGTTTTAGTTAAGGGCGGTTATGATGTTGAAATATATAATCAAGACAAGTTTCACTATCCAGATGAACACCTCACTGAGTATTTAGATAAGAATAGATTTGACGTTATTGGAGTAAGTGTAGTGGGAGGATATTATCAATATAGGAAGTTATTAAGAATTTCAGATGCAATAAATAGGTCGAAAAATAGAGGATTATATATTATAGGGGGGCATGGTCCTTCGCCTGAACCAACATATTTTCTGAAGAAAACGGAAGCTGATGTGGTTGTTATTGGCGAAGGTGAGATAACAATTATTGAATTAATGGAGGCCATAGCTAATAAAAAGCCTTTCGGTAATATTAAAGGAATAGCATTTCGAGAAGGCGAAAGAGTAGTTGCAAGTAACCGACGGGAGTTAATCAAAAATATTGATGAAATACCATTTCCTGCATACGATTTATTTCCGATGGATTATTACAGGCTTTTACGCGACCACCCACATGCTACGAGTACTGACTTCGTAATGCCGATTTTATCCGGCAGGGGCTGTAGATTTCAATGTAATTTCTGTTATCGAATGGATAAAGGATTTCGTGCAAGAACAAATGAAAGTATAATTGATGAAATTGAATTTCTAAAAAATAAGTATGGTGTCACATATATTGAATTCTACGATGAGCTACTAATGTCGTCTATAGAAAGAACAATAAGCTTGAGTGAAGCGATTATTAAGAGGAAATTAGATATTAAATGGAGTTGTAACGGTCGATTGAATTATGCCAAACCTAATATTTTAACATTAATGAAAAAGGCGGGATGTGTGTTTATTAATTATGGAATTGAAGCTATGGATGATAACGTATTGAAGAATATGAAAAAGGGTCTGACAACTAAAATAATTATCAAAGGTATTGAGGCAACATTGAATTCCGGAATAAGTCCAGGTTTTAATATCATATTTGGCAACATTGGTGACAATAAAGAAAGTCTAAATAAAGCGGTTGAGTTTTTACTCAAATATGATGATTGCGCTCAAATGCGTACTATTCGTCCAGTAACACCTTATCCCGGCTCGCCGCTGTATTACCATGCCATAGAGAAAGGATTACTTAAGGGTGCCGAGGATTTTTATGAGAATAAACACTTAAATTCAGATTTGTTAACTGTTAATTTTACAAATATGAGTGATCAGGAGTTCCATAAATGTTTATTGGATGCAAATACAATACTCCTTACAAATTATTTTCAAAAGAAGTTACGGTTTGCAATTCAGCAAGCGAAGGAACTTTATGTTGGAAATGATATCGACTTTAGGGGTTTTCGACAGACATGACATTAAACACTTAGAGCTTATCCATAAATAACTGAATCTGTTGGTGATTCGAGTCTTAAGATTATCCTGAAATATGACGTCCCATTCAATAAGTTAATTTCTGCCAAACTTACCGACTATAAGCTTGTCTGTGTGGCATTTTTCTGAGTTCATCTACCAAAACATAGGTTGTAATGTGTTAGGGGAATGGGGTAGAAAGTGTTCCAGAGAGAGGAGAATCCCATGTCCCCAAAGAGAGAAGGAAAGGACAAAGTTCCTAACCCCGTTTTAAGTTTGGAAGAGATCGAAAAAGCAAAAGCATTGCCCGTGGAAAAATCTTCCAAACACCGTCGTATTCTTACTGCCGAGAAGAAATTTGATCTCTTTGTAGAGAGTTGTCGATCTCCGGGACGAATCGGTGAAATGCTTCGCAGAGAAGGCCTATACCACACCGATTTGGCTCGGATTCGATCTGTTGTAGAAGAAGGAGCCTTGGCAGCTCTCCGTTCGGTTCGTCCAGGAAAGAAGCAAAGGCTATCGGTTCCTGCGGAGGCCCATGAGACTCTTTTAAGAGAGAAAGAGGAGGTTGAAAAGGCCTTAGCTTCATTGGTCATGGAGAACCAAGCTTTAAAAAAAGCCTGGCGTGGGGGTACGAGGGGTCGTTGAGAGGGGTTCGGTTGGAAGCGCAGCAGAAGGAGGAGCTTTTGGAGTTGTTTGATCAGGCTCGTGAGGTAGGGATAACCCAAGAACGGTTGGGTGCTCTGTTGGGGTTGGAGAGACATCGGTTGAGCCGATGGCGCACTCAGAAGAGCATAGGATCCCTGCAAGACAGCCTTCCGGGTCCAAGGCAAGCGCCTCACCGGTTGCTTCCGGAGGAGCGAGAAGCCTTCATGTCGTTGGCCGCCCGGGAGGATCTGGCCGATGCTTCGGTTCCCGTGCTCTGTGCTTATGGGAGCGACACGGACGTGGTTCATCTGAGTCCTTCCACAGGATACCGGCTTCTCAAAGAGGTTCAGTTGTCGGAGCCACGGGGAACGGCCCGGCATCGGAAGCCCATGCCTCGAATTAACCATGATCTGGCCGTCTCTCCCAATTGTCTGTGGTGTTGGGACATTACTTTCTTGGCCACCTATACATCGGGTCTGTTCTTTTACCTCTATGCGATCCTGGATGAGTATTCGAGGTATATCGTGGCCTGGAGGTTGGATTGGACGGTTCGAGCCTCTGGTGCAAAGGAGATTTTTAAAGAGGCGATCGATTCCCAACATATCCTGGATCTTCCCGAAGGGAAACGGCCTCAGGTGGTCAGTGACCGGGGAGGCACGATGAAATCTAAGCTCCTGGGCCAGACACTGGAGCCCATTCACATGCTGCGATCCTATAGTCGACCCAGTACTCCCACGGATAACCCCTTTATTGAATCTTTCTTCTCGACCCTCAAGGGCCATCCAACCTATCCTGGTCGATTTGAGACCTTTGAGGCGGCTCAAGCCTATTGCCTGAGTTTCTTTTCGTGGTATAATCATCGTCATCTTCATAGTGCTATTGGGTTTGTAACCCCTACGGACAAACATTTTGGCAAAGCCTCGACCATCCTTGAGTTGAGGATGCAGAGGGCGCGTTGGGCTAGGCAGAGGCGATTATCAACCAATCGAACAGAACAATTTAAACTAAAACTGGACACGAAATGACCCCGCTTGTGCTAACAAATTACAATCTGACTTTGGAACATTTATTCAGAAAATCACCATGTGAGGCAGCAAAATCTGGGAAACTGGTCATATTGTCTACAGGATTGAGCTCGGTTGAAGAGATAGGCTCTGCTGTCGATTTGGTAGAGAAGTATTAGAAAGGAAATTTTGTCTTGATGCACACTAATTGGACTTATCCAAGACGTCTCGAAGAAATGAACCTATTAGTCATAAATAATTTCTAAGAAAGATATCATTCCACAGTAGGTTATAGTGGACACGAATAAGATTTGGAACCAAGCGTAATTGGGGCCGTTATGGGTGCGAAGATAATTGAAAGGCGTATAACGCTTGATCATAACATGTAGGGATCAAACCACTTTGCAAGCTTAGAAGTTCATGCAATGGATATGTTGTACAAAAGGGTGAAGAATATGGATGTGATGTTAGGGGATGGGATTAAACGGTTAAGTAGGAAAGAAAGAGGTAAGAAAACAATTGCAGGGAAATTAATCAAATGAAAAAGGCCATCTTTATTACTGTAAGGACAGATTCTTCCAGGTTAGAAAATAAGGCATTGCTCAAGATCTTAGGCAAAACCACAATAGAGTTAGTAGTCTTAAGAGCAAAATTAGTAAAGAATGCCGATCAGGTAGTCCTGTGTACAACCGACAGACCGATTGATGATGATTTGGTCAATATTGCTCAGCGCTGCGGAATAAGCTCCTTCCGTGGGAGCACTGAAGACAAGCTTGATCGTTGGTTAGGGGCCACAAAGAAATTCAGAATCGATATTCTGGCCACGATGGATGGAGATGATTTGCTTTGCGATCCAGAGCTCATGGACTTAGGCCTTGCTCAGATAGAAAGTCACGGCTCGGATTTCATTCGTGCCCCTGAAGGCCTTATATGTGGTTCTTTTACGTACTGTATTAGGTCTTCAGCTCTCGAGAAGGTTTGCCAAATTAAGGGCACCACTGACACCGAAATGATGTGGACCTATTTTGAAGATACCGGTTTATTTAAAGTTGAAGACTTAAATGTTCGGGACAGAATCTTCTTCAGTGAAAACCTCAGGATGACTCTTGACTATATTGAGGACTTTGAATTCTTCTCAAAGATTTTCGAGCACTTTAATTCCTTGAAGAATGATGTCCCGCTTCGCAAGATTGTTGCGTTTTTAAATAAGAACCCTGATATACCGAAGATAAACTGGTCCCGCCATGTCGACTGGGCGGCAAATCAAAAGAGAAAAACAAAAATAATTTTGAAGGAAATGCCCAGGTCTTAGAGCAATATCATTTGATATGAAGATCCAGTGCTGACTCTTACCATAGTAGAGGTGATCCCAGATTACTGCATTTCAGCCCCCATATCATTACCATTCAGAGTCATATAGCAGGATGCCTTTCGAAGTGAGAATAAAATATCCTGATGAAGGTGAGCTCGATATTTGTGAACTTTCCGGCGCAGATGAGGTCGGGATCTTATTTCACAGGAAAGGACGTCTATTCAGAGCCATCAATCATGAGTTCGTTGAACACATACGATCTATATTCTCTTGCGGCCTCATTGAGGAGCTAATCAACCTTCGCCTTATCCCAAGGACATGGGTTATAAGTGATGTCCTTGAAGGGTTTGATTTAGTGCTTGAACATGAGGTGATTCAACCTATTAGTTATCCAAGAGAGTGGTCGTTCTCAATGCTACGGGACGCAGCTCTGACAGAGCTGAAAGTCAACCTCATCTGCCAGAAATACGGATATCAATTAAAAGATTCTCATCCAAATAATATAGTCTTTGATGGGACACACCCACTGTTTGTGGATGTTGGAAGCATCGTAAAGGTAGATCCGGGTATCATCGGGTGGAGAGCCTATGAAAATTTTTTGCGTTCCTATTACTACGCCTTGAAGATTTGGAAAGATGGAAATGGATATATTGGGCGTCGCGCCCTTATAGGATCTGAAATCGAGTCTATGCCGCACGAGACTTTTCTCATTTATCAATATCCAATCCTAAGAAAATTGAATCTTAGGTATATCAGTCGAGTTGTGCGGCTCTATTTCAGATACAGAAAAATCTCGTTGATTCCTTCAGAGAGACTCAAAAGCAGGATTGGCGGCCTGGCGGGCGTGCTACTCTTATTCTTACGAGATAATGGCCTTTTGCCATTTCTGAGAGTCAACCTTTCTTCGTTGATCCGCAAGATCAGCAATTTTTCCTGCAAAGCATATCCTACTGGCTGGGAGCACTATCACGATGAAATTGCTGAGATATATGCAAAGGGTGAGATATACCCAAGATTCGAAAGAATAGTTGAAATTATCAACAAGTACAAAATTAAAACCGTCTTAGAACTCGCGGGAAACGCCGGATTCCTCTCCAGAATGATCATAAAAAAGTGCAATGTGAAGAAGGCAATCTGTACGGATTATGACGAGAGAGCTGTGGACCAGATGTATACGCTGGCAAAGGACGCTTCCATTCAACTGACCCCTGCGATCCTCAACTTTGTTGTTTCTACAAGCGTTTCGTGCGAGATACCCCTCCCAGAGCGCTATGCTTCAGAAGCAGTGTTGGCTCTCGCGGTAACACACCACTTGCTTCTGACCCAGAAGGTTCCGGTCGATTATATTTTTAAGACGCTCTCTCTCTATAGTACAAAGTACGTTTTTATAGAATTCATGCCCCTTGGTCTTTATGACGGTCGGCATGCTCCTGATCTGCCCCGGTGGTACACAGTGGATTGGTTCAGAGCCTCATTCAGAAAGCACTTTGATCTGATTATTGAAGAACAGTTGGAGGAGAATCGCATTCTCTTTTTTGGGGAATTGAAGCATTCGGACCGACTTCCAGAGGATCGGCTTGCAACCCCGAATTCTAGCCATTGATAGCCAATCCATTATGAGTAGTTCCATTTTGCTTTCGGTAATTATTCCTACAAGAAATCGGGCAACCCATCTATCCATCACCCTTGATTCACTCGCTAAACAGAATGCTGTCCCTTTCAATTGGGAAGTTGTGGTGGTTGACAACGGCTCGACCGATGACACTGAGGGGGCAATTCGAGGTAAGGCTCGGGAATTACCACTTAACATACGCTATGTTATTGAACCGAGACCGGGCCTGCACTTCGGACGGCATCGAGGGGCACGCGAGGCTAAGGGCACATACCTGGCGTTTCTGGATGATGATGTCATTGCAGCACCGGATTGGATCCGAGGCGTGGAATTACTGGCCCGAGGCCAAGCTGACGCCGTCGCAGGCCGCATTTTGCCCAACTGGGAAGCAACGCCACCAAAGTGGCTCCTTAAAATGGCTACGTGCCTTAATAATCTCTCACTGCTTGATGAAGGCAATTCAATAAAGCCCATCGAGCCAGTTCGTGCAGTCGGGTGTAATCTATTTATTGGGAGGGATAGCTTATATGAGCTTGGAGGTTTCCACCCGGATGGGCTACCTAAGGAACTATTACGGTACCGGGGGGACGGAGAGACTGGCCTGATGTTGAAGTTCGCCCTGAGTGGATTACGATGTCTCTATAATCCCGAAGCTCTGGTCTGGCATCGCATCGGCACTTCGAGGATTACTGTTGAATATCAGATGACACGTGCCTACAATCAGGGGATCTCCCGCTCATTTACCGGAATCAGGAAAGCTCATGGTTTATATGCTAATGAAACCCCACATGGCGGAAATTCCAACCACCGAGCCCCCGGAATTTCCCTCCCAGAAAGAGTCCTGAAATCAGTCCATCGCAGGGGACGGGCCCTACGGAACAAATTTTTCTATAAGCTTTACAGTCGACTACTCAACGAGATTGAGAACGCAAATAGAGCTGGCTGGGATTTTCACCAGACGGAGGTCCAAAAAGATCCCACACTGCTGGCATACGTGTTACGGGAAACATACCTCGATTAGATGCATAGATGTTCTGCGTAGATCACTCCAATAAATTCGCCACCGGCCGAAGGCCTCGAATCGCCAGCCTCTACATGGCACGGGACAAGTGAAGAAACGCATAGGACATCAATGCTGAGGAATGCCACACGACGATGCTCATACGATAACATGGGAGAATCGATAACACCCAATATCATCTTGTCTACAGGTCCAATGCCTTATCTTTTCTGGACAACGGGCGTATATTACCTCTGGGAGCTCTCTCGAGCGTACAGGGTGAGCTTAATCGTAGATGAAGACTATAAAGATGATCCTCTCTTTCACCGCGTGATCAAGCTTTGCTCTGTGGAAGAAGTGGTATATCTGCCAAACAGGTCCAATCTTATCGCGAGACATCGATTCTACTCCAAAGTCCTACGAGACCTTGTTCAGAGACACCCGCACGCCGTCGTACTTCAGTATAACGATGTTTATCCTGATAATTACTATCTGACTCATTTCACCAAAAGGCAGAACAATCTCAGTAAAGTAGTGATATTTCAGGTTGGACAAATTTTCCGAGACTACATTGCCGATTACCACGCCAGGATCAGTTTTGCAATAGACAGTCTAAAACTAAGATATGGCATTCCTTCCTGGATTGCTAAACTTCTCTATCGCGTCAAGGGTGAAATCAAGCACCTGCTTGATTTCTACTTGCTACCCTTGTTTTTTTCAGGAAATGCTTTCGCTCCCAAGCTAAAACTTGCCACAGGAAAACTGATCCACAGGAATATATGGAAGGACGTCAATTTCAAACTTTATTATAAGAATATCGAGATGGAAATGGCTGCGGAAGTGGAAGGTGACACCAACGGATCGAGTAAGCGGATTCTGATCCAACATCCCCTTGAGACCGTAGGCAGGGAATGCAATGCAAAACTTTACAGCGATCATGAAGAAAACCTCATTACCGTCCTTCCAAGTTACGGATTTGTGAACGCTTTAATCTCCCAAAACAGTTCTGGCGAGGCTCCTATTGTCAAGGAAATTTCTGAGAAATGGCGTGAAGTGATCGCACTTTTTGAAAAAAACCATAAAGGCTGGAAGATCGCCTGGAAGTTACATCCAAATGCAGCTCAGGACCGTCCCTTACAGTCTATCACTTCTCAGCTTCAGCAAGGTTTCCCGAACATGACCGTCATGCAATCTTCTGAAAACGCTTCCAGGTTGATACTTCGATCCAAGATTATTTTATCGGACGTGTCTAACGTTTTGTGGTGGGCAAGCTTCATCAAGGGGAAGGTTCCCATAAGCCTGGACATATTTCGGTATCCAGGTGGCGACGGATTGAAGGGATATGAAGGAATCTATTATTTCGAAACAATTTCTCAGTTAGAGACTTTTATTACAGAATTGATGCCACAGTTAGATGCAACGGTGCAATATAGCCACATTTCAGATAAGCCGTCGTTGACAGACTTCCTTAGCTTGCTTCAAACCTAACAATAGTGAGCCATCACGTGAAAATCACCCTTGTTTCCCCGTTATGCAAGCGCACAAATAATAAAGGGTGGGGGTCCAAATTATTATGAGGGCATGTGTTGTATGCGGAAGTTTGGCAATCAGAAGATTCTCTTACAATAATCACTTCAAGCGAGTGAATAAGAGATACGTTAAGCATCTGATGGCCATATTATTGGCTCCTGCATTGAGGTGTTTGAACATCGGCTATTACACTAAGATTAGAACGAGAATGATTTTTTCTCCCATATACAATATTATCAGATGTAATGATTGTGGATATGGCGTCTACGACAGGAAAATCGACCTGGAGTTGTTGAAGAAATATTATGCGGATGAATATTGGCAATCTGGCGGGATACCTCGTTCCATGTGGCATCAACATGGTGTATTCAGGGAAGATCCACGTTCAATCGGCCAATATAACTGCGTGAAAGAAAGAGTCAAGAATTTATGTAACATCGAAGTCCTCGAGATTGGAGCTGCGGGTGCCTTTTTCTCAAGACTGCTTCGGGAACTGCACAAAGGCGAAGTCAGACTGAGTGCTGTCGAACCAGGGCAAGGTTGGAAAGAATACTATAATGCGACCAATATTGAGTTGATATCAGACTTTTTCCCTTTTGAGAGCGATAGGAAGTTTGATTATCTTCATGCCTCTGGCTGGCTTGAACATGTTTATGATCTGGATGATGCTTTAAAGCACATTAGGGACCATCTGAAGCCAGGAGGGCTACTATTTATAGAGGTGCCAAATTGTCATTCAGGCTATTTTAAGTTAGACATAGGCGATGTGCCTCATCTTCATTTTTTCACTGCCGATTCTTTACGCCTCATTTTAAAAAAATATGGATTCAGCGTTCTTTCAATTGCCGAATATGGATTGACCTACGAGGAAGAATATATCAGAAGGAATTTTAATACGTTAGACAGGGAAATAATTGAGCAGGGAAGAACGTCAGAAAAGGAAAATATACCGCGTCTACATGGGTACAGTTTGAGGGGGTTTTTTGAGCTGACCGGTTAGATCCAGTTATCTGCCATGGATCGTTGGATTAAAGCAAAACTTAGCAAGGATTCCAACGTAATAGGGCCGGGCTTCAATACAATGACCCCGATTGTGGGAATTAGTTTATGGCTCCGAGAATTAACAAATAATTTTACAATAGCCTTCTTGAACCAGGTTTTGATGATGAAACCGAGAGTTGCATTCATCCTATACAGATATCCCCTTGGCGTTTCCTCAATGATCGTAAACAGCATAAGACTGTTCGCCGACAGAGGATACCTGGTAGATATCTTTATCAACATAAACAGTTTAAATCTTGCACCGATTGAGTTCAATAACGACTCCGTCAGGAAGGTTGTGTACGATGACAGCCAAAGATCACTTCCCCTGAAGGCTTATATTCACCTTCTGTTCAGAATGGATAGGTTTGCTACGAAATTGCTTGCCCCGCTTCCTGACAGCCTAAGACTTCCCTTCTTATTTCCAGACCTCTATCTATTTTCGATATGGCTTAGGAGACGTCTAAAACTCTACACGTACGAATATTACATTCCTGTGGAATGTAGGAGTCTTCTATGTTTTGTTGATTTTCCTGAAGAATCCAAGATAATCTACTGCAATATGGAGTTATTGGACTGGAATAAATACTCCCCACTTTATCCAGGGAAGACTGTCCTGAAAGAGATTGAATATAAAGTCATATCCAGGCTTGATCATGTGGCTATCACAAGTAAGCGGCGAGCTGAAATGTTCTGTGAGATCAATAAATTTCCCATGAATAAGATTGATATTTTGCCAGTCACTCCCTTAGGGGACCCTATAAGGATAAGGAGTGGATACTTCAGAAAGGTTTTTGGGATCCCGGAAGATACCCGTGTCGTCATATATTGTGGCAGTTTTTTCCCATGGGCAAAATGCCTTGAAATTATCAGAACCGTGAAACATTGGCCAGACGATTACGCATTAGTAATGCACACATGGAACCAATCTGCCGTTGGAACAGAATATTATAACCAGATGGTTGAGGAGGCAAGAGGCTTACCGATCTATTTTTCATTCAAGTATATTGAATATGATAAGCTTGCCTTAGCCATATCCTCTGCCGATATTGGCCTTATGTTTTACGACGGAAGTGATGCAAATTACAGCGAACTTCTTTTCTCATCAAACAAGCTCGGAGAATACTTAAAAGCAGGATTGATGATCATTTGCTCCGACCTCCCGTCTTTAAAGCAATTTGTGGAGGATAATGATATTGGTGTTGCAATCCCAGTGGAGGAACTGCCCAGAGCGATCAAGGAAACAACAAAGCGGCTTGGAGCTTTTAAGGCGAATAGCGTACAGTGTTATTCCGAAAAGTTTCGCTTTGATGAGTATTTCAGTCGCTTTTATGAAAGACTGCAAAGGTGGCAGGTCGAATCAAAGGAGCCTTATCATGGGGGCCAGCCAGCATTTGATCCATAATCCCGGATGGTTTGTCAATGCTGCTGATTTAGATACGGGCCTCTGTTTATGAAGCATCTGGCAATCCTCTTATCTATCGCACCCACCGAGGGAGGTAAGTTTCAATATTCTCTGTCCCTATTGTATGGATTATGTGCATTGGATCCAGCCGAATACAGAATCTCAGTAATCTCTTACGATCGAGCATGGTCCGCTTATATCCCAAAACAAGAAAATGTGAAGCATTTTGAATGCCGGACAATGATTCCGGCTCGCTTTGTCCGAAAGATGTTGTTAGCTATACCACACGGCTTGCCTGTATGGCGCGAAATTGGCCCGATAATCAATTCTTTTCATAAATTACTGTATCGTCTAAAACCCGACCTGGTTTTCTATCCAGCCGTCGACTCTATGCTTTATGAGACGGTATTCCCGGGCGTGGTGTCAATCCATGATTTGATGCAT
>Ga0194125_10003084_pt1 | contig 27211 bp, 33 predicted proteins | sample TA2KigC250mmetaG_FD_148626 | JGI IMG/M metagenome (GOLD analysis project Ga0194125, IMG submission 148626) | Freshwater microbial communities from Lake Tanganyika, Tanzania - TA2015034 Kigoma Deep Cast 250m | ecosystem: Environmental > Aquatic > Freshwater > Lake | place: Tanzania: Lake... | reverse complement strand
TTCCCCCCGGCCCTCCCTTTTCATGTAGATCCGCTCGATGACGCGGAAGAAATAGACGGCGTTCAGCAGGCTGCTCACCAGGATCACGGCCAGGAAAACCCATTTCTCCGCCCGGACGGCGCCGAGCGCGAGATACCATTTGCTGAAGAACCCGGCCAGCGGCGGTAGGCCGACCATGGACAGGGCGCCGACGGTGAAGGCGGCCGTCGTCCAGGGCATTTTCCGCCGAACCGAGACATCGAACCGGTCGATGTACGAATGGCCGATCCTCAGCCTGAAGGATCCGGCCACGAGAAAGAGCAGGGCCTTCATGACGGCATGGTTCAATACGTGAAGCACGGCGCCGATGAGCCCCAGCGGCGAGGCCAGCCCGATGCCGATGCCGATATAGCCCACCTGGGCGATCGAGCTGAAGGCCAGCATGCGCTTCAGCTCCTTCTGGGCGATGGCCATGATCGAGCCGTAGACGACGGCCGCGGCGGCCAGCCAGCCGATGACCGCCGTCACGGGAAGCGTCCGGGCCGCGAACTCCGCGCCGAAGACGAAAAACAGCAAGCGGATGAGAACATAGGCCCCGACCTTGGTCCCGGTAGGCGCGATCAGGGCCGAGGCCGACGACGGGGCCATCGTGTAGGCGTCGGGCAGCCAGCCGTGGAGAGGGAAAAGGGCCATCTTGATGGACATGCCCGTGACCATCAGGACAAGCCCCACAATGACCGGCGGCTCGGTCCGCACATGGGGCAGAATGGCGGCCAGGTCGGCCATGTTGAGCGACCCCGTCATGATGAAGACGAAGCCCAGCCCGAGGAGATAGAAAGAGGCGCCGATCACGCCCATGATGAGATAGCGGAAGGCGGCCACGGGAGAACCGCGCTCGCCGGCGGCGATGAGCCCATAGACGGACAGCGAGCTGATCTCGAGCCAGACATAGAGGTTGAAGAAATCGCCGGTCGCGACGATGCCGTTGAAGCCGCAGAGCATGAGCAGGACCAGCGCATAGTAAGCAACGCCGCGGTTCTCGCCGCGGATCTCGGCTTTGACGGACAGGCGCGCGTGGACGAGCACGGTCAGGGCGACGGCGTTGATGACCAGGATGACGAAGGCGGAGAGCGGATCGAGAACGTATTCGATGCCGATGGGCGGCGGCCAGCCGGCCATGAAATAACGGATCCGCCCCTCCTCCAAAACCCGGACAAGGTTGAGGACGGAGAACGCCGCCGCGGCGGCGGAGGCGAAGAGAGCGATACCGTAGGCGGATCGCCGCGCGACGAGCGTGACCAGCGGGAGAACGAGAGCGCCCGCGAGCAGCGCGAGAACGGGCAGGGCCGGGGCGTCAGGCATCGTTCCCCTGCCTTTCCGCGGCCTCGCTCTCCCGCCTCATCCGCTCCATGAGCTCGGGCTCATTGAGCGTCCGGAAGCGCCGGAAAATGGTGACCAGGAGGGCATAGCCGACACCGGCCGTGGCCACGCCGACCACGATGGCCGTCAGCATGAGCGTGTGCTGGAGGGGATTGACGTATAACCCCGACTCGGCCGTCCCGACGGCCTTGTCGGCGATCGGAATGGTGGCGCCCTTCTTGACCGCGCTCGAGATGAAAAAGATGATCACGGCAACCTGGAAAATGGTCATCCCGATGAGCTTCTTGACAAAGTTGCGCTTGACGATCATGCCGTAGAGGCCGAGAACAAGAAGGACGACCACGAACCAGTAGGCATAGTGGCCGACGAAGAATTCCAGCCCGCTCATCGTTCTCCCGACTCGAGCAGGTCGTCGTAGATGGACACCAGGATGCCCACGACGGCCAGGCCGACCCCGACTTCGACGAACAGGATGCCCAGCGACCGGAGGGCCGCGGCCGCGCCGGGAAGGGGCAGGTACGCATAGTCCAGGAATGAGCCGCCGCCGAGCATGGCCGCGACGCCCGTGCCGAAGTAAATGAGAACGCCCACCGCGCCCAGGGGCATGCCGAGAGCGCGGGGGAACTGGAGCTGGGCGATGTCCATCCCGGCGGCCAGGCGGATGAGGATGACCGCCGCGGCCAGCATGGTGCCGCCCTGGAATCCGCCGCCCGGACTGTAATGGCCGTGGAAGATGACATAGAGCGCAAACAGCATGATGAACGGCGAAAGCGTGCGGCTGACCAGAATGACGATGTCGTCGCTTTCGTAGTCCCTCACGGCTCGATCTCTCCCTGGGGGTTTTTCCGCTTCCGGCGCAGGATGAGCAGGCAGGCCAGTCCGGCCGCGAAGATGACCGTTTCCTCTCCCATGGTGTCGAAACCCCGGTAATCGGCCAGGATGACGGTGACCATGTTCGGCGTCGCGGCGTCCTTGTAGGCATTGCGGATGTAGTAAGATGGGGCGCTGGGCGTCCCCGCGGGGCTCGTGTCCCGGTGCAGGACGGCCGTCGGATCGCCCCTGTTTGGAAGTCCGGAGGCCGCGTAGATAAGCAGCCCGGCGAACAGGGCGAGCGCTGCGAAGTTGGCGACTTTCATCAATCCCGGCATGTCCTTGTCGTTTTGAAGATGGTCACGACGAACAGCACGCCGCTCACGCCGCCGCCGACGACGGCCTCGGTGAAGCCGACATCCACGGCGCCCATGGCGACATAGAGAAGGGCGGATAAAAAGCTGAACACGGTCAGGCTGACGACGGCGGTCAGGAGGTTCCGCGACTCGAGGGCGAGGAGAGCCGCCGCCACCAGGAAAATGAACAGCGTGACTTCGAGTTCCCAGTGCATTCAGGGCTCCTTTCTTTTCAGCGGGCAGGCCGGTCCGCCGCCTTCCTCATCGTCGTCATCGCCGTCCGGATCGCCCCGGAGGAGGCCGGCGCAGGCCTCGACGTCCAGGCCCAGCCCGCCGTCCATTTCGTCCTCGTGTCCGACCGATTCGGAATCGACGTGATCCTCTCCTTCGTGCGTTCCGTCCGCGCTGTCCGAACGGAACCAGGGCCGCAGGCCGAACCGGAAGGCGGCCTTGGCCAGGGCGTGCGTGGCCGTCGGGCCCGTCAGTCCGACAAAGACCATGATCATGACCAGCTTGACGCTGTTCAGGGACAGCCCCTCGTGAACGACCAGGCCGAGAACAACGAGAATGATGCCCAGAGTGTCGCTCTTTCCGACGGCATGGGTCCGGCTGTAGAAATCCGGAAGGCGGATGAGGCCGATGCTCCCGACCAGGAGGAAGAACACGCCGACACTGACGATGATGTTGGAAACGATGAAATTGACGGGCATCACTTGCTTCTTTTCACCATCGCGGCCAGGTAGCGGGCCACGGCGATCGTTCCGATGAAGTTGAGAACGGCATAGGCCAGGGTGATGTCGATGAACATGTCGATGCGGTCGAAAATGAATCCGATGACGATGACCAGGACCATGGTCTTCGTCCCGAAGGCGCCGGCGCCGAGCATCCGGTCGAAAAGGGTCGGGCCGCGGAGAACCCGGTAGAGCGGGATGAGGATGATGACGGTCAGAAGGACGCCGAGATAGATGAAATACCGTTCCATCAGGTCCGCCTCGTCGTCTTGATAACCCGGAGCCGGCTGACGATCTGGCCCGGCTTCTTGTCGTAGAGAAGGGCCACCTGCCCCGGAAGGGAACCGTCGGCGATCCCGGTGAAGGAGACGTCGGTCAGGGCATGGACGAAGAAGGCCTCGCCGTCGAGCTCGACGGTCAGCGTGCCCGGGGTGAGGGTGATGGAATTGGCCAGGATGACCCGGGAAGCCGTGGTCGGGAGCTTGGTCCGGAATCGCACGAGAGCCGGATCGGCCGGAAGCTTGGGATGGAGGACGACCGCCGCCACCTGGATCGAGGAGATGACGATCTGCCAGAGGAGCCAGGGGATGTAGACGAACAGCCGCCGGGCGCGGATCGGGGCGGATTGGCACAGGTCGTCGCGGATGAAGAAGAACTTGTTCAGGCGGAAATTGACGGCCGTGACGAGGAGGGCCGACGCGACGCCGGCCCCGATATGGAAAGCGTCATAGTGGCCGCTCAGCAGGAGCCAGAGACCCATGAGAAGCGCGAACTGGACGGCCATGTTGCGGTAGAAGACATAAGCCGCCCGCCGGGTCGGAAAGCGCAGGATGCGGAGAAAACCTGTTCCGGAGCGCATCGGCCCACAGGCTTTTTCCACAGGGCTGATCCCTTCTTTTCCGTCGATATCCACGTCGCGGGAGAAAATATCATTTTCCGGCGGTCCCTGTCAAAGATCACAAGCTTCCCGCGACACCGGCCAGCCTTTCCGGTCCACGGCCACACCCAAGACCAGTTGCGGAAAGTCCGGCCGATGGTCCCGCGAGCGGCCGCGCTTGCGCCACTCCGTCTCCGTGTCCCCTTTTTTTACAAAAGGGCTTGACAGGCGACCTCCTCTGCTGTTAAATGACTTAGTCTATTGACTAAGTCGACTAAAGAGGTGCGCCGATGAGGCTGTCGACCAAGGGCGAATACGCCAGCCGGGCCATGCTGGAACTTTCCGTCCGCTACGATGAAGGTCCGCTCCACGGCCACGAGATCTCCAAAGCCCAGATGATTCCCCAGGGTTTTCTCGAGCAGATCCTCCTGCAGCTCAAGCGCGCCGGCTATCTCAAGAGCCGCAAGGGCCGCAGCGGCGGCTATCAGCTGTCCAAGCCCCCGTCGAAGATCACCGTGGCCGAGGTCATCCGGGTCATGGACGGTCCCCTGGCCCCCATCGACTGCGTCAGCGTCATGGCCCACGAACCCTGTCCCATGGAGGGCACGTGCGGGCTGCAGTGGCTGTGGAAGGAGGTCCGGGACTCGGTGGCCGAGATCCTCGAACGGACGACCTTCGCCGATCTCGTCGATAAGAGCGGCAGGAGGAGGAAGCCGGCAGGAGGATTGGAATGATCGGAGGCGCCGTGCGCCCGGCCGCTTCGGGACGGATGATGCCCGGTCGCCGGGGACGAAGCCGACGGGATACCGAGTCGAGCGGCCCCCGGGAAGCCTTGGCGGACACAAACGTCGGCCCGAGAAGCCCGAAACGGACCGCCGCGCTCGGGCTGGCCGCGTTCCTGGCCGCGGGCCTTCTTTCCGGTCCGGCCCTTTCCCGGCCCCGTCCGGCCCGCGAGAGCCTGTCGCTGTCCGGCGCCTGGGCCCTTTATCCCTTGGCCGTCCGCTGGCAGGAGGAGTTCCGCAAGGGCCGTCCGGGTCTGAACATCGACATCCAGGCCGGCGGAGCGGGCAAAGGGATGACCGACGTCCTGGCCGGCGTCGTGGACATCGGTATGGTCTCGCGAGAGATCTACCCGGCCGAGCTCGAAAAGGGCGCGCTGGCCGTGGCCGTGGCCAAGGACGCGGTCGTGCCGACCCTGAGCCTGAAGAATCCGTTCCTCGGGGACATCCTCCGGCGGGGGCTGACGAAGGAGGAGTTCCGCGGCATCTGGATCGAGAGTAGCCTGAAGACGTGGGAGGAGATCCTCGGCGGGAGCGGGCGCTCGCCTATCCAGATATTCACCCGCTCCGACGCCTGCGGCGCCGCCGAAACCTGGGCCGCCTACCTCGGCGGTCACCAGGAAGACCTGGCCGGGATCGGCGTGTACGGCGATCCCGGGCTGGCCGAGGCCGTCCGGAGAGCGCCTTTCGGGATCGGCTTCAACAACGTGAATTTCGCCTACGACGCCAAGACCCTGAAACCCGTGTCCGGCCTCGTCGTCTGTCCCGTCGACCTCGACGGGAGCGGAGCCGTCGACGCGTCCGAAAGCGTTTACGGGACCCGCGATGAGATCACCCGGGCCATCGCCCGGGGGGTCTATCCCTCTCCGCCGGCCCGGGAGCTTTACTTCGTGGTCAAGGGGAAGCCGTCCCGTCCCGCCGTCGCCGAATTCATCGAGTGGGTGCTCACCGAGGGGCAGGCGTTCGTCGCCGAGATGGGCTACATCGCCCTGGGGCCGGAAGCGATCGCCTCCGGCCTGGCCGCGGCGCGGGGCGGAGCGGTGAGGAAATGAGGCTCCTCAAGGACCGTCTGGCCCGCCGGGCGATGGGCGGCCTCGCGGCCGTCCCCGGGCTTCTCGTCCTGCTCATCGTCGTCGGCCTGTTCCTCAAGTCCAAGGCCATCCTCGGCGTCGGGCCGCTGTCGGGCCTCCTCTTCTCCACGGCCTGGGCGCCGCTCAAGGGGCAATTCGGCTTCTTCGCTTTCATCATGGGCACGGTCTGGGTGACCCTGACGGCCCTCGTGCTGGCCGTGCCGGTCTCGATCCTGACGGCCGTCTACCTTTCCGAATACGCGCCCCGCTGGGTCCGCGAGGCCGCCAAACCGGTCATCGATCTCCTGGCCGGTCTTCCGTCGGTCGTCTACGGGGTCTGGGGGGTCCTTCTGGTCGTGCCCTTCGTCGGCGACGTCCTGGCCCCGCTCTTCGGCGTCACTTCGAGCGGCTACAGCATTCTCGCCGGGGGCCTCGTCCTGGCCGTCATGATCTTCCCGACCATCATCCACGTCACGCTCGAGGTTTTCACCTCCGTCCCCCGGTCGCTCCGCGACGCGTCCCTGTCGTTGGGGGCGACGAAATGGGAGACGACGAGACACGTCGTCCTGAGAAAGGGCGCCCAGGGGATCCTGGCGGCCGGGGCCCTGGGCTTTTCGCGGGCCTTCGGCGAGACCATGGCCGTCCTCATGGTCGTCGGCAACGTCCCGGCCGTGCCCCGCTCGCTCTTCGATCCCGGCTATCCCCTGCCGGCCCTGATCGCCAACAACTACGGCGAGATGATGTCCGTGCCCCGCTACGATTCGGCCCTGATGATGGCCGCCCTGGTCCTCATGCTGATCGTCCTCTTTTTCAACGTCCTCGCCCGGCGGATCCTCGTCCGCGTCGAAAGGAGATTCCGGTGAGCGGTGTGCCCGACGGGCGTCTCGCGAGGCGCAAGCGGACGGACGCTCTCTTCCGCGTCTTGGCCGCCGTCTCCGCGGCCTTCGTCATCGGCTGCCTCCTTCTGATCGTCGGGGCCATCCTCTGGAAGAGCGTCCCGGCTCTCAACCTGTCCATGCTGACGCGCACTCCGCGGGGGGGCTTCTACCTGGGCCGGGAGGGCGGCATCCTGAACGCCATCGCCGGGTCCCTCTACCTCGCGGGCGGGGCGACGCTCCTGGCCTTCCTGCTGAGCCTGCCTCTCGTCCTCTATCTCAACCTCTACAAGGGCCGCGACTCGAAAACGGCCGTTTGGACGCGTTTCTCCCTGGATGTCCTGTGGGGGGTGCCGTCCATCGTTTACGGCGCCTTCGGATTCGTGGTCATGATGGCCCTGGGGCTGCGGGCTTCGCTCCTGGCCGGGATCCTGACCGTGGCCCTCCTCGAGCTGCCCATCATGAGCCGGGCCATCGACGAGGTCATGCGCCTCGTCCCGCGGGAGCTCATGGAGGCCTCCGATACCCTCGGCGCCACCCGGTTCGAGACGGCGGTCAAGGTCATGGTCCGGCAGACGGCCCCGGGCATCCTGACCGGCGTCCTGCTGGCTTTCGGCCGGGGCATCGGCGACGCGGCCTCGGTCCTGTTCACGGCCGGCTTCACGGACCGCGTCCCGGCGTCCCTGCTCGACCCCGCGGCCACTCTGCCCCTGGCCATCTTCTTCCAGCTGGGAACGCCCTTTCCGGAAGTCCGGCAGCGGGCCTACGCCTCGGCCGCGGTACTGACCCTGATCGTCCTCCTGGTCAGCCTCGCCGGGCGGGCTTTCAGCCGCAGATACACCCGTCATGTCGTCAAGTGAAGGATGAAACGCCCATGAACCAACCGGCGCCCATCAGCATCCGGAACCTGAGCGTTTTCTACGGGGACCTCCAGGTCCTCAAGGACATCGACCTCGACATCCCGGCCAGGAAGATCACGGTCATCATCGGCCCCTCCGGATGCGGGAAGACGACCCTCCTCAAGTCCCTCAACCGGCTTCTGGACGACTCGGAGAGGGTCCGGATCCGCGGCCGGGTCGTCCTCGACGGGGAGGATATCTACGCGCCCAGGACCGAGGTCACCCGGATCCGCAAGAAGATGGGGCTGCTTTCGCAGAAGCCGCAGGTCCTGCCGATGTCGATCCGCGACAACGTCGCCTACGGGCCGAGGATCCATGGGCTCCGGTCCCGGCGGGAGCTCGACAAGGTCGTCGGGAATTATCTCAAGCTGGCCGGGCTCTGGGAAGAGGTCAAGGACCGGCTCGACGACCCCGCTTCGACGCTGTCCGTCGGTCAGCAGCAGCGCCTGTGCCTGGCCCGGGGCCTGGCCGTCGAGCCCGAGATCATCCTCGGCGACGAACCGACCTCGGCCCTCGACCCCGCCTCGAGCCAGAACGTCGAGCGGCGGCTGATGGAGCTCAAGCGGGATTATACGGTCGTCGTCGTCACCCACATCCTGCGGCAGGCCCGGCGCATCGCGGACTATCTCGCCTTCCTCTATCTCGGCGAGCTCGTCGAGCACGGCCCGGCGGCCGAGGTCTTCAGCGACCCGAAGGACCCGCGGACCCGGGCCTATCTGACCGGCGAGATCAGCTGACCCGCCTTACCCCTTAAGGATCCTCTGGACCTCGTCCTTGTCCACGTCCGTGATGAACGGGATGCCGCTGATGTCGGCGGCCTCCTTGGTCAGGGAGGCGATGTCGTCGCGGCTGATGTATTCCAGAGAGAATTTGCGCTCGCCGGCCATCAGCTGGCGGAGCCCCTGGCTCAGCCGCTCGAAGTAGGTATAGACCCCGATGGCCCCGGCCGGGAGCTCCTTGAAACGGTCGCCGAAGCGGTGCTTCAGTTCGGGGGCGGTGACGAAGATCTCCTCCCGGCTGTTGCCGAAGCGCTCGACGTAGACCGGGATCTGATTGTCGCTGATCCGGTTGCCGATCGTCTTGCCGACCATGGCCGCGGCCATGGGCGAACGAGCCATGCCGACGAGCTTGACATAGGGCGCGCCGATGGACAGGGCCTTGAAGATCTGGTCCTCAAAGGTGATGCCGCCGGCGAAGGCCAAGTCGGGCACGTACTCGCCCTGTTTGGCCAGCTGGTCGGCGAACCTCCAGGTCAGGGACCAGATCTCGACGGCCGGCACGCCCCACTCGTTCATCATCCGCCAGGGGCTCATGCCCGTGCCGCCGCCGGCGCCGTCGACCGTCAGCAGGTCGAGCTTGGCCTTGGAGGCGTACTTGACGGCCCGGGCCAGGTCGGCCGGGCGATAGGCTCCGGTCTTCAAGAAGACGCGCTTGGCTCCGGCCTTGCGCAGCTCCTCGACCCGCTTCATGAAGCTGTCCTCCTCGACCATGCCGAGGCGGGAGTGGCGCTCGAATTCCTTGAAGCTGCCCTTCTCGAAGGCGGCGATGACGTTGGGATCGTCCGGGTCGGGTAGCACGATGTAGCCCTTCTTCTTGAGGGCCTGGGCCTTCTTGACGCTCTTGATCTTGACCTCGCCGCCGATGTCCTTGGCCCCCTGGCCCCACTTGAGCTCGACGGTCTGGATGCCCAGCTTGTTGATGGCGTATTCCTGCACGCCGAGCCGCGTGTCCTCGACGTTGGCCTGGACGACGACGTCGCCGTAGCCGTCCGTCTGCCAGTCGCGGAAAGAATTGATGCGGAACTCCATGTCCGGGGAGCGGACGACACGGCCGTTCTTGAGCACGGTCTCGTCGTCCATGCCGCAGACGTTCTCGCCGATGGTCAGGATGACCCCGGAGACGGCCGCGCCGCCGCCGAGCCCGGCCCAGTTCTGCTTGGCGATGTTGGTCGAGCCCATGCCGGAGATGACGAACGGCAGCTTCAGCTTGAGGTCCTTGTTGCGGCCGATCCGGGTCTCGACCGTGACCTTCTCGAAGGTCGCCTGGTCGCTGTCGGCCGGGACGCCGAAGGCGCCCTTGGCCGTGCCCATGATGCTGAAGTGGGACAGGTCGACGGGGTAGTCCTTCTCGCAGGCCGCGGTGATGATGCCGAACGGCTGGGGATACAGGACCTCGTGGCCGCGGTAGGCGGACTTCCCGATCTCGCACATCCCGATGCACCCGTCGACACAGGTGACGCACATCCCGCTGAAGGGGCTGATGGACCCTTCGGTCCGGTTCTTGGTCAGTGTGGCGGCGCTTCTGTTGAGTCTCGTGAAACTCGGCATGATGTTACCTCCTCGATATCCTTCTTAAAGAGTTATTCTCAGGGTTCATGGTTCAACCCCGTTCAGGCCTTTTTCTCCCGGACACAGGTCCCGCACTGGCCCGCGTCGTACATCCAGCACTGCAGGTCGTCGTAGTGGTCGAGGCAGGTGGGCTCCATGGTCAGGCAGGCGTTGCACAGGGCCGTTTCCGCGTTCGGGCCCTGGCAGCGCAGCTGGCAGGCCGGGCAGATGTACATGCAGGCGCCGCAGAGACGGCACTCTTCCGAGCGCATGTCGAACGGCGTCGAGATCTTCCTTTTGTAGCCGCGCTGCTGGAAGCCGATGGCCCGGGCGTCCATCTGCTCGGAGCACATCCGGACGCAGAGCCCGCAGAGGATGCACTCTTCGTGCCTCGGTTCGAAACGGACCTCGGTCACGCCGAACTTCGAAGCCAGATCCTGGAGCTGCTTGGAGCCCGGGGCCCCCGAGAGCATGAGCTCGATCATCATCCGCCGGGCGGCCATGACCCGCCGGGTGTCGGTCCGGACGACGAGGCCGGGCTCGGCGGGGTAGGTGCAGGACGTCACCAGCTTCGATTTGCCGGGCTCCCCGATCTCCACCAGGCAGAGGCGGCACCCTCCGTAGGGGGTCAGGCCCTCATGGTAGCAGAGGGTCGGGATCTCGAGGCCGTAGAACTTGGCCGTTTCGAGGACCGTCCAGCCCTCCTCGGCCTTGACCTGCAGACCGTTGAGAATGAGTTCGATCATATGTCACGTCCTATGGCCTTCTTGCCGTCCTCTGTCTCGAGCTCGCACCGCAGGCAGCGGCGGGCTTCCTTGACGGCCATGTCCTTGGTGAAGCCCAGCTCGATCTCCTCGTGCCCCGATCTCCTTTTCGAGACAGGAAGATGCGGCATCTTGGCCCTTTTCGCGTTCTGGATCTCGTCGTCGGAGAGTTTGACCGGCTCCACGTACATGGAGGGCCGGGTCAGCTCATGGGTCCGGGGCAGGATGCGCCCCTCGAGGTAGTTCTCGATGGACCGGGCGGCCAGCTTGCCGGCGGCGATGGCGTCGACGACGCTGCTGGGTCCCGAGACGACGTCGCCTCCGGCGAAGACGCCGGGCCGGGTCGTGGCCAGCGTCGCCCCGTCGACGATGATCGTCCCCCACTTGTCGGACAGGGTCAGGCCGTCGCTGTCCCGCAGGTAGGGCGTGTAGGCCCGCTCGCTGATGGCCAGGATGAGCGTGTCGGCCTTGACCTGGAACTCCGAGCCGGGCACGGGGACGGGCTTGCGCCGGCCGCTCTCGTCCTTCTCGCCGAGCTCCATCTTGAGGCACTCGATGCCGACGACCTTCCCGTCGCTCGTCCGGACCCGGATCGGGGCCACGAGGAAATGGATCTTGATCCCTTCTTCGAGGGCGGCCTCGACCTCCTCCGGGTAGGCCGGCATCTCGCTCCGGGTCCGGCGGTAGAGGACGGTGACCTCCTTGACGCTCTTGTCGCGGAAGGCCACCCGGGCCGCGTCGATGGCCGAGTTCCCGCCGCCGACGACGGCCACCCTCTCGCCGAGCTTGACGGGGATGCTGAGGTGGTGATCCTTTAAATACTCGAGGGCTTGAAGGACCCCTTCGGCCTCTTCCCCGGGGACCCCGATCTCGATGGGCTTGTGGGCCCCGGTCGCCAGGAACACGGCTTTGTATCCCTGATGGAAGAGGTCGTCCAGGGAGAAGTCCTTTCCCAGGGTCATGTTGGTCTTGATGCTGACCCCGCAGCTCATGAGGTAGTTGATGTCGTCCTCGAGGATGTCCTTGGGCAGCCGATGGTCGGGGATGGTCACCCGGAGCATGCCGCCCGCGACCGGCAGGGATTCGAAGACCTTCGCCGGGTATCCTTTGCGGACCAGCTCGTAGGCGGCCGCCAGCCCGGCCGGGCCGGCCCCGACGATGGCCACCTTGCCCTCCTTGGTCACCGGGAACTTCTCCGGCCTGTCCATGCCCTTGGCCTTGGCCCAGTCCATGACGTATCGCTTGAGGGCCCGGATGGCGATGGGCTCCCCGATCTCGCCGGCCCGGCAGGCGGACTCGCAGGACCGGCTGCAGACCCGCCCGCAGACCGACGGCAGGGGATTGTCCTTGCGGATGACGCGGAAGGCCTCCTCGAACTGCCGGCGGGCGATCAGGGCGATATAGGTGGCGGCCTCCTGGCCGAGGGGGCAGACGTACTGGCAGGCCGCGGAAACGAGCTCCTTGCAGACCATGGCCGGACACCGCTTTTCGATGACGTGCTTCTCGTACTCCGACCGGAAATACTTCAGCGTCGACAGGACGGGGTTGGCCGCCGTCTGGCCCAGGCCGCACATGGAGGCGTCCTTGACGGCCACGGCCAGCTCTTCGAGCACGGCGATATCCTTCAGGGTCGCCCGCCCGTCCGTGATGTTCTTGACGATCTCGTGCATCCGCTGGGTCCCTTCCCGGCAGGAGACGCACTTGCCGCACGATTCGTCGCGCAGGAAGTTCAGGAAGTACTTGGCGAGGTCGACCATGCAGGTCTTCTCGTCCATGACGATCATGCCGCCCGAGCCCATGATGGACCCGGCCTGGGCCAGGCTCTGGTAGTCGATGGGCAGGTCCAGCATCTCCTTGGGGATGCAGCCGCCGGACGGGCCGCCGGTCTGGACGGCCTTGAACTTCCCGCCGCCGGGGATGCCGCCGCCGACGTCGAAGATGATCTCCCGCAGGCTCATGCCCATGGGGACCTCGACCAGGCCGGTGTTGCTGATCTTGCCGACCAGGGAGAAGATCTTGGTGCCCTTGCTGTTGTCGGTCCCGATCTTCGAGAACCAGGCCGCGCCCTTGTCGACGATCAAGGGGACCGTCCCCCAGGTCTCGACGTTGTTGATGTTGGTCGGCTTCCCCCACAGGCCCTTCTGGGCCGGGAACGGAGGCCGCTGGCGGGGCTCGCCGACCCGTCCTTCGATGGAGGCGATGAGGGCCGTTTCCTCGCCGCAAACGAAGGCCCCGGCGCCCTTGGCGATGCGGATGTCGAAGTCGAAGCCGGTCCCGAGGATGTTCTTCCCCAGGAGCCCGATCCCGTAGAGCGCTTCGATGGCCAGGGTGACGTGCTTGACGGCCAGGGGATACTCGTCGCGGGCGTAGATGTATCCTTCCCGGGCCCCGATGGCGTAGGCCCCGATCATCATCCCCTCGAGGACCCGGTGGGGGTTGCCCTCGAGGAGGCTGCGGTCCATGTAGGCCCCGGGATCGCCTTCGTCGGCATTGCAGATGACGTACTTGACGTCGCCTTTGGCCTTGCGGGCCAGCTCCCACTTGGTCCCGGTCGGGAAGCCGGCCCCGCCCCGGCCGCGGAGGCCGGAGGCCTTGACCTCTCCGACGACGCCGTCGGGGGTCATCATCGTCAGGGCCTTGAGGAAAGGCCGGTATCCGCCGATCGAGAAATAGTCGTCGATCGACGTCGGGTCGATCAGGGGATTGTCGCCGAGGACGATCCGCTTCTGCTTCCCGTAGAAGGGGATGGCCGATTCCTTGTCGGCCCGGAGGCCGGTCTCGGGATCGGCGTAGAGCAGCTCGGGGATGATCTTTTTCTTGCGGACGGTCTCGGCGATGATGGCCCGGCCCTTGCGGGGCTCGACCTTCTGGTAGAAGACGCCTTGGGGGTAGATGATGATGTTGGGCTCGGCCTCGCAGAAGCCGTGGCAGCCGGTGACCTTGAGCTGAACGCGCTTCTCCAGCCCCTGGGCTTTGATGGCCCGCCGCAGGGAGTCGATGACCTTCATCGAGCCCCGGGCCCGGCCGCAGGTCCCCGCGGAGACGGTCAGCGAGGGCCGGGTGTCGGCCTTGCGGGCCCGGACGAGTTCGTCGATGCGGGCCTTGAGGTCCTTCGCGGTTTCAAGCCTGTCGGTTTTCTTCATGGGAGGTCTCATTTCTTGTACTTGCCGAGGATCGGGCCGACCTGCCGGACGGACGTGTGGGCGTGATAATCCTTGTCGACCACGACGACGGGCCCGATGGCGCAGCACCCGAGGCAGGCCACGGTCTCCAAGGTGAACGTGTTGTCCTTGGTCGTCTCGCCGGGCCGGACCTTGAGCCGCCGCTCGAACTCGTCGAGGATCTTGGGCCCGCCGCGGACGTGGCAGGCCGTGCCCAGGCAGACCGTGCAGGTATGTTTCCCCCGCGGCGTCAGGCTGAAGGCCCGGTAGAACGTGGCCACTCCGACGACGTCGGACAGGGGGATCTTCAAGACCTTGGCGACATAGCGCAGGGCTTCCTGGGGGAGGTAGTTGTGCTCGTTCTGGATGTCCTGGAGGATGGCGATCAGGCTGTCCTTCTTGCCGTCATGCTTGTCGATATACGACTGGATCTTCTCTTTATCGACGACCAAGTTCATTCCTCCCGTTCGAAGTTGAGGTCTTTCCGCAGGGGACCGGGGGCGACAGGGGCATGGTCGGGAGCGACGGAGGTGACGGGGGCGGAGGCGATGGTTCGGCCGTCGGCCGGCCCTGCTTGCCGGAAGAAGCTGCCTAGGGTAATGAGGCCATCTCCAATGGAATAAGAGCGGATTTATAGCAGAACGCGTCCGGGATTGTCAAGCGCCGTCCGGGACCTCGGCACCGGGCCCGATTCGCTCCCGGCGGCCGCGGCGGCCGGGCCGTTCACATGTACTTGCCGATGGCGTAATCCTGAAGGCGCTCGATCGTGAACTGCTGATCGGCGATGAGCGATTTGACCACGTCGCCGATGGAGACGAGACCCACCAGGCCCTCCTCGCTCATCACGGGAAGATGCCGGATGCGCTTTTCGGTCATGAGGGCCATGCATTCCTCATTGGTGGTCTCCGGCCGGACGCAATAGATGGGCGACGCCATGACCTCCCGGACCGGCGTATGGAGCGAGGACTTCCCCTCCAGGACGACCTTCCGTGCGTAGTCCCGCTCCGAGAAGATGCCGATCACTTTCCCGGCCTCCACGACCGGAAGAGCACCGATGTCCTTGTCGGCCAGGATCTTCAGAGCGTCATAGACTGTGGCGTCCGGGCTCGTGCTCCAGACGACATGGCCTTTCATTTTCAGCATGCTCCTGACGGTGTTCATTGATGACCCTCCTTATAGGCCTGGGGAGCCGGTGCCGGAGAAATCGTCGATCGTGACGATCCTCTGGCGGCACCGGGCGCAGGCCTCCTTGATCTGGTCCTCGCGCCGGAGCCGGGATTTCGGCTTCGACGGCTCGACCTCGGCCAGCAGCCGCTCGGCGGCCAGGAGAAGAGTGGGATGGGCGAAGGCCTTGGCCCCCAGCCGCTCCTTGATCCAGAGGAGATGTTCCCGACAGGCGATGACCTGGCCGCAGCACTCGCAGAGCACGAGCTCTTTCTCGACCGTTTCGAACGCCGCCGGGGCGGCGACGTCCTTGACGGCGAGCGAGTATTCGTCCGTGTTGAGGATGCCTTTGCCCGTGATGCATTGTTCCGCGCACTGACCGCACTGAATGCACGAGCCGAAATCGACACGCAGCCGGCGCACCTTGCCCGGGACGTCGTCGTCGGCCTCGATGGCTTGAGAGGGACACACTTGGGCGCAGGTCCCGCAGCCGACACAGTGATCCTTGTCGTATCGGGGCAGGCCGCGGTAGGCCGGGAAAGACGCGCTCGGCCCGGCCGGATATTTCGTCGTGTAGGGGGCGGAGAAAAACGACCTCAGCGCCTCGCCGATCTCCCGGACCTTAGGAAGACGCATGGCGGCCCTCCTCTTTCAACTCATGATCGGCTTCATAGAGATCGGCCACGCTTTCCGGGCAGAGGGGAACGCGGCTCCGGTGGGCGGCCCGGGCGATGGCGTGGGCGGAGATCGGCGCCGTGAGGAAGATGAAAGCGATGGCCAGAAGGACCTTGAAGCCGAAGCTGGTCAACCCCTTCAGGACGAAGACGCCGAAGAGCAGGCCTGCGGAGCCGAAGGTCACGCACTTTGTGGCGGCCTGAAGGCGGGTGTAGACGTCAGGCAAGCGGAGCAGGCCGAGAACGCCGAGGAAATTGAAAAGCATCCCGATCCATATGAAGGCCATGCCGATCATGTGCCTAATCATCGAGACGCCTCCCCTCGAGGACCTTGGCGAAGGCCAGGGCGGCGACGAAGCTCAGGAGCGCCCAGATGAGGGCGATGTCCATGAAGAACCCTTGCTCGTAATAGAGGCCGAGAAGGGCCAGCACGCCGATGATGAGGACGCCCAGGATGTCCAGGGCGATCACCCGGTCGGCCGGGCTGGGCCCGCGGATGACCCGGTAGAGGACGACGAGGGCGCTGAACAGGCTGACGTTGATGAGCTTGACCAGGAGCGGCCCTTCGAACACGAAGAAGTTGAGGCCGGCCAGGGCGCCGATGACGATCGCTCCGGCCAGCCAGCGCAGGATTCTCATTCGAAAATCTCCTTCAGGGTCCGTTCGAAACGCCCGCCGATCCTCCTGGTGTTCTCCTCGATGTCGGTCCCGTCGACGGAGAGGCAGTGGATATAGAGTTCTCCGCCCTCGGGATGGATGTCCACGGTGAACGTCCCCGGCGTGAGGGTGATGGAGTTGGCCAGGATGGTCAGGGCCGTGTCCCTCGTGAGACCGGTCCGGATCTTGACGATGCCGGGCCGGATCGGGCGAAGGGGATGGAGGACGATCATGGCGACCTGAACGTTGGCCTTGATCATCTCCCACAGGAACCGGAGAAAATAAAGGAGCGAGAAACCGGCCCGCCGAAGGAACCCGCGGCGGGGAAACCCGGTCAGGAAATGCCCGGCGACGAAGGTCACCACGAAGGCGACCACGATTCCCGCGGCCATCTCCTGGACGCCGGCGCCCGCCGTCAAGGCCATCCAAGCTAAAAAAGCCAGGGCGAAAACGAGGATCCGGCTTTGCGTTCGGGCTTTCATGTTCTCATTTCTCCAAAACGATCTGGGCGTGCCCGGTTTTTTCCATGATGACCTTGACCACCGGGTCGATCGTCGTTTCCCGGATCCCCGGGACGATGAGCAGGCTCGTGACCAGGCACAGCGCGGCGAGCAGGATCATGGCCGTTTTCATCCCCCCGTCGACCTCCCCGATCAGCCTCTCGACGGGACGCCCGCCCCTCAGCCCGAACTTCTGGACCTTCAGGAAAGAGGCCAGCGTGAGCAGGCTGCCGACGACGGCCACGAAGGCGAAGAGAGGCTGGCCGGCCTGGACCGCGGCGATGATGATCACCAGCTTGCTGAAGAAGCCGTTGAAGGGCGGGACGCCGGAGATCGACAGGGAAGCGATCAGGGACGTTCCCGAGGTGACGGGGAGAAGCTTGGAAACGTTGCCCATTTCCCTCAGGTCCCGTGTCCCCAACGCGGTTTCCAGGGCTCCCGCGTTGTAGAAGAGGAGCGACTTGAAAACGGCGTGATTGAGCATGTGATAAACGGCCCCGATCATCCCCAGGGTCGTGTCGAGCCCCATGGCCAGCAGGATGTAACCGATCTGGCTGATGCTGTGATAGGCCAGGAGCCGCTTGATGTCCCATTGGCCGATGGCCAGGAGGACGCCGAGAATGATGGACACGGCCCCCAGCACGAGGAAGATCTGAAGGAACAGAGGGGGAGCCCCCAGCACGTTGTAGAAGAAGCGGATGAGCACGTAGACGCCCAGGGCTTTGATCAAGACGCCGCTGAGCATGGCCGATATCGGCGCCGGGGCGGACGAGTGGGCGTCGGGAAGCCAGGCGTGGAAGGGCATGGCCGCCGTCTTGAGGCCGAAGCCGGCCATGAACAGGCCTCCCACCCAGAGGACGAGGATCGGGCTCTGCCGCTCGAGGCCCCGGGAGATCGTGGCCAAGCCCAGGGACGAAGTGGCGCTATAGGCGACGGCGATGCCGATCAGGATGAGCGAGGCCGAGACCGAGGCCATCACGGCGTACTTGAAGGCCGCCTCGAACTCGTGGGCCCGGCCCCCGTAGGCGACCAGGGCCAGGGCGGCCAGGATGGCGATCTCCATGAAGACGAAGAGGTTGAAAAGGTCGCCCGTCACGACGACGCCGTTCATGCCGGCGACCAGGACCATGAACAGGGAATAATATTTAGCGTCCCCGCCGAGACGATCGATGTATCTCGGCGAAAAGACGAGCGAGGTCAGGGCGATGAGGCTGACCATCACCAGCATGAAGGAGCTGAAAGCGTCCTGAACCAGGTTGATGCCGACGGGAAGCTTCCAGCCGCTCATCCTGTAGACCAGGGTCTCTCCGCTCCGGCCGAAGAAGGCGTATCCCGAAAGGACGACGAGGGCGAACGTGGAGGCCAGGGAGAGAAGCACGGCCGGACCGGTCTTGCGCTTCGACACCAGGGGGATGAGGAAAGCCGCGGCCAGGGGGATGATGACGAAATACGGCGTGATCATCCGGAGAGCCTCCTGATCTTGGTGATGTCGTAGGTCCGGTATTTCTGGAACAGGCGAACGGCCAGGGCCGCGAGCAGGGAGATGATCCCGAGTTCGATGACGATCGCCGTCAGGACCATGGCCTGCGGCAGGGGATCGACCATGGCCGCCGCCTCCCGGCCTTTTTCGAGGATGGGGTACGAGGCTTCCCGGCGGTAACCGAAGAGGACCAGCATCATGTTGCAGGCATAGCCCATGATCCCCGACGAGAGGATGATCTTGACCAGGTCCCGCTTGGTCAGGATGCCGTACAGGCCGACCAGGAAGAGGGCGAAACAGAGAACGTAAAGCGTCATTCGTCGTCTCCTTGACTCGGATCGAATTCCGCCAGGGCCAGGACGACGAGGAAGAGAGACAGGCCGACCTTGAGGCCGATGACGATGTTCAGCGGAAGGATGACGCCCGAGCTCAACAGGGCGAAGAGCTTCCCTTTGGAAAGGAAGTTGGCCAGGAAAGCGCCTCCCCAGGCCATGCCGGCCAGGCCGAAGCCCAGGAACAGGAGCGGGGCCGAGTATTCGAGATCCCGGAGGGTTCCCAGGCGCAGCCAATTCAGGGAGAAACCGCGGCCGTAGGCCAGGAGAACGCCCAGGAACCCGAGCGCCAGGACGACCCCGCCGCCGAAACCCCCTCCCGGGCTCAGGTGGCCGTGAAGGATGATATAGATGCCGTAAAGAAAGATCATCCAGAGGATGAGCCGATTCACGGTTTTGACGATGACGGTCAGACCCGGCTTGACGTCCCTCATCGGTCGCCTCCCTTGCCGCTCCGGGCCCGGGTCCGCAGGACGGTCAGCGTTCCCAGGATGGCCGTGAGCAGGACCGTGATCTCGCCCAGCGTATCGAAGGCCCGGTAATCGAGGATGACCGCGGTCACGACGTTGGCCGCGCCCGTTTCGGCGGCGGCATGCTCCAGATAGTGCCGGGAGACCTCCATCAGGGGCCGGCCGAAGGCGGGGAGAAGACGAAAAACCTTGAGGCTGAGGGCCAGGATAGCGGCCAGGCCGATCAGGGTGAAGCCGAAGATCCAGCGGCTCGCGCGGGCCGGCTCCAGGGCGTGGAACTCCTTGCGGACGAAGGCGCAGACAAGGATGATCAAGGCGAAGATCTCGAAAAGGAACTGGACGACGGCCAGGTCCGGGGCCTGGAGGAAGAGAAAGGCGATGGAGAGGGCCAGGCCGACGACCCCGACGGCGACGATGGAGGACAGGATGTCCCGGATCTCCAGGGCCACGATCGACCCCAGGATCATGAACCCCAAGAGAAAGATCAGCCAGGTCTCGACGGGCATGCGCTCCTCCTTGTCATGGTCGTTCTATCCCGCCAGGATCATGAACAGCAGGACTCCGAACAGGATGAAAAGGACATAGACCTGGAGCTGTCCGGCGTGCGCTCTCTGAAGGAGATGGGACAGGCCGAAGGTGGCCTTGGAGCCGAGGTCGTAAACGTCGAAGGCCTTGTTTTCGGCCTGCCGATAGAGCGTCGCAAGCGGCCTCATCTCCGTGATCTCTTTGTAGAAATCAGTGCCCGTGACCCGGAAGGCCTCGGACGGGACGTGGCCGCCGATATAGGCGCCGTCGCGGCGGGTCTTCGCGGTCAGGAGATAGACGGCCAAGCCGGCCAGAAAGCCGATGACGAAAAGGGTCAGGATGAGATTCGGACGATAGAAGCCGGGATAGGTGAAGGCCTCGAATCCGGCCTCCCGGGCCGCCGGAAAGACGAAAAGACGGAGCGGCACGGCTTGAGCGAACAGGCCGAAGACGACGCAGAGCAGGGCCAGAAGCCCCGTGGCCAGCCACTGATTGGCCGGGGCTTCCCGGAGGCCTTCGAACCGCTCGGGCCGCCGGCCCAGGAAAACGGCATGGAGGAATTTCATGAAGCTGGCCAGGGTCAGGGCACTGCCGAAGACGGCCATGATCAGGCAGACGAGAAGCCAGACGGCGTAGGCCGGAGCGAGCCCGCCCGCTTGTTCCAGCAGCCCCTGGTAGATCATCCACTTGGAGAAGAAGCCGTTGAAAGGCGGGAGGCCGGAGATCGAGAGAGCGCCGACGAGAGCCATGGCGAACGTCGCCGGCATGGCCTTGGCCAGGCCTCCCAGCTCGTCGAGATCGTGGCTCCCGGCCCGCTTCTCGGCCGAACCGAGGGCCAGGAAGAGATTGGACTTGTAAAGGACGTTGTTGAGGAGATGGAAAAGGCCCCCGGCGAAGGCCAGGGCGTGGCCGCTGGCGACGCCCATGATCATGTAGCCGACCTGGCTGACGGCGTGATATCCGAGCAGGCGCCGGCCGTTGTGCTGGACCATGGCCATCATCACGGCGACGATGACGGTCAAGGCACCGAGGGTGACGACGATCATCCGGGTGAAGAGACCGACCTCGAAATAGCCGCCCATCATCCGGGCCAGAAGATAGATGCCGAGCAGCTTGTCCAGCGAGGCCGGCAGGAAGGCCGCGCTCTCGACCGGGGCGTCCCGGCTGAAATCCGGCACCCAGGTGTGGAGAGGGAAGCCGCCCGCCTTGGCGAAGGCGGCGATGAGCAGGAAGACGAAGGCCAGAGCCTCGGCCGGGCCGGCGAGGGGGATGCGGGCGTCGAACAGGGACCATCCCGACGACATCGCCGCAAGGGCCAGGCCCATGATCAGGAAAACGTCGCTTCCGCCGACCAGGATGAACGTCTTTTTCGCCGTCGCCGACGCGCTTTCGCCCTGCCCGAGTAGGGCGAACCCATAGAGGGCGAGCCCCGACAGGCCCCAGAAAACGAGGAACCCGACTCCATGGGAGCTCAAAACGGTCCCGTTGGCGCAGGCCAGCGTCAAGGGATAGAGGACCAGGAAGGTTCTCTCCGTCCCGGGATCCAGCCCCTTGAGGCAGAAAAGAAAGATGATCAGGCCGATGATGTGGATGAAGGCCAGGGAAAAGAAGGACAGATCGTCGAGGGACAAGGCGGTCGTGCCGAACAAGGCGACAGACGGTGGAGGGGCGCCGAAGAACCCCCGGACAAGGACGCCTCCCAGGATGATCCCGATGACGGTCATCGCTTTGCGCAGGGCGATGGGAAGGAAGAGGTTGAGCAGGGCGACGGCCAGCGGGGCGGCGATGACCAAGACGAGCGGGCTATCCATGGAGCTCCCTCCTCAACCGGTCGGTTTTCTCCCGCGATAGCCGGATGAGATCGGTGGCGACGCGGGCCCCGCGCCCATCCACGACATGGATGGCCCTCTCCGTGCAGCAGTAGCAGGGGTCGATGGCGGCCAGCGTGATCAGCGCGTCGGCCAGCGGGATCCCTTTGCATGATGCCGCGCAGGTGGGGATGTTCATATAGCTCGGGGCCCGGACCTTGTGGCGGACGGGGCGGTTCGAGCCGTCCGTCCGGACGTAGTGGAAGACCTCGCCCCGGGGGGCTTCGTAGCGGCCGATGCCCTCGCCGGCCGAGATCTCCTTGACGTCGTTGAGGATCGTTCCCGGCGCTGTCCTGAGCTTCTCCAGGCACTGCCGGACGATCTTGATGGACTCCACGGTCTCCAGGACCCGGACCACGAGCTTGCCGTAGACGTCGCCGCTGTCGAGGACGATCGATTTGAAGTCGACCAGGCCGTAGGCGTCCCTGGGCTCGTCCTTGCGCACGTCGATAGACACGCCCGAGGCCCGGGCCGTCGGTCCGACGGTGCAGTAGTCGACGGCCGCTTGACGGCTCAGGATGCCCACGCCCTTGAGGCGCGTCTTGAGCACGGGATCGTCGGCCGCCGCCTTGGCGATCATGTCCATCTTCCGCTCGATCATGTCCAGGGTCTCGAGGAGGGGCGGGACGGCTTCGGGCGCGACGTCGCGGGCCACCCCGCCGACGCGCATCATGCCGTAGTGGTTCCGGTTGCCGGTGATCGTCTCGAAGATGTCGAGCACCGGCTCCCGGTACCTCCAGGCCCACATCCAGAGGGTGTCGTAGCCGATGAAGTGTCCGGCCAGTCCCAGCCAGAGGAGATGGCTGTGAATGCGCTCGAGCTCGCCGACGAGGGTCCGGATGTAGGCGGCCCGGACCGGGACCTCCACGTTGTCCACGTCCTCGACGGCGTGGACGAAGGCGATGGGGTGGGACGTCGAGCAGATGCCGCAGATGCGCTCAACGAGGAAGATGGACTGGGTGAAGGTCTTGCCCTCGGAGATGTATTCGTGGCCGCGGTGCATGTACCCGATGTCGATATCGATGCCCGTGACCGTCTCTCCGTCCACGTGGATCTTGAAGAACTCGGCCTCCTCGAGCAGAGGATGGAACGGGCCGACGGGGATCGTCGTCTTGGTCATTTCGTCCTCCTCCGTCGCAGGGGCAGGTGAGGGGCTTTCGGGTGGTCCCTGGTCAGAAGTCTCTCCGGTTGAGGATGGCCGACGAAGGTGATGCCGAGAAGCTCGGACATTTCCCGTTCGATCCACTCCGCGCCTATGACCACGGGCGCGATCGAAGGCGCCTTCGGGTCTTTCAGGTCGGCGATGACCAGGCGCGGGCAGAAATAGCGCCCCGTGGCGTCGTGGGAGAAATGGTAGAGGACCTCGAGCCCGCGGTACATCTCCATGGCCGTGGCCGTCGACAGGCGGCAGCCCATCGTCCGGAACAGATAGCGCACCACCTCGAGCAAGTTCTCGTCGGCCACTTCGAAATACAGGCGTCCCTTCTTTTCGGTCGTCCGGCCGATCTTGCCGGCCAGGGGTCGGAGAAATCCCTCTTGGTCAGGCATTGAGCACTCCCACGAGCTTCACGATCGCATCGATCATCGCCTCCGGCTTGGGCGGACACCCCGTGACATAGAGGTCGAAGGGGATGACATCCTCCCGGCGGGGGACGGTGTTGTAGCTCTCCTTAAAGCAGCATCCCGAGATCGGGCACGTCCCGACGCCGACAACGAAAACGGGCTTGGGGGCCTGCTCGTAGACGCGGCGGACCCGGGGAGCGACCTTCTCGTTGATGACCCCCGTGACCAGGAGGACATCGGCGTGCCTGACCGAGCCGACCAGCTTGATCCCGAAGCGCTCGACATCGTACCGTGGCGTCAGGAGGTCCAGGATCTCGATGTCGCAGTTGTTGCACGGCGAGGCGCTGACGTGAAAGACCCAAAGCGATTTGGCCAGACGTTTGTTGTACCAGCCCATGGTCAGACTCCCAGGACGGCCAGGACGACGGCCGCCAGTGCCAGCGGTGAAAGATATTTCCAGAAGAACGCGATGGCGGTGTCCGTCCGCACGCGGGGATTGGTGTTCTTGATGATGATCATCAGGACGAGGATCAGGAGGTATTTCAAAACGCCCCAGACGACGCCCGGCCCCGTCAGTTGGAATCCTCCCCAGAAGAGCAGGATGAGCAGGAAGGGAAAGACGACGAACATCATGAACTGGTTGAGCTTCCAAAAGGCGAGCAGCGGCCCGCTGTATTCTATGAAAGGACCGGCCACGATCTCGGTCTCGGCTTCCGGGATATGGAAGGGCGGCAGGGCCATCTTGGCCTGGACGGCCAGGAGGGCCACGACGAAGGCCGCCGCCCCCGAGACCGAGCCGACGAGCATCCCGTGTTCGGCCTGCCGGGCCAGGATATCGGCCAGTTGCGGCCGGTAGCCGGCGTGGACGATGGGGACGAGACACGCCAGGATGAACGGCAGCTCGTCCGCCAGGAGGAGCTTGACCTCCCGGCCGGCGCCGAGGCCGGCGTAGACGTTGCCGGCGGCCGCGCCGCCGAGAACGATGGTCACCGAATACAACATGAGGAGGTACATGACGACGATGAGGTCGCCCCCGGTGTCCCTCCCGAAGAACAGGGCGGTCCCGACGAACGTGGCGACGAGGGATATGACGGCGAACCCGGCCAGCGGCGCGGCGACGAAGAGCCAGGGGACGCCTTCCTTGACCAGCATGGCCTCCTTGCCCAGAAGCTTGAAGAAGTCGTTGAAGTTCTGGAAGAGGGGCGGGCCGACGCGGTACTGGAAGCGGGCCGAGACCTTGCGGTCCAACCAGCCGGCTATGAGCCCCAGGCCGGCCGTGAACACGATGCCGGGAAAGACGAGGAAATCGAACAGGATCGAGGCCTTCATGGCCGGCCCTCCTTGCGCCGCCAGCTCGGGCTCCGGACGGCCAGGTGCTCTCCGGCGAAATAGATATGGTTGGCGGGGTCTTCAGCCGGCAGGTCCCTCATCAGGAACGTTCCGGGCGGAGCGGTCCTGACGCAGAGGGGAAGATAGTCCGGGTCATCGGCGAGCTGGTTCAGGCAGAGGTCGCACTTGGCCGTGACGTAGTTGATGACCTCGGGAAAGATGGTCCCGAACGGGCAGGCCAGGACACAGCTCTTGCATCCCACGCAGCGCATGTTGTAGCGCTTGACGGCCCCGTCGGCCTGCCTCTCCAGGGCCTCCTTGGGGCAGGCGGTGACGCAGAACGCCTCTTTGCATTGGCGGCAGTAGGCGGCGAACTCGGCCACCTCGAGCAGGGAGAAGGCGCCCGGATTGTCCCTGTGGAACAGGTATTCGCACTCGATCCGGTCGGCCGGCGTGCCGGAGGACAGCAGGGCCGGGACGTCGATGAACAGCCTTTTCAATCCCATATTCCCTCCTCGTCCTTGATCCGGGCGTAGGTGAAGACGGGGCCGTCCTTGCAGACGTAGTATTCGCCCATCATGCAGTGGCGGCACTGGCCGAACCCACAGTACATCTTTTTCTCCATGGACAGGTAGATCCGGTCTTCGCGGAAGCCGAGCCGGAGGAGGTCGCGGGTCCCGAACTTCATCATCACCGGCGGCCCGCAGACGACGGCCGGCGTTTCCCGGGGATCGACGTCCAGCTTCTTCAGGAGACCGGTCACGAGGCAGACCTCCTCCTCCCAGGTCTCGCCGGGAGGGACGGCGTCGACGGCCCGGACGAGCTTGACCTGCGGATGTTTGTGCCATTCGGCGAAGGCGTCCTTGAAGGGGCAATCCTGGGGCGTCTTGGCGCCGGCGTAGAACGTGACGCTTTTGTATTTCCCGATCTCGTCGAGGAGCGTCAGGAAGAGGGAACGCAGGGGAGCCAGCCCGCAGCCTCCGCCCAGAAGAAGCAGGTCGCGGCCCTCGAATTCCTCCAGAGGATAAGAGGAGCCGAACGGCCCGCGCAGGCCGACCCGGTCCCCCGGTTTCGCCCTGTGAATGTGCTCGGTCACGAACCCGGCCTTCATGATGGTGACGTCCATGATGTCGGTGATGAAGTGAGAGGAGGAGGGCGTGAAGGGCGCCTCCCCGACGCCCGGCAGGCTCAGCTCGATGAATTGCCCCGTCCGGAAAGGCAGGGGGCGGTCCGGTTTCAAGCGCAGGGTCCGGATGAGAGGGGTCTCGTCGATCGTGTCGGTGATGACGGCCGGGACGGCTTCGTAGGGATTGGGTCTCATGGCGACCTCCTCATCCGGCCTCAGCGGAACGTTCTCCGGAAGGCATCTCCATGAGGCGCCGGACGACGCTCCGGAATTCGATCCCTCCGGGACAGGCCTCGGTGCAGCGGCCGCAACCAGTGCAACCGAGGGCCCCGAACTCGCCTTTCATGATGACGAGCTTGCAAAGGTAACGGTGCCGGAAACGGTCATCCACGCGGGGGCGCGGGGATACGCCGGCGGCGACCCGAGCATAGCCATGGAGCTGGCAGGAGTCGTAACTGCGAACTTTGAGGAAAGCCCCACCTCGGCCTTCTTCGTTCAGGATGAGGCAGTAGCAGGTCGGACAGATGTGAGTGCAGGCCCCGCAGCCGACGCATTCCCGAGCTTCTTCCTGCCATGCTTGGGGAGGGCTGGAGCGCAGGCGTCCGTAGTCCTTGGGGCGTTGAAAAGCCTCGTTCTGCGCTTGGACCCTGGCCGTCATCTCGGCCCTCCGGGTCTCGGCGGCCGGCGGCATTTGGGTACAGGCAGCGTCGACCCGGGCATGACGACCAATGAGTTCGAGCAAGGCCCGGCCTTTCTCCGTGGCGGCGCTGAGGTAGTAGTCCTGACCGAAGCGGGCCGCATTGGCATCGAACCCCGTCTCCGCGAACGGCTTGCCGCCCGTCAGCGTACAGTGGCATGTCGGGCCGACGTCGGTACAGTCGAAGCTGAGGATGGTGGTCCGCTCGCGCCACGAGGCATAGGCCGGGTCCGTGAAATCCCCATTGATGAGAGCCCGGTCGAGGACCTCGAAGCCCTTGACGTCGCAGGCCTTGACCCCGGCCAGAAGAGCGGGGGAGGAACTCCCGGCGAACGGTGCAACTCCCTCCCTCACTCTATAGGCCAGGAGCTTGGGAGGATCCACGGACCGGTATCCGTCGAGGGCCAACCGTAGATCCCCCCTCAACGGGGCCAGCGAGGAAAAGGATGCGCCCCCGTCGCCCGGCTTGATGGGAACATGGATCTTCCGGTAGGGGCCGATGGGCTCGTCCCGGCAGCGCCTAAGAAACGATTCCAGCTCGTCCGATGGTATCAGCACGCGTACCCCCTTTATCCAGAACGTGCGGAAAAATGGCGGACTTGTCCATGACGATCACGATGTACCGCCGCGAATGCGGCCATAATAAATCACTTTCCCCGATATATGGCCCCCTTTATATACCGAGTATTTTGGCCTTGTCAATAGAAAAAACGCCGTTGTCAAGCCAACGTGAATACTTCCGGTTTCCACCAACGTGAATACTTCCGCTTTTCTCAAGGGTCAGATTCTCTCCAGATAGCAGTTATGGTGCAGTTGGG
>Ga0194125_10003083_pt1 | contig 27211 bp, 18 predicted proteins | sample TA2KigC250mmetaG_FD_148626 | JGI IMG/M metagenome (GOLD analysis project Ga0194125, IMG submission 148626) | Freshwater microbial communities from Lake Tanganyika, Tanzania - TA2015034 Kigoma Deep Cast 250m | ecosystem: Environmental > Aquatic > Freshwater > Lake | place: Tanzania: Lake... | reverse complement strand
AACTGCAAAAGCAATGGGAAAATCCTTTGTGACTCTCCGGCCCAATTCGCTCCCAATACTCTCGGATGCAGTCACCTTCCAAGAATTTTGACCGCACGACAACCCTACCTTGCCCGGCCCGAGAATCGCATTTCGCGGCCCTGCTCTATACATTCAGAATCCTAGTGTAGTGCGTCATTAATACCTTGGGATATTCAAGGGCGGGACAACGTCCCGACCCCCATTCAACATATGATCGATCGAACCCTGAAGGGGTGAGATATCATCGTTCCGCAGTGATTGCGTTGTGATTGTCCTTCTGGGTACGTAACCCTTTCAGGGTAACTGATTGATATATCTTTCCCCTTCGGGGAAGGACTTCAGAACAAAGATGTCCGAATGTAAGGAAGCGTTGGACGCACTACACTAAGTGATACCGTGGTTACGCCGATTTCTTCGATTATCCCATTACCCACAGTCTGGTCGGAGCGATCGGATGGTCGGTCGGACTGACGCCACTCTACTTCGCCGTTCGTACTGCTCTATCTTGCGAACCTCCTCCAAGCGAAACAGCTATCAGGTACGCGGGTTTGGCAACACGGTTGTTTGTGGGATGGGCGTACTGGGTGGACAAGCATCGAACGGGCGCCGAGAGCGTGACTGATGTGAAGTGACAGGGCCATGCGCCGGCAATCGCGCCGGCGCACAGATGGGAAGCCTGCATAACGGCTCTCAACCAAGCGAGGCGGGATAGCGTCACCCTTATCAGATGCCGGAACTGCCTGATCTGACAATCTACGTTGAAAGCCTTCGCAAGCGAATTGTCGGAGAGCGGCTGGAAAACGTACGACTGGCTACACCGTTCATCCTTCGCACTGTGGAACCGAGCATCGACGAAGTGCGCGGCAGAACCGTCAGGGAACTGCTGCAAATCGGCAAGCGCATCGCCTTCGAGCTAGACGCGGAGTTTTATGTTGTCGTCCATTTGATGATCGCAGGACGATTCCGGTGGGAGGTCCCGGGGACAAGAATCCCGGGCAAACTCGGTCACGCGGCTTCTGATTTCCCAAACGGAACGCTCTTGAATGCATATCACACGAGGGCGGGCCTCGCTGGCAGAGTTCGATCGCGACGGACTGGAAGTCCTCGGCTCAAGCTATGCACAATTCCTCTTCGCCCTGGTCAGGGAGCATCACACCATCAAGCGTGTGCTTACTGATCCTCGACTGTTCAGCGCGATCGGAAACGCGTACTCGGACGAAATTTTGCACCGTGCTCGTCTCTCTCCCCTGAAACTCACCCGTCAGCTTGCCGAAGATGAAGTCGCCAGCCTCCACAAAGCAACGCTCGACACGTTGCAGGAATGGATCGATCGTCTCCGGAAGGAGACGGGCAATTCCCTTCCGGCGAAGGTGACCGCCTTCCACGCTGAGATGGCCGTCCACGGCCGCTTCGGCAGGCCACGCCCCGTATGTGGCTCGAAGGTTCAGCGCATTGTGTACGCGGAAAACGAGTGCAACTACTGCGCCCGGTGCCAAACAGGAGGCAAGTTGCTGTCGGACCGCTCACTCGCGAGGCTTCTCAAAGATGACTGGCTCAAGACAATCGATGACCTCGAGTCCCTTGGAGGGTGACCGTGGCCTTGAAGAAAGAGGTCAGAGACAGGGTTCGCTCGGAGACTCGTCTGAAGGCGCCTCCTAGCTCCAAAACAGCAGATTTTTCCTTATACTTCCGGCTACAATAGCCGGCTCTTTCCTTCCTTCGATTGCTGCCTACGAGGACACCATGCACCCAAAGGTCATCGGCTTCCTTCTCGGTTTACTCGTCTTTGTCGCATTGTCGTCCATGCCGACGTTTGCCATCTTTCAGACGACAGCTGAAGGATGTGTCCAGAGCACGTCGGCCGACGTCGATCCCGTCGAGCTTGCCCGATCGATGCAGGTCGTCTTTGCGCTACTGATGCTGATGATTATCTGGTGGGTCACTGAGGCGATTCCGCTTTCCGCAACAGCTTTCCTTCCCGCGGTCATTTTGCCGGTGTTTCACGTCATTGGAATTCAGGGATCGGCTGTGCACGAGTTCTCCATGAAGAACGCTCTGGTGAACTACGCCAATCCTGTCATCTATCTCTTCCTTGGCGGGTTCCTGCTCGCTGCAGCGATGCAGAAGTGGAGCCTGGATCGGCGTCTGACGCTCTGGCTGCTCACACGTGGAAATCTTGCTGACCGTCCGCGCTCGGTGTTGCTCGCGATCATGTCTGTCACCGCGTTTCTCTCCATGTGGATTTCAAACACCGCCACGACGGCCATGATGCTTCCGATCGGCATCGGCATCCTCTCGTTTGTGGGTCTCAAGCCGGGACAATCGCGGTACGGAACGGCGGTGATGCTTGGCATCGCCTGGGCTGCATCGATCGGCGGGGTCGGCACAATCATTGGAACACCGCCAAACGGAATTGCTCTGGGAATCCTCAATTCGACGTTCGCCGGTGATCCGTCGTACCACCGGATTACGTTTCTCGACTGGATGATGTTCGGCATTCCTTATGTGGTACTTTATGTGCCGCTCGCATGGTTTATTCTTCTGAGACTCAATCGGCCCGAGATCGATGCTATTCCGGGTGGGAAAGAACGGCTTCTCAGCGAGCGCGCAGCGCTCGGGCGCCTGAGCAGCGGCGAGAAAGGCACCGTGGCCATCTTCCTCCTCGCCGTCGTCCTCTGGGCATCAAATCCGTTCTGGGACGATCTCTTGCCGCGCAACATTGCCGACCAGCTCTCCTGGATCGACGAGTTCTCAATCGGACTCATCGTTGGCGTGCTCTTGTTTGTCGTACCGGTTGACCTGAAACGAAACATCTTTCTCCTCACGTGGGAAGACACGAAATTCGTCGATTGGGGGACGCTGATTCTCTTTGGCGGAGGCATCGCGCTCTCCGACGCCCTTTTCAAGACCGGCCTGGCCTCGCTCATTGCCAGCTCATTCGTCAATACCCTGGGTTCGCCATCAACGCTTGTGATGATGGTGGGGATTGTCTTCCTCATGGACTTTCTCACCGAAGTCACTTCGAACACCGCTGTCACGAGTATGATGGTTCCAATCATCATATCCATCGCTCTGAAGATGGGCGAAGATCCCACCACCCTCTCCGTTGCGGCGGCGCTGGGCGCATCGATGGCCTTCATGCTTCCCGTCGCCACTCCGCCAAACGCCCTGGTCTTCGGGACAGGCTACGTCAAGATCAAAGACATGATCAAGGCGGGAGTGTTCCTGGACGTGCTTGGATGGGTTGCAAGCGTCATGATCCTCGTTGTATTCGGTGGCTGGATATTCGGTGTGTTGAAGTTCTGAAGAAGCCGGGTCGAAGGTCGCCTTCGGTCGGGATGAAGCGCGGAAGAACCTTCATCCGAGAAGCTAGAACTCGAGGCTGGCGCGCAGAGTCGGCACGAACTCGATGAGACCGTAAGCCCGGGGGGTTGGCGTAAGGCGGGCTTCAACCTTCAAGCGATTGTTGAATTGCGCAGCGCTCCATGCTGCATCGATCGCGCTCAGGAGATGGTTGACGACCAGGAGAGATGCGGTTGTGCTGGCGATGTTGAAGAAATCATTCGCTTTTCCTCGCATCGCTGAATAGTCGCGGAAGCGCGGCGAAACGTTGCTCGTGACGATATCCTCCGGTGTGACGTATCCGGCATCATCCCACCCGCCCGCGTACTGGGGATACTTCCCGATCTGCTCGTAGTACTGCTGGTCCGGCCTCTTCGGCAGCCGATGCGTGAAGCCGTTTCCAACATTCTGACCAATCACATCTTCACACCAATTGAGCCTGGCCCAGTCGACTCGTTCCCACGGAGGCAAACCGGGGAGGCCAACGACAATCCCGGTGCAGCCTGTTGCGTTCGGGTTCAGCCTCGTGGCGTTCTGCTCGATCCATTCGGCATAGCGAACGACCGACCAGTGCTCGTCCGCGAAGCGTTGGAAGAGATCGGTCTGCTCATCACCCTTCCCGGTATACAGGGCGTAGGCGATCCACAACCCGGCTTCAGCGGCGAGGAAACCCGCTGCGCGCCAATAACTCTCGGTGTAGAACTCACCCACCCCTGGCACGGCGGCTGAGAACAGGGCAGCGAGCATCACCGACTTTTTTTTCGACTCCGGGTTCGAAGAACCAGCCTGAGGCAGCTCGCCGGTACTCGCCGGCACAGACGCGAGAAGATCGAATCGAATATTGCCCATCAGCCCTGTGTGCGGGGAATCCTTCGGCTTCAGAATTCCGTGCTCCTGTCCCTGCGCCGCGCAAGCGGAGAGGAGAAGGAAGAGGGCAGCAGTCAGAGTAGACGACGTGAATCTCATAGTGACCTCGTGCGATGACCCCGGTTCGTGCCCCGCAGAATGCAGCAATAGTCAGCTCTCATCTACTGGAACCGTTTTGGAGCGTAGCGCGGTGCGTGCGCATCCGGATTCAGCTCAAAGCCAAAGAGCACGCCAACGTAGAATCTCCACTCGCGACCGTACGTCACATCTGCATTGTTAAACGTTCGCGTGAACCGATCGAATCCGTACGCACCCGCGAAGGAAATTCGGGTCGGATATTGATAGAACGAAAACGCCTCCAGTCGTAATTCAATCCCCGCATCCTTCTTCCAGTTGCCGATCCCGGGGGCAGGCCCGCTCCACGCGTCGCCGAAGTCCGCGAACACCGAACCGTACAACTTTGTGAAGAAGAACTGCAGGAACCGCGAATTGATCTTTGTCCACAAAGGAAAGCGGTAGGTCGCACTCAGCACTGTGAAGTCACTTCCTCCCAGCGAATAGTACGGATATCCCCTCATGCCGATGAACCCGCCGGCATAGAAGTCAAAGAAGTCATCAACGGTTTTCCCGAAGGTGGTTCCCCCGCGCGCCGTGAGAGTCAGTGTATGCTTCGCCAGGGGCAAGCTGAGATGCTCATTCCACTGAGCTTCCAATTTGTGGAAACTCGGCTTTGAGTACTGCGGAACGAGCACGCCCTTCTCAACCTTGTACTCACCCTCCGGATTGAACTTGTTGAAATCGTACCCGTATTGCAGCGATATCGCGCGGCCGACCGGCTTAATGTCACGGTCGACGGACGGCTGGATAGCATCATGCGTGAGGTGCGCGAAGAGCGTGTTTCCGATCAGGTAGACATTTCGAAATCCGGGTGAAAGGCCAATGGGAGGAACCACGAATGAACCGACATCGGCGTTGTAGCGGCTCAGTGTGTACCCGAGGGTCAGCTGCGTGTGCTCATCCAACACCTTCTGGCGGAGCGAGATATCGAATTCCAGTAAGTTGTACGTCACGTCGGTCTGAATCATATGCTCGCGGTCGGTGAAGAGTGGGAAGCTCACGTCTGTTTTCCGCGAGATGTTGTACACCTCGACCGAGAGCGTCGGAGCGAGTCCGAGCTGGTACAACAGCGGGATGGCATCCCGGTATTCAACGATCGCGAACAGATCGCGCTCGAATTGTCGGTTGATCACCGCTCCCCCGAAGAGGGTGAGTTTGTCCAGCACGTCGCTCGACATGAAGTAGATCCCCGGCCGGATGACGTCGATCCCTTTGTTCTTTGGATTGTAATTGTCGACGCGGATCAGGGGGATGATGGAGAGACTGGTGAAGGTGTTTCGATAGGGTCGGGCATTGAGGGCCGACTGCGAAGCCGAGGAAACCACCGGGCTTCCGCCGCGAGCACCTCCTGTCGATTCCGCCTCCTGCAGGGAAAGCGGCTCGAAGGGCACCGCGGTCAGTTGTGGGTTGCTCATGTATGCGATCTTGTAACCGCTCGATGTGTAGGAGGCAAACGCCAGCGCTCCGGAATTGCTGAAGGTCGGTAGAAAGGCCCCGCCAAGCACGTTGGTGAGTCGGCGACGTGCCCCTGATGCAAGAGCGACCGTGAAGACATTGTAGATACCCCGCTCGTTGGCGGCGTATGCCAGAGAGCTACCGCCCGGATCGAAACACGGGTTACGGGCATCTATGCCCGATACGAGGACCCGGAAATCCGAGCCGTCTTCACGAATGATGGCGAGGGATTGCCTTTGGCCGGTGGAATATCCAAACGCGATCGTCGTTCCATCGGGCGACCAGACGGGCGTGTAGACCTGTTCGCCGTTCGCAAAGCTGGTGACCTGCCGAATGTTCCTGCCGTCGGCGTCGCATACACCGACGTTCACTGTTCCATCCGAGCCGGAACAGAATACGATTTTTGACCCGTCTAGAGAGAGCCGCGGATTCCAGGCTCGGAGTGCGTTGGTCAGTCTTTCTTCTTCTTCATTCTCCATATCATATCGGTACAAATCAAACAGCCTGGACCAGTAGCCATTCTTGCGCGTCAATTTCGAGTAGTACAGGTATCGACCGTCAGGAGAGAACGACAGCGTGGATCGGGCGTTGATAGCGAGCTTCGTGCTGTTTCTCTTTTCAAGGTCATACAGATAGACTGAACTCTGGCTGAAGTAGTCCTGATTCTTGTTCGAGACATACGCGAGCTTCTTCCCATCAGGGGAAAACGCCGGATAGAAGTTACCAAATCCCTCCTTTTCGACGAGCTCTCCTTCCACCTTGTTCGGTTCAATTGTCTTCACAGCATTCCGGTAATGCTCCGTCTTCGCCCTTTTCCATTCCTCGTAGATTTCGTTGCCTGATTTTCCGAGCACTTCGGCAATAGCGCCGTCAACAGTCACGCGTGGAAGCTTCCCGAGCGCACGAGAGATCTTCTCGAGGCTGTCCATGCCGTACGTCTGGACAATGTACTGGACAATCGAGAACCCGGCATTATAGGAGGACTCGTTGCCGAGACTCGTCTTGCCGAAGACCGCCATTTCCTCCCACGAGAGCGGATTGCCTTGCAGCATGTACATCCTCAGGATCATGTCTCTGTGCGAGTCCCAGTAGTCGAACTCCAAGTCGGGATGGTTGTACTGCGCTACACCCTCGGCAAACCAGCTCGGAACGACGAAAGCCGAAAGGGGATATGAAACGATGATATTGGGATAGCCGTACAGGACGTCGGTGCGCCTCTCCGCTTCGTACCCCAGCCACTGGAAGTAGACGGCGGGGAACGTTCGGCCGAGCTTCATCGCGGTTTGGATCTGAACGATGTGCGTGAACTCATGGGTGACAACGTCCCGCAGCCAGGGGTGAGTGCCGCGGAGCTCAAAGTCGAGCGCCGGTGCCCACAGCTCGATCTTATTGTCGTAGAAATACGCCACACCGTTGGAGTAATCGTCGTGATCCTTGATTACCAGGCTGACCTTCTGGTCGGGCTCGTGTTGATACAGCTGGGTGATGGGGCCGTAGATCTCTTCAGCGATGGTGGCTACTTCACGCGCGGTCCGCTCGGCACCGTTGTGGAAATGAATAAGGAAGTGGCCCGTCTCGATCGTCCGCCAGACGAGATCAGGTCGCGGGAAATCGTCATCCTGAGCAGCGAGAGTCGAGTGAAGAAGAAAAAGAGTGAGAAGAGCGAGAACATTCTTCGTCATCAGCTACACCCTCAGATCGTACCGTGTGATGCGGTCTTTCGTCAACGTGAAACCTGCGACCCGCCGCGGTTCCAGGAGAAACTCGAGGATGACGTAGGGAGATATCATGTAGTTCCCGAGAAAACGGTCGCCATCAAGGCTGTACAGCGGAAGAGGTGCAAAGCCAATGGGCAGGTTGTCGTCAGGAATCATGTAGCGACCCATAGAATCTGTTCGCGCTGTAACCGCACCACTGACAGCGACGGTGTACGCTTTCTTTGCATCGCCGTCAACCAGATACTGAACGGAATAGATACCGCTCGGAACGGGGTATCCGCTGCCATCGCGCTGATCCCAATCCACCACGAACATACCGGGGGAGACTCGGCCTTGAAACAGGACGCGCACCATCCTGTTCTTCCTGTCAAAGACCACAACCCTGATCGTTTTAGTCGGATCAACCACTTCAAAGGCCTTGGTTGGCTCCGGTCCTTCACTGACCAGGTCATAGTCGTAGTGAAGCACGATGGAGATTCCGCGAACCGGATTCCCCAGGCGATCGGTGACGACTCCTTCGACGCGGTAGCCGGAGATCGTCACTGGCTCGCTCAGCGGCGGAATTTCACGCTCGCAAGCGATCGCAAGGAGCGCAAGCAGGATTGTCACGATCCCCAACACCGACAGGCGTGTGAATCGACTCATCATTTCACGACAGCGATCTTGATGGTGGCGACTTCTGTTCGATTAGCCGAGGCGGCCTCCACCCTCGCAAGATAAACGCCGCTCTGGATATTCGACACATCCCAAGCAATCTCCCCATCGAATCCCCCGGTCGAATGGGACTTGAGCTCGGCAACGGCATCCCCGACGAGATCAAACACCTTCACGGTGATGGCCGCGTCCTCAGACGTATAGTACCGGATTTGCGTTGTCGAGCCGTACACCGGATTCGGCCAGTTATACACGCGCGATCGGGGAAGGAGCCCTGTCGGCGGTGACACGACGATCGATGTTGAGCCGCCGTAGTTGGAGTTTTGAGCATCTGCCAGAAATTGTGACCACGCGACCTCCTCGGCCCTGTATTGCGTGCTCACTTCGAGGGCCTGAAGGGAGCCGGACCTAGAGCTACCTACCAGCCCGACCTTCCCTTCAGAGGTCTGAAAGAGACCTAAGGATGTCTCTCCCGCACCTGCAAACTGAAGAGGAAATCCATCGAGCCGTCGACCGGTTCGATCAAATGCATTGAGCTCGCCCGATGACTGAAGAACAAGGATATCGAGGAACCCGTCGCTGTTGACATCGGCGATGACCGGGTGACCGGAAAATGCTTGCCCGACGCCGGCACCAATCGGGAATCCGTCGAGAACCGCACCGGCGCGATTGAGAGCGTACACGTGCGGCCCTGCAACGACGATGATATCCCCACTCCCATCCGCGTCAAGATCGGCAACAGCGACAGATGAGATCGTGCCTTCAGCTACCGGGAAGTCGATCAATCTCATCGCGAGCGAGCGGTCATACATGACGACCTTTTTTCCGCCTTCCTGAGCCGCAACGACAACGTTACCGAACCGAGAAATGCCGCCGGCCAGTATCCACGGCCGCGACGAGTCTTTCAACGAAGCGGACGTCTGGTTGCTGTAGAGGCGATCTCGCGTAGCGTAGAACACCTCCGAAGGTTGGGAAAGGCTCAGCGCTGGCAGCTGGGTTATCGATGTGACCTCATCGGGAGAAATCGTACTCTTTCGCAGCACCGTTCCATCAAGGCCAACCTGCCAGGTTGTTCCTCGATTGCCGACGACAACGACAGCGCGAACGACGGAAACGTCGGCAACCATCGGAGGCGCTGAAATCCGTTCCCCCAGCGGCACGACGATCGTTTGCACCGAATCGATAGTTCCATCAGAGTTTCTGTCAGCGATCGTCCAAAGATAGAGCGAGCTGTCTTGCGCGCCGACGAGAATGGCGCTTCCTCCGCCGAGATCCACCGCTGCGACTTTGTGCTGGCCCCCCTTCTGTGAGAGCAATCCGCTGGCATCCTGGGTCTTGCTTGAGCCGTCTGGTCGAAACGCGTACACGCCGTTCCCCGCGCACACGATGATTGTCGAGCCGACAATCGTCGGGGGCACAGGAGCACCGCTGGACGGCAGAGTTTTCGCAAATGACTTGAGTGGTCGAAACCGATCATTACCTATCTGGACGGTCAGAGTCATTCGCGGCGACCGCGGGCTGAAGTTCCTGACCGACACAAGGCTGCGCGCCCCGCTGTTACTGGCGGAGTTTGGATAGGAATCGCCATCGAAGAGATTTCTGTACGCAGGAGAGGGATTCTCCGCATACCAGCAATCAAGAGGCGACCCGTACTCAGAACCGTAGCCGGCTTCAAGGACATCGTACACTCGCCCGATATCCTGGGAGCCGTCGGCCTCTTCGAGATCGACCCCGCGTCGGCGCGGATCAGCGTTGACGGTGTTGTCCACCAGGCCGCGGGCGATGACATCCTCGTCAATGTGCCAGATCAAGATCCCTCCCCCGACATACTCTCGTCCCGCCACGGAATAGCCGGGCAGGGCCCAGTCGAGATCTTCGACGTCGATGACTGATCCATTTATCGCGCTTACATCGCCGAGATTGAAGCCCGTCACATCGTCTGCAAACGTGCGCGTGATAGTGAAATTCCCCTCACGGACCGTCAGCCTTTGGCCATTCTGCTCTGGATCGCGGTTCCGGTTCTCAACAAGGAAATACTCCCGGTCGGTGATCGGTATTTTGTAGATCGTGTCCTGACCGACACGCGTCAGTCCGACAGCCGGAAGGCTCAGTACGGAAGTACCGGGAGCAACTGTGACGGGGGTGACCCATCCCAAATAGACTTTTTCCCACGCAGAGGGTTCAGGCGGGAACAACCCATTGTAGAAATAGATGCCTCCGGCGACATCCATGAGCCCGAAGCCCCCGATCCCCGACCAGCCATCCTTCGTATCGAAAAGGTCGGGCAGGCCCAGATAGCTTCCAAAAGAATTGGCGAGCAATCCGTTTATGCTCCCCTGGAGTGTGTCGACTTGTGCTCCAAAGCTGAGTATGCGCGTCTCGGTCGCTGGAAGGATCATCGTGTTCGTGATGCGGAAGGTGCCGTTGGCAACAGGAATGCCGCTATACGTCGGATCCTTGAGGTACTCTCGCAGTGTCCTCAGGTTAACCACGACTGAGGGAATATCGTTCGGTGTCGGATCGTACCCCAGCGCACTGACCAGGTCAATGTCCCTTCCGACCCCGGCGTGGAACAGAGCGAACGCGTCATAGTTGGAGAATTGAAGGGCAGGATACAGCGAATCCGCTTTCCGCCAGCTTTCGATGACGAGATTCGCCAGTGGACGGAAGTCTGATGATCCTTTGGGTGGAGAGTACGCCGACATCGAATTCGAGAGGGTGATCACGCGACCGATGACGTCTCCTTTTGCAATCACCTTGCCGTTCGAGACCTTGCGGAAGTAGTTTGAGAGAAACTGGAGCTTGAAGGCAAAGTAGGCTGAATCGTGCGGTGGAGGATCGATCATTCTCGAGGTGGGGGCCACCAACTGGAATCGGCCGTCGCCGGTTGTGAGCGTATCCGTATCCCGTTGAAAGTCAACCATGATCGCGAGGACACGGACGGTATCCCCGGACGCCAGACGTGGATGAAAACCCTGCGCCGAGGGAAAAGTGAGAGCTTGCCGCTCTCGTCGCGCAAGGACGTCAGAGCGGGACAGCTCCGAAGGAAGGCGAACCTGTGCGACCGCCCCGGTGCTACAGAGAAGAATCCAGAGAAGAATTCGACGGGCCAGCATTGATCTCCTGGCACTCCACGTGAACAAAAACACCATCACCCTTCCCGCACTAGCGGGTCAGCATCCTCGCTACTCGGATGCCCCACCCCAGGAGATCAGGAGTGTGAATCGGAGAGTCTCACCGAGCGGATGTTGCTCCTCAAACGTGCTGATGTAGCTGAAGTCGGCTCCGAAGATATCCCACCGGAGTCCTGCACCAAAGGTCAAGAATTTCCGGTTGCCGAATTGCGGATCTTCGTAGAAGAAGCCTGAGCGGAGCGCCAGGAAGCGAGGAGATCCGTACCAGTACTCCAAACCCATGCTCGTCACAAACTCGCGCAGCTCCTGGCGGAAGGATTTGTCGACCCACGAGGTGAAGATGGCCTTGTAAAATGGGTCGCTTGTTCCGTCGGCCTTCTTGCGGACCAGCAGCTTGCTGATGTCAACGATGTAGGAGAGCGAGTTGTAGTCGCTCTCGATGATCCTGTAACTGAGTCCAAGTCGGAAGTTCGTCGGCAGCGGATCGGCCTGTGCCTTGTCGATGTATGTCAAGGCCGGGCCGATATTGGAGAGGTTCATGCCGACGCTGAACCGATTTCCGATGTTAAGTCCGGTGAACGGAATCTCCAGACTTCTCGGCCTGTAAAGCAATCCGACATCGAAGCTGAATCCTGAAGCAATGCCGCGGCCCTTTTCCTCGGCCGTGCCAAAGGGAGCAAGGCGGCTGTGAATGAACCGCCCGTTGACACCAAGACCCAGGCCCTCGGAAAGGTTCGTGGCGTATCCTACGGTAACCGCAAACTCATATGCCTTGAAGGTCTCGAGCGGGGTCGGATCGTTTTCCGTTCGGGTGAAAGTGCCCAGGTTCAGGTAAGTAATACTCGCCGCCATCGTGCCATCGAGTTCCGGCATGCCACGCCGGTACACGAGGTAGTCGATGAAGAGATCGGGGAGATTGAACGCCGGCAGCCAATTGGCGTGCGAGATGCTGATCTCCTGGCCTTGCTGGAAAGCCAGACCGGCCGGATTCCAGAACAGCGCCGACGCGTCGTCGGCCAAAGCGGCTCCCGCTTCGCCCATACCGCTTGCGCGCGAGTTCGGGGCAATCAAGAGAAATGGCACCGCAGATGTCGATACCTGGGCGTGAGTGACCTCCATCCCTGCAAAAAGCGCCAAGAGCACGAACCCACAGAGTTGCTTCCGCATGACAAACTTCCTCCTACTGAAGTACAAAGTCCGACACCAGAACAGTCTGGACGTTCAAGTTAGTTTATTTTCGAGAGATTTTCAACAGTGCACATAACCCACCTGGTCAATCCTCCTGACACTGATGAGCGACTCAAAGATCTCTGCGTTCACGTTCGGCAACGGCGTTCCGATCACACGTCTCCGAACGCACTCAGCTGACAGTGGGAAGAGCCGATCGCTTTCGCGCAAGTGCATCCTTCAACGGAGAATCGTCAGTTTGCTGAGAGCTTCGCTGGCTGAGCTTCTGTCCAGCGACTTCGCGATCACCTTGTACAGATACACCCCATTCGCAAGCTCACTCCCATCACGATCACGGCCATCCCAGGGGATCTGCACAAAGCGATCGACGACCGATGGAGCCTCAAGCGTCTGTATCAACCTGCCTGCCACAGTGTAGACTTTGATTTCGACGTCAATCGGATCGCTTGAGTTCCGCTGGAACGTAAATGTGGTCGCTCTACCAAAGGGATTCGGGAAATTGAAGACATTGTAGATCGACACCTGAGATCCCTCGCGGACCTCAAAGAACGTCTCAGCGACAGATGAATTGTTGTGGATGTCCCACGCCTTGACCGAAATCGTATGTCGTCCTTCGGCCAGGTCGGTCAACCGGTACCGAACCTGTCCGCTTTGATACGTATCGAGATTACCGCGATAGAAGTCGGTCAGGTCTATCGGGCGATTCGAATTGTCGAGCGTCGCCTCGAGGCGGTGGCCCACACCCGCGGTCGATGTGTTGATGCCGCTCGGGTCGGCGAGATCGACGATCATCGTCGGGTTTGGCGCGAGGACATCGCCGGGACGGAAGAACGCATCCTCAAAACGGATCGTAATCTGGGGCCCGGTCGAGTCCACCGGGGCAAAAGCCGTGCCCGCAATCGAGATGCTCTCCGACGAACCGCTTGCGTCGAGAGAGTCAGACCACGCGTAGAGTGAAATGCGGGATCGGTTATCATCATATGAGACGTCCTTTGGGATGGGAAACGTTCCCTCAAACTGGCCGTCCCTCACCGAGATCTCACCGCGATAGATCAGGCTCCCCGTCAATTCGAACATATAGTTGCTCCACTCTGGAACTATCACACGCTTCTTCGAATCGAATGCTTCGATCAGAGCACGACCGTTGAATGAACTGATCGGAAGGCGGTTCGGTTGTTCCAGACTCCCCTTGACCGTCACGTTTCCGAGCGCCCCGACGGTGATCAGTCTCACGGCACTCTGGCCATTGATGCTGTCAACCCGGGCGACAGCGCGCGGCATCGCGAGTCTCATCGTCGGATCACCCAGCAGATGATGCTTCAGGTCGTTGGTGCTGTACAAAAGCTGTTTTGTTTGCCACATCGCATCACCCAGCCGCACCGGGAGATCCCCCGCGTCCCGCTGAAACATGTAGCTGTAGAGCGTGCGGTTCAAGAGCGCATTATCCGCAGAGTATACAAGCCGGGATGCCGTGATCGTTGCAATCGAACCGCCCTGCGGCATCACCACAAGCTGTTCGCCCGCGCTGACGTCGAGCGGGTAGTCATAGCGTGCATAGTCGCATGTTGCAGCAACCAGCAGGAACGGTCTCCCGGCGTTCTTGAGCCGGGGGAAGTCCTCATCTTTGGCAAAAATCTTCTCGTGTGCCCATTGCTCGGTGTTGCCGTGGCCGGTGTAATTCAGAATGAGTGTCCCACTGTTGATGGCGTCGACGATCGCCTGATTCGCCGTGGGTTTTCGCCTTCCCGTCGACCCGCTCACGGTCGGATACTGCACGATGTAAATCTTATCCTTCCTGAAACTCGCGGGCGTATTCAATTGAGCCAGCTCCTCCGATTGAGAGGTGTGGACGGATAGGTCATCCGATGTCGAGGTCAAACCGTCATCTGCAGCAAACGTGATCCTGTTTCTCCACGAATCGAAAGGCGCGGTGGTTTCATATGCGATGATCTTATCAATGACATCCTTCGCCTCTTTGGTCGAGCGCACTGGCAGGCGCCCGATAGCGAGAGAAATTCGCTTGACGCCCGGTTCAAGCATCACAAAGTAATCGTCGCTGGCCAGCGTCTCGATCTGATCAAGTGACTCGACCGTCTCATACGGGAGGATCCAGTTCCGAGCAGTGGATTTGATATTTTTGTAGTCGAAGTTGCCCGCGCCGAAAAGGAGCACGTACTGGGGCGCGGTTATCCAATTCGTCTTCGCATACTTGAGGAAATCCCTGATCGCCATCGGATCAGGCATGCCGCTGGAGAACTCGTTGAAGATGTGCTCGCTGTTTATGACAAGAGTCTTCAGCTGATCACGCTGCTCACGGTGTGCCTTTAGACGGTCTGCTTCTGCGAGGAAATCCGGGGGAGAGATGATGATGTAGCGGGCACCGGCCGAGATTCCGTGTAGATTCGAATTGGTGATACGTTTTGCATTTGCCGGCGTCTTGAAGCCTTTGGGTCCAACGACAGCGAACTCCCGCACGGAATCGGCGCTCTGTGCAACCTGAAACCGGCAGAGAGAAGCATCCGCGGGATCAAACGTCACGTTGGTAACCTGCTTCACGCTGCCGTGCGCCGTAACGTCGAACACGAAGACATCCCGGGACGAGAGTTTTGAGAGTGAGTATTCGATTGTCGCCGTCGTATCAGGGGATGTAAAGAGCAGGAAGTCGTCACTGGCTTCAAACCTTTGCCTGAACAGGATCTCGTACCAATCGAGCCATCCTTTCGCTGCGCTGTTGCGGGTTCCGAACGTGATGCGAAGGACGCTCCGATCGTTTGGAATGTCGCCCGTCCGATTAAAAACCTTGACCGGCGTCCTGTACGCCAGCTCCTGATAAGCCAGCGGGCCGAGATTGGTCACCTCCATTTTGATTGCATCACCGAAATACTGGTTGTTCTCCTGGACGCGAAACGTATCAATTGTCTCTGACCGGCTGAGGAAAACGAAGCGGTAGGTCATGGGTTTTGAGCTTACGACCCCGGGCATACTAGTCGTGAATACGTTCACATTTTTGGTGATGTCGAACGATTCCCCAATCCACTCGCGGCCCGAATTGGCGAGGTTTTCGAGCTCATTCTCAACAAAGGCTCTCCCCTGGAAATCGGGAGGCCGAAAGGCATTAGGGGTATTCACCGACGGCAGGGGGCTCATGTCCTTTCCCTGACCTGTGCCGCCAAATGTGAAGAAGTAGATGCTCGTTTCAGTGTAGTGGTTGATGTAGTGATGATATGTCTTTTCCGTCGGATTGTATTTCCATCCGCGTGTGGACTTCCCATAGAAGAGAACGAAATCGTCGGGATCGAACACTCCATTTGCATTCTTGTCGACAACCAGCCGCGGGACCTCCTCCAGTCCATTCGGTCGGGGGTCCGACAGCTTCTCCGGTAGCTCCTCTCCCCCGTTGCCGAAGATCCGTATCGATCGAATGTTGCCAACGGAACCGAGCGGAATGCTCGCTTTCGTGAAGAACTCCTGGTGGAGCCTGTAGATGCCGCTTTCCTTGACCTCCATCTTGTACCACTCTCCCTGCGCCAGAGGGGAATCTGAAACTGCCCGCCGAGCCTGACGTGCGGTCGCGGCTAGTAAGGAAGAGGGGAATTCGTTCTTCAGAAAAATCGATCCCGGAAGGCCTGTGGCACCCCCTGCAAATTCAATTCGCACTACGATCCGGCCGTACACTCGGGCAATGCTTCGGCCGACCGAAACCTGCAGAGGATACAGCTTCAGCGTGCCCAGAATGAGTCCCCTGGATTCCCCAACATCGTCCAGCTCCGCGATCTCAGATGGAGCGAATTCCGAGGACATGAATTTGTTCTTTGGAGCAGTATACACCGGAAGGAGACCGAACTCCTTTTCGGTTTTGAATGTCGGGTGCGTTGCCGCGCGCACGCCAGAGCGATCTGAATAGTCAGCAGCGACAATCTGAAGCGTGAACTGACGCGCAGGAAGATGAATCAACACCGCTCGGTACAGGAGGATCGGTGAACCCTGCTCGCCTGGTTGAATGAGCGAGTTCTGGAAACCGAACCGGACATAGTCCTTCCCGTCATCCGCAACCACGGTCCCCGTCGAAAAGACGGGCACAAACTCAATGACGATCGAACGCGCGTCTTCGCTGAGGACACGGACGTCCGGACCCGGCTGCGCATACGCCGTGAGCGCAAGAAGAGAGAGGGTTATGATAGCAGAGAATCGCGCCATATAAATGAAAAAGCCGGATGGGCAGAGACAAGCTCTTCCGTCCGGCTGATATTCTCTCGGAGCTGAACCGGATTTGTAAAGGCTTGTGGTACCTCTGACCTCAGGACGCCAAGCAACGAGCGTGCACTCGATTGCTCAGACCGTAACCTTTAACAAATCCCCTATAGGTTGCCCCGCGTTGTTGATTTCGAACTCACTCAAAGATAGTCAACACGGTGAAAAGAGTCAAGACGTTTTCCCGGGGTTTTGCATTCCCTATTGATTTCTTTCAATCGCACACGATAATGTCGAGTCGCGTGAGCCGCATCAACATGCGCCGCGCTGCGTCGTGGATGAAAGGCTGTCGCAGAACTCACGAAGGAAGAGACTGTTCAGCGGACCGAGCAGGAAGCAAGGGGAGACTGGATTTTTTTAATTGCTTATGTTGGAAAAAGTGGCTAAATTTTATTGGTTTTCCGTAATTTTTCCGCCCAAAGGCTCAATGTCCAGACCCCTCAACATCCTTTTCCTTTCCAGCGAAGTCGAACCATTTGCCAAGACAGGGGGACTCGCAGACGTTTCCAGCGCTCTTCCTCACGCCATCAAGGAGCTGGGGCATGAAATCCGGATTATGATGCCCCGTTATCGGTTCATTAGTGAGCGCAGGTTCAAACTCCATGACATCATCCGACTGAAGGACATCCCCGTCCCCGTGGGAAAGAACTCTGAGATCGCCAACGTCAAATCCTCGTTCATCAGCAACCTGAAAGAGAAGGTGCAGGTTTACTTCCTCGACAACGCCACCTATTTCGGCAGGGATGGAATTTACCAGAGCCCCATCGGTAAGAAGGACTACAAAGACAACGACGCAAGATTTATCTTCTTCTGCCGCGGTGTGCTGGAAACACTGAAGAGACTCGGCTGGCAGCCGGACATCATCCACTGCAACGATTGGCAGACGGGGATCGTTCCGGCCTATATCAAGACGATCTACAGCACGGACAGCTTCTTCAAGCCGATCAAGACGGTCTTCACGATTCACAACATGGCATACCAGGGTTCCTTCCCATCGGAATCCTTTGAAAAGACCGGACTACCGAAGTCTCTCTTTCAGGCCGAGGGAGTCGAGGCATACGGCAAGTTCAACTTCTTGAAGACAGCACTGTACTTCGCCGACTCGATCACGACGGTGAGCGAACGGTACGCCGCCGAGATTTCAATCTCCGATGAATTCGGTGCTGGGTTGAATGGCCTTCTGGCCAGGCGGAAGAAAGATCTGCGAGGCATCCTCAATGGCATCGACTACCAAGTCTGGAATCCGGCAACAGATGAATTCATCTACCGCAAGTACGATGCTAAATCACTCGATGCCAAACCCGACAACAAACGGGCGCTTCTTTCCCGGTTCCATCTCCCTTTCAAAGAGACGACCCCTGCGGCTGGGGCGATTTCACGCCTGGTATCTCAGAAGGGCTTTGATCTGGTCCTGGAGATCCTCGAAGATCTTATGAAGATGAATGTCCAGTTCATCCTCCTAGGAGATGGTGAAAAATCCATCGAGAAGCACTTTGAGGCATTGCAGAAGAAGTATCCGCAGCAGATAGGGGTCTTCTTTGGATTTGACAAAGAGCTTGCCCATCTCATTGAGGCGGGAAGCGATCTGTTCCTCATGCCGTCGAAATACGAGCCGTGCGGACTCAACCAGATGTACAGCATGCGCTACGGGACGATTCCTGTGGTGCGGGCCACCGGCGGTCTCGATGACACAGTTGAGGACTATTCCGGCAATGGAAGGGGAACCGGTTTCAAATTCGAGAAGTACGATTCACGCGAATTTCTGAAGGCCATCCAACGTGCCCTCAAGGTCTTCCATCAGCCAGAGGAGTGGAAAAAACTGATGCGGAATGGCATGGCAAGGGACTTCTCGTGGGAACATTCTGCGAAGTTGTACGTCAATCTTTATAGAGAACTTCTGAGACAGTAATTTCGTGAAGGTCGAACAGGTCGGGCTTTTCCTGGACCGCGATGGCACTCTGAACACTGAGGTAGATTTTCTCTCCCGTCCTGAGGAGCTTCAACTCATTCCTCACGCCGCCCAGGCAATCCGAGAGGCAAACGAATTCGGGGTCCGAGTCTTTATCATCACCAATCAATCCGGCATCGCGAGGGGGCTCTTCACGGAAGCCGACCTCGCCGCCGTGCACAAGCGTCTTCGCTCGTTGCTGGCGCGGGAGGGTGGGCGTGTCGACGCGATCTACTACTGCCCGCACCATCCGGAGTACGGCACATCACGGTACCGGAAGCCGTGCAGCTGTCGAAAACCGAAGACCGGGATGTTGAGACGCGCGGCAAAGGAGTTTGGTGTCCGGTTGACCGACTCGTTCGTAATCGGCGATCGATGCATCGACATGCAGGCAGGAAAGGCGGCAGGTTGCAGCACGGCCCTGGTGCTCACAGGCTACGGTTCGGTCGAACGCGATGACTGTTTGCACAACGGCAGCGTTGACTACATCGCCAGGGATCTTTACGGTGCGTGGCGCCACATCAGATCGACACTTGTTCGGCAGACGCGTTCAAGGAAGCGAATGTAAACACAGATCATGCAATTCATGAAGAATCCAGCACAGGCCGCTCATTTTTTTCTTGTCATCCTCTTTGCGGCCGGCTTCAGCGGCTGCAGTGAAGATCCGAATCCAGTCGGAGCCGGCCTGTTGCCGTCATCCGATCTTCTTAAGCTTGATACGTTGTCAACCTTCGCCATCCGGAGCTCTGGCCAATCGGCCATTCCGTTAGCTTCCACGACACGCCTTCTCGTCGGCAAGGTGCGGGACATTGAATCGTGGGGCGTTTTTCGATTCTCTTCCCTTCCAGATTCAGTCGCCTACATGAAGATCCTGAGCGCCGAGGTCATTCTCCGAGCAAACTACCATTTCGGTGATTCGCTGGCATCCTTCTCCTTCTCTGTGCACAAGGTGCTCCAAAGCTGGGGGACCGACTCGCTTACCGTTGATTCCCTCACGGCCGCCGGCTTCTACGATGCGAACCCGATGAGCACGATCAACCTCCCGTCGGTCGGCGACACCGCCTCCATCACCATCCCGGTCGATACGACACTCATTCGGAGTTGGGGCACAATCAGCGATACGACATTACAGAACTTCGGCATCCTGCTGCGACCGACCAATTCTCAGGTCGTGAAAGGCTTCGCAATGTTCGGAGCATCCGATGAGTCGCACAGGCCCAGGCTCCTGATGCGATTTCTGCGGGAGGAGTTCAGCAGGATCGATACGCTTATCCTCAGTAAGGGAGTCTCTCGATTCGGCGCCCGCATTCTGGACGCGAGCTGGATCTCGGACAGCGCGCGAATCTACGTTCACAACGGTCTCTCGTATCGCGGGGTGCTCGAATTCGACATCAGTTCGCTCCCTGCACACGCAGCCATCCACCGGGCGCAGCTGGAGCTAACGCTGGATCCATCGCAGTCGCAATTCTCCAGCTACACTGTTGACTCGACCGTCGCTGTCTACTCGACCAGCGATGGTGTCGCCCTAACGGAGATTTTCGGTCTCAGTGAGAGCTTCCTGTCGAACGGTACGCGCATCCATCGTTACCCCGTCGGCCAGTTCGTGCAGCGTTGGGTGCGAGGGGCCACACAGCGCAGAATCATCATCGCGGGCCTCGGGGAGCCTGAGGGATTGGACCTCTTTGCCTTCTACGGTGCTGCTGCGCCGCTCAGCCTCAGGCCGAGGCTCTCGATCGTTTACTCACTCATACAGTAGTAGGATATGACCAGACACCGACGACGTTACCTCCGTGTGCTCGGCTTCCTTGGGCTCTCCTGTTTCGCGGCCTTCTCGATCGTCTTTGCGGGAGGATCAAGCTACTCGAGGTTCGGAGTGGGAGATCTTCTTCGCTACGGAGGGAGCAGACTTGACGCGATGGGGGGTGCGGGCATCGCTCTGCTCGGGGACGGATTCATCAACCGCTTGAATCCTGCAGGTCTTTCCAGGATATCCCGAACGCGCATCTCCGGGGGACTCGAGTATTCGAGCTACTTCTCCAAGGACAGCAAGGAAGAAGGCAGGTACAGTCGCGCCGCCTTCAAGGGCGTCGCGTTCGCCATTCCCATCGACAAGGATTACGGCATCACGCTTCTGCTGGAGTCTTCGCCGTATAGTTATGTGCATTATGCCACCCAGGTTCGCGATACAGTTGTGACACAGGACTTCTTCGGTACCGGCGGTCTCTCGGCATTGAGCTTCGGGGGGTCGGTCACGCCGCTGGACAAGTTTTCGGTTGGCTTCAAGCTCAATTATCTCTTTGGCCGCATTCGCCAATTCGGTCGCTTTGGCTTTGCTGATCCGACATTTTTGGACAGCGAGATCTCCCGGTCGGACTTTCACTCAGGCTTCAGCTTCACGGCGGGAGCAATCTATGAGGGATTGAGCGACCTCCTCAATGCTCCGTCACTCAGTCCGCTTACACTCGGTTTCGTATTGACCACACCGACGACACTCTCAGTCGAGCGCGAGAGCGTCTTTTCGACGGCAGAGTCATTCGACACGACGGCGACAAGTTCGGGCAAGGTCGATGTGCCCCTCGGCTTTGGGTTCGGCGCGTCGTACCTGCTGGCGAGCCGATACTACCTGACGGCAGATGCGTACCACCAAAGCTGGGGGAGTGCTAAGTTCTTTGGGGTACACCCTGCCGAGCTCAGGAACAGCACGCGTGTCGGCGTGGGTTTTGAATCCCTGCCGCAGCGCGAAACAGCGTCATTTCTTCAGAGGGTTGCGTATCGCGCAGGATTCTATTATAATTCGACGTACTACACGTTCAACAATTCGCCCGTCGACGAGTGGTTTGTGACGGGAGGCTTCGGGGTTCCCATCGGCCCGGAGGCTCGAATCAACATCGGACTCCACCTCGGTTTTCGCGGCACGACGTCAAACAATCTCCAGCGCGATACGATCTTTCGGTTGTCGCTGTCACTCAGTGCCAACGAGGCGTGGTTTATCAGAATCGAAGAAGACTAGTCCAACATCCACATTCTTCCTTCACACATGATCGCGCTTGCGAGCGACCACGCCGGTTTCGAGTACAAAGAGAGGGTCAAGGCCATCCTCGACGGGATGAATCTCCCCTACCGTGACTTCGGAACGTCGTCCGGAGATTCTACTGACTATCCTGACTGGGGGCATGCGGCTGCCCAGGCAGTCTCCACAGGTGACTGTGATCGGGGCATTCTGATCTGCGGCACGGGGATCGGGATGTCGATGGTCGCCAACAAGCATAAGGGAGTCCGCGCTGCACTCTGCGATTCCGTGTCAGCTGCGCGACTCGCGCGCCAGCACAACAACGCAAATGTGCTGACAATCGGAGAGCGGCTGACGGGGTGGGAGTGTGTAGTCGATATCGTCAAGACCTTCTTGTCGACCCCCTTTGAAGGCGGACGGCACAGGCGAAGGGTAGACAAGGTGCACTCGCTGACCGGTTTGTAGACCATGCGTTCAGGGGGCGCCGGTGGTCCTCTGGACATTTTTGATCCCACTCCAGTGTGAAACCCCTCGACTGTTCCGTAAACGACCACCCGATTCGCTTGTCAGTGCACATCAGTCCACATCACGGTGAATAGCGATGATGCAGAGCCTCAAGTCGATCGACCCCGAAGTCTTCGCGGCGATTCAGGGCGAGATCAGTCGCCAGCACTCAAAACTCGAACTGATTGCCTCCGAAAACTTCGTCAGCGTCGCCGTGCTGGATGCGCTCGGCTCCGTCCTGACCAACAAGTATGCAGAGGGCTACCCGGGAAAGCGGTACTACGGGGGCTGTGAATATGTGGATGTGGCCGAGAACCTGGCACGTGAGAGAGTGAAGAGACTGTTCGGCGCGGAATATGCGAACGTTCAGCCCCACTCCGGATCCCAGGCCAACATGGCCGTCTATTTCACGTTCCTGAAACCGGGTGACAAGGTGATGGGCATGAATTTGTCCCACGGCGGTCACCTGACACACGGTTCGCCGGTGAATTTCTCGGGCCAGCTCTACAGGTTCAGCGCCTACGGGGTCTCCAAAGAAACGGGCTATATCGACTACAGCGACGTGGAGGAGACCGCCAAACGGGAACGCCCGAAGATGATCACCGTTGGAGCGAGCGCGTACTCCCGCAACATCGACTACAAGGCCTTCCGCGCCATTGCCGACCAGGTCGGTGCGTTTCTCTTTGCAGACATTGCCCATCCGGCGGGTCTCATTGCCAGCAAACTCCTGAACGACCCACTCCCCCACTGCCATGTCGTGACGTCCACGACGCACAAAACCCTACGGGGACCTCGTGGTGGCTTAATCCTTATCGGAAAGGACTACGAGAACCCATTCGGACAGGTTGCGCCAAAATCCGGCCGGAAGAAAATGATGTCCGAGTTGATTGACTCGATGGTTATTCCAGGCATCCAGGGTGGACCGCTGATGCATGTCATCGCCGCGAAGGCGGTCGCGTTCCACGAAAACCTTCAGCCTGAATTTGTGAAATACTCCGAGCAGGTGATCCGCAACGCCAAAGCGCTTGCTGGTGCGCTTGTAAGCCTTGGCTTCAACATCATTTCAGGCGGGACCGACAGCCACTTGATGCTTGCCGACTTGCGGAACAAGAACGTCACCGGCAAGGACGCGCAGGAAGCTCTCGACCTGGCAGGGATCACCGTCAACAAGAACGCAGTACCGTTTGACGACAAGTCACCGCTGATCACCAGCGGCATACGCATCGGGACCCCGGCGTTGACGACGCGCGGGATGAGAGAGCCAGAGATGGAAATCGTAGCGGGCCTCATTGACCGCGTCATCGCTCATATCGGCAGCGAGTCAGAGTATGAGCGCGTGCGCGGCGAGGTCTACCAGCTCGCTTCCTCGTTTCCACTGTACCGTGAGCTTGTCGTTACCTAGCGCCGGAAAGCACCCTCGTGTTTCGCAAATTTATCCTGGATTTCCTGAACAAAAGCCGCGGGGCCGGCGACCAGAAAGAAATGTCGTTCCTCGATCATCTCGAGGAGCTGCGATGGCATATCATCCGGTCATTGATCGGCCTCGGTGTCGCCATGGTTCTCTGTGCTCTCTTCGCAGATTTCATCATCCAGAAGATCCTGCTCAGCCCCCTCCTCGGTGTCGGACTCAAGGCCCAGGTTCTTGCACCGTACGGCATCGTTCTCCTCTATATACAAGCGGTGCTGATCTGCGGGCTCATTCTCAGTATGCCCAACACGCTATACTGGCTATGGCGATTTGTTGCCCCCGGACTGCTCCCGAAGGAGCGCAGATATGTCGCCGGGATCGTTGCATTCACCTCGCTCTGTTTTTTTGCCGGCGTCGCATTCGCCTATTTCATCCTGATACCCACTGCGCTCAATTTCTTCGCTCACTTCGGTACGGAAGACATTGCGCTGAACGTCTCGATCGACCGGTACGTAAGCTTTGTGCTCGCGATGGTGCTTGGCGCCGGACTGGTGTTTGAACTTCCGATGGTTTCGTACTTCCTGGCAAAAATGGGCATTCTGACACCGTCGTTCATGCGCCACTATCGGCGGCACTCGTACGTCGTCATTCTGATCATCGCCGCGCTGATCACCCCGACTCCCGACATCGTCACTCAGCTTCTTCTTGCTTCCCCGATGTTCGTTCTGTACGAAGTCAGCATCTTCATCGCCAAGTCTGTCGAGAAAAAGCGTGAAAAGCTATTCTCGGAGGCGCCGGAAGCCGCTGAAAGCCCGGCACAGGAGGGGACCGAGCCGTGAGCCCGGCAAGGAAGACGTCGGTGTCACTCGAAACCATCAGGGATCCCATTGCGGACGAGCTAAAGCGATTTAGCATCTTCTTTCGGGATGCGATGCGTTCTCGGGTCGGTCTTGTCGATCTGATCGCGCGCTACATCATTCGGCAAAAAGGGAAACGGGTCCGGCCGATCCTGGTTTTCCTGAGCGCCAAAGCATGCGGTACCGTCAACGAAAGCACATACAGGGCAGCCACGCTCGTCGAGATCCTGCACACGGCAACGCTGATCCATGATGATGTGGTTGATGACGCGGATACCCGGCGCGGTCTAGCATCAATCAACGCCGTCTGGAAGAATAAAGTTGCGGTATTGATGGGTGATTATCTGCTGTCCCGGGGACTGCTCCTCTCCCTCGACAGCAACGACTACTATTTCCTGCATTCGACGTCCAATGCGGTGAAGCGGATGAGCGAAGGTGAGCTCCTGCAGATCCAGAAGAGCCGCCAGCTCAACATCGACGAAGAGACGTACCTGAGAATCATCAGCGACAAGACCGCCTCGCTTTTCGCAACCTGCACAGAGATTGGGGCGGCGAGCGCGACGCAGGACCACGCCAAGCGAATCCAGATGCGCGACTACGGTGAACACGTAGGGATCGCTTTCCAGATTCGCGATGATCTTTTGGATTATCTCGGCCGCCGAAGTGTGATCGGCAAGCCGACAGGTATCGACCTGAAAGAGAAAAAGCTCACGCTCCCGCTCATCTACGCATTGCACCACGGACCGCGCAGCGATGCAAAACAAGCTATCCGTTTAATCAAGAGCGGTGCGAAAAAGAAGGAAGTTGAATGGGTCGTGAAGTTCGTTGAAAACTCAGGCGGCATACACTATGCCATCGGCAAAGCCGAACAGTACGCAGGGGCAGCACGATCAGACCTTGCTGGTCTCCTCGACTCGCAAGCCAAAGAGGCTTTGCTCCGGTTTGTGGACTATGTGATGGAGAGGGATAGTTGAGAGGGAGAGGTCGAATAGCAGTATGGTGGAATAGTGGAATGATGGAAGTAGTCTCAGGCTTCAGCCTGAGAAGGCTGAGCCTGAGAATGCGCTGCAGGCAAAACAAGAAAAACCCGTCCCGCGAAGTGCTCGAGACGGGTTTCGTGTTTCTAGTGGGGAAGAGATCAGTTCATTGGATAACTGGATAAAGGTCACCTTCATCGCTGTTCAAACCAAGCAGAAGGTAACCTTTTGCACTGACCTACCGGTGTTGTTGTGTGAGAAAGAGGAATGCACAGTCAACAATGTTTTTGACAAACTTGACAGCTCATTCTCCTTTTCGTATCTTGAGACCGTATTTGAAGGATGAGGCCTTGAATTTCCGTATCGAATTCGAGCAAGAAGAAGACGGCCGATGGATCGCCGAGGTCGTCGATATTCCCGGCGTGCTTATGTACGGCAAGTCCCGGGAAGAAGCGATGCTTAAAGCGCAGGCGTTGGCATTGCGTGTCCTCGCGGAGAGGATAGATGTCGGCGAGGTTTCCTCGATGCCTCTGACGATCTCCTTCCTCGCTGCATGACTCAATTGAAGATCTTTAAGCATCACGCATTGTCATACCTGTTCTGCTTCTCTCTCCCGAATCATTGGATAAAGGTTACCTTCATCCCGGATCAATCTCTGTTGAAGGTAACCTTCTTCATGCTAGCGGTTCATCCCCGCCCGCACGGGGCGCGACGAGCGATCCTTGATCAGAAGGTTTTTCCGCCGAAGGCGGATCCCGACGTCCCGATATGTCCGAAGGACTATCGGGACAAGCTTGTCGGGACAATCCACGCGCCCGCACGGGGCGCGACCTGCTTGCAATGCAAGAGTTCACGGACTATCTCGCGTTTCAATCCACGCGCCCGCACGGGGCGCGACGGTTAGTCGATAACAAGACGCCCCGTTACTGATCGTTTCAATCCACGCGCCCGCACGGGGCGCGACACAATCGCGGGCGGTGGAACAACAACATTGACTGGTTTCAATCCACGCGCCCGCACGGGGCGCGACTTCCAAGCTCCGTTATGTACGCTGCAAGGTACGGTTTCAATCCACGCGCCCGCACGGGGCGCGACTTGATCCACTTCTGGATTTCGAGGAGCACTATCAGTTTCAATCCACGCGCCCGCACGGGGCGCGACGGGTGGTAGAAGATTTCTTCAAGACTACAGATGCGTTTCAATCCACGCGCCCGCACGGGGCGCGACAGGTTTGTGAGCTAAATCTCGCAACTCTAATGATTGTTTCAATCCACGCGCCCGCACGGGGCGCGACGGTTAGTCGATAACAAGACGCCCCGTTACTGATCGTTTCAATCCACGCGCCCGCACGGGGCGCGACTAAAGAAGTCGTTCGACTTGTGACGAAGGAAGAGGTTTCAATCCACGCGCCCGCACGGGGCGCGACCGCCGATGCAGACGTGAGCACACTGGCCGACGTGTTTCAATCCACGCGCCCGCACGGGGCGCGACACTTGAGATGATCCTTGCCGTTGAGCTGGCAGCGGTTTCAATCCACGCGCCCGCACGGGGCGCGACTTACCTTGAGGAAATTCTTTTACACTCCCGAGATCGTTTCAATCCACGCGCCCGCACGGGGCGCGACCTCATCGTCAATCCAAGTTGTCACGGTACGGATTGTTTCAATCCACGCGCCCGCACGGGGCGCGACTTCACGATCAAAGCTTATCGAGCGAGTCTTTCCCGTTTCAATCCACGCGCCCGCACGGGGCGCGACTTGA
>Ga0194125_10003080_pt1 | contig 27217 bp, 17 predicted proteins | sample TA2KigC250mmetaG_FD_148626 | JGI IMG/M metagenome (GOLD analysis project Ga0194125, IMG submission 148626) | Freshwater microbial communities from Lake Tanganyika, Tanzania - TA2015034 Kigoma Deep Cast 250m | ecosystem: Environmental > Aquatic > Freshwater > Lake | place: Tanzania: Lake... | reverse complement strand
AAACGGCCAAGATGCATCCGGGGTCCGTTTTAGCGATAGCTTTGACCGGATTGGGTATTTTGAAGGACAGGTTTAAAAAGGAGAGAAGCCGTCCACGTCACGGGGACGGCCGGCTTTCACATAGGTGCTCCCTTGCTCCCTTTCTGCCTTCTCCCTCGCGCCTTGACCCTTCAGCCCTGCGCCCCCGGAGGACCTTCGGTCCTCCTTGCCTAGGCGAGCCCAGCTCACCTGCGGTCGCGCCCTGCGCCCTGCGCCTTCTTCTTCTCAAGCTCGCGCAGGAAGGCCCTCATCACCTCGACCGCAATGTCGCGGTCGGCGCGGGCCTCCTGGCCCTTGACGGTCGCCAGGACGCGCCCCCGGGCCGAGATGACATCGTCGCCCGGGGAGAGGGCCAGCCTCCCGCCCACGGCCTGCTGCTTGTCGAAGCGGACGAAGAGCTCCCCGTCCTCGCTTATCCGCTCCTCGAGGTTCTCCGAAAGCCCGGCGCAGAGGCCGGCGTCGGCCAATCTGGCCCAGAACCCTTCCATCCCGGCGCGGCCGGACACGGACACCTCCCACACGGTGATGGGGTTCCCGTGGTAGCCCTCGGCCTGCCGGGCGGCCGGCTCGCCGTCCCCGGCGACGAACCTCAGCGCAAGGACCACCCTGTCGCGGTCCTCCGTGGCGTGCTGGTAGGCCCGAAGGTCCAGCCGCCTGATGGGCCTCTCCACGCTCATGAGTCTCAGAACTAGACACATCAATATTAAATATAACCCATGGCAATCTTCGTTTTTGAGGCCGGAAAATGCCCCCGAAAAGAGGAGTATGTCTTTCTAGATTACTGGTCCTGTCCACCCTGGTCATGGTCGTTTCCGCGGGCCTCCCGACATCGGCGACCATGCCGCGCGAGGAGGCGCCCGCGGTGGACATAGCCGTGGACGCCGGCACGATAAGGGTCGAACCCTCCCACCCGGAGGTGGGGGACACGGCCAGGCTCTTCGCCACGGTGTTCAACCTGGACTATTATATTCCGACCGCCGTGGACGTGTTCTTCTGGGACGGCCACCCCTCCCTCGGCCACATCATCGGCGTCGCGGAACAAAAGACCGTGGCGGCCTATGGAGCCGGGCAGTTCGATGTCCCGTGGGACACCTCGGACCTGCGGTCGGGGTTCTACGACATCTGGGTGACGGCCAATTCGGCCGAGAACCCGGACCCCAACCTGGCCAACAACAACGCCTCCCGCGAGATAATCCTCAACGGCCAGTTCTCCTGGATAATCGACGACCGCGAGGAGACCTTCGAGGGTCCCAAGTACATATCCGACATCATCGGCGTCTGGGGCAGCGGCCGGCTGACGCTGGACAACGCCCACATCTTCATCCCGCAGGAGCGGGACTACCAGTATGGCATCATCGTAGACGACCAGGGCAAGCTGACCATGCGCCAGACCGAGATCAGCAGCGACCACGCCCTCAGCATCATGGTCGGGGGCAGCGGCCAGCTCGTCATAGAGCCGGGATGCAGGATAAACGGCCACATCATCACCCGCGATCGGGCGCTCGTGACCATGGCCAACAGCACCCTGTCCGGGGGGATGTCCGTCAAGGGCGGCAACGTCTCCATCGCCAACTCGGTGCTCGAGGGCGTTTTCCTTTTCAGGTCCACCACAGCGGTGTTCCAGGCCGTGACGTTCACCACCAACGAGACAATCTCTTTTGCCGCAAGCAAGGTGACCGCGCAGGACACCTCGTTCGAGCTCGTGGCGGGCGCGCCCCAGGCCGGGGCCGACACTCTCAACGCCACCTCCGGCAGCGTGCTCAAGCTCACCAACGTCGTCTCCGGGAAGATCAACGTGCAGGGCGTGGGCAGCATCGTCACCATCTACCGGCACCTCACGATGCACGCCGAGGACAACACCGGCCTGGCTGTTCCCCACGGCACGCTCTGGGTGCGCAACTCATTCAAATGGGAGCCGGACCAGTGCAGAACCACTGACAAGCTCGGGGACGCCCGCTTCACTGTCATCACGGACGTTCTGCGCCCCGGCTCGGCAGGGACCGAGGCGAAGCCGGTCGGCTCCTACAACATCACGGGCGTTCTGGGCAACGTCCAGGCCCAGACCAACATCCAGCTGCCGTACTACCCGACAATGACCGCGGCCTCCAACTCGGTGTACCGGACCATCGTCTTCGAGCCGATATTCTACCAGACGGGGCACGCCCCCTGGAACATCACCGTCCCCACGGTGCGCGGCGACATAGGCTCGCCGGGCTGCTACTCCTGGTCCGGCGACATATACATCTGGGCCGACTTCAGGCTCTACAACATCCCCCTGTACATCGAGCAGCCCAGCGACTTCTGGTGCGGCGTGTACATCTACCCGACCGGGCGGCTCAACTTCACGGGCGGGGGCATAACGAGCAACCACCGCCTCAACATCTACATCATAGGCACCGGTCAGATGCTCATCGAGCCCACCTCCGTCATGGGCGGGATTCTGAACATCAACTCGCTTGTGGGATTGGAGGACGAGACCGGGGCGCGGGGGCGCTTCAGCGCCAAGAACATCGAGTTCAACGGCAGCATAATGGGCACCTTCTCGGACCTGCGCTTCTCGGTGTCCAACATCCTGCCCCACCCCTTCAACACCATCGACGGTGCCCTGGCGTTCACCGTGGACACGGCCGAGATAGGCAACGCCACCGTGACCGCCCCCTCGCCGGCAGGCACCGCCTCCCGGATAGCGGTGGGCCAGAGCCTCAAGTTCACCAACTGCGGCCTGCACATCCCCAGGCTCGCCACGTCCGGCAACGTCGTGTCGTTCTCGCTGTGCGAGCTCAACGGGACGTACCTTTCGGCCGGCAAGCAGACGAGGGCCGGCTCCATACTGAATCTCTCGGCCACCACGCTCTCCATCATCGAGTGCCGCATCGACCACGAGGAGGTCGTCCTGGGCGCCCAGTCGTTCATCTCCACCTCCACGGACTATCCCATCCCCCTCGTTTTCGAGGGCTCCTCGACGGGCTCCCTCACGGACGTCAACGCCCCGGCCATCATCGTGAGAGACACCGCCGAGGTGGAGGTCAAGTGGCTGTTCACCCTGACCGTGCTCGACGCCTACAGCACCCCCGTGGACGGCGCCGAGGTGTCCGTGCGCAACTACACCACCAACATGACCATCGCCGGGGGTCAGCAGACCACCGGGTCGACCGGGAAGGTCGTCTTCCTGCTCCTGGGCAAGCGCGTCTACGCAAACGAGGTGCTCTTCCTGGGCAACTACAAGGTGATGGTCTCGAAGAAGACCCTGACCGGCGAGCCGGCGGAGTACGGGCCCTACGACATAAGCATGAGGGGCAACGTCCACCTCCAGGTGCGGATGGACGAGTACCGCAACCCGCTGGAGCGCCTCCTCGTGCAGATAGGCAACCTGAGCCGCTACGCCAACCTCTCCGAGAACGACCAGGTCCACTGCTACGGCCATGTCTGGAAGCTCTACCGCGGGGGCCACTCGGAGGCCGCGGCCAACTTCCCCGTGGCGCTCACCCTGAGCAACAGCGGCCTGCAGTACAACGGCACCACCGACGGCAACGGCTTCTTCAACATCACGTTCAGGGCGCCGCCGCCCTCCGACCGCAACATAACCGTCACCGTCACGGCCTCCGAGGCGGGCGCCGAGACCGGCTCTGACTCGGTATTCAACCTCTCCGTCCCGCTGCCCCGGCCCGACTCCCTCAAGGTCACGTTGCAGGGCTTCGACCGATCCGACAGGACATACACGCGCAACAAGGACAATGTCACCGTATACGGCAACGTGGAGTTCGTGCGCTCGGGGAAGGTGATCGGGGTCGCCGCCAACGCCTCCATCCGGGTCACCGTGAACCCGGGCTCGCGCGATTTCTACTCCACGACCGACGCCAGCGGGACCTTCCGCGTGCCCCTGGGCCGGTACTCGACCGTGGCGGCCTACACCATCACGGTGAGCGCGACGTACACCCAGGGCAGCCTCAGCGTGTCCGGGGCGCCCGCCGTCGGGGGATTCTCGGTGAAGAAGGAGGTGGCGCCGGCGGCCGCTGCGCCCGTCCCGATATGGCTCGTGGCGGTGGTCATCATCCTCATCGTGGGCGTGGTGGGCGTGGCCGCCTTCTTCGTCATGCGCATGCAGGCCGAGGCCGCCAAGCTCGTCGAGTGCGGCGAGTGCGGCGCGTTCATACCCGAGAGCGCCCTGAAGTGCCCCAAGTGCCAGACCGAGTTCGAGACCGAGGTGGTCAAGTGCTCGGAGTGCGGCTCCTGGATACCGCCCAACGTGACGGAGTGCCCCAAGTGCAACGCCCAGTTCAAGAAGCGGGCCCCCGTCTCCAAGGTGCGCAAGCCCGGCGCCCCGCCCAAGCCGGGCGGGCCGGGAAAGCCCGCCGAGCCCGGAAAGCCCGGCGAGCCGGCCAAGCCGCAGGAGGCCGCGGCGATGCCGCCGGCCCCGCCGGAGGACTACACCCCGCCGCCTCCGCCGCCGGCGGCGAAGTGATGGGAAAGGCAGCGGGGAGCGGGCGGCAGGGAGCGGTGGACGACGGGTCCCGTTTCGTCACCGCTGCCCGCTGCCCATTGCCCCACCGCTGCCTGCCGCCCGCTCCCCGCTCCCCCTTGCGCGACAATCGCTACTTTATCATTCCGTCCAGGCCGCAGCCGGGGCACTTTATCCTCAGGGGCCGATCCGAGCTGTAGATCGGGATGATGCCCTTGCAGCCGGCGCAGCGGGCGCGCCCGAGCACCCTGCGGTCGTCGGAGGGAGCGGACGGGGGCTGGGGTGTGGAGGGGGTGCCGGGGGCCGCGGGAGGCTGGGCGCCCGTTCCGGGCGGGATGGCCTTCTTGCCGTACAGGGCGGCGTAGATCTGCCTGGCCGACAGGCGCTGGCCGGCGGCCCCGGCCGCCTGGGCCTCGGCCGCGCTCTCCGGCCGTGAGGGCGCCATCCTCGCCGCCGGCGTCTCGCGCGACGGGGCGGTGCGGGCAAAGTCGTCCAGCGTTGCGGCCAAAGCCGCGGAGGGGGCCGGTTCATACTGCTGCCCCGCCGCCGCGTACTGCTGCTCGGCGGGCGGCTGGTCCTGCGGTTGCGCGGCGTATTGCTCCCCGGCGGGCGGCTGGTACTGCGGTTGCGCGGCGTATTGCTCCCCGGCGGGCGGCTGGTACTGCGGTTGCGCGGCGTATTGCTGCTCGGCGGGCGGCTGGTGCGCCTCCGGCGCGGCCGGGGCCTGCTCCCCGGTCACGGGCTGCCACCGGCCGGTGTCCGGGGACCACTCCGAGATCAGCCTCGGCTCGGCCGGCTGCTCCGTGCCGTCGGCGCGCACGATCATGTCGCCCTCGCGGGCCTGGACCGGGGGCGGGGGCGCCCGTTTCACCGGCTGGAGCGCCGCCAGCTGCTCCTGCAAGGCGGCATAGGGTGATTCCGCCTGGGCCCACGGCCCGGGCGGGACCTCTCCCGGCCGGACCTCCTGGTAGGGCTGGTCGGCCTCGAAGCCGGCCGCGCTCTGGCCCCCGGCCGCCCGCGCCGATGGCTCGTCCGTCGGCCAGGGCTCCTTCCGGGGCCGGACCTCCTCCTCGGGACGGCCCGGCCGCTCCGTACCGGAGGGCCGCCGCGGCCGCTTCACCGGCTCCGGCTCCCCCGCGGCACCGTGGCGGTCCGCAATGTGGGCCGCGACCATCCGGCGGGTGCTCAGGCTCACCGCGAGCACCACGATGACGAGCAGGATGGCGACGACCGCCAGTAGGAGCACCAGAAACGAGTCCGCTCCCCCGGCGAGCGCCCCGCCGGGCGTCCTCCAGACCGTCTTGGTCACGGTCTGCGTGTTGCCCGCCGGGTCCTGGACGGTCACGGTTACGACGTTGGAGCCGTCCTGGAGCCGCACCTTCCGGCTGAAGGAGCCGTCGGCACCGACAGTCACCTGCTCTCCGTTGACGAACACGCGCGAGCCGGGCTCCACCTTCGAGGAGATGGTCGTCTCCTTCCCGGAGGTCTCGGTCCCGGCCGACGAGTCGAGCCGGAAGGGCGTGACCGCCGTGTCGAGCGTTATGGAGGCGGAGAACACCGCCGACTCGTGGCCGGCGCGGTCCCGCAGCTGGGCGTGCACGGTCTTGGGCCCGTCCGTCCCCTCGAGGGTCCAGCTGCGGCTTCGCGCGAAGGGCTCCCAGGCCGCCCCCGACAGGTCCGCCCCGGCGCCCAGCCTCATCTCCACGATGTCGGCCGAGTCGCTCGAGAGCCCGAGCATCACCGCCTGCCTCTGGGTGGCGGCGGCGCCTCCCTCGATGGTCAGCGTCCCGGCCGGCGGCTGGAGGTCCACCGTGACGCCGCCTCCGGTGACGAAGGCGCCCAGGTTGCCCGCCCGGTCCTTCGCCCGGAGCTTGATGTGGTAGGTCGTCCCGTCGGCGCCGGCGTTGAACGTGTACGAGGTCGAGGTCGTCCACATGTCCCGGAGGACGTCCTCGCCCCCGAGGAATGTCCCCACGCTGACGTAGTAGCCGGCGACGCCCGAGGGCGCGTCGGTCGAGGGCGCCCAGGTCCAGGTGATGTTGGGGAACATGGAGTACGCCGAGGGCGCGACGGGCGGGTAGGCCGTCGGGAGCGAGACGTCCACCGTGACCCCGTCGGAGGGGGGCGACTCCGGCCCGACGTTCCCGGCGAGGTCGACCGCGCGAACGAATGCGTAGTAGGTCACGCCGTCGAGCCCGCCGATGAACGTGTAGGAGGGCATGGCCGTCCAGGCCCGGTCGATGATGTCGGCCGCGCCGGGCGCCGTGCCTATGCTCACCCAGTAGCCCTGGATGCCGGACTCGGCGTCCGAGGAGGGGTCCCAGGCCCAATTCACCATGGAGCGGTTCACGTACCCGCCCGGCGCCGCCGGGGCCGAGGCGGACGGCGCCACCTCGTCGATGACCACCGGGGCGCCCGTGGTCGCGTTGGAAAGGAGCCCGGCGGCGTTTCGGGCGCGCACCGACAGGTAGTAGCTGCGGCCGTTCTGGAGCTCGAGGCCCGAGAGCGTCACAAAGACCCTTAGCCCGGCGCTCGTCCAGCCCGAAAACTCGGTTCCCCCGGGCGTGGTGCCGATGGCGTACTGGTACTCCACGACGGCCGTCTCGGGGTCGACGGAGAGGCTCCAGGAGAGCGAAAGCGACGTGGCGTCCGTCCGGTAGCCGCCACCGTACACGGCCACCGGTCCCGGCGGCGTGGTGTCGACGGTTATTCCGTCGCTGGGGGCGCTGTACTGCCCGGCGTTGCCGGCGTTGTCCACGGCGCGGAGCATCGCGTAGTAGGTCCGCCCGGGCAGGGCGCCGGCCAGCGTGAAGGAAAGCTCGGTGGTCTCGTGGTCCCTGAGGACGTCCGAGCCGCCGGGCGTTGTGCCAATCGAGAGCTCGTAGCGGGCGATGCCCGAGGGCTGGTCGTCCAGGGCGTCCCAGCTGAAGACCAAAGTGGTCCCGGTGCTGTAGGCGCCCTCGTCGGACGGCGCCGGGGCCTGCGGGACGGAGATGTCCACCCGGGTGCCGGCCGATGCGGCGCCGTAGGCGCCGGCGTTGCCGGCGTTGTCCTCGGCCCGGACCTTGGCGTAGTAGGTCCGGCCGTTCTGGCCCGACGGGAAGGTGTAGGAGGGCTCGGGCGCGAAGGCGTCGCGCACGACGTCCGTCCCCCCGGGGGTCGTGCCGATGCAGACATAGTAGCCCCGGATGCCCGACGGGAGGTCGGTCGAGGCCGTCCAGCTCCAGGCTATCGAGGTCGAGGTCGCCCACCCGCCGGCCGTGGAGGGGACGGAGGCGGCCGGCACGGTCGTGTCCACCGTGATCCCGTCGGTGGTGGCGCTGGCGGACCAGAGCCCGGCGCCGTTTCGCGCCCGCACGGTGATGTAGTAGGTCCCGCCGTTCTGCAATGACAGGCCCTTGCGCGAAAGGGAGCTTGCGGTCCCGGCGGAGGTCCAGCCCACCACGTCCGTGCCGTTGGGGGTCGTCCCGATGGCGTAGCGGTACTCCGCGACGCCCGAGATGTCGTCGAAGGAGCTGGACCAGGAGGCCTTCAGGGTGGTGTTGCCGCGGCTCCAGGCCCCCTCGTCGTCGACCGTGAAGTCGTCGGGCGGGGTGGTGTCCACGGTGATGCCGTCGCTGGAGGCGCTGAACGGGCCGGCGTTCCCGGCGTTGTCCACGGCGTAAACCCGGCAGTAGTAGGTCGTGCCCTCCGCGCCGCCCGGAAGGAAGAGCTGCGTGCCCGTGGTGTACCGGTCGGCCACGGTGTCGTTGGCGCCGTAGGAGGTGCCCACGCTGACGTAGTACCCGGCGATCCCCGACGGGCTGTCCCACGAGGGCGGCCAGTACCAGTAGAGGGTGCTCGAGTTGGAGTAGGTCCCGTTGTCGACCGGCGTGTAGCTCGTCGGTATGGAGGTGTCGACGGTGATGCCGTCGCTCCCGCCGCCGTAGTCGCCGACGTTGCCGGCGTTGTCTTTGGCCTTGACCTTGGCAAAGTAGGTCACGCCGTTGAGCCCGCCGGCGTAGGTGTAGGAGGCCGAGGAGGTCCAAAAGTCCCTGACCAGGTCGTCCAGGCCGGAGGCGCTGCCCACGCAGATGTAGTACCCGGCGATGCCCGACGGGTAGTCCGTGGAGCCGGCCCACGTGAACTTGACCAGCGAGGAATTGGTGTAGGTGCCGGCGTCCGACGGCGTGGCAGCGGTCGGAACGGTCGTGTCGACCGTGATGCCGTCGCTGTCCGGGCTCCAGGAGCCGTTGTTGGCGGCGTTGTCTTGGGCCTTCACCTTCGCATAGTAGGTCGTGCCGTTCGAGCCGCCCGTCATGGTGTAGTTGGGGGTGGCGGTCCAGCCGTCGCTCACGACGTCGTTTTCCCCGGCGGAGGTGCCGATGGAGATGTAGTAGCCGGCGATGCCCGAGATGTTGTCGGCCGAGGGCGCCCAGGTGAAGTTGACGGTGGACGATGTCGACCACTGGCCGATGTCCTGGGGCGTCCCGGCGGAGGGGGCCGTGTAGTCGATCCTGATAGCACGGGGTGCGGAGTAGGGGCCCCAGGAGCCGGCCTTGTCGCGCGTGCGGCAGCGCCAGGAGTACTGGCCCTCCGGAAGCGAGGAGGCGGGCGTGTGCGACGAGGTCGCCGACACCACCACGCCGGTGTCGTACGCGGCGGCGGAGAAGTCGGTCGAAACCGACATCTGCAGCTGGTAGGCGCTCTGGGTGTCGGTGGTGTTCACGTCCTTGAAGTCCCAGGTGAATGTCGGGGTGCCGGTGGTCGTCCAGGTGGTGTTGGAGGGGGCCGTAAGGTCCGGCGCGAAGGGCGGGACGTTCAGGGGACGGTCGTAGAATACATCGACATTTGTGTTGCGGTCGTCGTCCCACACGATGCTGGGCACGCTGTTTTGGTCGACCGCCATCTGGGGGTGGTTGCAGTTGGCCGAGGTGGTGTTGTCCACCCGGACGCTGGTCGTGAACGCCGAGCCCCCGGCGGAGACGAGCTCGCTGTAGTAGATGCGGAAGTAGCTGCTGCCGGGCCGCTTGTCCTGCCAGGCCACCCGGGCGATGTCGCCCGTGTCCACGGCGATGGCCGCCGACTGGGGGGTGGTGATGCCCGTGTCCGTGTCGTTCGCGGGCGTGCCCGCAAACGTCCTCCCGTCGGGGGTGGTGGACCAGAAGATGCTGATGTTGGTGTAGCGGCTGTCGCACCACACCAGGTGGAGGTCGCTCTTGCTGTCGGCCGCAAGCCTGGGGAACGTCTGGGACGAGGAGGGGGTGTCCTTGGTGGCGTTGACCTCGGAGCCGAAGGAGGAGCCCCCGTCGGTCGAGGTGGCCAGGAAGATGTCCCAGTTGGCGTTGCGCGAATCCTGCCAGGCGACCGTGAGGTTGTCATTCCGGGCGATGCAGACGGTGGGGTTCCGGGCCTGGCCGGAGCTCGAGTCGAGCTTGACCGAGGCGCCGAACGAGGTGCCGCCGTTTGCCGATTTGGACATGTAGATGTGGTAGCCGCTGCGCAGGTCCTCCCAGACGACGAAGATGTTGCCCGACGAGTCCACCGCCACCGCCGGCTGCACCTGGGAGCCCGCCCCGGTGGCGTTGACCCCCACGCTGGCGGACCACGTGGTGCCGTTGTCGGTCGAGTTGGCGTAGTAGATCTTGGTGTTGCTCCCGAGACGGGCGTCCGACCAGACCGCGTGAAGCTTCCCGTTCGAATCGACCGCTATCTTGGGCGTGACCTGGTCGGTGCTGGCGGCGGCGTCGTCGACGCGCACCACGCCTCCGAACGAGGAGCCGTTGTTCGTGGAGCGGGCGAAGTATATATCGGACGAGGAGCCGGCGTGGTTGCGGTCGTCCTGCCAGACCACGAAGATGGTGCCGCCCGGGGAGACCGCCACGGAGGGATTCTCCTGCCGGTTGGAGTTGCTCACCACCTGGACGTCGGTGCCGAACTCGATGGAGGCCGCAGGGGAGGCCGCAATGAGCAGGCAGGCGACCGCCATCGCCGCGGCCAGGGCAAGCATACCACCGGACATGCCATTTCTTCCCATGGAAACACCCTCGGTGGCGTAATAAACCCTTCTCGGCTTATATGGCTTTTGGTTCCCGGACGCCACCTGTACCGTCGGCGCGCCGGCGCGGGGAAAAAGCTATCATGGCCCACCCTCATCAAGGGTGCCGCGGGGACCAAAATGGAGGACGTCTGGGTCGAGAAGTACCGGCCGAGGAACCTCTCGCAGGTCGTGGGCCAGGACGACATCGTGGCGCGGCTCAAGGGCTACGTGAAGGTCGGCAACCTCCCCCACCTGCTCTTCGCCGGCCCGGCCGGGACCGGGAAGACCACCAGCGCCATCGCGCTCGCCCGGGAGCTCTACGGGGAGGGCTGGAGGGCGCGCTTTCTGGAGCTCAACGCCTCCGACGAGAGGGGCATCGGTGTGGTGCGGACCAAGATAAAGGAGTTCGCCCGGACGGCCTCCATGGGAGACCAGCTCTTCAAGATAATATTCCTCGACGAGGCGGACGCGCTCACGCCGGAGGCCCAGGCAGCCCTTAGGCGCACGATGGAGCGCTACACGGCCACCTGCCGCTTCATCCTCTCCTGCAACTACTCGTCGCGCATAATCGAGCCCATCCAGTCGCGCTGCTCGGTGTTCCGCTTCCGCCCCATAAAACAGGAGGACATGGCCAGGCACCTGCGCAACCTCGCCGGCAAGGAGGGGCTCCGGGTCACCGACGACGGCTTCGACGCCCTGGTGTACGTCGCCGAGGGGGACCTCCGCCGGGGGATAAACTCATTGCAGGTGGCGGCCTCCCTGGGCGGGAAGATAGACGCCGAGGCGCTCTACAGGGTGACCTCGACGGCGCGCCCGGAGGAGGTCAGATCCCTCATCGAGACGGCCCTGGGCGGGGACTTCCTCAAGGCCCGGGGCGAGCTCGACGACCTCCTGCTCCAGTACGGCCTCTCGGGCGAGGACATCATAAGGCAGATACACAAGAGCGTCTTCGACACCGGCATCCCCGACCGGCTCAAGGTCCAGCTCGTGGACCACATAGGGGAGGTCGAGTTCCGCATGGTGGAGGGCGCCAACGAGCGCATCCAGCTCGAGGCCCTGCTGGCCCACCTCGTCTCCGTCGGGGCGAAGATGAAGGAAGCGGAGTGAGGGGAAAGGCAGGAAGGCAGGAAGGCAGCAAGGCAGCATGGCAGCAAGGCAGCATGGGGACGGGGGAGCAAGGCAGCAAGGCAGCATGGCAGCAAGGCAGCAAGGGGACGGGGGAGCAAGGCAGCAAGGCAGCATGGCAGCATGGCAGCAAGGGGACGGGGGAGCAAGGCAGCAAGGCAGCATGGCAGCAAGGCAGCATGGCAGCATGGCAGCAAGGGCGCAAGGGAAGGCAGCGTGGCAGGGAAGGGACGACGACCGTCCCCCCCTCCCTTGCTGCCTTGCTCCCTTGCTGCCTTCGCTCCTTCCGCCTGCCGTGTCAATGTGTCCCACGCGCATCGGCGGGAGTCACACAGAATATACAATAAAATATATATGTGATGATGCTACCATATTACTGGAAGATATGATATGAATATCAAGGTCGTTGTGGTCGCCGCACTGGCCGTCCTGGCCATGCCTCTGCCCCTGTCCCAGCTCCTGCCCTCGCCCGAGGGGCCCGCCACGATACCCTGGTTCTACGACGACATGAGACCGCCGGAAAACCCGCCGCCGGGGTTCGTGATGCCGAAAATCCGGTCGCACGAGCACGGGGGGGTGCCGGACTTCTCCGGCTGGCCCGACTACACGACCATGACGGTGACGGACGGGCAGCTCGAGGGGCCGGCCGGGGCCCGCACCGTGTACCCCATCATCCGCAACATCACGATGAGCCTGTCCTTCGCCTACGAGGCGACCGTGGCCGAGTTCCAGGCGATGGACGGCGGCCTGAGGCGCTTCGCCAACCTCGTGTACGACTACACCGACGGCCAGTTCAATATAAACCAGTTCGATATCTACAACAACCAGGTGAACTGGAACTCGGCCGACATCCACGTGCTCAACCTCGCCAACTACCGCGCCAACGCCCAGTACGGGGGCATCGCGTACGGCGGGATCATCCAGGTCGGCCGCGACGCCTGGGGCCAGTCCTGGGACAGCGCCATGGGCGCCATCATATTCGCCCACGAGTTCGGCCACTGGGGCCTGTTCCTGCCCGACGAGTACGACGACCACAACCCGTCGGTCAGGTGCGACAACGCCTCCGCCGGCACCTGCATAATGTCCAACCCCTACAACTACTACGAGATCTGCACCGACGAGAGCCACAACTCCTCCACCTCGGGCGTATCAAAATCCTGCTGGAGCTTCATCAAGCAGTACTACCCGAACGCGGTCGAGGTGCACGGCGCGCCCGACCCCGGGCCATCGGTCGGCCCCGGCGCCACCGTCCGGTGGCACTACCCCGACCTCTATGTCGTCCAGGGTGAGATGTCGATCGTTCCGGCCGAAGCCAACGAGGGCCAAAACCTCACCATCTCGCTCCCGGTTCACAACCCCGAGAGGCTCGCGTCCGGCGGGGTGGCCGTGAAGTTCTTCCTCGACTCAGCCCAGCCCTCCAACCTCATCGGGACGGTCAATGTCAGCGCCACGAACGTCGACTCGGTGACGGCCAAGCTGACCTGGAGGGCGGTCGGCGGCACCCACAGCGTCATCGGCGTCGTGGACCCCGACGGGGCGGTGAGGGACCTCAACCGGAACAACAACACCGCCTCGAGGACCGTCACCGTCAACGGCCGGCCCGTCATCTCGTCGGCCCTGGGCGGGTTCGTCTCCAAGGAGGACGTCCCCATCACCGTCCGGATGACCCAGTTCGCCACCGACGCCGAGGACTCCCCGGCGGAGCTCAAGTGGAGCGTGGTGAAGTTCAACAACCGCCACATCGCCTCCGCCGGCACCGGAGCCAACCAGACCCTCTTCTTCAACCCGGTGCTCCACTGGTGGGGAACGACCACCGTGACCGTATCCGTCGCAGACACCGCCGGCCTGGCGGCCACCAAGGACGTGAACCTCACCTTCACCTTCGTCAACTACGCCCCCGAGACCGTCGACCCGTCGTTCTCGGCGCCCGCGGTGCTCCGGGGCCGGGTGGTGGAGCTGTCGGCCGCCGCGATAGACGTCGAGGACCGGTCCGACATGCTCACGCCCCGGTTCGAGTGGCGGCCCCCGGGCTCGGACCGGTGGGTGGAGCTGGGGGCCTACTACGACGGCAGCCGCCATATCGCCAACGTCACCGTGCCCATGAGCGCCGCCGTGGGACGGGCCGACGCCCGCATCGCCTTCGTCGACACCGGCGGGCTCCAGGGCGAGTGGTACTACCTGAACTCGTCGCTTTCCATCCTCAACAACAAGCCCGCGGTGACCGGCCTTTGGCTCTCCGCCGGCACCGTGGTGCGGGGCGAGCCCGTGGAGCTTTGGTTCAACGCCTCCGACCCCGAGACCCTGGAGAGGGACCTGCGGCCGGCGGTGGAGTTCAGGACCGCCGACGGGGAGTGGAGGCCGCTGCAGGCGGAGATCGAGTACCTCGCCGGCACCTGGGTGGCCAGAATCGACGTGGACGCCTCCTGGGCGACGGGCAGCCACGACTTCCGCGTCCTGGTCAACGACACCGACGGCTCGGAGAGCAGCTGGCTTGCGGACTCCGATGCCCTGACGGTCCTAAACTCCCGGCCCGTGCTGGAGCACGGAAAGGCCTCGCGCACGAGGATGCTGCGAAACGACACCTCCACCGTCACGCTCTCGGCCTCCGACCACGAGACGGCCGCGGCCGGGCTGGTCTTCGAGTTCAGGGTGCGCGACCTCAAGGGCCGGGAGCAGAACTCGTACATGACGGCCCCGGAGCTTTCGGGGAACCTCTGGGTGGCGCGCTTCCAGCCGCCCCACTCGGCACTGGCCGGGAGGTTCACAATCAGCGTCCGGGTGGGGGACGCCGACGGGGGCTGGAGCGACTGGTACGAGGGCATCCCGGCGGTGGAGGTGGGCAACAACCCGCCGCTCGCGGCGCTCTGGGGCCCCTCTTCCGGAATGCAGGGCACAAGCCTCTGGTTCGACGCCTCCAATTCGTCCGACCCGGAGAACCACCTGGACGTGATGAGCTTCAGCTGGGACTTCGGCGACGGCACTCCGGCCGGGACCGGCGTGACGACGCCCCACACCTTCACGAGGCCTGGCACCTACCGGGTGACCCTCACGCTAACGGACCGCGACGGGGCGGTGTCCACGGCCGAGACGACGGTCACGGTGACGGCGCGCCCGGCGCCGGCCCAAAACGCGGGCGCGGGCTGGCTCGGCGGCCTCCTGCCCTATGTCGCGCTCATCGCGGCGGCCGCCGGCGCGGGCGGCGCCTTCCTCGTCGCCCGGAGGCGCCGGCGCCCGGGACAGGAGACCAGCGCGCCGCCGGAGGCGACGCCACTGGCCGCGGCGGAGACCTCCTACGAGGCGGTCCACGAGCCGGAGTATGTCGACCCGGCCGGCCAGCCCTACCCGGAGAGCGCGCCCGGGCCGGGAGGGCCGGGCCCGTTCCCGCCGCCGGTACCGGAGCCGGAGCCCTACCCGTTGAGGCCCGCAGACCCGGACCCGGGGCCCTGGCCGCATCCGGAGCCGGACGACGAACGGCTCTAGGCGATCGGGGAAGCCGCTTTTCCTACCGGTCAGGTACGTGCAGGGGTTGACCTATGGCAGAAGCGGCGCCGGAACGACCGCGCAGGGCGACGTTCTAATAGTGTCCTATAAAGTTTTATAACCGGAAAGGCCAATATCAAACCGTGCGGGGTCGTTTCGGGACTAGGGCTTCTCTTTGCGCGGCGGTCGCGTTCATGGTTCTGGCCGGCGGCCTGGATGTTGCGGGGCTGGGCGCCTGGACCGATACCGGTGGGGATTTCGAATCCGGCGAGCACGCTGACACTGAAATAAATGACCGAAGGGTACGGCTTGAGTTGAACGAGAGCCATACTGGCAATTGGTCCCAGATGGACGAAGGAAGCCCGTGCGCGTATAATGGGGATTGCGGCACCCCCAAGGAGATGGTATATGACAGCTCCAGGGGGGTTTTTGTTTTTTTTGACGCCTGGAACGTCTGGACATTCAACGTCACCGGAAAAGCCTGGACGAAACACAACCTCTCGGCGTACATTGACTGTTATTTCGTGATGGCGTACGATCTCGTTTATAACAAAACTGTCATGTACACCGGCAAGACATGGACATATGACATATCCACGAACCTTTGGACCGACATGAAACCTTCGATTTCTCCACCCGGTTTATCCACCTGGAGCTCATCAATGGCCTATGACTTGGAGAACCAGAGGATGGTCCTGTTCAATCCTGGATTTTTCAACGAGGTGTGGGCCTACGACCAAAAGGGCAACCTCTGGACCAAGATGGGGTCATCGCCGGTCCTGTACCACCGTGGTGGATACAGAATCGTGTACGATCGCACCGTGGGTGAATTCATCCTATTCGGGGGTTCCATCTATAAATACCACTGGGAGCGGACCATCCTCAACGATACCTGGACCTATGACCTCGCCACCAACACCTGGACGGAGAGGCATCCCGCGGCATCCCCTCCACCCTTGAGTCATTACTCGCTGGTCTACGACGACCATCTCGGGGTCTCGGTGCTTTTTGGGGGCGTCACCTCGGAAGGGGACCGGTCGCATGCGACCGATGAGGTCTGGTGGTACGATGCTAGCGACGACATCTGGATGAACAAGACGCCGGAGTACCGCCCCCAGCCGAGGGTGTGTCAGGCGGCCGGATACGATTCCCGGAGCGAGACGATTCTCCTGGTCGGGGGTATCAACAATTCGGCCAGGTTCGGCGACACATGGACATACGATTCCGCGAATAACACCTGGACGAACGATATATGTCTCGTATTGCCGGTCGCAAGGGGCGGGGCCGTGATGGCCCGCGGCAAGGACCAAGACGGCATCGCGATGTTCGGCGGCGATGTGTCCTGTCCATGGGATTACGCATGGTGGTTCGAGACTTTTCCGGACGACCTATTGACATTCAACGTTACCATGGGGATCTGGACGGTCTACGACATGAATCCTGCACCTGCAGGGCGCAGCGGCCACGCGATGGTCTATGACAGCCGGGACCGGGTGCTCGTTCTCTTCGGCGGCAAAGGGGGCGACAACGAGTTGATGAACGACACCTGGTGCTACGATTTCTCGACCGGCATGTGGGAGAACATGACCCCTCCCGACAGCCCGTGCAAGCGCCGTTCGCTTTCGATGGGCTACGACCCCGACCGGGGGGTCGTGGTCCTGTTCGGCGGCAACGACAGTCGCGCCGACCTCGGAGACACCTGGCAATACAATTATTCCACCAATGAATGGACCAACCTGACTCCTCTTGAATCACCACCGGCGGATTCCGCTTCCGCCATGGCTTACGATGAGGCAAATCATGTCATTACGCTCGGATCTTCGAGTGACCACACTTTCTGGTATTATGATGCTTTGCAGAATACGTGGGTGCAAAAAGGCAAAACCTTTCCCAATATAGGTATCACATCCATGACATACAACAGTCGGAATGGCACCCTCATAATAGGCTATCGAAACGGTATCTATTTCTACAACGCTTCATCGGATGGTTGGGCATATGGTGGATGGCCTTCCCACGCAGAGCTCGGATATGCGCTTGCCTACGATCGGGCTTCGGATTCTATCGTATTGTTCGGAGGCTATTCGACGCAAGGGTCCATGAACCACTATTCCGACACGGTTTTCGTATCCGATTTTAAAAGATATCCGCCGTCGGGAACCTTCACGTCGCGCCCCTTCGACACCGGCGGCTTCCCCATATACGGCACCATCGGCTGGACCGCCACGGTCCCCGCCGCGTCCGGCCTCCGGTTCCAGCTCCGGACCGCGATGACATGCGAGAGCCTGCCCGACCGGCCGTTCATCGGGCCCGACGGGAGCGCCGGGACTTTCTACACGGCCCCCAACCAGGCGATACCCGTCATCCTGGACGGCGGGCGCTGGGTCCAGTACCGCGCCTTCTTCAACACGTCCGACCTGAACATCACCCCGGTGCTCGAGAGCGGCGCCTCGAGCGTCCGGCTGGCCTCCAACCTGACCGATGGAACGCGGCGCTGGGCCTGGAACGCCTCGTCGGCCGCCCCGGGCGCCTACCGCGTACGCGTCGTCGCCCGCGACGACAATCCATCCATCCCGGTGAAGGTCGCGGCGCTCTCGGGCAACTTCACTGTCCCCGGGCCCAACCGCCCGCCGCACGTCGAGCTCGTCTGGCCGCCCGACAATGCCGTGGTGAACGACACCAGCCTCCGGCTGCTGTGGACGGGCAGCGACCCCGACGGGGACCCGCTCAGCTACACGGTCCGCTACTCCAGCCGGCCCCCGAGTGGCGCTTCCTCGTGAGGCTCGACCACGGCAACCGCCCGCCCCGGTTCACGAGCGCCCCCCCGACGGCCGCGAAGGTCTGCGAGACCTACGTCTACAACCTGACCGCGATGGACCTCGACCTCGACCCGCTCTTGTTTGCGCTCGTGGGGGGCCCGGCCAACATGACATTGGACCCGGCGTCCGCCAGGTTGAGCTGGGTCCCGGCGCCCGGGGAGGAAGGCCTCCACAACGTGACCGCGCGCGTCTCGGACGGCCGGGGCGGCCTGGACGAGCAGGCATTCACCATAAACGTGACCGGACTTCCGGTGGAGCCGCCGCCGCCTCCGCCGCCTCCCGATCTCCCGCCGGGGTGCGGCATCCAATACCCGGCCAACGGCACGGTCGTCCGGGGCGTCATCGTCGTTCGCGGGAGCGCGCTCAACGGAACCCGCCCCGTGGTCCTGGTCCGGGTGCGCCTCGACGGCGGCGACTGGACCGTCGCCGGGGGGCTTTGGGACTGGACGCTGCGGCTGGACACCGCATCGCTCAGGAATGGCCGCCACCGGCTGGAGGCCCGGTCCTCCGACGGGCTGCTCAACTCCTCCGTCGCGGCGGTCGATTTCACCGTCAACAATCCGGAGCCCCCGACCACCATCGCGAGGCAGGGCTGGTGCCTTCCGGCCGCCCTGCTGCTGCTGTTCCTGGGCCTCTCGATGCTCCCGTACTGGTGGAGGCGGGAGCTCAGGCGACGATAGCAAGAGCGGCGCCAAAACGACAGTCTGGAGCGCCGCCGGCAAGGTTTTTTAGGCCCCAGGCCGGTATTCGTGCCGTGGAGCCCTGTCGAAAGGCAGCGCTGCTGCTCGCGCTGGCCGTGTCGGCGGCCCTGCTGCCGTCCCTCTGTACGCCGGATGTCGCGGCCGCTCCGGCGAAGCCCCAGTGCGCCATCACCCGGCCCTACGACAACGACACCGTGTCGGGCCGGTTCCGGGTCACCGGGACCGCGCTTTCGTCCTCGGACCCGATAATCCGGGTCCAGCTCAGAATAGACGGCGGCGGGCTGCTCATCGCCAACGGGACCGAAAGCTGGCACTTCGACGTCGACACCGCGCTTCTCCAGAACGGCCCGCACACCGTCGAGGCCCGGTCGTTCGACGGGACGCAGTACTCCGAGCCGGCCATCGTGACGTTCGAGGTGAAGAACGGCAGGCCCCCCGGGCCGCCGGGCACGCCGACCTACGTTCTGGTAGCACTCACCGTATCCCTCGTCGCGGCGATGGCCGCCCTGGCCTGGCGGTTGGCGGCGCGAAAGCGCCGGTGAACGGAAGTGAAGGGGGGTCCCGCCGACGAACCGCCCCGGCCGGCCCGTGTCATCGGATGTCGCGCTCGAAATGATATTATTTAAAAGTATTCGAACAAGTCATACCAAGAACCCTTTATAATATCAGGGCGACTCCCCTCTCCGTATGCCAGAAACGGTCGTCGAGGTCCAAAACGTCACGCGCTGCTACGGGAAGCTTTGCGCCGTCCAGGACCTCTCGCTCACTGTCGAGAAGGGGGAGAGCTTCGGGTTCCTCGGGCCCAACGGCGCCGGCAAGACCACCACCATCAAGATGCTCACGGGCTTCATCCGGCCGGACTCCGGCACCATCCGCGTCATGGGCCACGACATGGCCCGCGATGACATCGAGGCCAAGCGCCGCATCGGCCTCGTGCCCGACGAGTACGGCCTCTACGACGACCTCACCGCCGCGGACCACCTGCGCTTCTACGGGAGGCTCCTGGGGATGCCGCAGTCCGACCGGGAGGCCGCGATAGAGCGCTCCCTCAAGCTGGTGGAGCTCACCGAGCAGACCAACAACAAGACCAAGGGCTTCAGCCACGGCATGCGCCAGAGGCTGGTCATCGCCCAGGCCCTCATGCACGGCCCGGCCATACTCTTCCTGGACGAGCCCACCACCGGCCTGGACCCCGTCGGTGCCAAGGAGGTGCGCGACCTCATAAAGAAGATGACCGCCGGGGGCATGACGCTCTTCATCTCCTCCCACCTGCTCTTCGAGGTGCAGGAGATGTGCCGGAGCGTCGCCGTCATCAACCGGGGGCGGCTCCTGAAGAAGGACACGATAGCGAACCTGTCCAACGTCCTCAAGGACAAGATAGGCCGCCAGCTCTTCCTCATGCTCCAGAACCCCGAAAAGCCCGTCTACGACGCCATTGCCGCTGTGGCCGGCGTCGAGGGCATCTCCGTGGAGGGCCCGGCCTACAAGATACGCGTCCGGAGCCCCGAGGTGCAGTTCGAGGTCCCCAAGGCGGCCGTCGACGCCGGCGGGCGGATCCTCGCATTCTACGAGGTGAACCCGAGCCTCGAGGACGTCTTCATCGACCTCGTGGGGGTGGGCAAGTGACGGGGTTCGTCGAGACGGTCATGACGGTGTTCCGCAAGGAGATGTGGGAGCACTTCCGGACCAAGCGGCTCATCGTCATTGGGGCGATCTTCGCCTTCGTGTTCATCGTGGTCTCGCTCTACGGGGGCATACTGGCGGGGCAGGCCACCTCCGAGCTCAGCTACAGGGCCGGGGCCAACTCCGTGCTCGGTCTCGTTTTGGCCTTCACGAGCTTCTTTCCCGGCCTCATGGCCATCGTCATCTCCTACACGGCCATAGTGGGCGAGCGCTCGAGAAAGAGCCTGATACTGCTCACCTCCAAGCCGGTGAGGCGGCCGGCGCTCTTCCTGGGCAAGTTCCTGTCGTCGTACTTCGCCATAGTGCTGGTGTACCTGGTGGTCATGACCGTCGGCTACATCGGGGTGGTCGCCGCCTCCGGCAAGGCCCCTTCCGCCGAAGAGGTCGGCCGGGCCTACGGCGCCGTGGCGTTCGTCCTGTTCGCCATGGCCTGCTGGGTGGCGTTCGCGATGTTCCTTTCGGCCTCGCTCAAGAACCCGATAACCGTCGCGGTATCGGCGATAATGGTGTGGTTCCTGGTGATGCCCATAGTCTCGCAGATAGGGTTCATCTACTGGATGGTGTCCCAGGACAACGACGGCGCGCCGCGCAACGTCGACATAATGCTCCAGCAGGCCCCCGGCGGCACCGCCACGGTGATCTTCTCGGGGCTCGAATCCCCCACCTACGCCCTCTACAACGAGAGCGGGGAAATCCCGGGAGGGGGGTGGCAGGGCTCGTACGCCGTCGGAAACCTGCCACCAGGCAACTACACCTGGACCGCCCGGGGGACGGGCGTGAACCGCACGGGCAACCTGGCGATAGACGGGGAGCATGGCTTCTCGGTCAGCTTCGGCCCCAACCTGAACGTCCGGGCGCCCGCCGACCTGAACGTAACGCTCACGAAGGACGGGCAGCCGGTCGTCCCCGGGAAGATGCCGGCCGGGCCGTTCGTGAACTACTCGTTCGAGAACCAGACCGGGGAGGGCTCCCTGCTCCTGAGCGACGAAGGCCGCGTACTCTTCTCCGGCAAGTACACGCTGGACCGGGAGACGCGGCGCGGCATGGAGGCCCTGTTCACCCAGACCCCGCCCGATTATGTGAAGTACAACCAGCTCGTCAACCCCGACAGCGCCATGACCGGTTACGAGAAGGTGCTCGACCCCGACTCCCGGGCCAGCATCTCGCCCGCAGAGGGGGCGGGGGCCCTCGCCGCGTTCTTCCTGGTCTTCCTGTCCCTGGGGCTTTTGGTGTTCTCGAGGACGGAAATGATCTGAAACCCGGCACCCGGCCCCCGGTCATTGAACGACCGGCCGCAGATACGCCAGGTCCGCCGGCTCCCTCCAGCCGTACCGGCCGTAGAACGCCGGGTCCTTGCGCAGGAGGTTCGACCGGTGGCAGGCGTGGAACCTCTCGTCGCCCAGCCAGGGCGGGTACCTCACCCGCCCGCGGACCTTCGCGAGCGGCCATGTGCACCGCCGGGTGATGTCGCCGGCCCTTCACCTTGCCGGCTAGCACCCGCAGTATGGTCAGCGCCTCGCGCCTTGTCCTATTGATCGTCGCTTGAAAGGATTAAATCGTGGGATGGCATTGGGTCCGCCGCGATGAAGGAGTGCATCGAGTGCGGCATAATGATAGAGGACGACGCCCGGTTCTGCCGCATCTGCGGGGCGTTCCAGAGGCCCAAGGACATGGGCCGGGACGGCCGCCGGGCGACGAGGCCCTACCAGACCATCCCGGTGGAGGCCCCCGGAACGCGGGAGACGGTCCTCCCGGAGCGCACCCGGCGCCAGCTGGGCCGCCTGTGCATCCTCGGGATCGTCGTTGCCGTGCTTGGCATAACCATGGCCGCCATGCGTATCTGGTACGGGGCCGCCTACGGGATATTCGCCATGGTCATCGGCTCGCTCGCCGTGCACTACCGCATCGACTACGGGGACGCCTGCCTGATCCTGGGGGCCGTTTGCGTGTTCATCTCGGTCAGCCTGCCTTTCCTGCCCGGCACCTAGGCGCGAGGCGGAGGGGCGCGACCCCCGGAAGGTGCATCCGCCCCGGTCGCAATGTTGGTTCCGGAGAACAAAAGTATTTGTACACGCATTTTGCTCCAAGGTCCATGGCCGAGAGGATGCTGACCAGGTCGGTGGAGCTCAAGGCCGGCGAGCACGCCGTCGTGGAGCTGGGCGAGCTTTCGGCCGGCGCCCGGATAACGGGCTCCCTCAAGGACGCCCGGCACGACAAGTTCCTCTACGTCATCGTCGACGAGGACAACCACCGCCGGTTCATGCTGTCGGATTCGGAGGCGGACGAGGAAGAGGGGGAGCTCATGGTTCTGGCCGAGGGCGACGGCCGGGGCCACTACCAGGTGGACGCCGAGGCCATCGCGGCGGGCAAGCACTACCTGATAATCGAATCGGAGGCGGCGGCGCTCAAGAGGAAGATCAAGGTCAATTTGAGAATCTTATAGGAGTCTTTTGGACGAGGGGGCAGCGGGCAGCGGGCAGCGGGTGGCATAAGGCAGCGGGCAGCGGTGGGGCAAAAGTCCGCGGGCAACGGGGGGCGCCAGGCAGACTGTCGTTTTCTCAGGCGCCGAACCAGCTCACCCGGTACTCGGTGCCCGGGGGGACTGGCCGGAGGCCCGGGTCGGAGACCTGCCATCTCCCGTCCAGGCCATTCTCGCGCGCCGCAAGCTCGAAGTGGGACATCGCGATACCGATGTCGGCATTGTGGAGCCCCGGGTCGTAGTACATCTGCTTGGTGCTCCTCATGAAGAAGTGGTAGGTCTGGCGTGACGGGTCCTTGACCACCCGCCGGACAGTTTACGCGGTGGCGCGTCCCGGAGCAGGGTCTGGACGGAAGCTTCCACCCGCCGGCACACGATGAAAGCCCTCATTGTGGGGCCGTCCGAAAACAGGCTCCCCCGGTCAACGCGCTACCCGGCGCCGGAGCGCCGGGACCGGCCCGCTTCGGACCGCCCGCGGAGCAGTTTCCCCCGGCGGCGCACCGCCGGGACCGGCAGGCTTCGACACCAGCGATTGTCCCAAAGCAAGCTAACCGCCGGCCGCCAGGATTCAAAGGAGCCTCCGCGCTGGGGCGTTTGGGCCGCGAACCGGACCCCGGACCTTCGTCATCCTGCCGTCGCCTATCTTTAATATCGTGAGCGAGACGAGGACAAGCGTCCAGACCGCAAACGAGCGAGCGGTGCGAGCTCGTTTAGGCAAGCAGGAATGGCGAGGCCATTCCTGCGGGTTGTCCGAGGCGAGGTTCCCGCCGGCAAACGCGGTGGCGCGTCCCGGAGCGGGGTCCCGGAGGACAACCCAACCCTGCCAGCGCGCCTTAGGCCCCCTTCCATGGGCCGTCCCAAACAGGCTCCCCCGACATCCCGATTGCATCGTCCTACCAGATGACCTTGGCATCACCCAATCTCCGGATCACCTCGTCTTTGGTAATCACGGGCGCATCCAGAATCCTAGATGTGGCGACGATTGCAGCGTCGTGGATGGAATATTCGGGTGCAAGTTTCCTCATTGCGGAAACGACGTTGAGCCCGAGGGGATAAGCGCTGTAGTTCCGGGCGTCCTTTATAAAATCAATCAGGCTATCAAAGGAGACATCCGCTTTCCTTGAAAGGTACAACACTTCGGCAAGAACGATCGTTGGAACCACTACTTCCGCGTCTCCACGATCCGCCTCATTAAGGACTCTTCGGGCACCCTTTCCGAGCCGGTCATCGCGGGCGAGGTGCCAGACAAGGGCATGCGTGTCCGCTATGTACATCATTTTGTTGCACGCTCGAAAAGGGAGTCCTCCGCCGCCGCCAGATCCTCGTCGGAGACATTGAGGCCGCTCCACAGGCCTCCGAGCTTGACGACCTTTCCGTTCCTGAGTTCCTTTTTAAGCATTTGGAGCTCCGCCTCTATCTCTTCGATACGTTTCAACGCGAGCGCTCCCATCCCACGACCACCTGATAATATATTCCCACCCCCATTATTTATACATGTCGGTGAGCGTTCCGCTGGTTCCCCCGACCCTGGCGTATCCATTCACCAGGCGGAACAATCCGTAATACATCATGCCTTAAATTGCGACCCACAAGCGCTTGGGCAACATGTTTATAAGTCAACATTCCGATAACAAACCCGACGGAAGGCCAGTGAATTGCTGTCACAATCCCCATACGACATTTTCAGAGATTTCATCCACCCCGATACCCATCCGGCTCCAGCGGCAAGCATCAATGACGCCCAGTTCCAGACCGCCGGCACCGACAACAGCCGGACCTTCACCTTGATGGTCAAAGGCTTCGACATCGAGAACCGTAACTTCACAGTGGACGCCGACCCGTTGACCGTCACCGACCCGACGAGCCGCGACAGCGATGGCGACGGCCTCGTCGACGGCGATGTCGAGATTGGCGGCCTGCCCTGCGAGCTGACGCTCGTCCACAATGGCCAGTCCCAGACCATGTTCACCGATCCTTCAATGCAGGACACGGACGGAGACGGCCTCAGCGACGGCCTCGAGATCAGCGGCTGGGAGGTCCACATCCTCAAAGAGACCACAAAGGAGGAGGTCAAGAACTGGACCACCTACTCCAACCCGACGATACTCGATACCGACTTCGACGGGCTCCATGACTATCTCGAGTTCGAGAACCAGTCGGACCCGCTCAAGAACGACACCGACGGAGACTACATCCTCGACAAGGACGAGCCCCAGGGCGCGATAACCCAGATAGACGGGGCCCCGCCGTGGATACTGAAGTACGACTCCGGCACCCAAATAATGGTCGAGGTGACCGGAGAATGGGCCGGCCTCTTCCTGATAAACAAGAAGCTCAAGCTCACCGTAAAGGTATCCGATCCAGCGGGGATAGACTACGTCCTCTTCAAGGTGGAGGGTCAGCCGGACCAGAAGATATTCGTCCCGGGCGGTTACAAAAACCTCGAGGTGTCGGCCTGGTTCACCTACGACGAGTGGCGGGGGCTTACCGACGGCTGGGATGTCAGGATAAATGTCACGGACCGCAACGGCAACGGGAACGAGACGAAAACACACATCAACGGTCTTGTGGAAGGGTTCATCAAGGCGCTCCTTGAGATGTTGAAGGCGTTTGTGGATGCGGTTGTGAGTTTCCTGACTGCTGTATGGAATTGGATTGTAAATGCATTCAAAGCATTGTTTAAACCAGTGGCAGATGCACTAACGGCTGTTTTATCGCCTATGAGCAATGCTCTAGCGAATATTTTTTATAAACTTATCAAATCATATCTTTCAAATAACCTTGGAGGCAAAGGTAACTTTACAAATGATATTCCAGATATGAGCACAATCGATAAACTCGGGTTGGTCGGTGAATGTATAATAGCAATAACACCAGTTCTTTTATCTCTATCTATTATGACTATGATTTTATCTGCCGTTCAAATAGGATGCAAACCCTTTCCAGGAGTATATCCAATCATTATTACCATTCTAGCCGTGATATTGGCTTGTGCTGTTATCTATAATACTGCAAAGGATTTTTCCACTCTAATGGATGATCTCCCAAAAAAAGACAAATATGTTGAAGATGATGATGGCTACCATTTTGAATATCAAAATGCAACATACAAATCATCGGAAATGATAAAAGATACTGTTCCTGTAGTGATTGGAGGGATCCAATTAGGGAATGAACTGCTGAATAGAATAAGCCTCAATAAGGGAAAGAAATCATTAAACATGATAAAAGCCCTCCCTGTAGACAATCTTCGTATGGCAATGCTTAAGACGACATGGGCAATCATGATATTATTAGCAGAACCAGTTCTATCCTCCGCATTGGCGGCGCTTATTGCAGGTAATGCACGAGATGCATATATATATAAAACTGTTTGTAAAGGGCTTTTCGCATTGTGGGCATTCCGAGAAGCAACTGATGGTCTCAACGAAGTTATTGATGCAAAGAAGATTGGAGGGAAAGGTTGTCTTGGTGACTGGGATCAACTGACAAATCTAGGCTATGTGTTTGGGATGGTTGCTGTTACATATATAATTTCAGCTATGACATTAGCAAAGGTCGCAATGGACTTATGTCTAAGCACGACATTTTTATTCGATTTATAGAGGAAAGTGAATATGAAATCAATTCCAACCATAGTTAAAATTGAATATTACTCTCTTGCCCCAGAATTAAGAGGGTCAATTGGAAAAAAATATATGCAAATATTTATCACTATTTGTGCTTCAATTCTAACCCTATTAACATTAGTTTTATTGCCAATTTATTTATTTGTCTCTTCAAATAATTTATCTTTGAAAATTATTTTTTTATTAATGATTTATCCGATATTATTAATAATACTATTTCTCATCATATTAAGATTCCCATATAAACGTAACTATTTTTGTATTACAAAAAACCAAATTATTTTTTCCAATCTTTCATCATGGCGACCCTTTTTTTCACCTGTTACAATTATATCAAGAGAGAAATCACTTTCATTTCAATATGACCCAAAAACGTCATTAATGGAAATTACTAATAAACATTATAAATACTTAATTGATTTCTATGGTATTAATCCAACAAAATTACATTCGATACTTACTTTGTTACCTAAGTCTGACAGCAAATGATGTTGTGGTCCGGGAGTGCGGTCCATCGGGACATTTGTCACCCCGTGCCTTCAAATACTCTCGGGCGCAATCCCGGGGGGGTGACATTCCATGCTTGATATGAAAAACTCCAAACTTTACGCCAAACCTGACGATATGGAATCATTGAAGGCTGAACAGCAATACGTTAGGCCTTGTGCTTGTTTTCCTGCAATTATTTCAGATTTTAAGGCCATTCCTCGATGGAAACCTCCGTTTTGTAATTTTGTATCGACCAAGCAACATTACATGATGCCATACGATGGGGGTCGCGTTT
>Ga0194125_10003076_pt1 | contig 27235 bp, 24 predicted proteins | sample TA2KigC250mmetaG_FD_148626 | JGI IMG/M metagenome (GOLD analysis project Ga0194125, IMG submission 148626) | Freshwater microbial communities from Lake Tanganyika, Tanzania - TA2015034 Kigoma Deep Cast 250m | ecosystem: Environmental > Aquatic > Freshwater > Lake | place: Tanzania: Lake... | reverse complement strand
TCTTTAACATCCCTGCTATTTTCTTAGCAGTCTTATATTTAAACTAGATAACTATAAATCTCCATATTTTTTATATTTTTTTTACATTTCCTAATATAATTTAAAAAAATATTCTAAAAAAAATTATCCGCAATTTACCATTACCTTAATCTCTTCGCCCTTCTTTAAGCTTTCAATGCCTTCATTCATGTCTTTTAAATCAAGCTTTCTTGTTATAAGCAAGTCTGTATCAACTATTTTTTCCTGCAACAGCTTAAAAGCTGCACTGAATGGATTTACATAATTATAGATCCAGTTTCCAAGTACCTGCAGTCCCTTAGTTGTTATATCGTACTGCTTTATTGTCTGTGTTGCCTGTGAGCTTACTCCAAACAGAAGAACTTTTCCGCCTTTTCTTGCAAGGTCAATGCAGTCTGGAAGCGATACGCCGTAACCTACATCAATTGCAACATCCACACCATATTTTTCCCTTGAAAGTATGTCTTTCTTTATTTGCTCAATTGGTGTAACTGATGCATTGTATGAAAAATCCGCTCCCACTTTTTTTGCATACTTTGAACGAAAATCCCTTATTTCAACTGAATATATCCTGCTTGCTCCTGATTTTTTAAGCATCTGCATAAAAAGGCACCCTATGGGGCCTGCGCCAAACACAACTGCTGACTGTCCTATTGAGAAATTGAGTTTCCAGAAGCCGTTTATCATGGTGGCAATGACCTCAACAAATGCGCCCTGCTCATAAGTTATATCATCAGGCATTTTAAGAAGTGACTTTTCAGGCACAACGCTGTATTCTGCAAAACCGCCATCCTGTTCTATGCCAATGGATGTCTGGTTCTGGCAGTATTCAGGAAGGTTATGCAGACAATAGTAGCAGTATCCGCAGTTATAGTTTGCATCAATTACAACCCTGTCGCCTGGCTTTATGTGCCTTACGTTTTGGCCTACTTCGACTACCTGGCCACAGTACTCATGGCCTAATATGTTGTTAAACCTGCCGTGGTGCTGCTGGGGCACACTCAGTATTTTTAAGTCAGTGCCGCAAATGCTTGCCACCTTGTTTTTTAAAAGCACATTATTATGCTCATCAATTTGAGGCTTTGGCATCTCCTTTACTTCAAAGCCCCCGTTTCCCAAAAATACTCCTGCTAACATGTTATCCTCCAATTTTTTTTATTATTTTTATTATCATTTTAAAAACTTTAATACTTATAATTTATTGGAAATGATTTCTATTTTAAAATCATCATAAGAATAAAATAAATCTATACCCTTTATTCAAACATATAAATCCATGCCCTGTCAGAACTTGATGTATTTACTTTCCTGACTTGATTTTTTTATCATATCAATTATTTTCATACCAGCAAGAGAATCATACATGGAAACCATGGCGTTTTTATCTCCATTTTCATACTTTACAAGAGCGCTGTAAAACCCCGGTTCAAGGCCTCCCCCTGGATGGCCGATAAAATTAATTTCCATTACTTCCTTTTTTCCGTCATCCTTTTGATAATTTATTTCTGCTTTACTCCAGACATTTGATAAATCAGCCGGTACCAATAGCGTCCCTTTAGTGCCAATTACATACCACCTGGGAAGTGCTATCCTGCAGTTATTGCTCGCTTCTATCTGGCAGATTAAATCATCATCATACTTAAGCACTGCAAAAAAATGGTCAGGTACTTCAGTTGCCCAGATTCCGCTTTGAAGCAGTCCAAACACCCCGGCCGGCTTTTTATTTAAGATTTGAAGCAGCTGACCTATTAAATGGGGGGCCCAGTCCATCAAAAGCCCTCCGCCGTATTCTCTTTTTATCCTCCAGGGATTTTCCATACCGTCTATGCCCCATCCGGCCCACATTTCACCCCAGAACATGGCTCTTGACTGGATGACCAGTATCTTTCCAAGAAGTCCAGATTTTATCGTATCCCTTACAAATGCATAATCCCTGTCCCAGAGAGTGCTGTGATGCACAAACAGGTTCCTGCCGCTCTTTTCTGCAGCAGAAACCATTTTTTGCGCACTTTCATAGGATATGCTCATCGGTTTTTCAACTATTACACTTTTACCGGCATTTAATGCTTTTAATGTTAATGCTTCGTGTGATTCATTGGTTGTACATACAACAACATAATCTATTTTTTTATTGCTTAAGAATTCATCTATGTCCATACGTAAGTCAAGACCGCATTTATTTTTAACCTCCGGTATCCTCTTTTCACTTTTATCGCATACCGCAATGGCATTTAAACCCTCTGTGCTGTTAATTAGTTCATAGTGATAAATACCCATACGGCCCATGCCTATAATACCTATATTTATCATTTCATTTAACCTCCTGAAAAAATTTGTAAAATACTTTTTACTTCTTCTAATTACTGAGGTGCTTTAAGTATTTTGAAATAAAACACTAACAGGTTAGTAATTTTTTTATTAACAACAACAATAATCTTAATAAATCTGTAAAACCAGTGTCAATATAAAAAGAACTTGCCAGGTTTTTGGTTTATATTTTTTACTTGTATATTCCATATTTATTACAGGCCCAGTAATATGTAAAAACATTATCAATAGACCTTATATTGGGCTGGACATTGTGAGCCGAGCTTATTATAAAACCGCCTCCAGGTCCAAAGGTTTTTATCCGGTCTTTTACTTCATCGATTACTTCAGAAGTGCTTCCAAACGGAATAGTCTTCTGCACATTTATTCCACCCCAGAAAGTGAGGTTACTGCCGTATTTTTTCTTAAGCATTGCATCATCCATTGTGCCAGGCTGGACAGGATTTAAAATATCAAGACCTATATCAATAAGGTCCGGCACAATTGGCTCAACATGGCCGTCAGAATGCAGTGCAAATATTATATTTTTATTCAGTTTTTTCCACTTGAGAAATAACCTTTCGTATCTTGACTTTAAATATTTCCTCCACAAGTCTGGCGATATAAGCATTCCGGTCTGCATTCCTGCATCATCACCTATGTATATTATATCTGCCCCCAGTTCAATGAGCCTCCTGCCGACTTCATAATGATAGCCTTCCAGTTTATCCATTAAGTCGTTTAAAAAATCCCCGTTGTCTATTAAATCCATTAAAACCCTGGCCAGTCCTCGCAGCATACAGCAGCCTTCAAATATGGTGCATGTTACCCCACCTACAACAGCATGTGTTTTCCCGTACTTTTTTACACCCTTTTCAAATGATTTAAATTCATTCTGGAGCGATGCCTGGCTTTGTGGTTCAGGGAATTTATATGAGGAATAATTATTTAAATCCTCCAGGGGGTTTTTTATTATTTCCAGGTAAGATCCGCCTGTGTAGTTTATTTTTTTCTTAATAATGCCGAAATCACATATGTATTCATTTTGGCCTGTCTGCCTGTTATGCTGCAGGCTGTAGCTTGAGACTATTCCTATCTCTTTAGTGCATAGAAGGTCATGTCCCAATTCCACTTCCAGGTCAAAGCTGTCTTTGGATTTTATTTTAAGTATTTTTTGCAGTTGTTCTGCAATTTCAGGGTTAAACCTGTTTGTGATGGGTACCCTGTCCGGTATCTTGTGACTTACAGCAGTTAAAACTCTTTCCTTGGAATTCATTTTTATATCTTTGCTTATTCTTCTATTAATATGTATTGAACTACTAAAATTTTTCTAATTTTTCTTTTATAAAAATTATAACTCTCAATTCATTCTATAATATAATTTCATATAAAAAAATTGCTATTTCATTTGATTTAAAATCACTCGATAGTATTACGTATTACTAAATATTATAAACATTTCATATTTATTGTCAAGAAAAAATTTTTCATCGTGTTGTAATTCTGCATATTCTTTTTTTATACCCCCATTTAATAATATGTTTTTAGAAAAGAAGAAGCAGAATTGTTTAAAAGTGAAATTTTTAAAAAACTATTTTATTATTTTCTTAACTGAATTTCTGATAATCAATTCAGGTTTTAATTTAATAATAGATGCGGTTTTTAAATTCCCTTCAATTTCATTACTTAAAATTTTTATTGCACACTCTGTTATTTTTTCTATAGGTTGTCGAACAGTAGTAAGGTTTATAAATCCTAGACCACTAAATTCAATGTCATCAAAACCTACAATGGAAATATCTTCAGGTATTTTAATTTTATTTTCAATACAATAATCTATTACTCCATAAGCAGAATAATCATTAAAGCAAAATATAGCAGATGGTTTATTTGCTTTGGATAATATTTTTTTAGCAGCTTTGTAACCATCTTTAGCATTCTCGTTGGGGCAAAGCTCAATAATATTTCTATCAAAATTTAATCCCGAATCTTCAAGTGCTTTTTTATACCCTGAAAATCTATCCAACAGGCTCTTGGTGTCTAAAATACCTGTGATATATGCGATATTCTTATGACCGCTTTCTATCAGATAATTAGTGATTATGTATCCACCGTAATAGTTATCAACAGTAACACAGCTTATGCCAAGATTTTTATTCTCAAGACATTCATGAACCAATATAATTGGTGTATTCATTCTCTTTAAAAAGCTAAAGCATTTTGGGCTTATTTCAGCTGTTGTAGCTATAATGCCATCAACGCCTTTTTCAAATAATAGTTTTATATAATCATCTACTAATGCATGCTTTTTATTTACATCTACTAAAAGTAAATTAAATTTTTTATTTTTCAAAGCTTTTTCAATACTCTTGACAGTTTCGCTATATATTAAATTATTGGTGTCCAATATGACTAGACCTATGTTATTTGTTTTTTTTGTAATAAGACTCCTCGCAATTGCATTGGGGCTAAACCCTAATTGTTCAATAGCTTGTTCTATCTTCTTCCTGGTTTCTATACTTACATAAGGTTTATTATTTAAATATTTAGAAATGCAGGATTGGGATACTCCTGCCAGTTTAGCAACATCTTTGCTGTTCGCTCTTTTATTAATTATTTCTGATTTAGAATTACTTTTTTTATCCATCATAAATAATTTAATGGGGGTATTTACTTAATTGGAGTAAACACTATATATTGTTCAAATGAGTTAGAATATCATACTTAAAAAACTATATTTAGAGTGTACTAAAGCCAAGTAAATACCCCAATAATTTAATTTATACTGTCTTTAATTAAAAACTAATCAGGCATTTTTATCTATTTTAATAACTGTCTTTATACTGTCATTTGGCCTTAAATGAAGATTGATTGCTTCTTCTATATCATCAAAATCATAAATCTCAGTTATAAGTTTTAAGGTATTTATTTTCTTAAGCTGCATCAGCCATAGCACTTTATAAAAAGTGGCCCCACCTCCGCTTGAACCAGTTGCCCTGATTGAAAGATCCCTGGAAGCCATATTGCCCAGGTCAAGTTTTTCAAGTGGTGTGTGATAGCTTCCGGGAATTGATATCTGGCCAAATTTACCCGTTACCCTCAACATGTCTTCCAGTGCTTCAAGATTGCCTGACGCCTCTATTGAAACATTTACCTGCCTGTCTTTGACTATTTCACTTAATTTCTTATCCAGATTATCTTTTTTTACATTTATGGTAAAATCAATTCCTGTTTCCTTTATGATCTGTAGCTTCCTGTCATTCCTGCCGGTTAATATAACTATACCCGCACCTTTAAGTTTTGCATACTGTGCTGCAACCACACCGATTGCTCCTGTGCCTGAAACAAGCACTATGTCTCCCGGCTCAATTTTTACAACATCCACTGCATAAACAGACACTACACTGGGTTCTACGGTACACGCTTCAAGAAGAGATACGCCTTCAGGTATTTTAAACAAATGCCTCTCAGGAGTTATCATGTATTCTTTATAAGCACCATCCACATAGGGGGCCGAGGTGCCAATGGATTTTAATTCCTTGCAGGCAAAATAATAGCCAGCAAGACAGGAAAGGCATTTTCCACAGCTTATCATGCAGTCACCTATTACTTTGTCACCAGGTTTAAAGCTTGTAACGTCACTTCCAACTCTTTCAACTGTTCCTGACCATTCATGGCCCGCAATCCTGGGATAATCTACTTTGAAATGAGCTTCATTCTTAAAGATATCTATATCAGTGCCGCATAAACCGACATATGCGACCCGGACACAAACTTCGCCCCTTTTCAGTTCAGGCAAATCCATTTCTGTCCATTCAAGTTTTCCCGGTGCAGTTATAAGCAGTGTTTTCACTTTTTACTTGTTCATACCTTTTTAAAAAAATTTATAAAGAAACAAAATAAAACTTAAAAGCAATCAAATTAGCCTTAAGCCCGAGAAACAAATCAATTATAAATGATTTCAATAAATTTATTTTTATTATCAGAATCCCTTATCGCATCAAGTATTTTCATAGATTTTGCCGCATCATACATTGATATGAAATCCTTTTTTTCGCCTTTAATATATTTTACAAAATCCATGTAAAATCCATTAGAATACCCGGCTCCCGGGTAATCAATAAGTTCTATTTCCTGCTTTTGTCTGTTGCCGCTCTCATTTACAAATTCTAAAATAGCTTTATTAAACATCTCTTTTTCTGAACCTTTGATTTCCAAAGTCCCCTTTGTACCGATAACATACCAGCGCGGAAGCGGTATCATGCAATTATTGCTCGCTTCAAGCTGACAGATCATATTATCGCTGAATTTGAAAGCTGCAAAAAAATGGTCATCGACTTCGGTCGCCCATAAACTACTCTGGAGAATCCCATAAACCCCAACAGGGTCTTTTTTAAAAATTGAAAGAACCTGCATAATCATATGAATGCCAAGGTCCATAAGGACTCCCCCTCCGCTTTCAGCTTTTATGCGCCAGGGGTTTTCCATGCCATGTATGCCATCACCTGCCCAGTATTCTCCATATAGCATCCACCTGGACTGGAAGCACAAAATTTTACCTAAAATACCTGACTCTATAGTATTTTTTACCAGCAGGAAATCCCTGTCCCAGAGAGTGCTGTAATAAACAAAGAGTTTTTTATCATATTTTTCCGCCGCCTTGACCATCCGTGCAGCGCCTTTGCTGTCAAGGCTCATGGGTTTTTCTACAATAACATTTTTACCCTTCCTGAATGCTTCAATAGCAAGGCTCTCATGAGTCTCATTGGTGGTGGAAATAATCACATAATCTATTTCTTTTATATCCAGCAGGTCCTTATTATCTGTGTAAACCTTGACATTGTATTTATCTTTTATCTGATCAAACCTGGTCTTACTTTTCTTGCTCACAGCAACAAGTCTGAGTCCTGGAGTGCAGGAAATAAGATCAGCATGCTTCATGCCCATTTTACCAAAACCAATTATTCCAATATTTATCAATTGTAGTACCCCCGTAGTTAAAAACTATAGCTATAAAAACAAATAATAAATTATTAACCTATCCAATCTTGGCAACAGGTTATTAATTTTATTTAAACTGGACAGTTTTTCCTTCAATGCTCGATTCTTTAATCATGTCGAGTATTCTTATAACTTTGCTTGCCTGATGCATTGTAATATATTGGCCTTTTTTACTGTCCTTATAGTGCATAAAATCCTTATAAAACCCGCCGGAAAGCCCTGCGCCCGGATGGCCAACAAGTTTTACTGCATGTTTTTCTTTTAAGCCATAATCCTTTTCCAAGCTTATTTCAACATCATCCCAGACATTGGTAAGACGGCTGTTTACAACAAGTGTCCCTTTAGTGCCAATTACATACCATCGAGGTAGAGGTATCCTGCAATTGATGCTTGCTTCAACCTCGCAAATAGTATCATCATCAAACTTTAGAGCAGCAAAAAAATGATCATCTACTTTATTGCACCAGAGGCCACTCTGCAGTGAACCATAGACACTGACAGGATCACTTCCTTTTAGGACAAGTAGATGGTCAATAAGGTGCGGCCCCCGGTTATCAGTATCCCGCCGCCATATTCCTCTTTTAACCTCCAGGGATTTTGCATCCCGTCTATACCGCCGCCAGCCCAGAATTCACCGAAAAGCATCACTCTTAAATGGATTGTCAGTAATTTCCCGAGTTTTCCTGATTCAATATAATCCCTGACCAGTAAAAAATCCCTGTCCCACCTTGTGCTGTGAAAAACAAGCAATTCCTTTTTATTGACTTCAGCAGCTTTTATCATACGCAGGGTGCTCTGGTAATCAAGGCTCATTGGTTTTTCCACTATTACATTCCTGCCATTTTCAAGGGCAGTCACTGTCAGCATTTCGTGAAATTCATTGGTGGTAGCAATTACAACAAAATCCATTTCAGGTGTTTTTAAAAATTCATTAAAATCAGTAAAAACTTCAATATCATATTTATTCTTTAATTCATCGGTCCTGGTAGGGTTTTTTTCACATGCAGCTACCAGTTTTAATTGTTCATTTTCCATGATCCAGTCAGCATGCATCATTCCCATCCGGCCCATACCGATTATGCCAAAATTTATCATTTTTAATTCACCTCATCTGATAAAACTAAACTTATATATTCACAGTACTATTTTATCCTGTTAAATACATCAACAAGGCCTATATTTGCTTATTATGCACATCAATTTAGGCATTAATGCATAAATTCATCCCACCACTGTTTTCCTGCAGGGTCAAAGAGCATGCATTGCTTTAAAAAATCAACTGATTTCTGCAGCCCCTCTCTTGCCGACATATTTGTATTTTCATTTTCAATGCTTAAGACTCCCTCATAGCCAACTATGCGAAGTACTGATACAAAGTTTTTCCAGAACTGCATATCATGGCCATAGCCTACAGTTGCATAATTCCAGGCCCTGCCCTTCATGTCGCTAAACATTTTTGCATCTATAATACCTGTAAAGCTAACTACTGATTTTGACATGACTGCATCCTTTACATGAACATGCACTATCATATCACCAAGCCTTCTTATGCATGTTTCTATATCTATTCCCTGGTAAAAAAGGTGCCCGGGGTCAAAATTGCAGGCAATCTCTTCCATACCTACTGCTTCACGCAGCTTAAGAAGGGTTTCGGGGTTATAAATATTATCACCAGGCTCCATCTCAAAAGCAAACTTGACACCCATCTTTTTTGCTTTTTTTGCCATTTGCATCCAGAAAGGAATTATCTTTTCCTCCCACTGCCATTTAAGTGCTTCAGTAAACATAAATGGCCAGGGATGCACTATCCAGTTTGGATATACTGCATCAGGGCCTGCACCGGGTAAACCCCCAAAAACACTTATGGACTGTACCCCGATTTTTTGTGCAATATACATTGATGCCTCTAGGTCTGCTATGTATTTATCTGCTACCTTTTTATCAGGGTGAACAGGATTTCCCTTGCAGGAAAATGAACTTATTTCAAGGCCGCGTTTTGATGCAGAATCTCTAAATTCTTTTATTAATTTGTCATCCTTTGCCATCTCAACAGGCCTGCAGTGATAGCTTCCGTCAAAACCTCCTGTGGGTGATTCTATTGCCTGTAGTCCTGCTTCTTTTGCAAGCCGGCAGGCTTCATCCCAGGTTTTGTCACAAAAACATGCTGACATAAGTCCAAGCTTCATTTTAAACCCCCTCCTGAAATATTAATTTAATTTATATATATCAGAATACTAATAATATTAGCCTTTTATCTTGCTTATTAGATTTCTAACATTATTCAAAGTATTCATTCCGCCATTTAAAAGGTATGAAATATCTCCATCAACACATATCCATTTAACATCCCTTTTAATCCAGTCGCTGACATTTTCCTGGTTCCATCCTATGCTTGCACCAGAAGGAAAGTTTGCTTTATTGCATGTTTCTGCAATTTTATCAAGAAGCTTTAAAACTTCAGGATGCCTTGTCTGTCCGATAAGGCCGATTGAGCCGGAAAGGTCATTTGGACCCACCACTATTGAATCCACTCCGGGCACTTTTATGATTTCTGCAAGGTTATTTACTCCATCGACATGCTCTATCTGCAGTATTACCCATGGCTCTGTTTTTGCGGTCTCAAGATAAGTGGATGAATCAATTGCACCATAACTTATTGCTTTTAATGGCCCAAAACCTCTTACACCTTCAGGAGGATATTTGCAGCTTTTCACTGCAAGCTTGGCTTCCTCTACTGTCCTTATAAAGGGAAAAACTATTCCGGCAGGGCCCATTTCAAGTATTGGCTTTACAAGCACTGGATCGTTCCATGGAACTCTTACAAAAGGTGCAATGCCTGAACCCCTGATTGTAATTACCTGCAGGTTAACATCCCTTTTATCAACTGGTGCATGTTCAGAATCCACCCACATTAAATCAAAACCGCAGTTGCATAAAACATCAGCAACTATGGGTTCGCCTATGCTTGTGTGTGTGCCGATCGGTATTTGCCCTGATGCTATTTTTTCCCTGATCTTAAAGAGATTATTACTGTTCATTTGTCCTCCTGTATATTTTAAATATAATTTAGTGAAACGTTATATTTTTTATTATTATAATATTATATTTTAAATTTAAAAAGATAACTTTAAAAAAACTTAAAATATAAATTCCAGGTACCAGCAGTATTTGCCAAAACCTTTAATAATTGAATCTGCTGAATAGATTTTTGATAGGTTTATGCTGTCATATGCTGCAGTGCATGGTTCCGGTATCATATATGCTAAATCATTCTTCCACCAACCTTCGTCAATCAATATTCCAAGATATGGCACTTCTTCCGGGGGGAAGCTTAATGTAAGAGTGGAATTATCTGAAGGATACTTTATTTTTACCCACCCTTCTTCAAGCCTGTTTTTAAAATAATATTTTTCGGCAATTTTCATTTGGGCATTCCTGAACTTATTTAGGTTATGGGAAAACCCGTTTTCATCCTTTATAACAGGCCAGTCCAGCTCATCTCCAAAGCCGCCAATCCTGTCTGATATACCTGTGGCAAGCACGCTTACGGCTTTTATACAGCCGGGTGGAAGGTAAAACTCCATTCCCTCCTCTGCTTTAAGTATGGGGTGCGCTGCCCATAAAAAAGACATATCAAATCCTGTGGGGTTTTCTGCAGTATAATCTATATGCAGTCTTTTTCCATTATCATAAAAAAGAAATGACTTCTCCAGCCTGTATGGCAGCCTCACGCCGTATGTGTGCATTATTAATTTGTCATCTTCAATCCTGTATTGCCAGTCAAGACCCCATACTTCTCCATGGTCAGGTATGATATGGCCCTTCCATGGATAATCTTCATAAAAGCACTCATTGATTGTGGGAAACATATCATCAAAACCACACGGGTTAAAACCAACATAATCTCCCGCATACCTGTCCACCGTATATTCCGGACCATCCTGCTGAAGAAGGAATTCCCTGCCTTTATTTTTTTTATAAAGCGATACGACCCTTCCGCCGAATGGAAGTATTGTAACCCTTAGAAAATCATTCTCCATAATTATGCTTTTTGCACCTTTAAATATAGATTCTGTAATTTTTACTGCCATTTTACCTCCAATTACTTATACAAATTATTATAGATATCAACACACTTTAGTGCATACACTCTGGCTTTACCGGTTCTTATGATGATAAACACAGGGCATGAATATAAATTGCTGCCCTTGTTCCAGAGTTTATTTATATTTGTTTAAAATGAATTAAACAATACTTTTATTGCTCCGCCCTTCCTGTTTTCCACAGTATCAAAGGCTTCCTGGTAATCATCAAGGGCAAATCTGTGGGTTATTATAGGGTCTATTATTATCTTCCCTTTTTCTATCAGCTTAAGGGATATGCCAAACTGTGCAGCATCATAGCCTGAAACTCCTGTGTATGTCATGCTTTTTTCTATAAACTTAAATGCAGTTACAGGGTATCTGTCATCGACTTTTGGCGGAACAGCTTCTATTATGAACCTGCCAAAAGGCGCCAATACATTTTCAGCAAGATCCCATACTTCCTGGCCGCCTCCGCAGTAAAGGACTGCATCTGCGCCCTTGCCGCCCGTTATCTCCATTATTTTTTTTAAGGGGTCTTCTTTCCTGATATTTACTATGTGAGTGGCCCCGCATTTTCTTGCAATGTCAAGTCTTTCATCCCTTGTGCCGGTCATTATTATTGAATCCGTCTGCCTTAAGGCTGCAACCTGGACTGCAAACAAACCTATGGGTCCGGGGCCTGCAATTACAACATTATCGCCGGGATAGATTTTTACCCAGTCAACAACCGAGTATGCATTTGCAAGAGGTTCAGTCATTGCCGCATATTCAAAGCTTGTATCATCAGAGATCTTATACACTGTTATAGCAGGGGTGAGCATATATTCCTGGTAGGCACCATCATAATGGAATGGAATGGCTATTGCATTTTTGCATCCTGCGTGTATTCCCCGCCTGCAATTTTCACATATGCCGCAGTATGAATATGCAAGAGCTGTAACCCTGTCGCCCGGTTTTACATGAGTCACTCCTGCACCGCATTCTTCAACCACACCACTGAATTCATGGCCTAAAACACATGGATATTTTGTCCAGGAGTGCTGCTTGTCCATCACCGAAAAATCTGTGTGGCATATTGCTGCAGCTTTTACTTTTATTAATACATCATTAGGTCCAGCTTTTGGAACCGGGACCTCTTTTAATTCAAAATCCCGCACATCTTTTAAAACCAGTGCTTTCATTGTAACTTTCATTTTTAATTTTTCCTTTCATCTTTGCTAAAAAAAGAGAAAAAAGAGAACCGTCCCCTATCATGAGATATAATCATGCAGTCTTGTTATATAATACTTGAAATTATCCCAGCTTACATCGGGTGGAATACCATGATCAAGGCCGGGAATATATCTTTTACCTTTAAACATGGATGAGACTCTTTTAAGTTCAGCGTCTATTGCGCTTTTATCTTTTGCAAGCTCCCTTTTATCAATCCCACCCATTATGCAGAGTTCAGGATACTGCCTGCTTACTTTTACAATATCTGAACCGGCAGCTACTTCAAAAGGAAAAAGAAGGTTTATTCCGCCTTCAATAAATATTGGCACAAGTTCATCCACATTTCCATCGGTATCAACAGATATTATCTCAATGCCATTATCATCTGCAAACTGCCTTATCTTTTTATAATTTGGAAGCATAAATTCCCGAACCATTGCAGGAGATATAAGGGAACCCTGGCGGCCTGACATATCTTCCCATATATGTATATGATGTATTTTAATATCTTTGCAGACCTTTTTATATATGGTAATCCAGAAATCTGTTAAATAATCCATGATTTCATGTATAAGCTCCTTCTGGGTATAAAGCGAAACAAGAAATTCTTCCACACCCATGAAATCCCTCAAAGTTCCAAAAAGCCCGAAAGGGTACTCCCCTATCTGTATAGCAGCTTTGCTGTCCTTAAATTTCTCAACAAGCTCATTCCAGTTGGCAGGAAACCTGTCAGGGTTATCAGGGTTAAGCTTTTCATCACGTATCTTCTCCCAGTCTTTACTGTTTTTTATAGGGTAATCAAGAAAATATGGTATTGAGTCCCTATCTTTTTTAGCCAGCTGCACAATTCCCATTTTGTCCCTTATTATATGTTTGTCCCCCCTGTCTTCAATTACTTCTTCCTCAAAAAACGGGCAAAACCCAAGATTTACTCCTTCTTTTCTGCCAATATCTATACCAACAGAGATAAACCCTTCATCAAGCTTAATCCCTGTCTGTTCCTCAAGTTCTGCTCTCCAGTTATCACCATCTTTTACGCCCTGTTTTTCCCAGTTTCTTCTTGTTGGTATCCAGGCATTCATAGCCCAGTGGATAAAAAACGGCACCCTGTCTGTCTGTCTGCCAAGCACTGTTTTAATTATTCTTTCTGTGTTATTCATTACTTTAGTAAATTCCTTTCTATGGTAATTTATAATAATATTTAATTTATTATATTTGAACTATAAATTAAAACCTGTTTCTATAATTTTTTTACACTGCTATGCACTTGACTCAAGTAGACAATGTGTATAGCAAATATATGCACTTATTCTCCATTTAAACCACCATATATGGCGGCCACAGGAGTTATATACATGGTTCTATTTCTTTATTTAAAATTTAACAATATTTGTTGGTTATAGATTCAAGTTTTTGTTTTGCTGCAATTGATTTATTTTACTTGCCACATTTCCAATAATCAGGATTAGCTTTTAAGTTTCAATATCAACATCAAGAAACAGCCCGCTATTGTCAAGTTTTGAAATCATCATTTTTACCTGGCTTTCTGTAAAGGTTCCGGTAATTATTAGGGATTTTCTGGTCAGTATTTCTTTCCAGATTGGCAATAATTCCTCAAGGGAGGGAGAAATCGGATCCATAGTTACCTCAACAACTTTTAAGCCTTCAAGATGCAATACCCATTCTGATAAATCCGGAAAACCTGAATGAGTATGAAAAACCTGGTAAGGGCTTGCTTCTATTATTTTTAAATCAGCAGGTTCCAGAAATTCCCGGAAGTGCTTTTCTGCCAGGTTTACCGCATAGTCCTCCTGTATCCTTGTTACTTTTCCCGGCGCCCAGATACCCCATTGGTTACAGTAACCGTTATATAGTGAAGGTATGATCTTTAATTGTTCATAAGACCATTTAATATGGATATCAGCCAGCATTAATAATAGTTTTTTCAATTCCTGGGGTCTGTCATGCATGGCAAAATACGTCCTCTCAGTACCAAGACAGTTTACCAGCATATCCCCTGGGCCCCTTGAAAACATTTCAAGACTGATGACCCTTGATACAGAATATCTGTCAACAAGGAAAGACGTGAATTCTTTAAGTTTATCCAGCCAATGCCAGTTCGGGATAAGGCCAAGGTTTTCCTTTTGATACCAGTCATTTTTAATATATTCCTCAGGCCATATGGTCTGGCCTTTGACAGATATTTTCAATCTGCAGCCTGCTATTGCCGGAAGCCAGGTAACCATTGTCCAGGGTATTATTGTATTAAAAACATGTGGGCACATCCTGGAGTCGCCAAATTCATTGAACTCATAATAATAGTGGTGCACCTGGGGTTTTAACATATCAACTGTAATTTCTGCCCCTTCGCCAAGCTTTATCCAGTCAGGATTAAGAACAGTATCTGGTAAATTCATTAAATTATTTATTCTTTTCCAGAGAGAGTAATGATTTATAATGGGTTTCTTGAGTTTGTGGTTCCAGAAATCAATATGGAGATTCATAAGTTCTTTTACATTTTCTGGTAGATTTGACATATTATTCTCTCTAAAATCATGCAATGGTTTATTATATTATTTTTTAATTCATTAAAAGTAGATAACTTAACTTCTCTAATCCTGGATAAAAATAAATATAATTTCAGGTTTAATACTTTTTAATCTAATAAATACTTTCCGTAACGTCAGGATTTTATCATTATAAAGGTTTTTTAGAAAGTAAGTAAGGGGACAAAGGGAGTAAGGGGACGGTTCTCATCTAAGCTTATTTTTAGCTAAATTATTATTTAATTACTGGTTATTTTTAAATTTTTTGTACCTTGATTAACTAGATTTATTAAGAATTAAATTCTGAAACTTTCTGATAAGTTTTAGCTTTGCTCCCAACCTTCATGTTATAATATATTTATATAATTGTATAATTACTCATATATGTGTTAAAATTAATTTATGACCAGGCCACCAAGACAATTACTCTACCAGAGCTACTACCATATTATAACGCGCGGCAACAACCACCATGTTGTTTTTAAAAGCTATGTTGACTATGAATATTATCTGGATTTGATAAAAAGATTTAAAACAAAACATCCTTTTTGTCTTTTTCATTATTGTCTGATGCCAAACCATGTTCACATGCTTATAAAAATAAATAAAAATAGTAACTTTTCAACATTTATGAAAAAGCTTAATCTTGCTTATTTTCATCATTACCGAAAAAATTATGGCTGGGTCGGCCATTTTTGGCAGGATCGTTTTAAGAGCCAGCCTGTTGGAAAAGATGATTATTTTATCCAATGCGGTAAATATATTGAACTCAATCCTGTAAGAGCTAGGATAGTAGACACCCCGGGCAAGTATCCGTACTCCAGCTTTAACCATTATGCTGAAGGAAAACATGATGTATTAATTACAAATGATTTTATATATAATACCCTGGCTTCTACACCTGGTGAGAAGCAGTATGCTTATAAAGAACTTGTAATAAGTGAAATAATTACATATAGTTATTCACAAAATGTCTGGGGCACAGCAAAGCAAAAATATCAGGAAAAAAGGAAAAGAAAATATAATATTAATTCAAGGTTAAAATAGAAAACAAAAAGGAATCGTTTCTTGCTTTTTTACCCTAATATAAAATATTAATACCTTAATACTAAATAATAAATATAACTAAAACTGTGCTTAAAAGAGAACCGTCCCCTTTATTTCTTTATTTTTCATATAGAACTAGCAGGTTTTCTATTGGTGTTTCAGGGACAATCTCGTGAGAAGGGCCAAGGATAACACCGCCGTCTCTTTCCCACAAACTTTTTATTTTTTTTACCTCATCCTTTATTTGATCATGACTTCCCAAGATAAGCAATTTCTGTACATCAATTCCGCCATGTATGCATACAGATTTGCCAAATCTGCTAAAGAATTTTTCAATCTCCATATCCCTTGCAGATGTCTGCACTACATCAAATACATCGATACCTGCATCAATCATTATAGGCAGGACCTCATTAACATTGCCGCAGCAGTGCCAGCTGAAAAACATGCCTGCAGATTTAACCATGGGTATTAGCCTGTTCCATATTGGCAGGAAATACTTTTTAAAATCACCTGGTGGAAACATAAGGCCGTTTTGCATTGCCACATCATCCCAGCAGCCAAAAAACTCGCATTTTCCGGCAGCTGAATCTATATACCTTCTGTTAAACTCAATTACAAAGTCCCCCACTTCATTTACAATCGCTTCTGCCATCTTTTTATTTCCTGCAATGTCAAGCAGGAAATTATCCATGCCCCTCAAATAACTGCAAAGCATATAGGGATTACTCAGTACATTTCCCATGCATATGAATTCCTCGCCTTTTGCAATCAGGCCTTCCATTCCAATGCTGTCCGCAAGTTCCTCTTCGGTCATTTCAAGACCCTGGTTTTCAGGATTTGTATTATCATCCCTGGCTTTTTTTGTTTTTCCGTCAAGCACACCGCTTCTTCTAAGATTTAACACATTGTTTATTAAATTATCAAAATCAAAAAAATCCAGTTTTTTTGTTAAAAAACCCTCCACATCTGCAGGCGAAGAGGCATCAGCAAGAGGGTTTGAAATTATTTCCGTAAAAGTGTAATCATACTGTTCAATTGTCTTTGGCTTGGTAGGTATTCCGATCGCAGAATAATAATTATTATCAATAAAATCCAGTTCAGGACCTATATAGTCAGGCACAAATGTGGAAAATTTGCCGATGTTGCACCCTGAGGACCAGGTATCTATTCCAAGCACACTGATAAACTCTTTGTAATTTTTCAATAACAGGTTCGGGTCATCAGGGTCTCCGACATTGAAATGCTTCATGAAATTAACTGAAGTATAATTCAGTGCCCTGTACATAAAGGGTATTCTGTCAACACCTTTGAACTTAATTGCAGCTTTTATTCTTTCTTTACTATTTAAAATCACTACTTACTTATTTAATCCTTTCAATTTAATATAACTATATCTTAAAAACTTTTTCCACTGCTGCTGTTTTTAAAAAAGCATCCTCTACATTTTCAGCGCATACAAATATGCACAGTCCTGCATATGATAAATTCTTGCATGCAATGCTCACTTCTTCTTCAAGAAGCTCAGTGCTAAAATCAATATCTGTAAAGTTTATAAGAAGGGACTTGCCGCTCTCCTGGATTTTCTTAAACACAGGAAGCATATCTTCAAGAGAAGGGCCTATGGCAACAGGTTCACGGTTTATTTCTATCACTCTAAGGTTGGGAAATTTAACAAGCTCATCTGAAACAAACATTGATACCGGATGAATGTGATAAAGGGTGGAAGGAAAACTTGTATCAATCCTAAGGTGATCACCCACAACAAACTCCTTATAGAATTTTGGGGAAAGGAATGCAACTGCATCATCCTGGTAATACTGGCATACCTCTTCTGTATAAACCCCATAATTATTTACTACATATCCTTTGCATTTTGCCTTTGAAGCTATTTCATTTACTGTGCGGGCAACTTCTATGAATGCATCAGTGCAGATGCTTCCGAGTTTTTTTAATTTTTCAGGATTGTCATATAGTTCAAGAGGGAACTGTTTTTGCCCTACTGCTGCAGACATCATATCTGCAGGGCCCCTTAAATGGGTGGAGCTTGCAAGCGGGTGATAGTCTCCAAAAGTGTCAACAAGAATTTCTGTCATCTCACATAATTTTACAAACCATTTATTTTTTACTGAAAGATCTATTTTATCAGGCATATCATCCCAGTTTCTTAAGAATGGCTCAGCATAAAAGGAGTCCTTTCCTGCAAAAATGGGGCATCCTATTATAGCCTCTATCCATGGTATGAAAAAATATGGTGTTATCGGATAGAACATATCAAACCCGGCTTCCTCATGCCAGCCAAGAAGCTTCTCTACATCATTTATATATGCCTGCATATCAATATCATCAGGCTTAATTTCAACACCTTTGGGTATTTTATTAAAGGTTTTATCATACACAGCAGCATATCCCCTCCCCATTACCGTGACAGAGTAAAGGGGCCGCTTTACTGGTTTTCTTTCAATAAAATCCTTGTGACGTTTTGCCATCCCGGCAAGATTTCTTTTAATTTCTACCATCTTTTTCCTCTCCTATGTAATTACTGATATTATATATTTCTTAAGACAGACTTCCTGCAGCTTCATACATGGCAATGATGTTTTCAATCGGTGTTCCGGGCTGGATCGCATGTGATGGCCCCAAAATCAGGCCGCCCTCCGAAAACAGCTCCAGTCTCAAGTTTACTTCATTTTTTATTTCTTCAGGCGTCATTTTAATAAGAACCTGCTGCACATCCATTGAACCGCAAAAGCACAAATCTTTTGCAAACTCCCTGTGCAGCTTTTTAATATCCATATCTTTTGCTGAAGTCTGGACAACATCCAGGATATCAATACCGAGGTCTATCAACCTTGGCATCAGCACATAAATGCTCCCGCAGCAATGAAACATTATTTTTGCCCCATATTTATGTATCATATCAAATAATTTCCTGTAGTACGGGGCAAAAAGTTTATCAAATGTTTCAGGGCTCAATATAAGTCCTGCCTGGGATGCCAGATCTTCTCCGCCATGAACTATATCAATTAAACCTTCTGCAGCCTTAAGGCAATTTTCCACCATTTCAAACCTGTAATTAAACAATATTTCCATCAATTCTAAAAACACAGGGTCTTTTGTCCCAATACTTAAAAGAACATTATCCACCCCCATGCCGAATGCAATATTATTAATAAAATCAGGGCCTGCTTTGTCAATGCATACAGCGTATTGCGAAAAATTCTGACATTGACTCTTTATACTGGAATAATCCAGCCAGCCTGCATCCGGGAAATTGAATTTTTTTAGTTCGTCTGCACTTTTTAGATTTGCAAACGGCTTATTTAAAGCCTCAAGATAAATGCCTTTACCGCCTCCATACTGTTTTTCCATCCATTTTATTTCCAGCACGGGCCACCCTCTCTCGGGAAAAGATGCGGTCCTGCTTCCGTCAGGAAAATTTTTAAGCTGGGGTCCGCAGTATCCGGGTACAACATAACGGAAATCATCCCCTATTTTTTCAAGCAGCTCCAGGCTTACATTGCTTGGTCCTGCAACTTTACTTTTAACTGAATTAATACCAAGCCCAAAAAAATCTATAAGTTCTTTATTAACAGGTGGCTCGCCGTAGTGTTTTACAGGTATACGGTCATAACCTTTTCTATTAATGACATTATAAAATCTCTGTTTATGAGTCAGTTTTTTATTCACAAAACCTCCTGCAGGTTATAATTATATATATTGCATTAATTAAATTAGCAGATCTTATCTTTGCTTTCTTATTATTATATCGCCTAGAAATGCACTGGCTTTCTTAAGCCCCTCCTCCACTTCAAGCATAGGATCTTCATGCTCTATGCTCACAACTCCATCATATCCGACTAGTCTTAAGGTATATATAATATCTCCCCAGAATTTAATCCCTTCAGCATATCCCACATTCCTGTAGTTCCAGGATCTCTTGTCAAAATCATCCCTCATATCTTTCCAGTCAAGAAGCCCGGTAAAATCTGCTTTCTGCCTGTCAATCTTGCCCTCTTTAGCATGAAAATTATAGATTGAACCTTTAACGCTTTTTATACATACGATTGGATCTATACCCTGGAAAGGAAAATGGCCCGGATCAATTGTGCATCCAATTTCTTCCATCCCCACCTCTTGCCTCAGTTTTAGAAAGGTTTCAGTATTATATACTGCATCGCCGGGGTGAAGTTCAAAAGCAAACCTGACTTTGGCTTTTTTTGCTTTTTTTGACATTTCTTTCCAGAACGGCACTATTTTCTTTTCCCACTGCCATTTAATTACATCCACAGAAAAGTAATAGGGCCAGGAATAAGTAATCCAGTTGGGATATTTCGCATCCTCACCTGCTCCGGGCAATCCAGCAAACCCGCAAATTACACCTATACCTGCTTTGCCTGCAAATTCTATAGCTGATTCTATATCTGCAACATGCTTGGCTGCAACCTGCTTCTGGGGATTAAGGGGGTTTGCATGAATTGACAGCGCATTTATTTCAAGACCATTTTTCTCTGCTGTTTTTTTAAATTTTTTTGTAGCACCGTCATCTTTTAATAATTCTGCAGGGTTACAGTGAACTTTACTGTCAAATCCACCTGCACACACTTCAATAGCTTCAATACCTGCCTCACCTGATATCCTGCAGGTTTCCTCCCACGATTTGTCAAGAAAACAATTAGTTACCACTCCTATTTTCATATTTATAACCATTCCTTTCTCTTTGCTCAAAGGTGCAAAACGGGATTAAAAACCATTGTCCGTAAACTTTTTTTATATATATATTGTCATTTCCAAATTATTATATTTCTATTTTAACCTATTTTATAGGCTTGCTTCTTTTTTCATGTTATCAATTTATTATTTATTTCTATTAAAACATTTGTTTTTAAAAAGTCTATCAAGACTTTTGTTTTTAAAAAATAAATAATTTAAAATTAGATAAATACTGTGACTGTCGAGTAGTCTATAATAATTAATTTAACAGTACCAATAAAAATAATATAATTTCAGTTACTTTACAAAAAAACCTGAAACTGGTAAATAGTAACTAAAATTTCTATCAAATTATCTTTTGCAATAATTCTATAAAACAGCAAGCCTGCCACCTGGGTTAAACCTGCTGTATAAAGACTTTCTTATTTCCTGGTGCTTTATATAGGATTTTATGTGCCCATAATCCGGCTCTTCCCAGGGCGGATTCAGCAGAAGTGAACTTCTAAATTTTTCAAGCAGCTTATCTTCAAACTCACCTTCATAACTCTTTTCTGTAAATCTTTTGAAAGCCTGCAAAAAATAATCCCAGTCAGATTGCTCACTTCCTGGAGTTACAGGGTAAAAAAGACCACTATTTGACTTTACAGCTTTTAAGTCGCCGTTTCCGTCACCAAGCATCAGCACTTCATCATTTGCATATCCGCCTGCAGCTTTTGCCACTTCTATATGATGTCCCTTGGATCCCATCTCCTGACCGGCAATAACCTGTACATAACAGTCTATTCCCCACTGCTGCCAGTAATTTGCAAGGTCCTCATACGGTGTCTTTGAAACCACCATGATATCAGCGTATTTCGAAACATAGTCGAGTGCTTCTTTTACTCCATTGAAAGGAGGTATTTTGGCTGAAATATGTGGAAAAGTACGGTTTACAGCCTCTGACCATCCCAGGAGTTTATAATAGAAAAGATCAGCCGGATTTTTATCCAGGTAACTTTCAAGACTGGGGTTTCCAAGTCCTAGCTTATTTTCCCTGGCATAGTTTATATATTCGTTCAGCTTTCTTAAATCAGGCAGCGTTATATTTTTATCATCGCATATTTCTTTTACATCTGCTCTTGCCTCCAGAGACTTAAGCGTCAGTGATATGGCCACAAAACGGTTGCATCCCCTGTCAGTTGAGAAAAGATTATAATACTCCGCAACTTCCCTAAAATAAGTCTCTATTTCCCAAAGGTTATAAAACTCCATAAACTGCGGGTGAAATATAAGTATCTGTTTGCCATTCATATTGTCTGTAATACATCCGTCTGTATCAATGGCAACAAAAAAATCTTTTGTCCTTTTAAAACTTTTAAGCTGTGTTTCAGGATCTTTGATTAATTGCTCACGGGAAAGCCTTTCCAGAGACATTTATACCTCCTTATCCCTATATCCTGCAGGAATATATTCACTGCATAACTTCTTTTCATAAATTTGCTTAAAATCCGCAAAAACAGGCAAATCCTCACCAACCAGGGGAGCCGCCCAGCTTATAAAATCATCGGTCACATCAAATTTATCTGGAGAAATCCATTCTGGGGGAAACTCTCTTTCAGAGTTTGCCACTTTTTCAAGCTCAACTTTACTGTATTCAATTCGGTACCGATTTCCAGGAACACGTATAATTGTTGCCATATAACCATTTTCACCTGATAATGCTAATGATGCAGCGTATTTTCCCACTTCATAAGCTTCTTTCAAATCTATTTCTGAAACATATGCAATCTCTCTTCTCTGCCTGGTCCCAGGTTTTTCATATCTTGCATTTCCCCTGACAGCCAATCTAGTTTTATTATCATACCTGTCAAGGCCATTTAAATAATTTGATAATACCTGTTCTACAGAACTGCCTGAAGAGCTGAATTGTATATTACCGAAACTGTCTTTTAAGCCGCTTTCTGCACCTAAATCCACTCCTTCACCAATTACCACCATGCATCTTTTAAACTTTAAAAGAACTTCATTTATTTTATTGCTGATAATTTCAATATTGCTTGCTTGTCCTGGGATTCCAATTTTATTTTTTTTAAAACTTTCAGGTAAAATAATCAGAAGAGGCATTTTCCTTTGGGTATCAGCAAGTCTTGCAGTAGCAGGTATAAATCCTATTTTTCTTCCCATGACCCCTATAACAAGGACAGGGTCACTTGTATAGCTTGCCTTATTCTCTTCATTTGCTTCCAGAACATTTATCAGTGTGTTCCTTGCAACACTACCATAACCAGGGTCATGATCGCATATTTCAAATGTGCCGTCTTCTTTAAGTTTTCCACCTACATCATTATCTATTGTCTTGGGTATGCCGACACACACAAGGTCAAGGCCTCTTTTTCTTGCAAGTAAGCTTATCTTATTTGCAGTATCCATTGAGTCACCACCGCCACAATACATAAAATAACCGACATTATGCTTCTGGAAAACCTTAACTATCCTTTCATAGTCATCATTATGTTTTATCTTATACCTGCAGCTTCCAAAGACCCCGGCAGAAGGAGTTTTTTCAAGAAGAATAACCTGCATATTATCCTGTGATGATATATCAAGTAATTCCTCGTTTAATACACCAAGAATGCCCATTTTGGCTCCATATATTTTCTTTACTTTCCCGGAATTTTTCAATAAATCTACAGCACCTCTTATACTGTTATTTATAACTGAAGTAGGTCCGCCAGACTGGGCTATCACTACATTTTTCATATTAAACCTCCGCTTTTTTTGTGTTTAACTCATATAAGTATTTTCCCCCATCTTCAATCCAGAGTTTTCCACTTGACTGGAAATCAATCTTCTTTAATGTGTCCGGGTTTCGGTAATTGAGGTTGACTTTTTTACATAACTCTTCAGTAATAGCTGTGGCAAGAGTAATCTTGAATTTAAGCTTCTCACAGTCAATAGATGGATCATATTTTCCTGGACCTGCAACATTCATAAGGTGGGCTGCAGAGTTTTTGCAAAAACCTGGATGCCTTTCTAAATAATTCTTAAGATAATCCCTGCAGTGGTAACCTGTATTTATGATGTCGCTGTTTATTGAATCATTGGAGTGAAATACCTTTATATGAGGTCCGTATAATATTATCTCTCCATTCTCCGCCATTACACCCGGCCTCTGGAGTTTATAGGAACCTTTACCGGCAGTCCAGATTTCATCATAATTTTCAGGCATCACCTGCACAACCTTGTTTAAAGGAATGTCAATATATTTAATATGTGCCTTTATGCTTAAATTGCAAGCAGCCTCATATGCTTCAATAAAACCTTCGTATCCGGCTGCAAAATAAAGTCCAAGCGGCAGGACAGCATTTTCCAGTTCAGCATTTACCATATTAAATGAAACCACCCGGGTTTTTAAATTCCTGAAAATATACCTGGCACCTTCATTTAGAATATCCCTTGCAGCATTATTGACTGTACCAATTAAATTTTCAATGCTTATCATGGCTGCTGCCCAGTGGAAAAGGTCTATAACCTCAGGCCCTGAAATACCGGGAAAAAAAATTTTTAATCCCCCTGAAAACCCGGTTGCTTCATGAGGTACTGTCGCTGAAATAGCAACAATAAGGTCATAATCATTAAAAATTAACTTATTTACATTGACAGGAATAGGTATTTTTATCTCCCCGCCTGTTTTATCCTGTACAAAACCTCCCGATATCTCCCCAAGATTTATAAGATGAGATGGGTCGTCAAATTTATGATTAAAGAAATTTATCGAAGAATCATGGCTTTCAATACCCAGTTTTTTTAGAAATTCATTTTCCTCCATATTCCTGTGGGTGCCGCTGGCATTTAAAAAATCTACTCTTCTGGCACCTTTTCTTTTAAGGAGTTTTATTAACCCGGGAACAATTAATTGTGTAAAATCTTTCCTTGTATAGTCAGGGTGTATTATAAGGATATTTTCTCCGGTTTTTACATTATTCAGGAAATTAAAAACCAGGTGCTCTATTTTGTCTTTGCTCAAACCTTTTAAATCTTCAATAAACTGCATTTTAATTTATACCAGGAGCTTGTCCGACAATGTAAATTTATTCTTATCTAAACACTATACATAGTATTAAATACATATTCTTGCAAACCGTATATAGTGTTTTTTATTTCATAATCTTTATTCTCAGTTTAGCTCCTGAACATGCTTTTTTATATTTTATATATTATATATTATCCGTGCTTTTTTATATCTCTATTTCCGGGCGATCCGGAAGCATCCATTCAGTATGGAATTCTATCTGTTTTCCATCAGCGTCTTTGAGTATTTTTGGGCTGTCATCTTCAAGCTTAAAATAACCATGCGCACCAAAATAATCCCTCTGCTGAGCCGCAACCTGGGCTGATATCATAACTGCACTTAAAAGCTGGAGTATATAATCATATGACCCTGACATGGCAAGGACCGGAACCCCAAACCTGTGTGCAATTGATATAAATTTTGCCAGTTTGTGAAGATTTTTGCATATAAAATTACTGAATTCTGGAAGCAGGATAAGATTTTCAACATCAGGATTATTTAGATACTGGCGGGTAATTTCATTGAGGAATTGTGCACGCACAATACAGCCTGCCCGCCACCCCCTGGCTATTTCTGCAAGGTTAAGGTTGAATTTATAAAAATCTGAAGCTGCAGTTAAAAGCGCAAATCCCTGCGCGTAGGAGGAAATTTTAGCAATATAAAGTGCATCGTGTGCCATTTCTATAAAATCTTCTACTTTAATATCAGATGGTGGCTGATTTTCAAAATCCATTTTCATTTTTGATGAAATATTTAACCTTAAATTTTTATCCTGCGACATTTCCCTTGAAAAAACTGCTGCTGCAATTGTAGGGACAGGTATAAGAAGTTCAAGAGCGCTTTGAATTGTCCAGGTACCTGTGCCCTTCATTCTTGTAATATCTGCAGTCCTGTCAACAAGATACTTACCCGAGCTCTTCTCTTTTTCCTTTAACCCCTCTGCAGTTATCTCTATAAGGTAAGATCGAAGAACATCGGCCTGGCTGTTCCAGGAACCGATGATATCTGAAATTTTGTCTGAAGAAAGCCCCAGGACATTTTTAAGCGTCCACACACATTCACCTATAAGCTGCATATCCCCATATTCAATACCGTTATGAACCATTTTTACAAAATGCCCTGCCCCGTCCGGGCCTATCCAGTCTACACAAGGCACATTATCCTCTGCCTTTGCAGCAATATCTTTAAATATATTTTCAACCATTTTATAGGCTTCAATTTTGCCACCCGGCATTATTGCAGGTCCTTTGAGCGCCCCTTCCTCCCCTCCTGATACACCAGTTCCTATATAATTGATACCCTTACTTTCAAGCTCCTGGTATCTTCGTATGGTATCTTTAAAAAATGAATTACCTCCATCAATTATAAGGTCTCCTTTATCAAGGAGAGGCAAAAGGCAGTTGATATTATCATCAACCGGTTTTCCTGCCTTTACCATCAGCATTATTTTCCTGGGTTTCTCAAGAGAATCAACAAGTTCTTTAAATGAATATGTCCCGACAATATTTTTATTCTTTGCTTTTGAATTAATAAAATTTGCGGTTTTCTGGGCTGTCCTGTTATAAACTGCTACAGAATATCCCCTGGATTCTATATTTAAAACCAGGTTTTCCCCCATTACTGCAAGACCTATAACGCCAATATTTTGCTTTGACATCTAAACTGCACCCTTTCTTATTGCCAAAAGTTAATAATATTTTTATATTTTTAACAGCTTCAAAAAAAGACTGATCTTAAACACCGGAATAGGCACTGAATCCGCCATCTATTGGTACTACTATCCCGCTTACAAAACGGGATGAATCAGAAGCAAGCCAGATGCAAACACCTTTAAGATCTTCAGGTTTACCGAATTCCCCTGCTGGTGTGTGTGCTATTATCGCCTGCCCTCTTAAATTCAGTTTTTCATCCTTATCAAAAAGAAGATAATGATTCTGATGGGTCAGGAAGAAGCCGGGCGCAATTGCATTTACGCGCAGTTTTTTGTTATATTCCTGGGCAATATATACTGCCAGCCATTGTGTAAAATTATTGACAGCAGCTTTTGCTGCAGAGTAGCCTGGAATCCTTGTAAGCGGCCTGAATGCATTCATTGAAGAAATATTTATTATCGAACCGCCGGATATATTTTCAGCCATAGCTTTTCCAAAAACCTGTGCAGGCAGTATTGCACCTCCAAAAAGATTTAAGCTTATAACTTTCTGGATTGCATCAAGTTTCATATCAAAGAATGAAAGTTCGGAAGAAGTTGTAGC
>Ga0194125_10003073_pt1 | contig 27254 bp, 24 predicted proteins | sample TA2KigC250mmetaG_FD_148626 | JGI IMG/M metagenome (GOLD analysis project Ga0194125, IMG submission 148626) | Freshwater microbial communities from Lake Tanganyika, Tanzania - TA2015034 Kigoma Deep Cast 250m | ecosystem: Environmental > Aquatic > Freshwater > Lake | place: Tanzania: Lake... | reverse complement strand
CATTTCTCGCGGCGAGCCAGGAGGACCCCGAGGCAGTAATGGCTGCCATGTTGCGCCAGCGGGACTATACCAAGAAAACACAGGACTTAGCCGAGGAGCGACGGCAACTGGAGCGGGAGCGCGTACGGATGGAGACGCGCAGGGAAGGGGAAGCGCAGGCCCAGCCAGTAGAACAGCCAGTAATCGCTGAGGCTGCCGACTTGGCCGAGTATCAACGTTGGGGGCAGGCATTCGTGCAGAAACACGGGCGCGAACCGAACGCCCTTGACGTTGCTCGGTACGAGGCCCAGCGGACAGTGCGCGAGCTGGTGTCCCCTACCGTGCAGCAGGTAGAGACCATGCGCTATCAGGCTCTGCTGGAGATGGGGCAGCGCGAACTGGCCCAGCTACAGGAGGAGTTTGCGGAGGCGGCCGACCCGGAGGTCCAGCAGGAGATGCTGGAGTTTATGAACCGCACGGGGATGGCCGACAACCTCCAGAGCGGCGATCTGCGCAAGGTGTTCCACGCGGTCACGGCGGACAGGCGCAGTGCGGCCCGCCAGCAGGAGGCCCGCGAGGCCCGGACGGCCCAACGCGCGGCCCGGCAAGGGCGGCCAACCGTTGCACCAGGTCCAACGGGGCGAGCCCCTGCGCCGCCGCCTGCCCGTACGTTTGACGAGGTGGTAGCGCGCCAGAAACGCGATCCCAAGCTCCGCGCCCTACTCGGACGCTAAGACGACAGAGGTGAAAAACCATGGCCGAGAGCATACCGAGTGCGTCAACTTTTGACGCGCTTACCGACGACTACAAACCGCGGGTCCTGATAGACAACATCTTCACGGGCTCGCCTACCTGGAACTACATCAAGCAGAACATGTTTCCTCTATCGGGGAGAACATGGCAGCCGCTCATCGAATACGCTGGACTGACTGGCGAGTGGTATGAGCGGGCGGACAAGGTGGAGGACGAGGATGCGCTGGTTGGGGACATTGCTACCCGGGCCAGTTATGTCCTACGCATGTTTCGCCAGCAGGTACTGCTGGCCGCCCCTGACGTTGATATGCAGGGGACGGAGAGCCTGATAGACCTGATGAAGGCGTACGTGCGCAATGCGTCGGAGAGCATTCGCAGCCAAATGACGACGTCTCTGTTCACGACCGTGGCTAAGGGCTTCGACGGCCTGGACAAGATGTGCGACAACGTGATTAACGCGGACTATGGGGGCCTAAACCCAGACGCCGATAGCCTGCCCACGTGGGTCGCGCACGTCATGGAGGGAGAGGCGGACAACGGCAACGCCTTTGGGGTAGCCGTGTCTCCGTGGATAGAGAACATCGCCAGGATGCGCCGCGCCATCATCGAGACCTGCGGCCAGGGCACCTCGCCCGACATCTGCGTGGTGCAGAGCGACTACTACGACAAGTTGGCGGCTTACGTCGGGGAGAACCAGTATCTGATTGCGAAGGCGGCCAACGCCAGCAATCAGGTCGTCAAGTGGGGGTTTGACGCTCTGTTCTGCAACGACATGCCGATTGTGTCGGAGCGCGCCTGTCCTGGGGCGCCATGGGTCGCGGGGCAGGCCACGCGGGCCCTCGCCAAGGGCTATCAGGCCTTCCTGGTCAACTTCGACCACTGCAAGTTGGGCTTCAACTCCAAGAGGGCGTTCAAGTGGGACCCGGGTGGATGGGTGCGCCCGCGCAACTTCGACGGGTATGAAAACTGGCTGTACGTGTGGGCCAACCTGGGAACGGATATGCGTCGGGCCCAGGGCCGCATCTTCAACGTGGATATAGCACAGGAGAGCGGTTACACCTACGGCACGGTAGACATCCCCGGAGCATAGTGGGACCCGAGACGGGGGGGGAGGGTTGCGGCCTTCCCCCCAGCATGTAAAGGAGAACAACCATGCGCAAGAGACTAACAATCGGTTGGTTACTGGCCATGCTGGCCTTGCTGGTCATCTGTCCAGCAATAGACGCTGCGACGTTCTACCGGCAGATTGATGCTGACGTACAGGTCAGCGAAGCCAGTGCCGCCAAACGGACGTTGTACTACCAGGTCAACACGCACGAAGCCCAGACTATCACCGTCAGCAAGGCGGGCGGCGGCTTTGGGGCTACGGCTGGTTCGACTGGTACGCAGGTCACGGGTGTGGTCTACAAGTTGGTCATTCACGCGGATGACATAGATACGGAGGGTGATGTGGCCTTCTGTTCTACGGGAGCCACGGACATCCACTACATCTTCGGCGTCCGCGTGGTAGACCATGACCCGTTTGATGCCGTGGCCGAGATTCTGGACGATACCGGGACATCTGGCGTCCAGATTCCAGCCGGTGAGATTGATGCGGCCGCTATTGCTGACAACGCAATAGACCACGGCGCTATCGCCACTGATGCTATCGGGACTGCGGAGTTGGCGACGACTGCTGTGGATGAAATCGCCGCCGCCGTCAACGCCGAGAACCGGGGCATCTACTACTACCAAGTGCAGCGCAACTGCTCGTTAGCCGCAAGGCGGACACTGTACTTCCGGGCTACTGGCACTCTGCCTGCGAAGGCGTCGATGTCGCTGAACGGCGGGAGCTTTGCTGACAGTACCAACGCGCCAGGCACGGTCAACGGGGCGTTCCGCAAGTTGGAGCTTACGAGAGCCGAGACGGCCAGGACGGGCCGGCTGGTTATCAACATCACCACCAGCGTGACGGTGAACTACGTGGTGCTGATCGTGGACTTCGTGAGTTACGACCCGTTCACGCAAGGTGCCATGCGGTAGGACGAGGAGGTGGCAGGAAGGGGAGGGCGACAGTGTCCTCCCCTTATCCACTATGATCCCGGCCGGGCAGAACCACGAGATTTACGAGCGGTTGAGCGCACTTGAGAGCGGCGTAAAGAACATCGAACGCTGGGACGAGAAGTATTACCAGGCCATGCAGAGCATGACGCGAGAAATACACGAACTCAAGCAGGAGTTTGCTGTGTGGCGGGACCGGCAAAGCCTTTCTCTGCGAGCGGCCCTGGCGTTCACGGGCTTGGCTGCCGGTCTGGTCGTAGCTTTGGCAAACTGGCTGCTGGCCAGAATGTAATAGGATGGCAAGCCGCTACTGGGTGGGAGACACAAATCCAGCTGTTTGGAACGATACTAACCACTGGTCTGCCACTGATGGCGGGGCAGGCGGTGCTGGCGTTCCTACTGCGGATGACGATGTTGTCTTTACTGCCTCAAACACCAATAGTTGCAACCTCGACGTAAATCCTGTCTGTAAATCCCTGACCAATGCTGACGGCTACACTGGCACGCTTCACGGTCAAGGCTTTAGCCCCGCTATCTCTGGCAACTTTGAGTTCAACGCTGGCGCGCTCAATCTCTCTACTGGGACTTGGACGGGTGGTGGTAGCTGGGATACAAGCGGGATAGACCCCACTGTAAGCACCTCTACGGTCATTCTTAGTGGTACGGCTAACCTAACAGTAAAGGGGCTACTTGCGCCTGCTTTCTACAACTTGCAGATAGCAGCCGCTGGCCAGACTACTACTTTGCTATCTGCATTAAGGGTCAGCGGGGTACTTACTTTAGGTACGGGCACGTGGACACAATCAGGCAGTCAGACTGTTTGGCTTACTGGTATGGGTACTCCGCTTGTTAATCCTGGGGCAACTGTCAATATTTACCTCATTTGGTATCGTCCCACCACTGCTTCGGGTACGGTCACTATTGCGGGTGGTTCGTATACAAGCAATGTCTATATGCGAAGTGCAGTGAACAACGTTACGGTAAATCTCGGAGGCGATTTAACAATTACTGGGGGGTTGGGACTTTCGGCGGGCAGTGCCAACACTGGAACAGTCTTTAATTCTCAAAACTATGCAATTACAGCGCCAGGACTATTCTTCGGAGAGGGTGGTGTAACCGGCAGAGTAACAGCCAATCTTGGTTCTTCGGTATTGGATCTTGGTTCAACTGGCCTGACTGTGACGAAAGATGGCGGTAGTCATACTCTAAATCTCAACTCAGCTACCATCACCTGTGCTGGCCTCTGGCGTCTCTCACAAGGCACTGGCACCATCACCCAAGACCCTGGCACGTCAACTGTGACGATGGATGGCACGGCGGCGCAGACAGTGACCAGTAACGGACAGAGCTTCAATAATCTGGTGCTGTCTAACAGCCACGCTTCTGGAGTTACTTTTGCCGACCGCCTCCAATGTGTGCGGCTGACTGACTTACTGGACGGTTCGACGATCCCATGGGCGGCGGCGGCCGTCGAGGCGCCGCACGCCGTGTCCACCCTGCTGGACATCGTAGCTGTGGCGACAAACAGGATAACTTTGAAACCCTCAGTGGCAGCGACGCCTTGGTATCTCTCTGCACCCGTAGGAACCCGGATTCGCGGCGTCAGTGTGTCATACTGCCAGTCGGCCAATCCGATTGTGGCGGTAGATTCCATCGATGGCGGAAACAATAGCAACTTCGTATTCGTGTCTGCGGCTGCCCCGTTCGATCGCTACTATCGTGGGAGGCGCTCGTAGATGGTATTCCTGAAGCAGAACATAGCCACCTCAGTGAAGATCGGCCCATTCATTGATGATACGGACGGCAAGACGGCTGAGATTGCTCTCACCCTCACGCAGGGCGACATCCGCCTGTCCAAGAACGGGGGCGACTTCGCACAGAAGAACCACGCCGATGCTGCGACGACTGACGAACTGGGCTACTACGACTGCCCATTGAACGCTACGGACACGGGCACCTTGGGCAGGTTGTTGTTGGCCGTGCATGAGGCCGGGGCCTTACCTGTGTGGCATGAATACTCGGTCATAGCAGCTAACGTCTATGACGCGCTCTTCAGCACCGAGTTCTTGGATGTCAATGTGAAGGAAGTCAGCGACGATAGCGCGGCGGCGGACGCCTTGGAGCTGTTCGTGGAGAATGCGAAGGGCACCGACCACAAGGCATTGATTTCGGCTGATGCCCAGGACCTGAATGCCACACTACACGTGAACGCCAAGGCGATTAGCGCTTCGACCGCGGCGGCAGACAGCGTGAAGGCCAACATCGGCAACCTGGACGCAACTGTCAGCAGCCGGGCGCCCGAGTCTGGAGGCCACGTAGCGGCAATCAAGGCTCAGACCGACAAGTTAGGCTTCGACGGTAGCAACTACGTGGGCGCGCGGGTCAAGGCCACCGATGATATAGACCTGAGTACGACGCAGAAGGCATCGGTCAACGCCCAGGCGGACACTGCGCTGGCGGACTATGACGCGCCCACCAAGGCGGAGATGGACGCAGGGTTTGCCGCCCTGAACGACATTACGGTCGAGGAGATTGATGCCGAACTTACGAGCAGCCACGGCGACGGCTCCTGGCAGGCTATTAGTGGTCCGGGCACTAATCCCGTGACACTGACGCTGACAGCGGCGGGCAGTCCCGTGGCGCAGGTAATGTGCCTAGTGCGCGACGCTACCAACACAGTCCTCGTTGCGTGGGCCTACACCGATGCGGATGGCGAATGTGTTTTCAACCTTGCTGATGGCGACTACAAGGTAATGTACTGGTCAACGCGCTACGGTTTCCAGAACCCTTATGACCTGACCGTGTTGGGTGCTACTGCGGAGGCGTACACCTGCGACCCGCCCGGGCCGTCCATGGGTGGGGGACTTACATTCGCCGAGATAGATGCCCAACTCACACAGGCCATACACCGGGCCTGGCCCGACCGGCAGCAATTTTTCCTGCCCACGCTGCGCGGGCAATGGATAAACGCCGCCTATGTCGCGCTTGACGGAATGCTACGGTGGACGCGAGCCACGGACATCATCGTCACGGCGGCTGACCGAGAGCAGTACGCCCTGGATGAAAACCTCGCGGAGATCCTGGCGGTAGAATACATCGACGCCGACGGTGATGTCCGGCCCCTGACCCCAGTGAACTTGACGGACTACATCGCCAAGCGGCAAGCCAGTCTCTCCACGGGACACCCGTTGTGGTGGTTGCGCCACGGGGACGCCCTCCATCTGTACCCGTGCCCGGGCACGGATGACGAGAGGGTTACACTATGGATCGTGCAGCAGCCCCGAGAACTGGAGGAGGCGACCGACCGCCCTGTCATCCCTGCGACGCTGCACCAGAGCATCGTAGACCAGGCACTGTCCTACGCGTGCAGGCAAATGGGCGAGTTTGAGCGGGCCCAGAGCCTAGAGGCGGCAGTGGAGATGAAGATTGAGCGGCACCGCACGGAGGCCCGTGTAAATCGGGGGGAGGTGCGCCGCGTGCGGCCGCACGCGGGCTACTAATGCCAGTGGGAGACCGGACATTGGCGCTGATTGAGGCAGTGCGCGGGCAACTGGGCATTACGGCTCTTGGCCTCAGCGACGCGGAAATCCTGGTCGCCCTCAATCGTGCCCAGTGGGACTTCGCCTGGCGCTTGCCCGATGCAGCTATACCGGCGTTATGCCGCACCGAGACCGGGCAGATGGAAGATTCCCGCATTACGCCGCCGGACGACTTCTGGCGCGACCGCGCCCTACTCATAGGTGATAGTCAAGTCCAAGCAAAGCGCTGGCCCGTGGCCGAACTGGGCACCATAACTGGGGCACAACCCAGCCGTGAGAATCCGATCTATTATCTCTGGGCACACGGCAGTCAACCCTTCTCGGGCGTGCTGCGCATCTATGTAGAGATCGGCGATGTCCTGGCGACGGACCCCTATGTCTTGCATTATGTCGGTCAACCTGGGACGTTAGCGCTGACCTCCGATCCCGACTGGTCGGATGCACTTGCCGAATTAGCCGTGAGTTACGCCGCTACGGAATGCCTGGGTATGCGGTCGCAGTTCGTCGAGCAGACACGCCTGGCGGGGGAATACCTGCTCCACTGTCGCAAGCTGGCTTCGCGCTTTGGGGCGACCGTCTTTGACGCAGTAGCTGGGGAGGCGGGCTGATGAGTGGCCTGGTCAGCGTGGATATGGCGAGGGCGGTGCGTGCCCTAGTGGGGGACCCGGCTGCTGGCTGGTGGGACGATCAGCAGATATACGATTTCCTCAGTGAGGCCCAACGCCAGCTTGCCGACCGACTGCCTGACAGTGCCGTACCTGAGCTTTCAACCATACAAGGTCGCGCCCTATCGCCGCCCACCGCCAGTTATGACCTGCCCGACGATTTGCTGCGCATTAGACTGATAGTCTACAAGGGCAAGGCCGCTCGCCAGTGGCCGCTCCACGAACTGGGCACGCTTAGCCAAGCAGGAGCGAGCGAGGACGCACCAGTGTTCTACGTGTGGGGTTCGCAAGTGGTATTTCCTTTTGTGGTCACCGCGGGCAGCTTCTACATCTGGTACACACGGCGCCCACCAGACATCGGGGGGAATGCCGACCCAGTGCTGGGAGCGGGTCATCGGCCAGTGATGGAGAGTTTCGCGGTAAGCCGCTGTTGGCAGAACATACGCCACGAAACCGAGGCTAGCTGGTGGATGGAGTGGTTCAAGTCGCAGTGCGCGGCAGTGGCGTCTCGATACGGGGATACGCCACCGGATGACGGCCCCGCGGGTGATCCGCGTGTCTGATGAAAGGAGGTCCACATGAAGGGCCCCACAATCATAATCAAGCCCTCGCGGCCGCGCGACTGGGCCGATCGGGTTATGGATAGTAAAAAGGCCGCCCGCGAGTTGGCCCGCCAGATGAGTGAACATCGCCGCATTGAGCAGGAGCGCCGGCACGTTCTGGGTACGGTGCGAGGGCCAGAGGAGCGACTGCGTGCTCTGCGTGGCCTGCGGCAGCGCGAACGCCAAATAGAAGCCGACGCCGAGGGCGCGGCACGCGACAAGACAAGGCGCGACTAAACAATGCCTGAAGAACGAGTCTGGTCAAACTTCGCAACTTGGGACAGGCGCAGCTTGCCTACGGCAGGAGTCGTCAAGCCCTATGGTGTCGGCGCGGATACGCTCCTGCACTTGAGCGGGCTACAGATTGGTCATGGGGGCAGGTTGGAGTGGCGGGGCAACAGGTTGCGCATCGCCAAACCAGAAGATGGCGCGCCCGCCGCCTGGTGTTGGCGCGGAGGCGAACTGGTTATGCGGGCTGGTACGGCGCTCTATAGTCTACCTTGCCAGTGGGAAGCTGCCGTCGCCCTCAAGGGCGAGTACGGGTACGACTTGGAGGGCTGGGAGTGGCGACTCGTGGGTGAGCTGGCCTACTCGCCGGTGCTGTACGACCTCGGCGACCTCGTGTTTCTGGTGCACGGGGCGCATGGGACCGCGCGCTATGAGGGAGAAGCGGTGGTCACAATCGGTCTTCCGCCGCCAGAGATTGGTCTCAGGTCAAGCGGTCTCGACCCCGGCGACCTCGCCCGGGGCACGTATTCCTACTACTACACCCTGCTGTCCTATAACCGCGAATTCGAGTCCATGCCTTCGCCGGTATTGGATGTACGGGTGGAGGAGGAGGGCCAGCGCATCAACCTGGCCGGGTTTCCTAACACCAGCGCTGGGGCTGATCTGTTCGGCTTCGCGAACGTGGGAGGGACTTTCTATAGTACCCGCAACACGGTGCGCGGGTCTCTGTTCACGGCGCCAGCAGACGCATACGCCGTTAGCATCACGGTGTGGTTAGAACTAGGCGGAGCGAGCAACCACTTCGTCAAGTGTGCCCTGTACCGCCACAGCGACCTTGCGCTCGTGGCGGGAACGGAGGAGAAGGAACTGACACCGGGCAACCAGTGGCATACGTTCTTGTTCCCGCAACCGGTGGGGATTTCGGAGGCTACCGAGTACGTGCTGTGCGCGTGGAGCGACGAGGGCGTGACCACCTGCGGGGTACGGGCCGACGGGGGTGTGGCACAGCAGGGGCACACTCAAAGCCTTGTCTATGGGGCCTGGCCCGAGCCGTTAGTGCCTGTGCACAGCACGAACAAGGTCAGCATTTACTGCAATTACGAACTGCCGACCGCGATGTTCAAGCGGCTCTATCGGGCGCAAACCTCAGACACATCTCCTGGGGCGAGAGGTGCTCACTTCGCATTAGTGACTGAGTTGCCACCCGTGCAGACGGTTTACACGGATAACCGGCCCGTGTATGCGCTGCAACCTGTCCCCGGTTTGGATCACGCCTTGCCTCCTCGAGGGGGCATCTACTGTTGGCACAAGGACAGGGCCTTCTGCGCCGCTCCCGCCGAAGAGTCGCGCAGCTACGGTAGCCAGCCGCTTGACATAGGTGAGAGTTCCGTGGGTGGTCTGAACCAAACCATAGAGGACACTATCGCTGGCTCGGTTCTGACGCCCCAGCTGCCCGGTTTTGCGCAGGCCGTGAACGCTCGCCTGACGCTGAGCGATGATCACACGGTCAAAGCGGCCGTCTACCGACAGGAGGACTTGGTACTGCTGGCCGAAACCGAGGAGCGGACGTTGGGTGCTGCCGACTCGGGCTGGTGCAAGTTTGAGTTCCGGGATCCGCTGCGCCTGACAGCAGAAACGAGCTACGTCGTGGTACTCTGGGCGAACGCCACAGCAGGCACGTGCACTGTGGCCTACGCAGTAGGTGCAGCCAACCAGGGGTACGGCGATAGCCTTGGGTACGGGGCCTGGCCCGACCCCTTGGACGCCGACCTCAGCACCAACCGATGCTCAATTTACCTGAACGGCTTGGTAACCCAGACCGATGCCGCCAAGCTGGGTAATGTTTTGTATTGGTCCGAGCTGGCGGAGCCGTACTACTGGCCGGGCCAGAACTACGTCCGGGTTGGTGCCGATGACCCTATCACCGCCCTAGCGAGTTGGCGCGACCAACTTTACATATTCAAGGCTGCACAGATCTGGGTGCTCAGCGGTTACGACCGGGACACTTGGGTGCTGGAGAAGCTCGCCGACTGCGAGGGTGTTCTGGCAGATTACGGGGAAAGCCAGGCCCAGGTTGCTGTGGGAGCAGAGGGCGTGGTGTGGTGCAGCCGCCAGGGCGTGTATGCCTATGACGGAACGGAGATCGTCCAGGTGCTTCCCAAGGGCGAGCAGCGCGGGGAGCCGTATGGCTGGATGGGTTCGATGGTCGCTTATGCCGATCATACCTTCTATATCCGTGTGTGGGTGCCAGCCGACCTGACCTGGCATCTGCTACGGTGGCGTGTTGACGCAGGCACCTGGCAGGATGCCTACTTTGCGGCAGCGGCCTCAGCATACCCGCGACTGTTAGGCGAGTCAGCGGGGCCGTATCAGACGTGTCTCCTGGCCTACATGCCCTGGGTGGCGGGAGGCGAGAACGAGATAACCGTACTGGACTTAGTCCAGGAGGTAGGGGGTGCTGATGCTGAGGGCGAGGCCTGCTCGGACCTCTACGCCCCAGTGGCCATAACACTGCCGCCGCTAATCGCCCCACCTGGCTATGACCTTATTCCCCTTGAAGTCTGGGTAGACGGGACGTGGAACTCGTAGCATGGCCGCGATACTGATAGATTCGACCGATTGCCATAGCCAATTCTGGGACGGCGCGGGACCCGACTACGCCTATGGGATGCCCTACACGAGCGTGCTGGCCCGCATGAACCTCCAGCTTGAGGTAGAGGACCCCATTTTTGACTCGAAGACGCTAAACGAGAATTGGGGGGTAAGCAGGACCATCGCGACATCTACGCCCGGGCTGGTCTTTGTGGTCGCGCAGAACATAACGGATACTCCGCTGCGGCGCGGGTATCTATTGCGTTCGGAGGACGCTGGCGAAACCTTTGTCCAGGTCCTCATGCTGGGCGACACCGACGGCACGGAAGAGAATCAGATCCGCGGCATGACCATATTCACGCGCGGATTGTGCGAAGGTCGCGACGGCGTGCTGTTTGCAGGCGAGTATTATAGCAGCATTGATCAGCAGCCCATTCGCCTAATGAAAAGCACTGACGCCGGTAAGACCTGGAGTCAGGTGGCGGTGTGGAACCAAGGTGCTCACAATATCAGACACATTCACGCGGTGATGCACAATCCCTACGCCGAAGGCGACGTGAGTTTTGAGTACCTGGTGTGCACGGGCGACGAGGATGCCCAGTGTGGTCTGATTCCTTTCAACGGTATTAGCCTGGCGAGCAATCTGAATCCGGGCGAGTACCCAGGAGCAGCCGCGGGGGCCCAGAGGTATAGGGTGCTGGATGTGCTCTATGACCCTACCCGGCTTCGGTGGATAGCGGACACTGACGCTCCAGCGGAGGAGAGGGGCATCTGGGGAGCCGCCCACGACCTGACGGGCGTGACGCGCTACGACGATCAGATTGTGGGCTTTGACCACCACAGCGGCGGCATGGGTGTACGCACAGCGAACTGCTGGTACTTCGGCGAGTTCCTTGAGCCCCAGTCCACAGACAAGGAAGTGAACATCTACGGCAGTACCGATGGCAACGCGTGGGAGATAGTCGCCAAGTTCGGCTGCTACGCGGCGGCCCATGGCGGAGTGAACCTGTTGCAGTTCGGAGACTACCTCCTGTTTGGGTCTGGACAGGTGGGCGGCTACATGGGCAAGATCCGCCGAGGCAGTGCCATTGTGCGCGAGTATGGGGCGTTCGACGGGCGTCCGCGGAAAATATGGCCGCGCCGCTGGGTTGCCCCCTGGGGGTACGATAGCACCTCGTATGAGACGGGATGTCATCCCTATAAGCCTTGGCGGACGTTCCGCTACGCCATGACGGCCGCCAACGACGGCACGCCGCGCATCTGTCAGGGGATGCGGGTTACGGGGGAGGCGGGTCGTTACGCGCAGATTCCGACCGTTCCGAGCTGGTCTAACGCTGGGGATAAACAAAGCACGGGGACCACCATCATAGAGGGCGCGGGCGAGGACGAAACGACCTTGGTATGTGAGGAGGCCGCGGGCGGTTGGTATGTCTGGTCGCTCCAGGCTACGGAGAGTCCCATACAGTTGCGGGACCTGGCCCTTGAGGACTGGCGGGCGCGGTCTACATTCATCGTCCAAGCACAGAACTTGGACTTATCGCTGGCGCGGTGTAAGTTTGTTGACAAAGGGCTTAGCTCCTGGCGTACTGTCGTCAACAATGGTGGTGCTCTTCAGATGGAGCGCTGTACAGTGCTCGCGGGCGCCGACAACCGCATCATCACTCATGGCACAAACCCGGCCACAATCGAACTGATCTACACGGTGACAGATGGTGGACATACAGTTGTGCGCGGTACTGGCCCGGATATTGGTATTGCACTGAAAAACTGCACCTTCAGTGGCTACCGACACCTGGGGGTGGATCTGCACTACGCCTGCACGCTTATACCGACCATAAAGAATTGCCTCTTTGCACCGGGCGAGGGTGCCGTCTATGCGCTGCTCGACGGTCAGAGCCTTGTGGAAACTGACGCCGAGATTGACTATAACTTGTTCGTGGTACCGGCAGGCGGGGCCATCGGTGACGTTTTGTACGACATTGACAATGACGGCGGCAGCCACTCCATCGCCGTAGAGAATCCTTTACTGGAGGCCGACTTACGCCCCCAGGCCAACTCCCTAGCCCTGGGTGCAGGCGTGGATTTGGGACTAACGAGCGACAGAGACGGGGCACTGGTGCCCCGCTATGCTGCGCCCGCAATCGGTGCCTATGAGTTCCTGGGTAGGCTAAGACTGTATGTCAACACCCAGGCCGACTATCAATCCGGGGACCTGGGGTTGGTGCAACCGGGCGGGGTCGTCGGTATCCCCGCCGGCACTGCCGGCCGTGTTGTCTATGTGCAACTCAAGGGCGACTACGCCGCTAATATGGTGCTCAACGCCGTGGGCGTCCGGTACGCTCTGCGCCAATCGAGGGAGCCTTGATGCAACCAGCCCGTGCGCGGCCCACAACCGCACAATTCGCGGGTAACGACGAGATGGAGCGCTTCTCCCGGGATCTCTACGCGCGCCTTGCAGGGGAGGCCGCAGGCCCGCTGGCGGAGCTGACAAGCACGCTACAGGCACTGCGGCGGGCAGTGTCGCGCTACTCGGCTACGAATGTCACCACCAGGCGCAGTTTCGACGCCGACACCGTGCCGGTGGGTGAGTTGGCCGACGTAGTCGGTACATTGTTAGCGGATATTCGGGATGCTTTGGGGTGATATTAGATGGCGACTTTTCTCACTAACCTGTGGAAGGGCGCAACCCGCAATGTCGGTACTTGGCTGGGCGGTGCGGTCGGCGGGCCTATGGGAGCCCTGGTGGGCGGCATGGTTCAGCAGGCGGCGGGCGGAGCGGGCCCGGCGGCAGCAGCGGGCGGTACTGCCTCGCCGCTTACGCAGTGGCTGGCTAACCGGGCCTATTGGCGGGCGTTTCGCACCGAACTTGGGCTGGGACAGCAACCCCAGACTTACAGCGTGGGGCGGGCACTGAGTCGTCGGCAGCAGCAATGGGGCGGCATGGAACAGGCGCTGGCGGAGGGCAGTCAACGCCCCTCTGGTCTGAGCCAGGCGCCCCCTGTCCAAGGCTGGGGCCAATTCTACAACGACGGCCTGGGCCTGGGCGGAGGCGGCGGGGGCCGCGGTGGTGGCTTTATGCTGGGGGGGAGCCCTAGGCAACGCAGGACGCCTACCATCCCCGCGGCGGGCGCAGCCGCGCCAACCCAACCAACTCCGCTTAGTACAGCCCAGATATACCAGGATCTGCTGCGGCGTTCCATGCTGGGTTATGGTGGTCTGCCTCAGCAAGTCTATCAGTCGGCAGCGGCGCGCGGCATGGGGGCAATCAACGCGCAGGCAGCGGCTTCCCAGCAGGCCCTATCGTCTCTGTTGGGACAGCGAGGGTTACTCAGTAGTGGCCTATATGGAGGCGGTCTCTCGGACATAGAGCGGTCTCGACTGGGTGCAGTGTCGCAACTGTATGGAGGCCTGGAGGAGCAAGGACTGGCGGCCGCACGGCAGGCCCAGCAGCAGGCGATGGAACTATATCTCCAGCAACTTCTGCCTTCGGTCCAGGCCAGGGCAGCCCGGCCCACACTGGCTGATTATCTGGGCCAGTTAGCGGGTGGCTATGTGCAGTATAAGTATGCGCCGCAGGCACCGGACTATAACGCGCTCCTTGGTCAGATATTCGGAGGGTCTGGTACTATCTCCAGTTCGCCCACGCCTGGTTCCTATTCTGGCCTGCCGTATGGCTTCCTAAAGGGGGTCGCCTAATGCCCAACTTTCTTGAAGGGTTGGCAACGGTGCTTGCGGGTGCAATGAAGGGCCGGGTTGATGCCCAACGCTACGGTCTGGAGGCGGAGCGGCAAGCCTTTGGTGATGCCTTGCAACTGGCGCAACTGCGCGAGACGATGCAGGCCGGCGAACTGGACCGCGCCCTGGCCCAGGCGGCAGAGCGGCGCGCCCAGGAGGAGTTCGGGTGGTGGCGGGAAACACGCTTGACTCCGCAGCAACAGGCGCAGTTGGAGACCGAGACGATAGTAGGGAGGGAGCGGCGCCTTGGTCAGGTGGCGCTGGAAACGGGATTAGAGGGCGTGAGGGCGTTGGAGCGTTACGTAGAAGGACTAGGGCCAGTGGGTCCTCCGACTGCCAACTTGCCCCCGTTAGGGCCGCCGCAGATGGGTCCCGAGGGGCCAGTGCGGCCCGCCGCCGCTGGTGCAGTAGCAGCACCAGCCTCTGGCTTGCCAGCCGCGCTACCAGCGTTCCAGCCGACCTACACAATGCAGGCCGGTGTCCCTGGGTTGACGCTCACCCCAACGACACCACAGCAACAGATTGAGTACGCCAGCGCGGTTGAGGAACTAAACCAAAAGCGAGCGATGTGGGACTGGTACAAGGAACACGAGTGGCCTGCACGTCTGGAAGCGTTGAAAACCGAAAAGGCCCAGAACAGGGCCAAGGAACTCACGGCCAACCTGGAGGCCACACTCTCCGAGGCCACCGCCAGCATCTACAGGGGGGATCCGGAGGGGCTGGGGAGGTTGGCGCTGGCGAAGTTCGACGCGGAGTTCGCCAGGTTGTACCACATGGCCACCCACGGCGGCGAGGAACCCGCCACCAGAGTTGTCCAGGTTCAGGATGTTACGCCTCGGCTGGACGCATTGAAGCGCCTAGAATTCGGTCCGCGCGAGCAGCGGTACATAACGCTGGACACACCAGCGCGCCTGATGGAGGCAGAAGCCAGCCTTGCTAACGCGACAGCTAACCTATTGCGGGTCAAGGCCGGTAAGCTGCCAGTACTGACAACCCCCGACAGTGAACGGACGGCATTCAACACGGCGCGCCGGCGTATTGCCGATTACGTGGGCGATGTCAGGCGAAAGCGCGCTACAAAGTTCTCCGTCTTGACATCTGAGCTGGATACGTTGGTCCAGCAAATGCCGACGTCGATGGCAGACCCCGAAATGTATAAGGCCCTGGCCGTGCAACTGAACGAGGCCGCCCGTGTAGCCTATGAGTACGATAAGGCGTTGGTAAATGTCCCCGCGTTCCTCGTGCCTCTCAAAGAGATAACAGAGCTCGAAAAAGCAGGGCGGCCTTGGCACTGGGGCGAACCGGGCGGTGGTGTTGCCCCTTTAGTGCCCAGCCCGGCGCAGCCCGGCCGCCAATACGACAGCATGGGCTACTGACCGGATACGGGTTTCTAGTCGCTGAGAAGTCTGGTGCCCAACCGGGTTCGGGCTGGTGCCTACGCGCCATGCGCCAACTCGGGGGTTGGCCTGGGACAGCGGATTACGCAAAGGATGCGGGCAGCGACCTGCTAAGTGCGGGTTACAGGCGCCGTGCTGCAGGAGAGAAAGTTCAGCCCTGGGACATCGTGATATATCACCCCGAGCACGCGAAATGGTACAGGGGCCGCACGTCCAAGGGCGTACAGGCTGGTCACATTGGCGTGGCAGTTCCCCATAAGGGCGATTTGTGGCTATACTCGTATATCAAAGTCAAGGGCCAGAACCAGGCCCGGTGGCAGACAACACCGCTGGGCCAGCCGACTGGCGCTTTCTATCCGTAATATGCCGACGATACCGGTTACACCCAAGAACCTGTGGAAGCGCAAGAGCTGGTGGCGGCGCACGCCGGCTGAGATCGTCGCGCCGATCCGCCGCGCGTTGGAACTCAGTCCAGAGCAGATGGCGCGGCGCGAGGAGCGGCTGCGCGCCTTGGAAGAATTGCCATCAGAGCTGCGCGCTGCCGGCCCGGAGATGATGGGGCGCCCCCCGCCCCGGCCCGTGCCGTATCCCGAAGCACCCGCGTCATCGCCCCTCGACATCCTCCGGCCTCTGCATCTGCCGGGCCGGATAGCTGCCGAGCTCGTGGCCCGCAGGCGCGTGGGCGGCGCTGTGCCATTGGGCCAGGTAGCCAGACAGACGGTACTGCCCGAGGTCTACGGACCGCCGCGGGCAACGCCGTTCGGGGAAACATTCGCCCTGATGACGAAGCCGGGTGCGCCCCCCGGTCCGTGGTGGGCCTATGTACCCGCCGTGCTGCTGGGTGCGACCGCAGAACTGGCGGGTGACCTTACGACTTGGGCCATCCCAGCCTCGTACGGGGCGCGTGTTATGCCGGCGTGGGCACGCGCGGCAGGGCTGAGGGCCGCACGTATGGCCGCCGCTGAAGCGAAGGCAGCCGAAGGTGCTAAAGTCGGCGAGGAGGTACTGGACGCGCTGCAAAGTGCCGTCAGGACATGGACGGGGCGCGTTACTGCCGCAACCACCAGTGCTGCTGAGCGGCGGGCCCCTGAAGAGATATTTCAGGCCGGAGTGCAGGCGGCTTGGCGTGACATCTACGCCGATATTGCGGGCGCGCGTCGCGCCATAGAGTCGCCCGCAGTTGCTGAGAGGGTTGCCCAGCGGTTCATATCCCGTCTTGAGTGGGAGTTGTCACCAGGGTGGCGGTACTTCGGCAGGAAACTGGGAAGGGGCCCCACAGTCAAACCGCCCACGGTTGGGCCCCACGTCGTCTGGGGGAGGGCTGGGCCTGGTATGCCCATTGCGCCAGAGACGACCTTCCCGGCGGGCGAGCCGCCGCGCAGCCCCGCCCGGATGCAAATACAACGTTAGGTCGGCCCACGAGCGCCGCCCGTGAAGCGGCTGAGCGGCTCGTGCCACCGGTGCGGACTGGCGCCTTCGCTGGTCTGGCTGAACATCTGAAGGCCGGTCGGATTGCGGCGCTGGAGAGGAAACTGGCCGAGGCTCAGGGCGAACTGGCGGGTTGGGAGGCGAAGATTGCGGCGGCGGCGGCCGCGCGGGGTGCCCCCGAGGCGCCGCCAGTGACTCCTCCCGAGGCGGCCCCTGCTGCACCACCTGTCGCCTTTCGCGGTGCCCAGTATGACATCTTCGGGAACTTGGTCAACGTACCGGGCGTAGCCCCGCCCGTTCGCCAGCTTAGCCTGGAAGAGCAGGCAGGCATGGCCGTTGCGCCGGTCCCGCCCTCAGAGCAGGAACGAATGTTCGATGTGGTACGGGACTTCAGCGCCCCGCCGGCCGTGGACATCGAGACTGAGTTGATTGGCCCTGCGCTCAGTGCGCAGCGTTCGTACGCGCAGCGCCTTGTGCCACTCCTCAAGGACTACTACCGACAGGTTCACGCCAGAGAAAAGTTCGCCCGCGTGCGGGCTCAGCAGGAGCGGGTCTCTAAACGCCACGAGGACGCCCGCATCTGGGAGGCCCAAAAAGCCGAGGCCGCGGTGTGGCGCAAGGCCCTATCCGCGGCTATATGGCCGGGTCGCAAAGAGCGGTACATAATATCCGCAGCCGAGAGGCGGGCCCTACGGCAGCAGCGCGAGGCGGCCAGGGAAAGGACGCGCCTGGCCAAGGAAAGGTGGGGAGTCCATACCCGTTTTGAGGCGAACATTCAAGATTCGCCCATTACCCTCGGCAACGAGTATTATGCCATCTATCTGTGGATGAACAGGGACAAACCAGGCTTCGTGCCCCAAGAGGTATTGCGCGGCGAGTGCACCGAGGAGGAATGGTTGGAGCTGGCGGAGTTCCTTCCGACCCGGATACGCGAATTGGATCCAGACTTCGTGGACAGCACCATCCGCAACCTTGCGGAAGAGGAAACCGCCGCGTTTGAGCGCTCTGGTGATCTCGAACGCGGCGAGATCGAAAACGCCCTGCGCGAGACCGAACAGGAGATAGAACGTCTCACGGACGAGTACCAAACAACGGCCGAGCGATTAGTTGGTCAAGCTCGCACGGAAGACTATACCGACGAACAAGTTGCCGCGGTACAGCGCAGCATCGACGACACATACGATCCCGAGATTAGAGCGGCGCTTGAGACATATCAACAGATTGAGTCTGACTTGCGGGCCATGGCGGACGCTGAACTCGCTGGCGTCAAGCGGCCAGGTCCCGTAGACCTAACGACGTTTAGAGGTGTCGGCGAGGGCCCGGAGGCTGGAGAGACCATCGAAGCAGCAACGCGGGTGCGACCAGGCAAGTCACCTACTGGTCAACTGCGCCGCTTGAGCTACCAGAACGAACGGCGCGCAGAACTACTGGCGCAGGTGAGTGGTTACCTTGACGAGGAGATACCGCTTATTCCCAAGCCTGACGTGCGAACCCCGCTGGGCGACGTGCGCGAATTGCTAACCCGAGGGCAACTGCTTAGTCGTCCGATGGCGGGCATCTTGGAGGACATTCAAGCCGATCAACTGCGCAAGCGCGCGGCCGCCCTGCGCAACGAGCTCGAGGCCGTCCGGGCGGAGCAGGACCTGAGCCCCGCCATGGACTTGTGGTTCCGCGAGCAGCAGCTATGGAACATGGAGAAAGAACTGGCTGGGTCCGACCTTCCCGACAGGTTGCGCAGAGGTCTGTGGGGCTACCCCGGCTGGGACTACAGTCATGCGATGGCCTACCGCACTGGCGAGAGCCTGATAGAGAGCCATGGTGGGCTGTTCCGTACCAGAGGCCAGAAGATTATGCGCGGCTTGTCGTTCAACGACCGACACGTTGTCGGGCTGCTGGCAGGACTGGATGACGCCACGCTGCGCCAGGACTTGGCCGAGATGCCTGCGGGTCAGCGGATAGAGATAAATGACGAGCTGAGGCTGAAAACTATCTTGCCCCTCATGGGGGAGAGGGCCGCCGCTAGGGACTTCCTGGACGAAACTGGCAAGGTCATGCTCAGCAAGTTGCCCCCTGCGGTCCGCCGCAACTGGCTAAGGGCCCAGCAGGCGCGGGACCTGTTCTACGCCGCCTACCACGGTCAGGGCAACTTCTCCCACGTCAAGGCGGCCGCGGAACGTAATGCCCGCCGCCGGGGAGAGCCGCCGCCCGGTGACATTGCGTTCTACTTCCCGCAGCCGGCTGCCGACCCGTATTCGCCTGCTGACTGGGACCGTCTAACCCAGTGGTTCAAGACGTTTGACCCCAACCTCAGCGACGAAGCCTACCAGAGCCTGCAATCCGCGCTCATGTACGCCCGCACCTACGAGCGCAGCTATCCCAAGTTCTACGACTTTGTGCGGGCGGCAGCCAAGGGCGAGGAACTCAGTGATGACGTGCGCCGGCTGCTGCCCAACTTCGACGTCGCCTCCGCTATCAATGCGTGGCAGAATCATGCCCGTCGCATACTCGACTGGGATCACGCCGCCACTTTCGTCGAGACTTATTTCCATACGTCCGTGGAGATGAAAGCCCAGGGAGTCACCGATGCTGAAATACAGGCGCTGCGCAATGGTGGTTGGGGTGGGCTAGCCGAAGGGCTGGAGGAGTACTTGATTCCGCCGCAGGTACGCAACGTTCTGGTGGCCCGCTACTTCACTGCTCAGCAGGGCCCCGCCACCGACAGCCTCTGGCGTGCGGCCAGCCAGTTCATGCGGGGAACGCTACGCCCAGTGCAGATCACGGCACTGCTCAGTAAGATGTTCTTCACCACCAACCTTTTAGAGATCCCAGGGCGCCTGCTGCTCGAGATAGCACAGCAGGTCATTCACCCGGGCGACATTCCCAGGGCCGGGCTGATTGCTAACCGCATCTTCGCCCAGGACGTGCTGCAGGAGTTTGCCGCCATGCCTCCCGAGACTGTGGAGGAGCGCGTCCAAGCTGGAATCGCGCGGATGTGGGAGTCAGTGGCACGGCACTTTAGCCCCTACACCACGCCCGACCTTCTGGAGGAGATGGGCCGGGAGCTGATAAAGCGTGGTCTCCCAGCGCAGGGCATGGTCGGCGCAGTCACCAGCGAGTTCGGGGCAAGGTTGATGAAGATAGCGGGGCGGCCGATGGAGGAGCTCGCAGCAGACCTGGCCGTCAAACTACGTGCTCAGGGGCTGGTCAGCTACGCCCGCAAGCTGGGGCGGGCATTCGACCTAAGCAGCGACGCGATCGAGTCTATAGCGCGGACAACCGCCTCGGTGGTGTTCGCCGCGGACAGCGTGCACCGCACGACGGCTGGCGTAGCCTATGTCCTGGGCGGTGGTAGTTATGATGAAGCCCTGAAAGTGGTGGCCGAAAATACGGCCAGTTATGGCCGGGCCTGGCAGGAGCCCTATGACGACGTCTTGCGCACGTACATCTGGTATCTGACCTACGCCCGGCAGTTCGCTGGTCAGATCAAGCGCGTCGGTCTACAGTATCCTGGTGTCGTGGCGGCGGCCATGAGTCAGTGGGAGAAGCGCCATCACTATTGGGGTGTCAGCGACTTCTGGAAGAACGTGCTGGGGGGCAAGCCTGGCTGGATGGGACCGACGTTCACCCCGTTGCGTGGCGACAATCCGTTCATTGCTGACATCTTGCCCAGCCCCGACAGCGTGCTCACCCAGGAGGATGGGCGGTACTTTGTCTACCTGAACCTGCGGATCATCGGTCTTGAACAGGTCGGTGACATTTTCCAGATGATAGCCCAGCCTGGCCAGGAGATTAGCGAGAAGGGGCTGCCCTACTTTCGCATGCTGGGATCCCTGGGCGACACTCGCCGGATGCTGCGCCAGTTGCCCCTACTCGGTAGGTACTTCTCCTTGGCGCGTAGGATACCTGAACAGTTCTGGGCGCAGACGGCAGCGGGCCAGTCCGTGCCTCTATCCGCCTTTCAGCGCTTTGCTGGTCGCAAGGACACGCCTGAGTTAGCACGTGCACCCGTCAGTCTGTGGCAGAGCAGCCCGCAGCGGGCAAGGCAACTGGAAATGGAACGGATGCACTTCTTCCAGAATGTGGCCGCCCGGGGCAACCGCGTACTGAAGCTGCCCATGGGAATCCCGTCGCCCCTGGCGGTGGGAATGTACCCAGTACGGCAGGAAGACCTCATTGATAACATGACCGTCCGGGAATTGCGGCGGGCTATCGCTCACCACGAATTGGCAGCGGAGGACGCCAAGCCTGACATCCCCATAGGGCGGCTGCGCAGTGAACTGGAGGAGCGGCGGGCTGGCAAGGGCCCCGCAACTGCTGGCGAACGACTACGAGCCTGGTATGCCGAGCTTGAGGCATATACGGTTCCGAGTGAATACAGACCGGAGGAATGAAATGGAAACGGGATGTGCCAGTTTGCGGTAGATAATTTCTCTTGACTTTTCTTAGCGGGTATGATATACTGCGGTTAGTCTCAGGGAAGAGGGTGGCTAAACTGAACATCATCCAGGTTTCCCAGCAGTTCCCGACAGAAGAAGCCTGTATCGCTTACCTCGAAGAGGTGCGTTGGCACGGCACTCCGGTCTGCCCCTACTGCAAGTCGGACAAGACCACGCCGGTCGCCGCTGAACAACGCCACCATTGCAACAACTGCAACACCACGTTCTCTGTTACCGTAGCTACGATCTTCCACCACACACACCTGCCGCTCCAGAAGTGGTTTCTCGCGATCTGTCTGATCCTGAACGCGAAGAAAGGCATCTCTTCTCGCCAACTCTCCCGCGACCTAGAAGTAAACCCGAAGACGGGTTGGTATCTCGCCATGCGGATTCGGAATGCCATGCGAGAGTCAGACCAGCGCGTCCTACTCCAAGGCGTCGTCGAGATGGATGAGACCTATATCGGCGGCAAGCCCCGGCGCGGAGATGGCAAGGTTCACAAACGCGGTCGCGGCACCAGTAAGCACCCTATCGTCGGCATGGTGGAGCGTGGTGGCAAAATCCGCTGCGAAGTCCCGAAGAACCGCGACCTGACTTCTCGGTCGCTCAAGGCCATGATCCGGCGGCATATTGACACGGACGGCGCACTCCTTGTCACAGACGAGTTCACTGGCTACAACGGCGCGTCGAGCCTCCTCCAGCATGAGGTTGTCAATCACTCCGACTGGTATGTCGAGGGCTACAAGCACACCAACACCATCGAGAGTTTCTGGTCTCTGCTCAAGCGCGGCATCGTCGGCCAATACCATAAGGTTAGTCTGGCTTATCTCCCAATATACGTTGAAGAGTTCTGCTATCGCCACAACAACCGCGGAGACGAAGATCTCTTCTCCCTAACAATCCACCGAGCAGTAGGAGTTGAGTAGCAGCCATGAAGAGGTCCGCAGTTGAGCCGACTTATCCCCGCGCTCTTTGCCAAGGCGAACTAAAGATCGCAGACCCTCCTATCCCGTGCTTTGTGCTGGAAGACGGCACCAGACTCGTAACCCAGCGAGGTCTCCAAGCCTCAATGGGCATGTCCACTGGCGGCGGAACTTCTGGTGCGCACAGAATGGCTCGCTTTGTGTCCCGAATAGCCCAAAAAGGCCTTGAGTTCAAGGATTTGCCCGCGCGCACAGATCAGCCGCAAATCTTCTATCCAGTCTTCGGTGGGCGGACGGCCTATGGATATGAAGCCACCATTTTGGCGGACTTATGCGAGTTCGTCTTAGCTGCAAGGGGTGCTGGTCTATTAAGAAGACAGCAGGTCCATATAGCCGACGCCTGCGAGCACCTCATGCGGGGATTCGCGCGCGTCGGCATCATTGCCCTGGTAGATGAGGCAACGGGATACCAGGACATTCGGCCCCGCTGGCAACTGGAGCAGTTCCTCCAGCGCTTCCTTCACGACGAGCGGGGCGTGTGGGCTAAGCGATTCCCCGATAAGTTCTACCAAGGCTTGTTCAAGCTACGCGGATGGCGATATAGGGACATGTCTCCCAAACGACCGAGTGTCGTGGGGACCCTGACGAACGACATTGTCTACGAACGTCTTGGTCCCGGCGTACTGGATAAGCTCCGGAAGTTGGTCCCGCGTGACGCCAAGGGACATCTCATGTGGCGCTTCCATCAGCATCTCACCGAAGACATGGGCGTCCCCGAGTTGGACAAACATCTACACGCAGTTGTTGCATTGATGGATGCATCTACCAGTTGGGACCAGTTCAAGCGGCTACTCGAACGGGCTTTCCCGAAGCCAGGTGGCCTACTTCCTCTTCCCCTTGAGTTCAAGGAAGACGAACTACACGAGGAATAGATGTCAAAGAACGCTCCGCTCCAACATGAACTCGGTCCCCGCCTATGCGAGACCGATGCGCAGAGATCCTACGACCGAGACGGGGTTAGGATCTACCACGGCGATGTGCTAGAGTTGTATGCATCTTGGTCGTCGCCCACCACAATTGTATCGGACGGCGCATACGGACTCGGGCTATTCCCTGGCGATCCATGCGACGTTACTGGGCTAGCAGATTGGTATCGCCCGCATGTTGAGAGCTGGTCCCAACTGTCTACTCCGCGAACTACTCTCTGGTTCTGGAACAGCGAAATCGGCTGGGCGACCCTCCATCCCCTTCTAGAATCCTTGGGGTGGACCTATGTCAGGTGCTGCATTTGGGATAAGGGCATGGCCCACATAGCGGGCAACTCCAACACGCAACGGCTCCGACAATTCCCTTGCGTGAGCGAGATCTGCGTACAATATATTCGCGAAGCTCGGGTTCGCGGACTCACTCTAAAGGATTGGCTGCGCCAAGAATGGGAGAGGACCAGCCTCCCCCTTAGTCTCACGAATGAAGCCTGTGGCGTCCGCAATGCAGCGACACGCAAATACTTCACCAAGGATCATCTGTGGTACTTTCCCCCACCGGACATGTTCGAGAAATTGGCTGAATATGCCAACGTGCATGGCAAGCCACAGGGGCGGCCGTACTTCTCGCTTGACGGCCAGTACCCTGTCACCGCTAAGGAGTGGTCTGGGATGCGAGCCGTCTTCCACTGCCGCCATGGGATCACGAACGTTTGGCACGAACCTCCAGTGAATGGATCGGAGAGACTCAAGAGCGGTGGCAAGAGTCTACATCTCAACCAAAAGCCCCTCGCTTTAATTGAAGTGACTATCTTGGCATCCTCCGACGAGGGTGATATGATTTGGGAGCCGTTTGGTGGCCTCTGTACCGCCGCACTTGCCGCCTACCATCTACGTCGGCGGTGCGCGAGCGCAGAGGTGCAAGAAGAGTTCTACAAACTTGCGACAAGGCGGCTTCGAAATGCCCAACGTCCCTCAACCTCCAACGCGGCGCGAACCCCTTGAGACCTGGGAACACTATCCCCTCTGGCAGAAGATCGTCGCGACTCTTCGCGACATTCCCAAACACTTCCGAAGCAATATCTCGGTCTCTGGCGTATTGGCGACAGAGATTTTCACCTACGGAAGTGTTTTGGCCCCCACCATCGAGCAGGAGATAGTCCGAACGCTGAATAGCCTGCGTGATCATTGGGATGATGGGAATTATTCTGACTACTCCTTCGTGCGCCAGGCTCAAACCTTCCCTGATGTACTGCTTATGTCAAACAGCGCGATTCTCATGGGCATCGAGATCAAGTCCTGGTATCTCCTCGCCAAAGAGGAGGAGCCAACTTTCCGCTACAAGGTCTCCCCTGAGTGTTGTGCGCCCGCTGATCTCTTTGTGGTAGTTCCTTGGAGCCTCTCGAATGTACTCTCTGGCAGCCCGATCATCTTTGAGCCGTTTGTCGAGACCGCCCGCTACGTGGCAGAGTACCGCAATTACTGGTGGCAACATCTACGCACGACGACGGATTCCACCAATATCACTTGCCCAGCGAAGCCCCAGCCATACCCAGGCGGCAGAGACGAAAGTGAAGACAAGCCTGCATATGACGGCGGTGGCAACTTTGGCCGAATCGCGAGGAGCCGGCTCATGGATGACTACGTCAGCAGTCTCAAGGCAACAGAACTGATCGGGATCACGGTCGGTCGCTGGATCAAGTTTTTCAAGGGCAAAGAACAGGCTGCCACGCACTAGGCTGGCCAATCGTTAACCTTCAGGTTCCTTCAAAAGTCACTACCGCAAACTGGTACATCCCGAATGGAAAACATCTGGACGGAAATAGGTATGCCCGCCCTCAAGTTTGTGGGCGGCACAGTGGGCATCATGGTACTCGTAGCACTATTCAACCTACTGCGCCAATGGGCGGCGAAGATTAAGAACGAGAAACTCCGCGAGTTCGTGCTGGAGGTCGTCAAGGCGGCGGAGAAGATGTTTGGCTCGGGCACGGGCGCGGCCAAGCTGGCCTGGGTCGAGGAGCGTGTGGCCCCGTTGGGCGCCAGCCGCGAGATCATAGAGGCAGCGGTGAAGACGCTGGACCTGGCCGAGGGCGAGCGCAGTAGATAGCCCTTGACGTTTTCGCGGCGACCTGGTATAATCGCACTGTAGGCCGCGCTGCTGCGACAAAAAGTGATCTGGCGAGGTATTGCCCTGCGGAAACCGCACCCGCGCAAGCGAGTCGCGGCCTACATCCGCAGGGCAACTTGTTTGAGAGGAGCTTCTACCCTATGCCCATCGGCAAAGTAAATGGCCAAGGCCCCGATGTAATCAAGCCACTACCCCGGGGCCAAGTCCCACCGTGGTTCGGACAGCCTTGCACGAGTGCCAACGTTGTCAATACGCGCCTGACGCTACTCGGCACCCAGCTGTTCCACAAGCGCGTGGCCCGCGCGTTGCAGTATGTCTTTGGCGACATAGCCGCGCATAATGACCTGGCGGTCATAGACGTTACGGACTACGGAGGGACGTACAACTGCCGACCCGTGCGGCCAGATAGCGTCGCCAGTCCACATGCGTGGGCCATCGCCATTGACCTCAATGTCCATGCCTTTGCCGATGGCAGGCGCGCGCAGACCAATTGGCACTGCAAACGTTCAGAGATCGCCCAGTCACTCAAGGAGCTGGCGGTCTACTTCAACGCCTGGGGATTTTCGTGGGGCGGCCATTGGAACGATAGTTATCTTGACCCCATGCACTTCGAGGCCACGGAGTTCACGTGTCAGCTAGTCGAAGGCGGCATGGACACCTTGCAGCCAAAAGCCAGGGATGTCGTCGCAGACGCGCGGCGTGCCCTCGCGGGTTCCCGACAGCTGGGGGTTCGGTACCGGCAGGGTGACCGTTGGGTGGAGATTGAGTGCAAGGCAAAGCTGGAGGCCGGTGTGACGCGTTGCGGGCTGCGCGCCCTGGCAGAGGGCCTGGGCTATGAGGTCCTTGACCTGACCCCCGGCGAAAACAAGGTGTACATACGGAGGCCGAGAGATGACTAGGGTGCACAATCCCGTGAATTGCTGGCTCGCCGCGTGCGTCGTTGTGTTGGCCCTCGTGGTGATGGCCGCGACCATAAGCAACTGCGCCAGTAGCAAGCCCAGCGACGTGGAGTCACGCATGACGGCGCTGGAACGGCAAATGACCAAGCTGGACCAGAAGGTGGACGGAATCTGGTCCGAGGTGCAGGAGATACAGCGCATCCTGCGCGAGCACGGCTGGTGGGAGCTGCCGTACTGACCGCTTGGCAGTGCCCGTTCTGCGATTTCCATTCCGCCTACGCGCGGTCTCCCCATCTGTGCGCGCCCATTCTGCGTCACCTCTATTGGGACCACCAGATGAGCACGCGAGCGCTTGGGTCCTTGTTTGATGTTACTCAAGGCAACATCTGGCGAGCAATGAAGCGCCGCCGCATACCTCGGCGTGGGGTGATAGAAGCTGGACGAATGGGACGGCAGATGGCGTATGGTCCGCTCAGTCGCGAACGGCAGTTGAAGATGGCGGCAGCCCGCGTCGGTAGGAAGTTTAGCCCTGACCGGTTGGTGCGGCACACTGAGGCTATGCAACGGTGGCGGTGGGGCAAGGAATGCCAGGCGCGGCTGCGGGCCGTGGCCAGGCCAGGCGCGGACTATGCAATCCTGCGCATGAAGCCGGGGGAGGTGGGGCGCATGATGCCCCGACGATGGGAGAAAGCCAAGGGGCCGCGAACGGCTGCGTAAGGCCCAGAGGCTGCTGCCGCTCTCATGGTTGGCAAACTATTTTGACAACTTTTGGCAAGACCCCTTGACAGATTACCGCCATTGTGGTATCATGTACTTGACGGCCATAAGCAACGGAAAGGACAAGAGATGAACAGAGCCATCGAGCCCCCGACCTGTCCCGACGAACTCACCGTTGACTTTGGGCGCGAACTCGTGGCCTATCTGGGC
>Ga0194125_10003070_pt1 | contig 27264 bp, 19 predicted proteins | sample TA2KigC250mmetaG_FD_148626 | JGI IMG/M metagenome (GOLD analysis project Ga0194125, IMG submission 148626) | Freshwater microbial communities from Lake Tanganyika, Tanzania - TA2015034 Kigoma Deep Cast 250m | ecosystem: Environmental > Aquatic > Freshwater > Lake | place: Tanzania: Lake... | reverse complement strand
GCTGGCGTCCCGCGCGCGGCGCGGGGCGGCGGTGTGGTTCCTCTTTGCGACCGGCGGCGCGCGCGACCGCTTCCGGGAGCTGTACGCGGACGATCCGCACTGGCCGCCCGGCGCGCGGGTGCGCGTGGGCGCCCTGTCGGAGGGCTTCGAGCTGGAGGACGGCTCGCTGACGGTCGTCGCGGAGGGCGACCTCTTCCCGCGGCGCGCGGCGCTCGGCCGCTACGACCTGCACGCGCGGCGCCCGGGCCCGCGGCGCACGGAGGGCGAGCGGTTCCTCGACGCGGGCCAGATGGAGCCCGGCGAACTCGTCGTCCACGTCGAGCACGGCATCGGCCGCTACCTCGGCCTGCTCGAGATCGAGATCGCGGGGCAGTTCCAGGAGGCGCTGGCGGTCGAGTACGCCGACAACGCGAAGCTCTACGTGCCGGTCGGCCAGGCGCACCTGCTCAGCCGCTACGTCGGGCTCGGCGGGCGGCGGCCGGAGCTGCACAAGCTCGGCGGGCGGCGGTGGAAGAGCGAGAAGGAGGCCGCGGAGCGGGCGGTGCGCGACCTCGCCGGGAGCCTGCTCGAGACGCAGGCGCTGCGGCAGACGCGGCCCGGCCACGCCTTCGCGGCGGACGGGCCCTGGCAGACCGAGCTCGAGGCCGCGTTCCCGTACCACGAGACCGACGACCAGCTCCGCGCGATCGCCGACGTGAAGCGCGACATGGAGGCGGCCCGGCCGATGGACCGTCTGATCTGCGGCGACGTCGGCTACGGCAAGACCGAGGTCGCGATGCGCGCCGCGTTCAAGGCGGTCATGGACGGCCGGCAGGTCGCGGTGCTCGTCCCGACGACCGTCCTCGCGCAGCAGCACCACGACACGTTCCGCGAGCGCATGGCGGCCTTCCCCGTGACCGTCGAGATGCTGAGCCGTTTCCGGACGCGCATGGAGCAGCGGCGCACGATCGAGCGCCTGCGCGGCGGGAAGGTCGACATCGTGATCGGCACGCACCGGCTGGTGCAGGCGGACGTCGCCTTCCGCGATCTCGGCCTCGTGATCATCGACGAGGAGCAGCGCTTCGGCGTCGAGCACAAGGAGTCGCTCAAGCGGCTGCGCAGCACGGTGGACGTGCTCACGATGACCGCGACGCCGATCCCGCGCACGCTCTACCTCGGCCTGACCGGCGCGCGGGACCTGAGCGTGATCCAGACGCCGCCGCAGGAGCGGCTGGCGATCGAGACGATCGTGCGCCCGTGGGACGAGGCCCTCGTGCGCGACGCGATCCTGCGGGAACTCGACCGCGAGGGGCAGGTCTTCTTCCTGCACAACCGCGTGATGTCGATCCACGACCGGCTCGAGACGCTGCGAAGGCTCGTCCCCGAGGCCCGGATCGAGGCCGGTCACGGGCAGATGAACGAGGGCGAGCTGGCGGACCTGATGCACCGGTTCACCGCCGGCGAGATCGACGTGCTCCTCTGCACGACGATCATCGAGAGCGGCGTCGACATCCCCCGTGTCAACACGATCCTGATCGAGCGCGCCGACCGCTTCGGCATGGCGGACCTCTACCAGCTCCGCGGCCGCGTCGGGCGCTACAAGCACCAGGCCTACGCCTACCTGCTCCTGCCGCGGCACGGGCGGCTGCTGGACACCGCCCGCCAGCGGATCGGCGCGCTGCGCCGCCACTCGGGCCTCGGGGCCGGCTTCCGTCTCGCGCTGCGCGACCTCGAGACCCGCGGCGCGGGCAACCTGCTGGGCGCCGAGCAGAGCGGGCACATTGCGGCGGTCGGATTCGACCTCTACTGCCAGCTCCTGCGTCGCACCGTCGCGCGCCTGAAGGGCGAGGTCGCCCCGGCGCCCGCGACCGCCCGGCTCGCGCTGGACTTCATCGACCTGAGCCCCGATCCGCTCGCGGCGGGCGGGGCGGCGGTGATACCGACGGACTACGTCGAGGACGAGGTGCAGCGCCTGCAGCTCTACCGCCGCATCGCCGGGGCCTGCGCGGAGACCGACGTGCGCGAACTGGCGGCCGAGTTCCGGGACCGGTTCGGCCCGCTGCCTCCGCCCCTCGACCGCCTGCTGAAGCTGGCGCGGCTCAAGATCGCCGCCTCGGCGAAGAACCTCGAGTCGGTCGAGGTCGACGGCGATCGCGCGATCCTGATGCACCGCGGCGAGCCGGTCCTCTCCGGCGGCCGCATCCCGCGCCTGCGCGCCCGCAGCCTCGTCGGGAAGCTGGACGAGCTCCTGAAGCTGGTCGGCGGGCTGTAGGCTGAATCTCAGCCCAGCGGCGGCGGGTCGACGGGGCCGAGGGCGGCGATGCGCTCCATGATGAGGCGGCTGATGCGGGCGTAGTGGTCGCGGTCGCCGCCGAGCGCGTCGAACTCGTCGGGCTGGATGGGCGGGCCGTAGGTCACGGTGATCTTGTGGGGCCGGATGTGCTTCGCACCCTTCGGATAGGCCTCGAAGGCGCCCTGGACGAGGGTGGGGACGACCGGCTGGCGGGCCTTGGCGACGATGAACCCGATGCCGCCCTGGCCGGGCTGGAGCTTCCCGTCGGGCGAGCGCGTCCCCTCGGGGAAGAGGGCGAGAACGTGACCGTCCCTGAGCATCTGCACCGACTTGCGGAGCGCCGCGACCTCGCCGCGCTCGCGGTTGAGCGGGATGCAGTGGAAGGCGTCGAAGAAGAACTTCCGGCCGCCGTAGAGGGTGTCCCGCGCGAGGAACCACGCCCGGCGCCTGCGGGTTCCGCAACTGACGGCGGCCGGATCGAGGTAACTGGTGTGGTTCGAGGCGATCAGGCAGCCGCCGGACTGGGGGACGTTCTCCGCGCCGCGCACCTCGTAGCGGTGCCAGATCTTCAGCCAGAGGTGAAGCGAGGTCCGGGCGATCACGAACACCACATCCGCCAGCGACATCGGCTTCATCCCCCGCGGCCGCCGCGGCGCGCGGCATCGGCTGCCGCGGACCCGCCCCGGCGGACCGGCTCGCGAACCCTACACGGTTCCGACGCCGGGCGCGAGCGCGGACGCCGGAATCGCTCTTGAGAGAAGGCCGGATCCGGGGCATGATGCACGCGGCACGCGCCGGGCCGGCCGGGGCCTGCCGAGGGAGCACCGTTGATCTTTCGCCTGGTCATCCTGACCGGTCCCCGGAAGGGCGAGCGGGTCACCGTTCCGATCGAGCCGATGACGATCGGCCGGGGCGCCGCCTGCGGCCTCCGGATCGAGGACCCCGAAATCGCCTACGAGCACGCCGTGGTCGAGCACCACAACGGCGGGCTGCTGGTGCGCGACCTGGGCTCGATGGGCCGGACGCTGGTGAACAAGCGGGAAGTCCAGCGGGCGATCCTGCACCACGGCGACATGATCGAGGTGGGGCGGACGTCGATGCTCGTCCACGCCTTCGTCCAGGCCGAGATCTCCGGCGGGTCGCCCGGGGGGCGCGCGCGGCGCCGGCGGTGGGTCCCGTTCGCGGTGGCCGTCGCGGCCGCCGCGGCGGTTCTCTGGTGGAGGTCGGGCCGGTCGCCGGACGAATCGGTCGAGCCGCCGGACCCGGCGGCGGAGACGAACGCGGTCGCCGACGTCCCGGCCCCCGAGCCTCCCGCCCCTGCGGTGACGTCCGCGCCGCCGGCCGCGCCGGTCGTCGTGGTGACGAACCGCATGCCGGACGAGCGGACGGCCTCGGAGTTGCGGCAGCTCCGGGAGGAACTGGCGACGATCAAGAACGCCTTCCACACGCTGGCGACGCAGCAGGTGAAGGCCGCGGCGGTGCCCCCGCCGGTTCCGACGAACGCGACGGCCCGTCCGCAGCCCCCGCCCTCCGCGCCGCCGGTGCCGACGCGGGCGGAGCGGTCGGCGGCGCTGATCGAATCGGCGCGGTCCCGGATGGCCGCCGGAAAGGCGGAGGCGGCGGATGAGATCCTCGCGCAACTCCAGTCCGAGGACCCGGGCTTCCTGCCCGCCTACACGCTGCGGGCCGCCATTTTCGAACAGCGGGGCATGCCGGACAAGGCGATCGGCCAGTGGGCGCTCCTGTTGCAGCGCGCCTCGGGCAAACCCGAGGCCGATCGCGCGGCGGGGGAGTGGGCGCGGCTGACCCAGGAGCAGCGGCGCGTCGCCGCGGCGCCCGCGCGGCGCGTGCGCATCCGCGATCTCGCCCTGCAGCGGTTCCCGGACAGCGAGGACTACGACGACATGCGCCTCGTGCGGATCACGCTCGAGGCGTCCGGCCCGCCGCCCCCATCGTCGTCGCTGAAGGTCGAGGTCGTCTTCTTCGACCAGGACACGCGGACCGGCGCGCCGACGCTGACCCGGGCGATGCCCCCCCGCGTCGAGGCGCAGGCGGCCGGGGCCTGGCAGGCGGACGGGACGCTCATCGCCAGCGCCGCCTACGTCGTGCGGGCCGGCTTCCGCGCAACGAACCCCTGCCGCTTCCACGGCTACGTCGTCCGCGTCTACGCCGGCGGAACCCTGCAGGACGAGGCCGCGCGCCCGATCGACCTGCTGGCGCAACCGGTGGCCGCGGCGGCCCGCCCGGCCCCCTGAGACCCGACATGCACGTGCCGATCTCCGCCTGCATCATCTGTTTCAACGAGGAGCGCAAGATCCGGCGCTGCATCGAGAGCGTTCGATGGTGCGCGGAGATCGTCGTCCTCGACAGCTACAGCACCGACCGGACGATTGCGATCTGCCGCGAGTACACCGACCGCGTCTACCAGCACGAGTGGCTGGGCTACGTGGGCCAGCGCAACCTCGTCCGCGACCTCGCCAAGGAACCGTGGGTCCTGTTTCTCGACTCCGACGAGGAGGTGTCGCCCGGCCTGCGGGATGAGATCCTCGGCGAGTTCGGGCGCGGCCCCGGCCGCACGGTCGGCTACGAGTTTCCGCGGATGGTCCGCTACCTCGGCCGGTGGATCCGCCACGGCGAGTGGTATCCGGACGTCAAGCTGCGGCTGTTCCACCGCGAGCACGGCCGCACCGAGGGACAGGAGCCGCACGACCATGTCGTCGTCACCGGGCCGGTCAAGCGGCTCCGGAACCCGCTCTGGCACTACACCTACGACGACGTCGAGGACCACATGGTGACGTTGAACCGGTTCTCGACGATCACCGCGCAGCAGAAGTTCGTCAGCGACGTCCGGTTCCGGTGGAGCGACCTGATCTTCCGCCCCGTGTTCCGGTTCCTCAAGGGGTACTTCCTCCGGGGCGGGTTCCTCGATGGCGCGCACGGATTCGTGATCGCCAGCCTGGCGTTCATGGGTGCCGCGCTCAAGTACATCAAGCTCTGGGAACTCCAGCTTCGCGTGAAGGAAGAGTCCAGGGACCCGCGCGAACCCCTCCGCAAGTAGGGAGCCCCGCCGCCCCCTGCCCGGGAGCCCCCGGCTCAGGCGGCCGGCGCGGCGTCGAGGGCGCGGCGAAGGCGTTCCGTGAGGAGGGGCAGCCGGAACGGCTTCTGCAGGAAGAACACCCGGGGGTCGTTCTGTCCGACCTGCGCCACATCCAGCTCGGAGAAGCCGCTGGCCAGGATGACGGGCACGTCGGTCCGGAGGGCGCGGATCTCCTTGAGCGTGGCTTCGCCGTCCATGCGCGGCATCGTCAGGTCCAGCACCACGACGCGGATCGCGTCGGCGCGTTCGCGGAACGCGCGGAGCCCCTCGACCCCGTCGGACGCGGTGATGACGTCGAATCCGAGACGCGAGATCATCCGGGTGGCGACGTCGCGCACGAGGGGTTCGTCGTCGATGACCAGCGCCAGGCCGGATCCCTTCCACGCGGCCGCCTCGGCCGGGGCGGCCGTGTCCTGGCGCGGGGGGGCGGCGACCGCGCAGACGGGCAGGTAGACGATCACGGTCGTGCCGTGGCCGGAGGCGGTGCGGATCCGGATGGCGCCGCGATGGGCGCGCACGATGCCCTGCACGACGGGCAGGCCGAGGCCGCGCCCCGTGAACTTCGTCGTGAAGAACGGATCGAAGATCTTCGGGACGACATCGTCCGGGATGCCCGGCCCGTCATCCGAGACCTGCAGGGCGACATAGGGCCCCGGATCGAGGTCCCCGGACGGGCAGGCGCCGGCGAAGAAGCCCGGCCCGGCGTCGACGGCCTCCATCCCCACGCGAACCGTGCCCGTCTTCTCCCCGATCGCCTCGGCCGCGTTGACGATGAGGTTCATCGCTATCTGGCGGAGCTGCGCGGGGTCGGCCTGGACGGGGGGCAGCCCGCGCGGCAGGTCGAGGTCGAGAACGATGCGATGGCTGATGGCGGCGCGCATCAGCGGCGCCGAGGCGCGGAGGGTCTCGGCGGCGTCGATGGGCCGCAGCGCGACCGTGGTCCGGCCCGAGTAGGCGAGCATCTGCCGCACGAGGTCCGCCGCCCGGGTCCCGGCGCTCCGGACGCCGGCCAGCGACTCGCGCACCTCGGGCGGCAGGTCGGCGTCGAGCGCCATCTCGACGTTGCCCAGGATGCCGACGAGCAGGTTGTTGAAGTCATGCGCGATGCCGCCCGTCAGGACGCCGAGGCTCTCGAGCTTCTGCGTGTTGCGGACCTGCTCCTCGAGGCGGGTTCGTTCCTCCTCCGCCTTGCGGCGCGCCGACACGTCGCGGTTGCTCGCGCGGATGCCGAGGTTGGCCCCCTCGTCGTCGTAGACCCGCAGGCAGGTGTGCGCGAGCCACCGGATGTTCCCGTCCCGGTGCACGATCCGGAACTCGATCTCGCCGCCCCGGTCGCCGGTATCGGCGCGTCCGCAGTGTCCGTCGTAGACCGCCAGGTCCTCGGGATGGACGATGCGGCGGAGAAGGTCGGGATCGTCGAGGAACGCGCGCGCCGGCCGCCCCGTGATCTGTTCGCAGGATGGCGAGGAGTAGAGCAGCCTGCCGTCGGGCGCGGTCCACAGTTCCCAGTCCGAGGTGTGCTCGGAGATGATCCGGTACTTGGTCTCCGATGCCCGCAGCGCCGCCTCGTCGTTCCGCCGGTCGGTGATGTCGCGGAGGATCACGCTGCGGAACTCGCCCTCGGCCGAGTTCCATGTGCCCACGGAGACCTCGGCGGGGAACTCCTGGCCGTTCTTGCGGACGGCGCGGACCTCGCGCGGGACGCCCAGCATGGGATCCGTCGCGGGGGCGCGCACGGCGTTGAGGCCCTCGGGCACCGCTCCGCCGGGCTCCGGCGGGAACAGCAGGGCCGGCGACCGGCCGAGGATCTCCCCGCCCTCGTGGCCGAACATCCGCCGGGCCCCCCGGTTCCAGGAGACGATCCGGTCCTCCCGAACGGCGAAGATCGCATCGCGGGCCGACTCCGTCACCGCCCGGAACCGCTCCTCGCCCTCCCGCTGGGCAAGCCCCGTGCGCACGAGGCGGTCGACCAGCCAGGCCGCGGGGATGCCGAAGATCGCGCAGGTGGCGACGAGGGTGACGAGGAACACCTGGAGCGAACGACGCCCGTGGCTGACCAGCGCGCGCGTCGCCTTGACCCGCAGGATTCCCTCGGCCTCGCCCGCCTCGCCGGTCAGCAGGAGGTAGCCGGCGATCGTGTTGTCGTCGCGCGGCATCGAAAGGGTCGGCGTGCGGTTCGAGAGCCGGGCCGCCGCCTCCGCCAGGTCCGCCGAGCCCCGACCGTCCGGCGGATGCATGCTGATCTGGAGGTCGACGCTCAACAGCAGCGAATCCAGGTCCGCCACGCCGAAGGAGCGGGTTTGCACGAGGACGCCGCGGGGGGGGCCTTCGCCGTCGGTCGGCCGGACGGCGCATGCGGCGGACAGCACCAGCCGGTCGTTGCGGACCGACCGGCGTGTGGCAACGCCGTGCGACGATTCCAGGGCCTCTCCGGCCAGAAGGGCGGCCGCCGCCACCTCCTCCGGCGCCGCCTCGGCGGGCGCCCCCTGTGCGCTGCGCGCGAGGGTGATTCGAGGCGCGGCGTTCGTATCGAACAAGAAGAAACCGTCGGTCTGGTCGAACGTGCTGTCGGAGATGTGAACCTTGGGGTACGCGGAATTGGTCCCCTCGAGGTAGCCGGAGGTCTCGTCCCAGATCGCGTAGTCCCTGACGCTGGCCCCCAGCATCGCCGTTTCCCGGTGGAGAACGGTGGACAGGCTGACCATGCGGTCGCGGACATTCCCCGCCTCGACGTCCAGGAACCCGCGAAGCAGGGCGCGGTCGGAGAGCCCCATCAGCGCCAGCATGAGGCTGAGCGTCAGCAGCAGGACCACCAACGATGCTTTTCGACGCAGGTCCACAGTCGTTCCGCCAATTCGAGGGTCCAGAATAGCAGGATGGGTGCCGGGTGGGGAAGGGCGACGAAACGGCCGGCCGGACGCAAGGGCCCGGGGCGGGATTCCACGATTTGGGCTTGTACCCGCTCCCCGCCTTGGGCCAGAGTGGCGCTTCCGCCACAACAGGGCGGGAGCGGAGGATATCGGACCATGGACAACGTCAGCGCGCAGACGGTCATCGCGGGCGATGCCGAGATCACCGGCACCATCAAGAGTGCGGGCACGGTTCGCATCGACGGGAAACTGGACGGCGAACTCCACTGCGAGAAGGACGCCCTCGTCGGCAAGTCGGCCGTCGTGAAGGGCAACCTGAACGTCAGTTCCGCCGTCGTGGAGGGAACGATCAACGGGAACATCGTCGCCCGCGACCGCATCGAACTCAAGGCCTCGGCCCGCCTCACGGGCGATCTCAAGGCCAAGCGCCTGGTCGTGGAGGACGGCGTCGCCTTCGTCGGCCGTTCCGAGGTCAATGCGTCGGGTGTCGCCCCCGCGGCGCCGCAGCATTCCGCGCCCCCGACGCCCGTGCCTCCGGGCATCGACGCGAACCGCCCCGGGGTCGCCTTCCCGAAGCGCTAGCCGCCCGGGCCCGCACGGTCCGCCGCCGCATTCCGAGGGGGGACGCCGGCGGATCGCGCAGCGCCGGAGATGCCCGTGTCGGGATCCCGCAAAGCCAGCATCGTCAGCGGGTACGACCTCGTCCAGTCGCTGGGCGGCCGTCGCGCCGCAACCCGGCCCGCCGCGGAGGCCCCGCCTCCGCCCCGCCCGGCCCCTGCGGGCAGCGTGGCCCTGCCGACGAAGCGCGACATCGCCTGCCCCGACTGCGGATGGGAATCCCACGTGATGGGACGCCAGTCCTACGCCGTCTGCCCCAAGTGCCGGAAGAAGATCGATATCGTCGACTACACGGTGGACATCGACTTCTCCGGGACCATCGCGACCGCGGGGGCCGTCCGCCTCGCCCCGGGCGGCATCGTGCACTCCGGCGAGATCCGCGCCGCGATCGTGGACCTCGCCAGCCGCGTCGAGGGCGGACGCATCGTCGCGTGGCACCGCCTCGACCTGCGCGCGGGCGCCGTCTGCCAGCCCGACCACATCGAGTTCCGCGACCTCCGGCTCGACGCGGGCGCCCGCCTCGCGTTCACCTGCGCCCTCGCCTGCCGCCGGCTCGATGTCGCCGGTGATCTCGAGGGCGAGTTCGTCGTCAGCGGCGAGGTTTTCCTCCGGGCCGGCGGCGCCCTCCGCGGATCGCTCCGGTGCGCCCACCTGACCGTGGAGGACGGCGCCAGCCTCGCCGCCCGGCTCCAGGTCGGGGGCGGAGACCCCGTCGTCCCCGGCCCCTAGCCGATCGCCCATGCGGAATCCGGAACCTCCGAACCCGTGAACCTCCGAACCTCCGAACCTCCGCCCTCCCCGCCCCGCTACCACCTCGCCGGCGTCGGCGGCGTCGGCATGAGCGCGCTCGCCCAGGCTCTGCTCGACCGCGGCGCCGCCGTGTCGGGGTCCGACCGCTTCCTCGACGGCGGCCGCGAGATCGATTCGCTCCGCGTCCTGCGCGCCGCCGGCGTCCGGCTCGTGCCGCAGGACGGCTCGGGCCTCGCCCCGGACCTCACCGCCCTTGTCGTCAGTACCGCGGTGGAGGAGGGGAACCCCGATCTCGATGCCGCCCGCCGCCTCGGCGTGCCCGTGGTCCACCGCGCCGAGATGCTCGCCCGCCTTGCCGACGGCCGCCGCGGCATCGCCATCGCCGGCACCTCCGGCAAGACCACCGTCACGGGCATGACCGGCTGGGTCCTCGAACAACTCGGCCTCGACCCCGCCGTCGTCAACGGCGGCGCCGTGCTCGACTGGACCGGCCCGGCCCGCCTCGGCAGCGTGCGCAACGGCGCGTCGGACTGGTTCGTCTACGAGGCCGACGAAAGCGACCGCTCCTTCCTCCGGTTCACCCCGGACCACGCGATCCTGACCAACATCTCGCAGGACCATTTCGCCCTCGAGGAGGCCGTCGCCCTCTTCCGCGAGTTCGCCGCGCGCGTCCGCGGGACCCTCGTCGCCGGCCCCGGCGTCGCGGAGATCCTCGGGCCGGACTTCGCCGGCCGCGTCGAGACGCCCGTCGCCTCCGTGCCGCCGCACGTCACGCCGGCCGGCGTCGGCTTCGAGTTCGAGGGCGTCCGCTTCGACCTGCCCGCCATCGGCGTCCACAACGGCTGGAACGCCCTGGTCGTCGCCGGCCTCGCGCGCAGCCTCGGGCTCGACCTGCCCGCCGTCGCGGGGGCCTTCCGGAGCTTCCACGGCATCCACCGGCGCCTCGAGATCGCCGGCGAGGCCCGCGGCGTGCTGGTGATCGACGACTACGCCCACAACCCCGCCAAGATGCGCGCCGCCTGGGAGGCGGCGGCGACCCGCGCCCGGTCCGTCGTCGGCGTCTGGCGCCCCCACGGCTTCGGTCCGCTCACGCTGATGATGGACGACCTCGCCGCGAACCTCTCGCAGGCCATGCGCCCCGCCGACCGCCTTTTCCTCCTGCCGGTCTTCTACGCCGGCGGCACCCCCGGCGGATCGGTCAACTCCGAGGCGCTCGCCCGGCGCCTGCAGGCCCTCGGCCGCGCCGCCGCCGTCGCCCCGGACTACGCCGCCCTCGAGACCCTCGTCCTCCCGCACCTCGTCCCCGGCTCCGCCCTCCTCGTCATGGGCGCCCGCGACCCCGACCTCCCCCTCTTCGCCCGCCACATCGCCACCCGGCTGGCGGCCCGAGCGCCCCATGCCTGAGGTCAACTACAACTACGGCCCCAGGTTCTACAGCCCGGCCTGAGCGACATCTGCCGGTCTTCCTCCGCCGATGGGGCGCGCTTGCCGTTTGCCCGCCATGCGCCGACAATGTGTGCAATGTCGGCGGGAGTTCCAGAAGCGGCGGGGTCGCGGTGGGACGCGTGGGTGCGCGGTCCGGGCGGGCTGGCCGAGGTGTGGCGCATCGCGCTGCCGCTGATCGTCAGCACGGCCTCGCTGACGCTGATGCAGTTCTGCGACCGCATGTTCCTGGCCTGGTACAGCGGCGTGTCCATCCGTGCCGCGCTGCCGGCGGGCATCCTCGCGTTCACGATGATCTGCGGTTTCTTCGCCGTCGCGGGCTACGGCGGCACCTTCGTCGCGCAATACCACGGCGCCGGCGATCCGCGCGGCTGCGGCCGCGCGACCGCGCAGGCCGTCCTCTTCGCGCTGCTCTCGTGGCCGGTCATCCTGCTGCTCTTCCTCCCGCTCGGGCGCCTCGTCCTGGCATGGTCGGGCCATCCGCCGGAGGTGCTGGCGGAGGAGCGGATCTACTTCGACATCTCGATGTGGGGCAGCCTTCCGTCGCTGGTGAGCACGGCGGTCGCCGGCTTCTTCAGCGGCCGCGGCGACACGCGCACCACGATGTGGGCCTACATGGCGGGCAACCTGCTCAACATCCCGCTCGACTGGCTGATGATCTTCGGCCATGGGGGCTTCCCGGAGATGGGCATCCGGGGCGCGGCGATCGCCACGGTCATCTCGGGCTGCGTTCCGCCGATCGTGCTCCTCGGCCTCTACTTCGGCCGCGCCACGGACCGCGCGTTCGCGACGCGCGCCACGTTCCGGTTCGACCGCGCCCTCTTCGGCCGCCTGCTGCGGTTCGGCCTGCCGTCGGGCGTCCACCTGGCGCTCGACCTGACGTCCTTCACCCTGTTCGTCCTCCTCACCGGCCGCTTCGGCCCGCTGGCCCAGGCGGCGAGCAACATCGCGCTGAGCATCAACACGCTCGCCTTCATGCCGATCATCGGCCTCGGCATCGCCGCGTCGATCGTCGTCGGCCAGTACCAGGGCCGCCGCGAGCCGGACCACGCCGCCCGGGGCGGCTGGAGCACCCTCGTCCTCGGCACGGCCTACATGGGCCTGATCGGGGTCACGTACCTTCTGTTCCCGGAGTTCTACGTCGGCCTCTTCTCCGGCAGCGCCGAGGGCACGTTCCGCGCGGAGGACCTTCTGCCGACGGTGCGTCCCCTGCTGGTCATCCTCGCGTTTTGGAGCCTCACGGATGCGGCGGACATCGTCCTCGCGGGCGCGCTGAAGGGGGCGGGGGACACGCGGTTCGTCATGGCCTGGTCGCTCGCGATCGCCTACGGCTTCTTCGTCGCGGGCGAACTGGTGATCGTCCTCGTGCTCAAGCTCGGACTCATCGCCGCGTGGATGTGGACCTGCGCCTACATCGTCGTGCTGGCCGCCGGCTACCTCTGGCGGTTCCAGCGCGGCCGGTGGAAGTCCATCGATCTCCTCGGCCGCGGCGTGGTCGACGCCCTCCCGCCGCCGGGCCGGCCCGGGGCGGACGGCATGGCGGTGGAGTAGGATTCAAAGGGCAGGCATCACGTGAAGAAGCTCCAAACTCCAAGGAGGCGGGAAGTGGCACGCGGGCGAGGACTCAAGCCGGGCCTCCACGTCCGGTGCGGGGTGGTCTTGCCCATCGTCCGCCTCCGCCGTTCGTCGGAAGGACCGGAATCCGGTCCCCGGACGGCGGCTGCAGGACCGCGGCGACCCGGCCTGGCGCGACTCGGCACCCGGTGGCCCTCCCTCCCTGCAGTCCTCGCGACTCTGCTCTGCGGCTGCGGCGATCGTCCGCCGCCGCCGCTGCCGGCGTTTGACGGCGCCGCCGCGCTGGAGACGGCGCGGGAATTCGTCGCGCTGGGCCCGAAGGACTCCGGTACGCCCGGCGCGGCGCGGGCGGCGGAGTGGATCCGCGCGCGGCTGGTGGCGGCCGGGTGGGAGGCCTCGATCGACGAGTTTCGCGACGGGCCGCCGGGGGGCGAGCTCACGTTCCGCAACGTCGTCGCCTCGCGCCGCGGCGCCGGTCCGGGCATCGTCGTGTTCGGCGCTCACTACGACACGAAGTCCGGCATCCCCGACTTCGAAGGCGCGAACGACTCGGCCTCCGGCGTGGCCGCGCTGCTCGAGATCGCGCGAGTGTACGCGCGGTCCGCGCCCCCGTGCGAGGTCCGCCTCGCGTTCTTCGACGGCGAGGAATGCCGCGTCGCGTACGGCCCCCACGACGGCCTGCACGGCAGCCGGCGGCTGGCGCGCCGCGCGGTGGACGAGGGGTGGGCGCGCGACGTCCGCGCGGTCCTCATCCTCGACATGATCGGCGACCGGGACCTCACCGTCACGCTGCCGCGCAACGGAACGCCCGCGCTGCTGTCGGCCGTGTTCGACGCCGCGCATGCCGAGGGCGTGCGCGACCGCTTCCGGCTGGCGCCCGGCCAGGTGCTCGACGACCACGTGCCGTTCCTGGAGGCCGGGATGCCCGCGGTGGACCTGATCGACTTCGAGTTCGGCAGCGCGCCGGGCCTCAACGACCACTGGCACACGCCGGCGGACTCGTTGGACAAGCTGTCCGCCGACAGCCTCGCCATCGTCTCGCGCGTCGCCCTCCGCACCGCCGCCGCCGTCGCCTCCGGCCGCTGATGCCGTTCCCGGCCCGCCGCGACGCCAGCCAGCGGCCGGCGACGGGGAGCCGCCCCGCGGCGATACGGCCCCCTCGACGGCACGTATCCGGTTGCGGACAGGCCGCCGAAGCGTCACAGTGCCCGGAATGACGTCGCCCACGACGATTGCGTCGATCGATTGCGACCCCCTCGACCTCCCGCTCCTGCGTCCGTTCGGCATCTCCGGCGGCGTTCGAAGCCACGCGGCCAACGTGCTGGTGTCCGTGACGCTGGCCGACGGGACGCGCGGACTCGGCGAGGCCGCCCCGCTGCCGGCCTACGACGGGTTGACGCAGGAACGGGTGCTGGCGGAGCTCGCCGCGGTGCGGACGTCGATCGAGGGCCGCGACGCGGCCGGGTGGCGTGCCGTGGGCGCGTGCGCTTCGACGGGGCCGGCGCGGGCCGCCGTGGAGACCGCGCTGCTGGATGCGCTGTCGCGACGCGACGGACGGTCCCTCCGGCACGAGTTCGGCGGGGCCGCCGACGCGCTGGAAACCGACATGACCGTTGCGCTCGGCGGCACGCTGGAGGCGTGCGAGCGCGAGGCCGCGGCGATCGCCGCCGAGGGCTTCCGTGCGCTCAAGCTCAAGGTCGGCAGCCCGGACGGCGTCGCCGACGACCTCGCGCGCATCGACGCGGTCGGCCGCGCCGCGCCGGGGCTCGGCCTCATCCTCGACGGCAACGCCGGGCTCTCCCGCGCCGCGGCGTCGGAGCTGCTGCGCGGGCTCGACCGGCGCGGGATCCGTCCGGCCCTGCTGGAGCAGTGGTTGGACGCGGACGATCTCGACGGGATGCGGGCGCTCGGGGAGGAGTCGGGACTGACGGTCGCGGCCGACGAGGCCGTCCGGCGCGCGGCCGACGTCCGCCGCATCGCCGGCGCCCGCGCCGCGCACGTCGTGAACGTCAAGCTGATGAAGGCGGGGGTCGGGGAGGCGCTCGACGTGATCGCGGCGGCGCGGGCGGCCGGACTCGGCCTGATGATGGGCGGCAACGTGGAATCGATCCTCGCCATGACGATGGCCGCCTGCGTCGCGGCCGGCACCGGCGGCTTCTCGTTCATCGACCTCGACACGCCCGCCTTCATCGCGTCGCATCCCTTCGACGGCGGCTTCATCCGCACCGGCCCGCGCATCGACCTGCGCCCCGTGACGGCGGGCCACGGCGTGCGGCTCCGTGCGGATGACCGGCGGGCCGCCGCGGGCTGATGCCGGAGTGGAGACCGGGGGCGGGGAGGCGGATCCCGACTTCCGTTTCCCGTCCGCGTCCCCGTCAGAGATCGAGATGGGTGCGCTCGAGCATCTTCGCGAGACGTCGCTTCACGTCGGCCTCCTCGCGGTCGGAGAGGCCGAGGACGCCCTTGAGGCCGAGGGCGAGGTGGGGGATGTAGAGCTGGATGTAGTCGCGTTTGCGCATCGCCTCCGCCTCGCGGTGGCGGCGGCTGAGGAAGACGGAGAGACGCCGTCCGCATTCCTGGAGCGCGAACGTCGCCTCGCGGAGGATCTCGGCGTAGGAGGCGATCGCGTCCTTGCTCTCGCTCGTGAACGGCACCCAGACGCTGGCCATGTGGAGCATCAGCACGACCGGCCCGACCGGCAGCGCGCCCTTCGGCTGCGACAGGCCGTAGGCCTTCCAGTTGACGCCGGTGACGGCCTTCGTGACCGCGCAGGCGCCGGCCTGGTAGAGCAGGGGGACGCGGTTGGCGAAGCGCAGCACGCGAACGGGATCGTCCGCGGCCTGCTCCTCGTTCTCGCCGGGCTTCGAGCAGGCGAGCCCGGCCTCGATGACGAACGGGTTGCCGCGGTAGACGGCGGGGTCGCGCGTGATCGCCGTGTAGAAGTCCGCCTGGATCTCCTTCTTCAGGCCCGCGACGATCGCCGCCTCGCCGATCGGCGAAAGGCAGTCCGTCGGCGGACGCATCAGCTTGGTCTCCGCGATCGCCTTGAACAGCGCCTCGCTCTCGCGGTGCGCGATGCGCGTCGGGTTCGCCTTGGGCTCCAGCCCGGCCCGCGTGCAGATCTCGAGGGCGGTGCGGTCGCTCACGCGCGAGAAGTCGGTCGCCAGCGCGCCGCGAAGCGTCCGCGATGAGGTGTCCTTGAGCATCTGCATCAGCACGCCGAGTTCCACCCCGTGCGGGTGCGGCTGGATCTCGCCCGGCGGCGGCGGCAGCTCCTTCACCGCGCGCCGGTACGTCTGCCACGTCCCGCCCCCCCCGCCATGGGCCGTTGGCTGCTGGCTGTTGGTTGTTGGTTGCTGGTTGTTGGATGTTGGCTGTTGATCCTTCTCCTCCTTCGCGAGCAGCGTGACGCGGTAGTGGAGCTGCAGGTGCGGGTTGACGATGGCGCACTGCTGGAGGAACTCGTCGACCGAGAGCCGGCCGCGGACGTAGGCGGCCTCCATCTCGATCGAGACGCTGGTGCCATGGCCGGCGGGGACGGGCGGGTCGGCGGGCTTGTCCGGGTTCGGGAACGCGGGCGCCCAGCCGGTCTCCTCGTCGCGCAGGATGACCGGCTTGTTCGCGCGCGTGTCGATCTGCACCTCCATCGAATGCGCGGCCTTCGACTTCGCCGTGCGCGAGAGGATGCGCGTCGACTGGCCCGTCGTGAGCTGGCCGTACATGCCGGCGGCGCTGATGCCGATGCCCTGCTGGCCGCGCGACATGCGCAGGCGGTGGAACTTCGACCCGTAGAGCAGCTTCGCGAAGATCTTCGGGATCTGCGCGCGGACGATGCCCGGTCCGTTGTCGGTGACCTCGACGCGGAAGCGGGCGGGGGAGGTCTGCGCGACGTCGACGGCGATCTCGGGCAGGATGCGCGCCTCCTCGCAGGCGTCGAGGGCGTTGTCGACCGCCTCTTTGACGGCGGTCAGCAGCGCGCGCCGCGGGCTGTCGAAGCCGAGCAGGTGGCGGTTCTTGAGGAAGAACTCCGAGACGGAGATCTCCCGCTGCCGTTGCGCCATCGTTTCGGCCGTTTCCGCCGCCGTGGACCCTGTCTTCGCCATGCTCCGCACCCCGTTGAAAGGGCCCGAATATGCGGGAGCGACGCCGGCCGCGCAACCGCAAAGCGGCGACGGCCGCCGAGACGCGGTCCGGCGACGGGGCCGGATCAGCCGAGCGACCAGGGGGCGCGCATCGGGCGGGACAGCATCCGGTTCGCCTCGTCGTCGCCGACGATCTTCTCCGTCGCCGGATCCCACTTCAGCGATGTCCGGCCGAGGCGCATCGCGATGTTGCCGAGGTGGGCGACCGTGATCGTGCGGTGGGCGGTCTCGACCGGCGCCGCGGTCGGCTTGCCGCTGTAGATGCAGTCGATGAAGTTGCCCTCGTGGATCTTGCTCTCGTAGAGGCGGACCTCGCCGTCCTTGATCTTCTCCTGCGAAAGCTCCTTCGGCGTGAACGTGATCGACTCGCGCTTCACGTGGATCGACTTCCCGTTCTCGCCCTCGAAGGTGATGCCGTGCGGGATCTGCTCCTCGTTGCCGACCTCCATCTTCACGCCGTTGGCGTAGGTGCAGGTGAAGCGGAAGGCCTTCGCGGTGTTGTAGAGGTCGCCGGCGGGGGGGAGGTCGCACGTGAAGCCGTCGAACAGCACCGGGCCCGAGGTGTCCATGTCCAGCGCCCACTGGGCGATGTCGACGTGGTGCGCGCCCCAGTCGGTCAGCATGCCGCCGGAGTAGTCGAAGTTCCACCGCCAGTTGAGCGGGAAGAGGGCGGGACGGAACTCGCGCGCCGGGGCGGGGCCCTGCCACAGGTCCCAGTCGAGCCCGTCGTGCGGCGCCTCGGGCGCCTGGCGCGAGGCGAGCTGGCTGAAGTCGCGGTGGCCGCCGGGCAGGCCGACCTTGATGCCCTGCAGTTTTCCGAGGCGGCCGTTGCGGACGAACTCCGCGGCCATGCGGAAGCGGATGTCGGACCGCTGCTGGCTGCCGGTCTGGAAGGTCACGCCGGCCTTCGCGACGGCGTCGGCCATGCGGCGGCCCTGCTCGATCGTGACGGCGAGCGGCTTCTGCCCGTAGATGTGCTTGCCGCGCCGCGCGCACTCGATCGCCATGACGGCGTGCCAGTGGTCGGGCGTCGAGACCTGGACGGCGTCGACGTCCTCCTTCTCCAGCAGCGCGCGCCAGTCCTCGTAGCCGCGGCAGCCCTTGTAATCCGCCTTGCCGGTCTTCTGCGCGTAGAACGAGTTCACGGTCCGCAGCCCGACCTCGCGGCCGCCGCGCGCCTCGCCCTGGTAGCCGTAGTGCGGCGACTCGCGGTTGACGTCCGCGACGGCGACGACCTGCACGCGCTCGTCGTTCAGGAAGTTCGGGGTCGTGCTGAACGCGATCGTCCCGAAACCGAGGCAGGCGAGGTTGATCCGCTCCGACGGGGCGGGGCGCCCGCCGCGTCCGAGCGCGGAGGCGGGAATGATCATCGGCGCGGCGAACGCGGCCGAGGCGGCGAGGAAACGGCGGCGACTGATGCGGGTGTTCATGGGGGCAGACTAGCGAAACCGCGCCCGGGGGAAAAGCCCGATCAGCCGATCGCCGGCCCCTGGAGGGCGCCGCTCCGTCGGCGCCGGGACCGTGCCTTGCATCCGCATTGACGGACGAACCCCGAGGACGTGCCTTGAGAACCGCTGAATCCGTCCGGGGCACGATGCTCCCGCCCCGAGGTCGTCGTGGCGCGGGGCGCGGCGTGCGATCAGCGGGCGGGCCTCATGGATCGGCCTACACCGCGCCGCGCCCTACCAGCGCCCGTCGTGCACGATGTCCGCCAGCGGCTTGCGCTGTTTCGGGCGGCCGCCGTCGGCGGGGACGCCGAGCGGGGTCAGGGCGAAGGGGACGATGCCGTCGGGCAGGGCGAGCGCGGCGCGGAGTTTCGCCGGCGAGAAGGCGGCGATCCAGCAGGTGCCCAGCCCGGCCTCCGCGGCGGCGAGGGTCAGGTGGGTCATCAGGATCGCGCCATCGCAATCCGCCGCGTTCCAGCCGTCCTCGGCCCGCGTCCAGGCCGCGGCGGGCTCGACGCAGACGGCGAGGATCAGCGGCGCCGACAGGAACCAGTCGCGGGGATAGGCCTCGTGCACCGCGCGTCGCGCCGGCTCGTCGCGGAGGACCACGATGTGCCACGGCTGCCGGTTCGCGGCCGACGGCGCCGTGTGCGCGGTCTCGAGAATCCGCCGCAGCACGTCCTCCGGCACCGGGTCCGGCCGGTAGCCGCGGACGCTGATCCGTTTCGCCGCCAGTTCGCTGAAGTCCATCGCAGGGTCCTCCCGGAGGTATCCGCTGTCCGCACTTCGATGTTCGATGTTGGGCGTTCGACGTTCGGCGTTCGCCTACCGACGATGGTAGTCCTTGTACCACTCCACGAACCGCGGCATCCCGACGGCGAGCGGGGTCCTGGGCTCGAAGCCGAGCTTCGCCCGGGCGCGGGAGATGTCGGCGTAGGTGCTGACGACGTCGCCGGGCTGCAGCGGCAGGAGGTCCATCTTCGGCTCCACGCCGAGGCAGCGGGCGATGAGGCCGATCATCTCGAGGAGGTCCTCGGGATGGTTGTGGCCGAGGTTGAAGATCTCGTAGGGGGCGAGGTCCGGCCGGACCAGGCAGGCCCGGACGCCCTGCACGATGTCGTCGATGTAGGTGAAATCGCGCTTCATCTTCCCGTGGTTGAAGACCGGGATCGATTCGCCGCGGCCGAGGCGCTCGGTGAAGATCCACGCGGCCATGTCCGGCCGGCCCCACGGGCCGTAGACGGTGAAGAAGCGCAGGCCGATGGTCTGGAACTTGTAGAGGTGCGTGTAGGTGTGGGCCATCAGTTCGTTGGCCTTCTTCGTCGCCGCGTAGAGGCTCACGGGATGGTCGACGGTGTCGTCCTCGGAGAACGGCAGCTTCGTGTTGCCGCCGTAGACGCTCGAGCTCGACGCGTAGACCAGCCGCGGCACGCCGCCGTGCCGGCAGCCCTCGAGCACGTGAAGGAACGCGGCGAGGTTGGCCTGCTCGTAGGCGTGGGGGTGCGTCAGCGAGTAGCGGACGCCCGCCTGCGCGGCGAGGTGGCAGACGACGTCGAAGCGGTGGGTCTGGAAGAGCGCGGCGGTGGCGTCGCGGTCCGCGAGGTCCATCTCGACGCCGGTGTAGCCCGGCCGGCCCGCGAGCCGCGCGTGGCGGTCGCGCTTGAGCTGCACGCGGTAGTAGTCGTTGAAGTTGTCCGCGCCGACGACCTCGTGGCCGTCGTCGAGGAGAACCCCCGCCACGTGCGAGCCGATGAACCCCGCGCTGCCGGTGACCAGTATCTTCATGTGTGTCCGTCCGCCCGGGTGCCGTCCCGCCCCGGCGGCCCCGGGTCGGGTCCGCCCACGGTCCGCATCCCGCCGGAAGGCCCGAATATGCGGGAGCCGCGCCGGGCGCGCAACCGCAAAGCGGGCGCGGAGGGACGTCCGGGCGCAGGGCAACGCCGAGGGCGGCTGCGGGAGGCGTCTTCCTACTTCGCCGGCTCCGCGTTCGCGAGGCCGATGCGGCTGCAGACGGCGGAGGGGTGGGGTGCGGCGGTCAGCAGGGCGACGCGGGCGAACTTCGTGCCCGCGGGCGCCTCGATGGTGCGCGCGGACTCGCCGGCCGCGAGCGGCGCCGAGACCTCGGTCTGGCCGCCGGAGGGCGAGGCCGTGTTGCGCCACCGGATCACGACGGAGCCCTGGGCCGCGTCCTTCCACGCGGCCTCGAGGCGGAGGCGGGTTCCGGGCGACACGGGGACCGGTTCGCTCTCCCACGCGTCCTTCTGCCGGTGCCAGTAGTCCGGCAGCTTCCCGTCGGCCCACGCGAGGTCGAAGGCCGGATTCATGATCAGGTTGCCGGCGGGGACGGCGGCGGGCAGGTCGATGTCGCATGCGGTGTCGCGGCCCGCCGCGACCGACAGCGTCGCCCGGGCCCGCGCGTGGCCGGGCGCGATGGCGAGGATCTCGTAGTCCCCGGGCGGGATGCCGCGGAGCGACCATTCCCCGGCGGCGTTGCACAGGGTGGACTCGTCGCGGCCGGCAAGCATGACCTTGGCCGGGGTGCGGTTCGTCGCGCCGGCGGAGGCGAAGCGGACCCTGCCGTGCGCGGCGCCGCGGCCCGCGGGCGCGAGCGGGAGGATGTGCCCGAGCGTGAGGAGGACGTCCGCCACCGCCTTGGCGGATTCGTTGGCCGACACGAGGGCGATGGCCTCGACCGCAGGGCGGTTCGAGACGGCGGCCAGCGGCTCCATCGCGCGCCCGCGCTCCGCGGCCGCCGCGACGTAGGACTCCATGCGGCGCAGGAACCCGGCGAAGGCCTCGTCGTCGGTCGCACCGAGCAGGACCGGCCGGTAGCCGTCGATCGAGATCGCGGCGGACTGCACCCAGTTCTCCATGACGTAGTGCATGTCCCCGCCCTTCGGATGCGCGTGCGGCGGCGCGCCACTGTCCTCGACGAAATGCACGAGGCTGCCGACCCAGCGCGCGGCGTTGGGAGGCGTCTCCGACCGGAGGGCCTGGAGGGCGCGCCGGAAGTACGGCGCCCATGTGTCCTTCACGCCGGGCATCACGTGTCCCGCATGGACCGGCATGCCCGGGAACGGGAGGAAGTCGTCGGCGAGGAAGGGGCCTTCCTTGCGGGCGACCCAGCTCCGGCGCCAGTCCGGCATCCAGCAGTAGTCGGTCAGCGCGGCGCGCTCCGGGCCCAGGGCCGCGGCCAGCGGGTCGTTCGTGCCGACCGCCTTCAGCGCGGCGGCCGTGATCTGCGGGTGCGGGCCCCAGGCCGGGGCGGGGGAGACCGCGAACGCGGCCAGGCACGCGGCGACCGCCGCGGCGCGGGGGACCGGGAGCGGCTTCATGGCGGCGTCCGGGGCTACTGGACGGAGCAGTCGAGCGTGAACGCCACGGGGAAATTCACGGCGGCGCTGAGCGGGCAGTACTTCTCGGCCAGCCTCACGGCGTCCTGCATCTTCGGCACGTCGGCCTCGGTGGCGACGCGCGCGGTGATGCGGACGTCGATGCGCGTGAAGCGCAGGCCCGAGGCGCCCTTTTCCATCGAACCGGTCGCGCGGCTGGTCCAGCTCTTGAGCCCGATGGCGTTCTTCGTGACGAAGTACATCGACGTGAGCAGGATGCAGGCCTCGACGCCGCCGACGAGCATGTCCTCGGGCGTCCACTTGCCCGCCTCGCCGCCGAACTGGGGCGGGGACGAGACATCCAGCGCCAGCCCGCTCTCCGTCCTTGTGACCAGCTTCTCGCCGCCCTGCCATTCCGTCGCCGTGATGAACGTGTGCATCGTAGCCCCCTTCCGGTTGCCGCCAGCATAGCCCGCCGCGCGGCGGGAAGGAAAGGCGGAAGAAGACGATGAGGAGGGCATCGGCGTTCGCGGATCGGATCCTGCGGGCGCCTCTCGGAGTCCGAAAGGCTACCGGGATCCGTCGAACGGCCGGGCCAGCGGCCCGGCCCCACCACGGATTCCTCGGGACGGTAGGTAGGGCCGGGCCGCTGGCCCGGCCCCACCACGGATTCCTCGGGACGATGGGTAGGGCCGGGCCGCTGGCCCGGCCGAACGGAAAGCCCGCGCGAGCGACTTCGTCATCGCTGCAACGGGCCGGAGATGCGCCCGGTAATGAGGGACACCGATGTCCGACCTCCGCCGTCCGCAGCCTGGGTCTCCGCGTGGGGCTTACGCCAGCACCGGGGCGAGCTTCCGCCACAGTTCGGCGCCAAGGTCGCGGGATTCGAAGTCGGCGAGGCGGCGGCGCTGGCGGGCGAGGAGGGCGGCGCGGAGCTTGTCGTCGCGCGCAACGCGGGCGACGGCCTCGGCGACGAGGTCGAAGCGCTTCTCGCGGAAGAGCACGCCGGCGCCGCCGAGGGTCTCGGGCACGGCGGCGGCGGCGTAGGCGAGCACGGGCACGTCGTGGGCCATGGCCTCGACGATCGGCACGCAGAAGCCCTCGTGCTCGCTCATGCACAGGAAGACCGTCGCGCAGCGGTAGTAGGCGGCGAGCTGCGGCTGCGGAACGGAACCCGGGAAGAGGACGTCCTCCAGCTTCCATTCCCGCACCCGCGAGCGCAGGAGGCTCAGGTAGCGCTCGCAGCCGGCGTAGGAGCCGATGTGGATCAGACGCGCGGCGGGATCGATGTAGCGTCGCAGGTAGTAGAAGGCGCCGACGAGGTCCTCGATCCGCTTGTTCGGGACGCCGCGGCCGACGAAGAGCACGTTGAGGCGGCCGTCGTTGAACTCGCGCAGCACGCCGCGGTCGGGCGCGGTGCGGATGTGGGAGAAGTCCAGCGCGAGCGGGAACACGCCGACGTCGCGGTGGCCCATCGCCTCGAGTTCCGCCGCGTTGTAGGCGCTGTCGGCCAGCGTGACCGTCGCGGAGCCGGCCAGCGCGCGCGCCTGCTCGCGGCCGTGTGCGAGCAGGCGGGCGGTGGCTTCGCGCACGCCCTCGTACCATTCCGGCGGGGTGATGTTGTGGTAGAGGATCGCCTTCCGCGCGCGCAGCGACGGGAAGAGCCCGTTGGCCGGCGAGCCGATGGAGAGGTGCAGGAGGACCGCGTCGTCCGGCCCCAGATCCGCCGCGGCGCGGGAGAGGTCGCGGACGTCGCCGCGCAGTTCGGGCAGCGTGCGCGCGGTCTCGCAGTAGATCTCGGAGGCCAGCCCGCGGGCGCGCGCGGTCGCGCGGATCGTCAGCGCCTCGTTGCTGATCGCATCGCCCTTGCTGTAGCCGGCGACGATCTGGTGGAGGGAGCGGGCGGTCACGGGATGCCTCCGGGCCAGAACCGGACACCGAACGTCGAACATCGAACATCGAATGACGGACTCAACATCCAACAGCCAACAGCCAACATCCAACAGCCAACAGACGACGGCCAACAGCAAAGGGAGGAGGGATGAGGGATGAAACCCGGAACCTGAAAGCGATCGTCGATCCGCGCCCCGCCCTCGAGCCTGCGAACCTGTGAACCTGTGAACCTCCGAACCTGCGAATCTCCGAACGGCTGACGCCTGACACCTGAAACCTGAAACCTGGAATCCGGGGTGCTCACGATGGCCCCGGTGCCCGGTGCTTCCAAGGCTTGGAAACCGCGCTTCACAGGGTTTCCAAGGCTTGGAAGAGGCGCGCGTCGATGGCGGCCCACGAGTACTCCGTCTGCACGAAGCGGCGGCCCTGGGCGCCCATCCGCGCGCGGAGCGGCTCGTCGGCCAGGAGGCGGTCGAGCATCGCCTCGAAGTCGGGGTAGTGGCGGAACCCGAAGCCCGCGCCGGAGCGGCGGCACTGCCACTGGAGCACCTCGCTGCCCTCGTTGACCAGCGCCGGGGTGCCGGCCATGAACGACTCGAGCAGGACGATGCCGAGGCTCTCGAGGCGCGACGGGTGGCAGAAGACGCGCGCGCCGGCCATCGCCTCGCGCTTCTCCGCCTCGGGAAGCATGCCGGCGTCGAGGACGAAGGGGTGCGGGTCGACGGGCCCGCTGCCGGTCATCACGAGCCGGACGTCGCGCCCGGTGCGCTCGCGGAAGACGCGGACGTACTCGGCGAGCATCGGCACGCCCTTGCCCGCCTCGCGCCGGCCGCTGTAGAGGACGTAGGGCGCGTCGAGGCCGCGGCGCGCGGCGAACGCGGCGGGGTCGGCGTCGAACGGCTCGATCCCCATGCCGACGACGCGGCCGCGCGCCTCCGGCAGGCCGCCGATGCGCGCGGCAAGGTCGCGCTCGGGCTCCGAGTTGAACAGGCAGCCGCGGACGGCGCCGAACATCTCGCGGATGGGCGACACGTAGGCGAAGGGCTCGTCGTGCAGGCACGGGACGAGCACGGTGCGGTCCGGGCGAACGCGCGCGGCGCCGACGGTGAGGCCGAAGAGGTAGGGGCCGGCGAGGACGCGGTCGTAGTCCGCCGCGCGCAGGTGGTCGTAGAGGGCGCGGCTGTGGACGCTGTTGGCAAGCCACGCCTCCTCCTGCTCGCGCGTGAGGTCCGCGCCGCGGCTGAGGGCCTGCTGGTGCTCGAGGAAGACGCCGGCGTCGCGGTCGTCGACGGGGAAGTACTCGACCTCGAGCGGGCCGTCGCGCACGACGCCGGGCGCCCGCTCGTTCGCCCAGGTGAAGTGGCTCGTCGCGCAGGTGGTCAGCAGCCGCACGCGGAGGCCGCGGCCGGCGCAGCGGAGCGCGAGCTGCCGCAGGAGCGTCTCGGCGCCGCCCGCGGTGACCCCGTCGGCATGGCGCGGCACGACGACGGCGATGGAGGCGGGCGCGGCCATGTCAGCCGCCCTGCGTCCCGCCGCCGCGGCGCTCGAGTTCGGCGAGGCGCTCCTCGAGCCGGCGGATCTTCGCGGCGTACTGCTCGTCGATCCCCTCGAGCCCGGCGGCGAGCATGCTGTTGACCTGGTTCTGCTGGGACCAGAGGCGGTAGGTGTAGAACCTGAGCAGGCCCCAGATCGCCTTCTTGAGCCGCACCAGCAGCGGGGCGAGGCCGGCGCGGCGCTCGCGGATCTCGAAGTCGGAGATGTCGACCTCGACGGCGTCGCGCAGGCTGCGGAGGTAGTGCGTGATGAAGGCGCCGTCGCGGCGGAGGTTGACGAGGGTGAGACGCTCGGCGCGGCCGATGCGGGCGTCGGCGAAGGCGCCGGCCGTGATGCGCGAGTCGACGGAGGACCGGATCTCCGCCTCGATCGCCGCCGCGTCGACGCCGTCCGCGCCGATCTGGAACAAGGGTTCGCTCATGGGTCTCCCCGGGCCGTTTCCGCTGCCCGTCGCGCGCCATGATGCCGCCGGGGCGGCGGGGAGTCAATGGACGAGGGCTGAAGATCGAACGCCGAACATCGAACACCGAAGTTCGGAATCAGAAGCCAACGTCCAGCAGCCGACATCCAGCAGGTGGAGCGTTGACTTGTACGGGGGGATCCCGTAGAGGCGGGCATGATCTGCGCGCGTCGATGGCTGGTGGCGGCGGGGGTGCTCTCCCTGGGTGCGGGCGCGGCGGCGGGGACCGGCGCGGGGGACTGGCCCGCGTTCCGTCACGACAACCACCGGTCCGGCGCGACGGATGCGGAACTGACGTTCCCCCTGCGGCACGTCTGGACGCATCGCCCCCTGCAGCCCCCCGCGCCCGCGTGGCCCGCGCCGGCGGCGACGAACTACGCCGTCATGCACGGTCCGCTGTATCCGACGCTGACCTTCGACCGCGCCTACCACGCCGTCGCCGACGCCGCCTCGGTCTACTACGGCTCCTCCGGCGACGATTCGGTATGCGCCGTCGACGCCGCCACCGGCCGCCTGCGCTGGCGTTTCGTCACCGAGGGACCGGTGCGGCTGCCGCCGGTGCTCTCGGGCGGACTCGTGATCGCGGGGTCGGACGACGGGTGCCTCCACGCCCTCGACGCCGCGGGCGGCGCGCCGCGCTGGACACGCCGCGTGGCGCCCGGCGACGACCGCCGTCTTCCGGGAAACGGCCGCATGATCTCCCTGTGGCCCGTGCGCGGCGGCCTCGTCGTCGAGAACGGAACCGTCCATGCAACGGCCGGGCTGTTTCCCGAGCACGGCGTCCACCTCGGCGCGTTCGATGCGGCGACCGGGGAGCAGCGTCGGCTGGAGACGCTGCCGTTCACGGCGCAGGGCACGATGCTCGCCTCCGCCGACCGGCTGTTCCTTTCGACCGGGCGTACCGCCTACTGGACCTGCGATCTCGCGACCGGCCGGCCGCTGGTCCGGCACGGCACCTCGAACCCGTGGCAGTCGAACCTCGTCGGCGGGTGTTTCGCCGTCCTGGCCGACGGCGTGCTCGCCACGGGGCCGAGCGAGGACGGCCGCATCCATTGGTTCCAGCCGATGTCGAAGGACCCGGTCCTCGCGGCGCGCGGCGATTGCCTGATCGTCGAGCGCGACGCGGCCTATCTGCTCGCGGAGGGACGGATCCAGGCCCTCCCGCGCGCGGGGCTCCCGGGGAGCGGCGCCGTGCGGCGGTTGCCAGAGCCCCTCTGGTCCGCGCCGGTCGAAGGGGCGACCACGATGATCCGCGCCGGGGGCGCGCTGGTCGCGGGCGGTCCCGGCCACGTGACCGTCTTGGCCGTCGCCGACGGCCGTCGCCTCTTCTCGGCGCGTGTCGACGGCGTGGTCGAGGGTCTCGCGGCGGCCCACGGGCGGATCATCGCGAGCCTGTCGAACGGGGACCTGGTCTGCCTCGCCGGCGGGCCTGCGGCGTCCCCCGCGGCGCCGGCCCCGCCCGTTCCGGATTCGGATCCCGCGCTCGCGGCGGCGGCGGCGGCGGCGGTCGCCGCCGCGTCGAGTTCGAACGGGTACTGCCTCGTGCTGCAGTCCGGCACGGGCCGGCTCGCGCTGGAGATCGCGCGGCGTTCGGCCTACCGGATCGTCTGCCGCGAGGACGACCCCGCGGCGGTGGCGGCCTCGAGGGCCCTGCTCGCCCGCGCCGGCGTCTACGGCGCGCGCGTCGTCGTCCACCAGGGCGGCTCGGCGGACCTCCCGTATCCGCGCGGCTTCGCCAACCTGGTCGTCAGCGAACGCACCCTCACCGACGGCGCGGCGCCTCCTCCGGCGGCGGCGGTCGCCCGGGCGCTGC
>Ga0194125_10003067_pt1 | contig 27284 bp, 28 predicted proteins | sample TA2KigC250mmetaG_FD_148626 | JGI IMG/M metagenome (GOLD analysis project Ga0194125, IMG submission 148626) | Freshwater microbial communities from Lake Tanganyika, Tanzania - TA2015034 Kigoma Deep Cast 250m | ecosystem: Environmental > Aquatic > Freshwater > Lake | place: Tanzania: Lake... | reverse complement strand
AGTGCCGCTGGGCGCCCATGGCCATTATTATCAGCATCTTTACCTTTGACGGGAGGGCGCTGTCGTCCTGTATCGTGGAGTCGCAGAACTCGTAGAAGTCCACCAGCCTCGGGTCCATCTCGGCCGCGATACTCATAATTGTGGGAGCGAATCCCATCTTCCTCTTAAACTTATCAGTTAGGGCTTTGGGCATTAAAACCACCAGATGATAATGTGTTGGAGGCGGCATAAATCTTTACTCACTCTTATATACGAAATGCGGGTCTTACTATATAGTCCAGAGTAATGGTGTTGCCATATGGAAGGGGTATTCGTAAGCGATCTCATCCAGCCCGTGAGGGAGAGGGCAAAGTTCCCCAAGCGGGTCTACGTGTTTGACACAACGCTGAGGGACGGGGAGCAGACCCCCGGCGTCTGCTTCACCCTCGAGGAGAAGATGGAGATAGCGAGAAAGCTGGACGAGCTTGGGGTGGACGTGATAGAGGGCGGCTTCCCGGTCAACTCCGAGGAGGAGACCGAGACCATAAAGAGGATCAAGGGTCTGGGGCTCAAGGCCAAGATATGCGGCCTCGCCAGGTGTGTCACCGCTGATGTGGACGCCTGCCTCAAGGCAGACGTGGACAGGGTACACATATTCATAGCCACGTCGGACGTGCACCTCAAGTACAAGCTGAGGATCGACGAGGCTAGGGCGCTGGAGCAGGCCATCGCCGCAACGGACTACGTCAAGGCGCATGGTCTGGAGTGCGAGTTCTCCTGCGAGGACGCCACCAGAACTCCCCTCAAGAGGCTGCTGAAGTTCTACAGGGGCGTGGAGGAGCACGGGGCTGATACCCACAACGTCCCTGACACGGTGGGAGTTATGGAGCCTGAGGCCATGTTCAGCCTCATATCCACGCTGAAGATGGAGCTAAAGAAGCCCATCTCCATGCACTGCCACAACGACTTCGGATTGGCGGTGGCAAACACGCTCGCGGGCGTCAAGGCAGGGGCCTCCCAGATACACACGACGGTGAACGGCCTCGGCGAGAGGGGGGGCAACGCCAGCTTGGAGCAGGCGGTGGCGGCGCTGACCGCGATGTACCGCGTGAAGACGGGCATCAAGCTCGGGCTACTGAAGGAGGTCTCAAAGCTCGTGGAGAGGTTCAGCATGATCAAGCTAACCCCGAACTACCCGATAGTCGGGGACAACGCCTTCGCCCACGAGGCGGGGATACACGTCCACGGCGTACTGGCCAAGGCAGAATGTTACGAGCCGTTCGCGCCGGAGATGGTCGGGCAGAAGAGGAGGATAGTGATGGGGAAGCACACTGGGAAGCACGCGGTGGCCTCTTTTGTGAGGGAGAAGTACAACCTCAGCGACGAACAGATAAGGGCGGTCGTGGAGAGGGTAAGGAACCTCACCGTGAGCAAGAAGAAGATAGTCGAGGGCGACGTCGTGGCAATAGTCGAGGGCGTTCTCGGGAGCGTGCCTGAGTCGGAGAGGGCGGCTGAGCTTGACGAGGTGCTGATCATGACGGGCAATAAGATAACACCGACCGCGTCGGTGCAGCTCACCTTCGATAAATCGAAGAGGGTGGCGGCGGGCGTGGGAACGGGCCCCGTCGACGCGGTGGCCAGGGCCATACAGTCTGCATTGGGCGAGGAGATAAAGCTTCTGAACTACAAACTTGAGGCTATATCGGGCGGGACGGACTCCCTCTGCTCAGTGGAGGTTACCGTCGAGGACAGGAACGGCAAGACGGCAACCGGGCTGGCCATCGGCGGCGATATAGTAATGGCATCCGTGAACGCCCTAATGGAAAGCCTGAACAGAATATACTCCAAGAGAAGGTAAAGTAAGCAAAATAAACAAAAATGTAGGACCCCTCGCAGGGTCCCCCTTATCTTCAGCTCTTAATCGTGCTGGATCAACTGAACATACTGCCGATGCTTTTCCTCAGATCCTCATACCTCTTCATGTCCTGTGAGGAGAGGCTCATGGGTATTGTCTTGATTGCGGCCTCGAAGTGCTTCATCTGGACCTTCTTCGGCTTCATCTCCTCCCTCAGCGCGTTGAGGGCGGCCTCGCGGCAGATGGCCTCTATGTCGGCGCCTGTGTAGCCCTCGGTCTTCTCTGCGAGTATGGGGAACTGGATGTCCTCTGCGATGGGCATCTTCTTGGTGTGTACCTTGAAGATCTCCTCGCGCGCCCTCTTGTCGGGCAGAGGGATGTAGACGTTCCTGTCGAACCTCCCCGGCCTCAGTAGCGCAAGGTCAAGCATGTCAGGCCTGTTGGTGGCGGCTATGACGACCACGTTCTTGAGCGAGACGAGCCCGTCCATCTCCGAGAGAAGCTGGTTCACCATCCGCTCGGTCACGCCAGAATCGTAGTGCGCGCCCCTCTGCGGGGCGATGGAGTCTACCTCGTCGAAGAAGACGACGCACGGGGCGGCCTGCCTCGCCTTCTTGAAGATCTCCCTTATCGCCTTCTCAGACTCCCCGACCCACTTGCTGAGAACCTCCGGTCCCTTGACGCTGATGAAGTTGGCGGAGCTCTCCGTGGCCACAGCCTTCGCGAGCAGCGTCTTACCAGTACCTGGCGGACCGTACAGCAGTATACCCTTTGGCGGCGTTATTCCCATCTGCTCGAAGAGCTCGGGGTGCTTCATGGGGAGCTCCACCATCTCCTGCAGCTGTTTCTTTACATCCTCAAGCCCGCCTACGTCACTCCAGTGCACCTCCGGCACCTCAACATAGACTTCCCGTAAGGCGGACGGTGTAATCTCTTTCATGGCATCATAGAAGTCTGACTTGTTTACTCTGAGGGACTTCAGGACGTTGGCAGGTATCACCTGTTTGTTCAGATCGAGCTTCGGTAGGAAGCGCCTCAGTGCCCTCATTGCCGACTCTCTGCCAAGGGCGGCGAGATCCGCACCGCTGAATCCATGGGTTGTATCGGCTATCTCTTCTATGTTTACGTCCTCGTCTAGGGGCATCCCCCTCACGTGAACCTGGAGGATCTCGCGCCTCCCCTTCTTGTCCGGCATGGGGATGACGATCTCCCTGTCGAACCTTCCTGGTCTCCTGAGCGCAGGGTCGACCGCCTCTGGCCTGTTGGTGGCTGCGATCACTATCACCTGACCCCTAGACTTTAGACCGTCCATGAGGGTGAGGAGCTGGGCGACGACACGCCTCTCCACCTCCCCCGTGACCTCCTCCCTCTTCGGCGCTATGGAGTCTATCTCATCAATGAATATTATGCTCGGGGCGTTCTTCTCGGCGTTGTCAAAGAGCTCCCTGAGTTTGCCCTCCGACTCGCCGTAGTACTTGCTCATTATCTCCGGACCGTTTATGGAGACGAAGTTGGCACCGGACTCGTTGGCGACCGCCTTCGCCAACAGCGTCTTCCCGCACCCAGGTGGACCGTAAAGCATTACGCCCTTGGGCGGCTCGATCCCCAGGTGCTTGAAGAGCTCCGGGTGCTTCATGGGTAGCTCTATCATCTCCCTTATCTTAGCCTTGGCGTCGTCCAGTCCGCCAATGTCCTCGTACGTCACTTGTGGCACAGAGACCTCGGTCTCCTTGACAGGCTCCGCCCTTACAATTATCTCGGTATCCCCGGTGACGTAACCAGACGAGGATGGCTGGATAGATACTACTACGAGCTTCAACGCCTCCCCCAGAACGGGTATCAGGATTATGTCGCCCTTGCTTACCGGTTTGTCCTCGAGCACCTGCAGGACGTAGTCCCCGAAGTCGGAGCTGAACCGTATCGCCTCTGCGGGGGCAAGAGTGACCTTTGATGCGGGCTTGACCTCGGCCTCAGAGATGGTCACGGTCTCGCCCGTGGAGGTTCCGGTGTTGTACCTGAGTATGCCATCCATCCTGATGATATCCAGACCCTCGTCCTCCTCGTAGGCCGGCCAGACTTGGGCCACGGTGGAGCGTTTGCCCTCGATCGACACGAAGTCGCCCGGTCTCAGGCCTAGACGGGCCATGACGTCGCGGCTTACCCTGGCTAGGCTGCGCCCAACATCCCGCTGTGCCCTTGCCTCGGCTACCTTAAGTTCAATATTATCCTTTGTCATCTTGAACACCTGCCCCACATTTATTATAACGGACAGATATATATTTTACTGCGATATATCAGGACAAACGGTTGAGAGGGTGGGGAGCGGTTACTGGGGTTTGGGTATTCTTGTGACGTCCTCCACCGGTTAAAACCGTGGGTCTTCTGGGCACCCATATTTATAATGCTGACCTTCAGATATAATGAGGGGGTCACAATGGAGAGCTTGAAGATTGTCTCCAAGGAGAGGATCGAGAGACTTGCGTGGCTGGCTAAGATAGAGCTCACCGAGAAGGAGAGGGAGGAGCTGACGGTCCAGCTGAACAGGATCCTGGAGGCATTCAAGGTTCTGGACGAACTCGACCTCGAAGACGTCGAGCCCACATACCTCGTGGTTGACGTTACCAACAAGATGCGGGAGAACGTTGAGAGACCCATTATAGGCCAGAAGGAGGCCCTCAAGAACGCCTCGAAGGTGAAGGACGGCTTCTTCGTGGCTCCGAAGATTGTCTGAGGGGAGCGGGGAAATGGGTCTTATCGATCTCACTCTGTTCGAGCTGGTCGAGGCAATCAAGAGTGGCGAGCTGGAGAAGGAGAAGGTCCTAGAGGAGTACAGGGCGCAGATAAAGAGGCACAACGGAAGGCTGAAGGCTTTTATTACCCCCAACGAGAACCCGGAGATACCCTCCGGGGGGAGGCTGGAGGGCGCGCCTGTTGCGATAAAGGACTGCATCTGCACCAAGGGGCTGAGGACGACGTGCGCCTCCAAGATATTGGCAAGCTATGTCCCGCCCTACGACGCGACCGTGGTATCGCGGCTGAAGGAGGCGGGCTCGGTCATAATAGGAAAGACCAATATGGACGAGTTCGCCATGGGCTCCTCCACGGAGAACAGCGGGTTCTTCCCCTCGAGGAACCCGTGGGACCCTACTGCGGTGCCCGGCGGGTCCTCTGGAGGGAGCGCCGTGGCTGTGGCGGCGCGGATGGCGGTGGCTGCCCTCGGGTCTGACACGGGCGGGTCCGTCAGATGCCCCGCCAGCTTCTGTGGCACGGTCGGGCTGAAGACGACCTACGGGCTCATGAGCAGGTACGGGCTGGTGGCCTTCGCCAACAGCCTAGAGCAGATAGGTCCGCTCACCAGGGATGTGAGGGACTGCGCGCTCATAATGAACGTCATTGCGGGTTACGACGAGATGGATGGCACCTCCCTCGAGGTTGCCAAGGAGGACTACATGTCCTATCTTGAGAAGGACGTGAGGGGCATGAGGGTCGGGGTGCCGAGGGAGTTCTTCGGTGAGGGGACCGACGAGACCGTGAGGGAGGAGGTCTGGGACTGCGTCCACATACTGGAGGGAATGGGCGCCACGTGGGAGGAGGCGGAGCTGCCAACGCTCAAGTACGCCCTGCCCACCTACTACCTCACTGCCATGTCCGAGGCGAGCTCGAACCTAGCACGGTACGACGGGATAAGGTACGGGGTGAGGGCGGAGGATGAGGGGATGGACTGGTCCGCGTCATACTCGAAGACGAGGGGCGCGGGATTCGGTAGCGAGGTGAAGAGGAGGATAATCCTCGGAACATTCGCGCTATCCGCCGGCTACTACGAGGGGTACTACCTCAAGGCGCTCAAGGTGAGGACGCTGATGAGGAGGGACTTCGAGAGGCTCTTCAAGCAGTTCGATGTGCTGGTTGGACCCACCGTTCCGACCCCGGCGTTCAAGATCGGGGAGAGGGTCGACGACCCGCTTGCCATGTACATGACGGACATCGACACGGTTACCATAAACCTCGCGGGCATACCCGCGCTCTCGCTGCCCTGCGGCTTCGCGGGAGGGCTACCCGTGGGGCTGCAGATAATGGCGCCGCCCCTGGGCGAAGGGAGGATATTCACGGTAGCGAAGAGGGTGGAGGAGGAGCTTGGGCTCGACCTTAAGCCGCCGCTGGAGGGATCGCGATGACGGCAGAAGAGAGCGACGTCGTGATAGGGATCGAGGTTCACTGCCAGCTGACCAAACTGAAGACGAAGCTCTTCTGCGGCTGCAGCTCGGACTACAGGGGGAAGAAGCCGAATGCCAACACGTGCGTAATATGCCTGGGGCACCCCGGCTCGCTCCCGAAGCCCAACAGGATGGCTGTCGAGTATGCTATAATGACCGGCCTCGCCCTGGGGAGCAACATAAGCCCGAGGACGTCCTTCTACAGGAAGAACTACTTCTACGTGGACATGAGCAAGAACTTTCAGATATCCATGTACGAGACCGGCGGGGCTGCCACGATATGCACCGGAGGGCAGCTCGAGATAAATGTGGGTCCCCAGAGGAAGAAGATCAGGATCACAAGGATGCAACTGGAGGAGGATCCCGCGCGTCTGGTGCACATAGGGCCCATCGACCTCTCCCCTTACACGCTTGTTGATTATAACAGGGCTGGGATGGCCCTTCTCGAGATCGTGACGGAGCCGGGCATGTCCTCGCCCAAGGAGGCTAGGCTCTTCCTGCAGAGGCTCAGGTCCATACTCGAGCACATAGGGGCCTTCGACGGGGGGCTGGAGGGTGCCATGAGGTGCGACGCCAACATCTCCATAAAGGGGAGCACCCGGGTCGAGATAAAGAACATATCCTCGTTCAAGGAGGTGGAGAAGGCGCTCAACTTCGAGGTCTCGAGGCAGAGGGGGATACTCCAGAAGGGGGGGAGGGTTGTGAGGGAGACCCGCCACTGGGACGAGATAAGGAAGGTCACCATCTCCCTCAGGGAGAAGGAGGAGGAGCATGACTACAGGTATTTCCCAGAGCCGGACATAGTCCCCATCGCCATAAGCAAGGAGCAGATAGATCACGTGAGGGTGAGGATGCCCGAGTTGCCGGACGCGAGGGCGGAGAGGTTCGTCCGCGAGTACGGCATCCCCCGCTACGACGCGCAGGTCCTGACGGGCGAGAAGGCGCTGGCGGACTTCTTTGAGACCTGCGCAAGGGAATACGGCGACGCCAAGACCGTCAGCAACTGGGTGATGGGAGACCTCTTGGGAGTGCTACACGACAAGGATCTGGAGCTTGTGGAGGCGAGGATCACACCGGACTCCTTCGCAGAGATGCTGAGGATGATAAAGGAGGGCGAGATAAGCGGAAAGATCGGCAAGATCATACTGCCGGAGCTGGTGACCTCCGGGAAGGGTCCGAGGGAGGTGGTCAAGGAGAAGGGGATGGAGAGGATCGCGGACAGGGACTACCTCGACGCCGTGGTAACGGAGGTCTTCAACGAGGACAGTGAGGCTGTCGAGGACGCCCTGGAGGACGACAACGCAGTGAACTTCCTGATAGGCCAGGTGATGAGAAAGACTAGGGGGAAGGGCGATCCACAGATGGTAAACAATGCCGTCAGGGAAAGGATAATGAAGATGAGAAAGGGCGGGCAGTAGACCGCCGTAGAAAGGTTAACCTAGTCATTTGCGGTGGCTCTTTCCTCTAGAGAATCCTGCATCAAACGCCCTCAGGTTCTGCTCCAGCGCCCTCGGTATGTTCTCCCTTATCGCATCCTTCAGCGCCAATTCCGAGAAGGGAAGGATTCCCAGCCCGGCGAGCATGCCGAGGACTATGCTGCAGTGGAGTCAGAAAGTCTTTGGCAACCTTTTCCCTAAACCTGATGGGGTATCTCTTGAGGTACTCCCCTAACTTCTTTTTATCTATTCGTTCTTTGAAACCCTCTGACATATCATCCCTCATCTCTCGAAAGTACACCATGTCTATCAGCGTCTTTTCAACATCGCTCACCGGAAGGAGGAAACCGCCGCTTGCAACATATTCGTAGCCGAAGAAGTGCTTTGGGGAGATCCTCCTGACCCACACGTTTTGTCCCAGAACCTCTCTTACACCCGGCCGTAGTTTTCGTGTCGTTATGACTATTGGGTTCGTCTCTTGTTCCCAGAGGTTGTGGAAGCTCATGGCATCCTGCAGGCCGATGTATGCGGGCCTCAGGCAGTAGACCGCCAAGGAGGGGTCTTCGTGCGCCGTGTAATAGCCCCTGGTTATCCTGCGTACCTCCCCCCTCCTCAGGAGGTGGTTCACGATTACATGGGCGTAGTTTTTATTGGGGGCGAGCGCCGAGATCGAGCCTATGCTCGCGACCGGGGTCCTCCCGAGGTACTCCCTAATTTTACTCACGTACTTACCTCTCACGCTGCCCACCTCCGCAGGTATTCGACAATGTCCTCCTTGGACGGGATTGCGCCAAACATGATGAGGGCTTTGAGTTCTCCCTCGTCCACCGGATCACTAAAGTTCTGCAGGAGTCTTGCGAGCACCGGCTTCACTCCCTCGGCGACCTGCACGTGTCTCAGCATGAAGAAGATGTCGTAGAGGTCCCGGACCTTCCTCCTCTTGAGGTAGGCCTCGATCTTCTCGGCGACCATCTCCTCTGGCAGCAAGGTGAAGACGTTGAGTAAGATTCCTTCATAGGTTTCGTACTCTTTCACCACGCCCTCTACACATTTGAACAGGGCCTCGAACCTTACCTCAACCCCGCCGAGGCTCAGCACGGAGTAAAGGGAATTCTTCGTCGTCCTCCTTTTGACAGTCTCGAAACCAGCTCTCTTCAACTCCTCGAAGAACCTCTCGGTTCTTGCAGGATCCCTTTCAATGTACGCGTCCACATCCTCAGAAAATCTGTTTCCGGAGTAGCACCGCCATATCGAGGTTCCGCCGTGGATGACGGCGCGGGAGAAGACCCTGTATAAGGTTTCCACGATGATGTCCTGTAGCCTCGCGATCTTCTTGTGCTCTTCTCTTCTCATTCTCCAGTGTAGCGGAACTCGCCTTTCCTGTATTTTTACCCCCTCCCTAATATTAGATTAACCAAACTTATAAATAATTATAATTTTGGTTGACTACATGCCAAAAAGCCATGGCGGACCGGACGGGATTGAGTAAAGGGGAAGGCCGCAGTTTTGCTAGCCCTCGCCGGCGTAGCTCTTTCCTATGGTGACACCTGCCTCGAAGGCCCTCAGGTTCTGCTCCAGCGCCCTCGGTATGTTCTCCCTTATCGCATCCTTCAGCGCCAATTCCGAGAAGGGAAGGATTCCCAGCCCGGCAAGAACGCCGAGGACCACAATGTTGGCGGCTATGGGGATCCCGGCCTCCTCCGCGACCTTCGTGGCGTCAAGCGTAACGATCTTCCTCGAGGCCTTGCCTATCACCGCAAGGATCTCCTCAAGCCTTGGGTACTGTGCCTTGCCCGTGTTTACCTCGACGGGATAGATCGGCCTCGTGCTGAGTATGACGGTCCCGCTGGGTCTGAGGAACCTCGAGGTCGCCCTGAGCGCCTCCATGGGCTCCAGCCCCACAACGATGTCGGACCTGTGCTCCTCGACCATGCTCCCGTAGATCTCCCTCCCGATCCTTACGTGGCTGAGGACTGGTCCGCCCCTCTGGGCGATGCCGTAGACGTCCGAGACCCTCGCCCTGTAGCCGGCCTTCACTGCGGCCGTGCCGAGGATCAGGGCGCCCCTGACGTTTCCCTGTCCCCCAACGCCGGCGAGGATGATGTTCAGTTCCTCACCGTCCTTCATGTCATTCAACTCCTGTCCCCTCCCTTAACCTGCCCCCTGGCTATTGCACCCTGAGGGCAGACGTCAATGCAGACGCCGCAGTCCATGCACGCGAGCGGATCGATGAAGGACCTCTTCCTCTCCCTATCGAAGCCCATGGCAGGGCAACCGAAGGCAGCCACGCAGGTCCTGCACCCGATGCACTTCTCCTCATCCACGACGCAGGGCACAATCTCCTGTCCGGTCCTCCTCAACTTTCTGAGGTACTCCTGGGAGCAGAGCCTCCTGAATATCACCACGGCAGGCCCGTTGAACCGCAGGGCGTCCTCCATGGCTGCCACGCTGCTCTTCATGTCGTACGGGTCCACTATTCTGATGAACTCGATACCGCAGGCCTTTGAGATCTCCTCTATGGAGACCCTCTTCGTAGGCTTGTGGGTCGCTGTCTCTCCGCAGCCGGGGTGGGGCTGGTACCCGGTCATTGCCGTCACCTCGTTGTCCAGCACCATGACCTTAATGTTGGCCTGGTTGAACGTGGCGTTGATGAGGGCGGGTATCCCTGCGTGGTAGAAGGTGGAGTCCCCTATGGTGGCTAGCACAGGATCCTTGAAACCAGCATCAGCTATGCCGTTGGCGACTCCTATGCTTCCGCCCATGCAGAAGACATCCTGCATGAACTTGAGCGGAGGGTACATACCCAGCGTGTAGCAGCCGATGTCACCCATGGCTATGTACCTGGCGTTCGCGACGGTCCGGGTGGCCTTCTTTGCGGCGTAGTACGCGGCCCTGTGGGGGCAGCCGGCGCACATGGTGAGGATCCTCGGCGTGAGAAGCCTTGACGTAGCATCCATGACCTCCGCCTTCTCTGGCGGAACGGTTTCGGGATCGAGCTTCAGCATGCCGGATAGGAACTTATCCACGGTGGAGTAATTGAGCTCCCCGGTTCGTGGAAGGTGACCGGTGAGCTTGCCGTATATCTTGAGGGACGGCCTCAGGTCCTTAGCCAGTGCGGTCAGGTGCCGCTCTATGAACGGCTCCCCCTCCTCCACCACGACTATCTCCTTGAAGTCCTTGGCAAAGTCCGAGACTGTCCTCTCTGGGAAGGGGTTCGTGAGACCGAGTTTTAGCAACGCTACCTTGCCCCTGAGGCCTCTCCTCTTCAGGTAGTCGAGGACGTAGTTGGCCGGGGCAGAGGACGTGATTATCCCTACCTTTTTGGCGCGTTTGGAGCACCTCTCCACTAAAAATAGCCCCTTCCTCACCGCGACCTCCTCCACCCTCCTCAGCTTCTCGTGAAGGATGGCGTGCATCTCTGGGATTACCTTCGGACCCACTATCCCGTCCCCAAGAACGAAGTTTGAGTAGTAGTCGTCGTGGAACTTCGGCTCAGTCGGGTGCCTCTCGACCTTTCCCAGAACGACATCCCCCCTCGAGTGGCAGATCCTCGTCACGAGGCGGAGCATCACGGGCAGGCGGATCTCCTCGGAGATCTCCAGAGCCAGGCAGACGTAATCCTTTGCCTCCTGGACGTCGGATGGCTCGAGTGCTGGAATTTCAGCCATAAGCGCCAGGTACCTGTTGTCCTGCTCGTTGGCAGAGCTGTGCCCAGACGGGTCGTCTGCAGACACGAGGAGGAGACCTGCATTGAACCCGTGGTAGACGGCGTGCATCAGCGGGTCCACTATCCAGTTTCCGCCGATGTGCTTCATGGACGCCAGGCTCCTCTTCCCGAAGAGCGCCCCGCCTATGGCAACCTCAAAGGCCACCATCTCGTTCGTCGACCACTGGACGTGCATCCCCACCTCGTCGGCCACGAGTGCCAGTGTATCGACGATCTCCGAGGCAGGAGTGCCCGGGTAGGAGGCGACCACCTCGATGTTGGACTCCACGGCACCCCTCGCTATGGCCTCGTTTCCTAGGAGGAGGACGCGCTCGCCAGGAAGCCCCTTGGCTATGGGATGGGTCATGGATAGCACCTCAGATAATATCGTAATTAGAAAGGCGGATCGATATTAAAGTTTGTTGGGTAGGGGGTTTTGGCCTTGCGTTGCTTCAGCTCCGACGTAGGTGACATCCTCCCCAGCCTGAGGTCCGGGGCTTCCCGCCGGAATAGTTAACGCGAATATGATTTGCGTGTTCCATCGTTAAAAAGGAGATGCCAGACAAAGGTTTTTAATGTCATCGCCCGTATCATAAATGATGGTCGCTATGGCAAGGGAGATCGTGCAGAGGGGCATGGAGAGGGGGTGGCTCCTTGAGCCGGAGGCGAAGGAGCTCTGCAGGGCCTACGGACTCCCGGTGGGAGAGTGGAGGGTGGTCAAGACGGTGGAGGAGGCGAGGGCCGCAGGCAAGGAGATTGGGTACCCCCTCGTCATGAAGATAGTCTCCCCTGACGTCATTCACAAGTCGGACGTGGGCGGCGTAATACTCAACATAAAGACCGGGTCCGAGGCGGAGGACGCCTTCAGGAAGATGGGGGGGATCAGGAGGAGGATGGGGTGCAGGCTTGAGGGTGCCCTGATGGAGAGGATGGCGCCGCAGGGGACGGAGACGATAATAGGGGCAAAGAGGGACCCCCAGTTCGGTCCGGTTATCCTCTTCGGTCTGGGGGGCATATTCGTGGAGGTCTTCAAGGACGTCTCCTTCAGGGTCGCCCCGATAACGAGGGAGGGCGCCATGGACATGATCACGGAGCTGAGGGCGTACCCCATCCTCAAGGGGGTAAGGGGGAGAGGGCCGTCGGACACCGAGGGCATTGTGGACTCGCTGCTGAAGGTCTCCTCCATGATGATGGACGTGGTGGAGATAAGGGAGCTGGACCTGAACCCGACGATAGTCTACGAGAAGGGCTGCAGGATAGTTGATGCGAGGGTAATACTGAAGTAGGTGCAACGGTTTGGGTCTGAGGCTGGACGTTCTGGCGGTGGGGAACATAAACGTGGACATGTCGTTCTTTATGGAGGGCATGCCGGAGCCGGATGACGAGACGTTTGCAAGGGACTTTGCCGTTTTCCAAGGCGGTTCGGCAGCAAACTTCGCCGTGGGTGTTGCCAGGCTGGGGCTGAGGACGGGCATCCTCGGGTGCGTCGGCGCAGACCCTTTGGGCAGAGAGGCGCTCAGGCTCTTGAGGAAGGAGAATGTCTTGACGGACTCCGTGAGGGTTTCCAAGAGGAGGCGTACGGGAACGGTGTGCGTCCTCGTGGAGGAGGGTGGGGTAAGGAGGATGATAGCCTACAGGGGCGCGAACGAGGAGCTCAGGCTCCTTGTGAGGAGGGAGATCCCCCAGGCCAAGTTCGTCCAGCTCTGCAACGTCAGCAGAGAGGTCCTTGGAGCGGTGCTGATGAGGAAGGGGGAGGATAAGGTTATACTGGACCCCGGCGGAGGATCCAAGGATTTTAGGATCGAGGACCTGAGGGGCGTGGATCTTCTCTTCGTGAATGAGTTGGAGTGCAGGAACCTGACCAACGCGGATTATGAGAGGGGATCCGAGATCCTTTCAGAGCATGTGGGTACGGTGGTCGTGAAGCTTGGCAGCAGGGGTGCATTCATGAGGGAGGGTGAGGAGAGCGCCTATCAGGAGGCATTCCCGGTAAAAGTGGTGGACACGACCGGGGCAGGAGATGCCTTCAACGCAGGGTTCGTCGCGGCACTCTGCAGTGGAAGGAGCGGAAATGATTGTCTATTATGGGGGAACGGTGTTGCCGCGCTCAAGATACGGAGCAAGGGGGCAAGGACGGGGCTGCCCACGTTAAAAGATCTCGCTACCTTTCTCCGCGAGAGAAAATCCTAACGAAACGTAGGATTGAGTGACCTCCTCCCACAGCCTGAGGGCTGGGGCCTCCACTTTTTCTGCCGGTTGCCCCCTCACGGCCTCTGCTCGGAGGGCGTTTCGTGGAATTTTCGGTTCCTGCCTCACCGGCCAGACTCGATCCCCTTTTTTATAGGGTTACGGAGGTCCTGATCTCCACGGGCGTATATTCGGGGTAGCCCCTTCCCTACTTGAGAATCCCTTCTGCCGAGGAACAATATACATTTTTCGGCTTTCATCCCCACCATAAAGGATGGGGGCTTCCAGCCGATCAATTTAAAAAATGAAAATAAAAAAAGAAAAAGAAAAAGGGAGGGTTTTATTCCTTGAAGACCCTGTCTAGTAACACCTTGACAATGAGGGATATCACTACCGCAAAGTACCACATCACGCCACCAGGCCACGGAATTCCACCGAACCACGCGAGCTGACCGGTTGGCACCGCGATGAGGTAGCAGAGTATCCATGTAATTAGCAACGTAAGGTACGAGGATGCACTCCATCCGCCCTTGTACCAGTTTCCGTTCGGACCGAACGTGTATAGCTTTTGTAGGTCATAGTTCCGCTTGCGCGTGACCCAATAGTTTCCGATCATTATGCCTGCTATGGGACCCAGAAGTATGCCGTAGTTTGATGCCCAAGAGGTCATGTAGTTGACATAGTCCGCGGCTGCGCCAACGGCCCACCACGGGGCTGCGAAGAAGGCGATGACGCCGGCTACGACCACTGCGGTCTTCCACCTGAGTTTGAGTGTTGCCATGAGTATGTCGATGAGCGGCGGGGCGTTTGCGACGATGTCAGTGGACCAAGGAGCCAAGAAGGCGAATATGAGGCCCACGATGATGGCAACGCCACCAGGGGCGTACTTCAGGATGATGTCTTGTGGCAGTATCGTTCCTGTCAGTCCCACGGCCGCGTATCCCAGCGCGGTACCTACGATCTGGCAGATCACTATGCCGATGAAGAGACCTGTGAAGAAGGCTCTAGGCTTCTTCGGGTTGATGCCGCGGGAGAGGTCGGAGATGTTCAGGGCCACGGTCGCCCACCAGTTTGTCTGTACGGCGAGGTAGATTAGGAAGTTGAGGCTGAAGTACGAGGCGGTGCTTATGAACAAATTCGGTATGTTGGGCCCGAACTCTGGGGTACTCGCAAGGAACCAGACGAGCCAGATGAAGTAGAGGAGCATCAGCGGACCTCCCCAGTCTGCCACCTTGCCTATGCCCTTGAGCCCGAGTCTCATAACGAGGATGAAGGTTGCGACGTAGAAGATCAAGGCAACTATGAGCCATGTGAAGGTTGCATCGATTGCCTGCGTTGTAGACATTCCGATGCCGAACAAGACGATCAAGGTCAGCGCATAAGAACCCGCCCACGCCTCTATGCCGAACCACATGGTTCCGGCGAATCCTCTCAGGAGAACTGGGATGTGTAATCCTCGGAATCCGAAGGACTCCCTGAGCTGCACAGGGAAGGGTATGCCGTATTTCACACCCACTGAACCGTTAAGGTACATGGCTATTACGGCCGCAAGGTTCCCTATGAAAGCGCCAACGATCGCCTGCCAGAGGTCCATTCCTAGGCCTGCACCGATGGGACCGAGGAAGAACATGGGTATGCAGGTGTTCATGCTGAACATCATGAGCGTGAAGGTCAGCGCGTTGTATCCCTTTGCTCTCTGTGCGGCTGGCACCGGTAGAAGGTCTGGGTTTTCTTTGTAGCCTTGTGGAGTTATTTCTTTTTCCTCTGCCAAAAATTTTCCTCCTAATGCTTTAACCGCTAATAATATCAATTCGTACCGTATATAAGCGTTCCCAAAAAGCCTCATTTTGTGATGTTAAGCCATTCCTTCATTCTATTTTAACAGAGATGTTTGTTACATTGATACCTTATCTTATTTTGGTTCATCATTTTTTAATTCTAAACGCCGACCCATTGTGGTATAGTAATCGGATCCAAGGTGAAGAAGGGGGGAGGGGGAGATCCAGACATCTCTAAATCCCTTTGCGTATGCTGCCACGACATTTCCGAATACCACGGAGTGATCCCCCATCTCTAGGATTCTATTCAGGGTGCACTCGATGCAGCCCAGGGCATTCTTTATGACGGGGGTCCTCACCCTGAGACCGGAGGCGTATCTGAAGAGCCTTGATTTGTCATAGCTTGCGCCAGACCTGGACCCCGCGATCCTTACCTCCTTGATGAGCGAGGCGTCGGGAACGTTCACCGTGAACTCGCCGGCACTCTGGATGAGCCTGCGCGTCAGCCTTCCGGGCGCGATGGATACCGCAAGTATCGGAGGTTTGATGGAGACGGGGGTGTGCCACGCGGCGACCATGGCGTTCGGGAGACCGTTCTCGCGGAGGGTGACTATGAGCGCGGCGACTCTGGGTGAGAGGAGGCGGTGGTAGAGGTCCAAAAGACCTCTTCTTTCTCCTTGCATAACATAATTAAGAACAGAGGGGCAGAAATATTTATGGTGCAATACTTGGAGCTCTTCAAGACCATAAGGAGAAGGAGGAGCATCAGGGCGTTCAAGGGCGAGCCCGTAAAGAGGGAGGATCTAACGCGGGTCCTCAAAGCCGCAGTCCTGGCCCCCTCTGCAGGGGACATACAGCCTTGGGAGTTCATAGTCACGACGGACGCGGAGGTCAGGAGGGATCTAGCCGTAGCAGCGGTCGGGCAGTATTGGATGGAGGAGGCGCCATTAATAATCACGGTATGCGCCAAGGAGGAGGCCTCTGCCCTGCACTACGGGGAGAGGGGGAGCAGGCTCTATTGCATACAGGACACCGCGGCCGCCATCCAGAATATTCTCTTGGCCTCCACCGCCCTGGGATACGGCTCATGCTGGGTTGGGGCATTCGATGAGGGCGAGGTCAGGAGGGTGCTCAAGATACCTAATGGCGTCAGACCCGTTGCCATGATTCCCATAGGGGGTCCCGGGGAGAGGCCGGAGGCGAGATCGAGGAGGAGCCTCAAGAGGGTTGTACACTCTGAGGTCTACGGCGGACAAAGGTTCTGATGGATATAGCCAGCAGTGTGAGGAGTGCTATCAGGGAGAGGTATGGAGCCAGACTCTCGGGCGCTGGGGGAAGAGGCTCGTCCTCTGTTGGAACCATGGCATGATTCTCGAGCCACATGACGTCCGAGTTCATGATGTTCCTCCTCATGGTGACGGTCTCTCCGACATAATCGATGGATTTGACCGACATGTATTCGGCCGCGCCCCAGTACGCGAAGGCGGAGCCGTTTATGTGATTGATGGGATCGCTGCTCCTGATGCGGTTATCCTGAAAGGTTGCGCCGTAAAAGAACATGAGATCCACCGGGAACCACTCTCCTCCGCCCTTTGTGGGCAGGAAGACCATTGCCCAACCGTGCCAAGCCACGTTCGTGAGGTTGAACCTCAGGTTATTGTCTGTCTGCAAGTCCACGCCCGGAAGGTATACAGGCCCCAGCGAGGTGTATGCAGGTATGCCCAGAATCCTGCAGAGGAGGACAAAGAGGTTTGCCTGGTCATCGCAGTCACCGCTGCGCGTCGCAAAGGTCTGCCATACGTCCTGCGGATCGGCCAGGTTTGAGGAGTAGACCATGTTATCCTCGAACCACCTGAGCATCTTCAGCACGACGAGAAGGGCGTTCTCTTCGTCCCCCTTGATCGCCGTCGCGGTGGCTATGACCTCGGAGGAGTTCGCCATCTTGGACAGGTGCCATATCCCAGTGAGGGGGTACTCGCGCACTATGTGACTCGGTATCTCGGAGATGTTGCCCACGTCAGAGAGGTCGAGGGTCGCCTCGCTGAGATATATTTTAAAAGACAACTCCACTGTGGCATTCTTCCCGGCCTCGAGAGGTTCGTCGGCAAGTATTTTGATCACGGGGTTGCCGTCATCGTCCGAGGAGGGTTGCCATCCGACAGGCGCCCCGTCCAGAGTTACAGATTTGAGGAACACCGTCTGCAATGTGCTGTTCTTGAATATGTTTTGATTTAGGAGATAGTAGTATGGACTGGAGGAGTTGTCCGGCGTCATCGTGTTCTGCCCGTTCACCACAGTGATGGTAAGGGTGTAGTTGTAGACGGGACCCCCCAGTGACCCCCCGCCTACAAGCATCAGAATCAGGAGAGGAAGCAGAGTCATTGAGTGCACCGTTTTTGAATTATCGTGATTATGGCATGAATAAACCAACGCCCTCTAAAAAACGTGTCCTATCCCAAGCCCCGGCAGATTAGAGGTTCGGTTGTAACAGTGACCCTATGCAAAAGATTATTAACAATTTATGGTATAAAAAATAACGGAATTTTGGGGGTTTTAAAGTGAGTTTCTCGGCGTACATATTAGGTGTCTGTCAGATAGGCAGAGAGAAGGAAGTGCTTGAGGAGTGCCTCAAGGTGAAGGACGTTGCTGAGGGGACCGTGGTCTTCGGCGAGTATGACGTCATCGTCAAGGTCGTCACCGACGATGTGAAGGAGCTGAGCAGAAGGGTGGAGGAGATCAGAAGGATCGACGGGCTGCTGAGGACAACGACCCTCATCTCAATGCAGTAAACCGCCCAATAACCTATTTTTACTTCAGTAGGAGACGTGGAGTGTGTCGCATACGGTCTTGTAGATGGATTCTACCGCATTGAACCGCGCCGCATACCTCTGGGCATCACCCACCTTTGACGCGAAGCGCGAGGACTCCATCATGCTGTTAACGGCCGTTAGGAGGGTGTCCTTCGAGAGGGTGTCCTGTTGGAGGGCAAGGGCAAGGTTCATCCTGACCAGAGACTCGGCGATGCCCTGGTGTTCCGAGTGTGCCGGTGTGGGTATGACGACCATTGGCTTCCCGTAGTAGATGGCCTCTGCCACCGTGTTGTGACCGCCTCTGGTTAGGAGGAGGTCGCAGGCCTTCAGGTAGAGGTACCTATCATCGACCCAGTTGTACACCCTCAGCTTCTTGTTAGAGGGAGTGTTATTGCCCAACCCGTTAGTTATCCCGACATCTGAGAGACCCCTTGTGAGGACTATATTATAGCGGTCAGGGAACTCCTTGAAGAACTCGGTCAGCCGCCCCGCTATGAGCCTCTTCTCGGCCAGGGTCCCGCTCATTGCGGCAAATATTAGAGGGCGGTCGTCGAACCCGAGTTCCCTCTTTATCTCCTCGGCTGGGGGCAGCTCGCCGGGGTACTTGGGGATGATCGGCCCCACCAGTTTTAGTTTCTTTATGTACTGATAGGACGGCACGACGTTGGCCTTGGCGATGGTGTAGGGAGGAGGGAAGTCCGGGACGATTATGACCTTACTCAACTTCCATAGGCTTCCCAGGATCTCAAGACCGAGCCTCTCCACATGTCCCTTGATGTCCTGCTTGTACTTCTCGGTAATGGGCTTCTTGTGTGGTATCATCACCTTGAGTTGATGCAACATGAGGATGGGGATTATCCTCCTCATCCTGGCGGCGAGGATCGTGGAGAGCCGGCTGTCGGATATCACCAGGTCCGGTTTGAAGTGCTCGATCAGATTGAGTTCGGCGCCGGTCTGGCGGGCGAATATGAGTAGGCTTCTAGGTCCGATGGATAGCGTCCTGCGAAAGTTGAACGTGCCGTCCTCCTTCTCGAAGACCTTGATCGGTGGAACGCCCTCGACCGGAAAGCCCGCCTTCTTTACGAACTCCACAGCCTCTCCGTATGTGGAGAAGAAGACGCTGTGCCCCCGTTTCCTGAAGGACTTGGCTAGGGGGATGCACCTCCCTGCGTGTCCGAGCGCTATGCCGCATGGGGCAAAGTAGATCCTCATCTGAAGGTCTCCATGAGATCATTACAGCTTCTTGGGCACCACTTCCCCGCCAGGGCGATCCTCGGTGAAGACCTCGGCGCTGAAGGCGTAAACCTTCACCTCCCGTGAGAGCCAGCTGTCGGGAGGCAGACCTGCCTTCATGCAGCACTCCGAGAGGAAGGTCTCCTCATCCCATCCGTACTCAACTGGGACCTGGGGCAAGAGTAGCCCTTTGTAGTAGCCCCTCTCAATGATGAGCCCGTCCCTTCCAACCTTAATTAGCTTTGGGTATTCCTTCGGATCCTTGGTCTGGAGTAGGACGGGTGGCGTGAGCACGCTCACCTCAAAGACCACCTCCGAGAGCTCCTCGGGTTGGAGGGGCTCGAAGCGCGGGTCGTTAACCGCCGCGCTTATGGCGGAGTCGATGGTGGCCTCGACCAGGGGCATATACGGCAGAGGGTACCCGATGCACCCCCGCAACATCCTCTCGCCCTTGTGGATCCTCTCTATCGTCACGAAGACGCCAGACTTCTCGTTCATTTGCTCTGAGGGAGGGGTAGGGGAAGATATTCTTACAGACTCCTTGATATGCTTGGTCACTGCGCTCCTAGCGAGCCTCACCAGAAAGGCGCCTTCCTCGATCGAGAACAAAGGCATCACCCATGACGCAGAACCGAGAGGGTCCTGTTTATGCCCTCCCAGTGACCACCGTGCCAATAAATCTTTCCACAACTCGGGCACAGCCACAGCGGGCTTACCTTCGGAACCTTTTCATCGGAGATGATGGATCTCTCCACCTCGATGAGGGGGGTATTGCAGAGGGTGCACCTTGAACCAGCAGACGCCTCCTTGAGGGCAGGGGACATCTCGACCAACTCCTCTGGGAGGGCATGTGAGTTGATGAGGAGAGATGCCGCTCCTTCTTTAGCCGCCCTTCTGAAGAGGTTGGCGTCTCTCGTAACGAGCGTCCGCCCCTCCCTCTTTGCCATGCTGATCAGGGCCTCATCGTCCAAGGATGGGTCGTAAACCGTGTCATGCCCAATTATCCTGAGCCACCTTGCAAGCTTACCCAGCATCGCATCCACGACGAAGGGCAAAGGGCCTACATCTCCTCCGGGAAGCTGCCGACGATGTACTCAAGCACCTCCTCCGGGGAGAGGATGCCCACGACCTTTGAGGGCTCGGTGATTATCAGCCCAGGCAGACGCTCCTTAATCATCCTGCGCGAGGCCTCACCGAGCGACAGGCCCCCCTCCACTGTCGGTATGCTGACCTTCATTGCGGTAGAGACTGAGAGCTGTCTTATTCTTGCCTTCTGATGCTTCTCGGGAACATACTTGTGGAATTCGATGAGCGAGTTGAGGATCTCCTTCTCTGTGACCACTCCTAACAGCCGCCCGTCCTCATTAACGACGGGGATTATGGTGACGCCGCCCTCCAGCAGTAGCTTCCGGGCATTGATGACCCGCTCATGTGGCCGCAGCAGAGGGAAGTTTCTCCTTACTATTGAGGATGTATCCACCTGTGAGTCTTGAACGAGTCTGAGCATGTCGCTCCGGTAAACCAGACCCAAGAAGGTATCGCCGTAGAACATCGGAAGGGCCTGTGAGGAGAGCTCCAGCAGGAGCTTGGCTGCCCTTCTGACAGGGGTGTCGTTGGACAGAAGTGCCGGGAAGTCGCTCACAAAGCCAGAGATGTAGAGGGATTCTGGCGCCACGGCCCTGAGCCTCTGGGCACCTATCCTGAACAGGACATCCCTATAAGAGAGGGTGCCGACAATTTTCCCGTCATTGCTTATGCATATACTTTCGAGACCCTTTTTATTCAGCATGTCGAGTGCGTCCAAGAGGGGACGGTTTTTATTAAGAACGGGAACATCCTTGGCGAGTATATCCGTCAGCCTCATTTTCATTTAGGCCTCCTTTGCCAGAACTCTTACAAAATCAAACTTGGTGATCATCCCCGCAAGGTCACCCTTTTTGTTCACAACAGGCATTCCGCCTATGCCCTTGTCGATCAGCATTCTTGCGGCGATGCCCGCATCCTCAGATTCATTCACGATCGTAGGGTCCGGGGTCATAACGTCGGCCACCGTCGGTAGAAGGTATATCCTCGTGGGGGAGACTGCTTCGGCATCACTTCTGCGCCCCTTCCGGAAGGAACTCCCGCTCCTCTGCTGGCGTATGAGGGACAAATCTGTCTCGGTTATAATCCCGATGGGCCTACTGTCATCAACAACGATGACCCTGTCTGCTGACGTCTTTTCCATCAAGTTCATAGCGCGGAATACAGTGTGGCTGCTGTGGATGATGGGCAACCCCTTTCTGCCCTGTGAGATCTCCTTGACCTTGAACCTGCTCAGAAAGTTCTCCGAGAAGTACCTCGTGAGATCGGTCTTGGTCACTATGCCCACAAGCTCTCCCCTATCGTCGACCACCGGCAGACCTTTGACGTTGCCGGAGACCATCTTCTTGGCGACGTCGGTGATAGAATCTTCCTCATTTGCCGTGGTCACTGGAGACCGCATCACCTCGCTGACTATTATGGATTCGAAGTTCCTCCTGCGCATCCTGTAGTTGCAGAGGCTCCTGATTATGTCCCTTCTAGTGAGCGTGCCAACCGGGCGCTCCCCCTCCATCACGACAAGCCTACTCACCCTCTCCTTCAGCATGAGGTTTCTCGCATGGGCCACGGTGTCCACGCCTCTGACGACTATAACAGGGCTCTGCATCAGATCCCTTACTAACAAAACATTTTGCACCTCTCAAATTGGGCTCGGTAGTTGCTATTCAGAGTAACATGAAGAATGGTGGGTGCCGCCCCATCACACAGGCGAACGACGGGTTGATGTTCATGACACCGCATACTCACATATCCTCCACCGACCAATTTCCCCTTTCCAAGAAAGTTTTAAACGCCTGATTCCATCCTGCACTCTTCGCAGAGGAACTGCCCGTTGCTCTCCTTCAGGGTGTCGGACCACTCCTCGCAGTTGTCGCAGTACCCAGCCAGAAGTTCGCCTTTCCTCGATGGCATGAGTCTGTTACGGCTGGCCTCGGTCAGCACCTCGACGAGCTCAGGAGCGGTGGATAGGATGTCTCTGGAGGTAATAATCCCAGTCATCTCACCTCTCTCCACAACCACGAGCCGGCGAACCCGGAGCTTGGCCATCTTTCTTGCGGCCTCCATTACCTCTGCCTTTGGGTCTATAACGGAGACCGGCGAGGACATTATACTCCTTGCATGAGTGGACTCGGGTTTTAGCCCCCTCGCTATCACCCTCTCCACGAGGTCCCTCTCCGTAATTATGCCAACGGGATGGCCGTCCCGGGTGATTATCACCGATCCTACGTCATTTCCGCTCATTGCGATGGCAGCCTTCTTCGCGTTGGAGCTGTCAGGAAGGGTTATGAGGCTTTTTGTCATCACATCGCCCACAAGGACTCTTGCTCGGATGCCAACCATTTTAAGCCCCGATTAATATACGGTTTCGCAAATATATAACATGTTGTCAACTACCCCGGCCTGAAGGATAGGGACTCCCTCGATTTTTCAGTCGAAAGTCTTTATATGACGGAGCTGCCACCAGGCGGCAGATACGCGGCTATCTCGCTGTCGGGGACTGCACGGATGAGGCGAGCGTACCTCTCATCGGATCTCTGGATGAGGGGCTCCTTTATCTTTTTGATGAGTTCCACACCGCTGAGGGTGCCTGGAGTAAGTTTGACGTAAGAAACGGCGGTTCTTCTGACGAAAACCTCACCCCCCATAACAACCTTGAAGGCGTCACCCGAGATCTGGATGCCGAGCAGCAGAGAAAGCGGGACGTTCCGGACGTAGTTCCTCTCGCCGTATATCATGAAGGCACCCTTCCCCAGATACTCTCCGGTGGGGGGAGTCTTTGTGACCTGATCCGCCCTCACCCAGTACCCATCAGCCCCGCCGAGTCCAGCCCTCCATGCCTTGGAGTAGGCGACGGCGAAGGACACAGCCTCGTATGCCGTCTCCTCTGGGACGGCTCTTCCCTCTGACTTTATTATCACGACTGAGCCACCTGGCACATCAGAGTGGACGAAGATGTCCCCCGGCGCCATATGCTTCTTCACGAGAACCTCGTTCTGGGTGGCGTCCCTTCCGCCGACTATCAGGAAGTTCTGGGAGGAGAAGGTCCACCCGAAGCGCTCATACCACTCCTTCTTCATGGCCTTCAGGACGACGGGGGCGCTGATCTCGGTAATGCCCTTCTTCAGCCTCTCTATCTTCTTCTCGGTCTCGAGTATGGCATCGTGCAGACCTTCCAGCTTCCTGGATGCCTCCTTGGACTTTGCGAAGTAGGACTCCGCGTTCTTCGTTGCCGATACCTTGAAGTCTATCTGAATCTCCTGATCGTTGATCACGACCGTTAGGAGACCCTTTGAGGGATCGATCTTTCTCACCTTCATGTCGCTTACGGACCGTGTTATGGATTCCCAGTCAGCCCCGGCCCTCCGCGACCTCACCACCTGATCGATGAGCGACTGCAGGACGTGGAGGTTGGACATTATCGTCTTGCCCACCTCGTTCTGCCTCGTGCGCTGCTCCTCCAGCTCCTTTACGTGAGACCTCTGCCTGGAGAGTCTAGCCTCGAGATCCCTCAGCGCCTCCTCGGTGGGGGACCTCCTCTTTGTCTCGATCTTTTCGGTGCTTACCGATGCAAAGTATTCATCGACTGCATCGTTGAAGCTGTCGAGGTACCTCTTCGCGTATTTCAGCGACTGGAAGTTGATGGGCTGAACCGAGAACCCCTTACCCTCCCTCATCGCGATGTTGGGCCTGAGCGGACCTGCCTTCACCTCCTCCACGATCGATCTTGCGCTCTGCAGGAACGCCTCGACCGCCTCCGGACTGACCTCGGCGGACGGAGAGCTGGGGTCTAGGGAGGACCTCAGAAGTGCCTCCTCCACCACCTCGGAGGGCAGGTTGAAGACCCTTGTGAACGCCCTCGCGAGGTTGAATCTCTGCGAGCGGATCTCTTCGATAACTACGGGGGAGTAGATGTCATGGCCCCTCTGGGGCGGGGGCATGTACTCCATGCCGTACTTTATGGTGCGGTCCCTCATCGCCTTGTAGGAGAGGGCATACTTTATTCTGCCGGACTGGTCGGCTACGACCGCATTTCCATCGCCGAAGAGCTCAAAGTACACCCTGAGCTTTTCCTCCCGCCGGGAGGCGTCCATGTAGAGGATCCTGTCAAAGTCCACCTGACCGAAGGACTCGACCCTCGCAGATGAGAGGTATCGCCTGAGGGAGGCCGCGGGAGGCGAGGGCTTCTCCGGGATGGGGTACTTGAAGTTGGTGATGTTGAGGCGTCGCCCCAACTCCACGATAATATTGGCCTGTCCTGATCTCGTGTGAAGCCTTATCAGGAAGCTTCCATCCTCGAGCTGATATACATTCTCGATGCGAGCGCTTATAAGGGCGGAGTTAAGTTCTTTAACGATAGCAAGGAGGTCAAGGGATGTCAGGCCAAGCTTCACAGCAACCACCCTCGAAGCCGCAACCAATCTACAGGAGGATGTACTATATAAGAATCGCATTCGCGGTCATCGGCGGCATAATAACGGGGGCGCTCAACCTAAGGGATTATGCGGGACTGGGCCTCGGCATCGCCCTATTCCTGCTGACATACCTACTCTTTAGGTATGGGATCAAGAGCATCGCCAATGCGGTGAAGGAGACGAAGAAGTTCTACATGACCGGCATCTTCTCGTACTTCCTGCTCTGGTACGTCATGTGGGTAATATTGGTCAATCTGCTTTGGATGAGGCCTTAGCCCTCTTCCTGGGCGCTACCTCGAACTCTGCCTCCTCAACCCCCACCTTCTGGTTGGCGGGTTGCGGCTCATCCCTCAGTGGATAGTCGGGATAGTTCTCTTTAAGTTCGGCAAGAGTCTTGAGCGCGATCTCCCAGCAGATGAGAAATCCGCGTTCATAGTCGTCCACCGTTGACCTGTAGGCCTCCTTCTTGAACCTCTCAGAGGCCACGAGTATCTCCTTCGGGTCACCGTGGCGGTAGAGCTTTACGAAGAAGGAGGTGCCGTCCCGCTCCTTGGAGGCGGCGTATATCCCCCTAATCGCGTCGAAGAAGCCGCGACCCACCTCCCCCAGTGGGGTCAGTTTTGTCTTTATCGGCCCCAGATCCTGCTCTGCCCTTACCAAGCTGCGGAAGTAGACGTACCGGACTATCTGGGAGGTCTCGACCGAGAACTTATGGAGCTGATCGTACGTGGACAAGGCTACCACACGGCATTCTTATTTGCCCCCTCAGACTTATGAAATCTCCGATGTGGTTGCTAATGAAGGCTCACGAGGTAGCCGAGGCTCTTAGGGTATTGGAGACGGATCTTCCGCGCGACGTTGAGGAGGGGCTGCAGGGGTGCCTCCGGAGGGAGGGGGGCAACAGCAGAGAGGTAATGAAGGCGATAGTCGAGAACGTGAGGTACGCGAGGGAGAGGTCCATCCCCATGTGCCAGGACACCGGCACCCTTGTCTTCTTCGTCAGGTGCGCCGAGAGGCAAAGTGAGGTTGTGGATGTTATCCGGAAGGGTGTAGAGCTTGCCACCAAAGAGGTCCCGCTCAGGGCAAACACCGTCAACCCCTTCACGAGGAAGAATGAGGGCAGAAACCTGGGCAGGAACAATCCCATCGTGCACTTTGAGGGAGAGGCGTGCGAGAAGGGCAAAATCTCCATGGACATCTTGGCAAGGGGGGCAGGGTCTGAGAATGTCAGCGGCGCATTCATGCTCCAGCCTGATCTCGGCGCGGCCGGCATCAAGAACATCGTACTGGAAGCGGTCAGAATGGCGGGGGCAAGGCCCTGTCCTCCGATCATAGTTGGGGTCGGCGTAGGCGGCACTCTGGAGTGGTCGGCATATCTGGCTAAGAGGGCGCTGCTCAGACCACTGAATGAGAGGGCAGAGGATCCGCTCGCCGCAGAGCTTGAGGAGGGGCTTCTGTCAGAGGTGAACAGGCTTGGGATAGGTCCCATGGGTTTCGGGGGCAGAACCACCGCTCTGGGGGCGAGGGTGGAGTGGGCGCACTGCCACACGGCGAGCCTCCCAGTAGCGGTCAGCGTCCAGTGCTGGGCCCTAAGGAGGGTCTCTGCGGAGTGGGAAGGGAGCGAATTTAGGATTTTGAGGTGAATGGGCGTGGGCAAGGTGCACAGATTAGGAACCTCTCTGAAGGAGGGGGATGTTAGAAGGCTCAGGGTTGGGGACGTGGTCTACCTCTCCGGCGAGCTATACACCATGCGGGACATAGCCCATCTGAGGGCTATTGAGATCCTTCGGGGCAAGAAAAGACTGCCCTTCGACCTACGTGGCAAGGTGATATACCATTGCGGACCCATCGTGAGGGGAACAGAGGTCGTCTCCGCCGGTCCAACGACGAGCATGAGGATGGAGAGGACAGAGGCGGACCTCGTCCACCTCTCTGGTTTGAGGGCGATAGTTGGCAAGGGGGGAATGGGGAGGGGCACCCTTGAGGCGCTCAGGAAGTTCGGTGCGGTCTACCTCGAGTACCCGGGCGGAGTGGGCGCCCTCGCGGCGAGGTCTTCAAAGGGTGTCAAGAAATCATATTGGAGAGATTTAGGGGACCCCGAGGCAGTCTGGGTCATAGCAGTGGAGGATTTTGGGCCGTGCTTTGTGACGATGGACTCGCATGGAGAAACCCTAAGAAAGTCGGCCTAGTCAAGGAAACCTCAAGAAGAGGGTGGCGGAAAGGGAAAGGCTTGAACGGGAGGGTTACTTTGTTATTGACGTGGAGGAGATTGCGGCGCCGTTATGATAAATGGGATGTGGTTGATGCGCTTGCCGGTCGAGTTCGAGACGCACGCGGAGAGGGAGGTCAGGATGCCCCGCTTCACGGGTCACATTACCGGGTTCATGCTTTCCAGCGCGCATCTCTCCAATGAGATAAAGGGTTAACCTTGATAAATGGATGCAGCACTCGTCCTTACTCCTCCTGCCCCCATGGAGTTTGAAAGCAAAGCTTTTATATGTAATTTATGTAATCATTTATATGAAAAACATGATAAAGCTTTCCACAGATTCCATAGTGGGGAGGCTATTCGAGAACGGGCTTTACTACTT
>Ga0194125_10003066_pt1 | contig 27288 bp, 26 predicted proteins | sample TA2KigC250mmetaG_FD_148626 | JGI IMG/M metagenome (GOLD analysis project Ga0194125, IMG submission 148626) | Freshwater microbial communities from Lake Tanganyika, Tanzania - TA2015034 Kigoma Deep Cast 250m | ecosystem: Environmental > Aquatic > Freshwater > Lake | place: Tanzania: Lake... | reverse complement strand
CGTTGGAGCAAGAACCAATCAGATTGGAATTCTTAGAGGAAGCTCTGGTTGCTTAAAGGTTGACTGAAATGACAGAAGGGTATAGGATATGGCTAGATCGAATTTCCACCAGTTACGTGACGCTGCCAAAAAACATGGTGCACATGAACACCATCGTTAACTACGGCAGAGCCACGGCCGTAGTCGTGAGCACTGGCATGTCAACTGAGATAGGCAAAATTGCCGGGACTCTTGAGGAAATAGAAGTTGAGAAGACACCTCTCCAAAAAAGCATCACCAAGTTAAGCCAGTACATAATAATCTTAGTTCTCTCTGTTCTGGCTATCCTGGTAACTATCGGCATTATCAGAGGGCTGACATGGATGGAGATGTTCTACCTTGCCGTAGCGGCTGGAGTTTCTGCTATACCGGAAGGACTGCCAGCAGTGGTGACCGTAGTTCTGGCGGTAGGCATGCAGATAATGGCGCGGCGTAATGCCATAATCCGCAAGCTAGTAGCAGTAGAAACCCTTGGCTCAGCTACCGTCATTTGCTCGGATAAAACAGGAACTCTGACCTTAAGCCAGATGACGGTACAGCACATCTATGTTGATGGTCAATGGATAGATGTGACCGGAGAAGGCTACATGCCGCAGGGCGAGTTCCGCCAGCAAGGGCGGATAATAAACCCAGAAAGCAACAAAACACTAATCTGGCACCTGAGAATAGGAGCACTTTGCAATGACGCCCTGTTAGCCAGAGAAGAACAATGTTGCAGCATTTTCGGAGACCCGACTGAAGGCGCCCTCGTAGTAGCTGCTGCCAAGGCGGGATTGGACAAGGAAAAATTGGAGATGTCCTATCCTCGCCTTGATGAAATCCCTTTCCAGAGCGAAAAACAATACATGGCTACTCTTCACCCGCGAGACAGCGGCAGGGTTATCTATATGAAAGGAGCACCAGAAAGGCTCTTATCCATGAGCAAGCACCTGCTCAAAGATGACAAAATTGTCTCGCTGGAAGAAGCTGACATCCATGCTATTGAACAAGCCCACATCTCTATGACCCAAGAAGCTATGAGGGTCATCGCCACCGCTTATGTTGACCTCCCCCCTGAATTCGAAGAACTTAAAGAGGAGGAGCTCAAAGGCAAACTTGTTTTTGTAGGGCTTTCGGGAATTACTGACCCGCCTCGCGAGGAGGCAAAGGAAGCAGTCAAGTTATGCAAACAGGCGGGCATCAAGGTAATAATGATTACCGGCGACCACAAGCTTACCGCTGAATCTATTGCCCGCCAGCTGGACTTGCCACCTGGGAAAGCTATAACCGGCGTCGAGCTTCATGAAATAAGCGACGAGGGTTTATCCCAGCAGATAGAAAGTATTTCAGTTTTTGCTCGAATTGAGCCTATGCAGAAACTGAGAATAGTTAATGCACTCAAAGGCCGTGGACATACTGTCGCCATGACCGGGGATGGAGTTAACGATGCCCCAGCACTCAAGTCAGCTGATATCGGCGTTGCTATGGGCATTACAGGCACTGATGTCGCCAAAGAAGCCAGCGATATGGTCCTGACAGACGATAACTTTGCTTCAGTGGTAGCAGCCGTAGACGAAGGCAGGACAATCTTTAATCGATTACGTAATGTAATCTTCTTCCTACTGAGTTCCAACTTCGGAGAGCTTCTGGCACTAATCTTATGCGTCTTGTTCATAGGCAAGGCACCGCTGCTGGCGCTGCAGATTCTCTGGGTAAATCTGGTCACCGACACATCAGCTGCCATCCCTCTCGGGCTTGAACCAAAGACTGGCGATGAGCTCAAGCAGCCTCCGCGTCACCCAAGGGTAGGACTCCTCTTCCCGGGATTGCTCCTGCGTATTGTCTATATGGCTTCATTCATGGGTGTCGGCATATTACTGGTTTTCAACTGGGCTCAATCCAGAGTAAGTATAGAGGAGGCTCGCACCCTTGCTTTTTGCACCATGGTCGCCTTCGAATGGTTCAAAGCTTTCCTGGCTCGCTCCGATGAGCATACTATCTTCAAGCTAGGTGTTTTCCGCAACCGCTGGCTGCTCATTACTATTCCTGTAGCCATCCTGTTACAAGTGGCAGTGGTACATGTGCCGTTCCTCCAGGTAGCCTTCGGTACAGTCCCTATAGCTATCGAGAAATGGGGCATCGCCATCCTGGCAGGTGGTAGCCTGTTCCTTATTGAGGAGACTCGTAAAATCTTATTCCCACGGCTATTCTCTATAGGGAAATGGAGACCACTTTCTTGAGGGTGTTATGGGTCAGTCTTATTCCCACACCGGAGAGGTCTATTGGCTAAGGCTAGAGCATAAGAACCCCACAAGAACTATAACTTAATGACGCTAAGACACATAATAAGCATCCATTCATCATGCTAATACACGGCTGGAGAGATCGGGGCTGAATTTTGGGAACACCTTTAACTCACGCGAGCCAGCTCCTCTTCAAGTATCTTCACCGTGGGCAAAGGCAAAGGTTGCTCTAAAAGTTCTAGATATTAAACAACGTGGGCTACCATCCATGTCCGGTATTTCATATTTCTTGATAAATTTCTGCAATCCAGACGGTAAGGTTCCAGCCAAAGAACAATCGAGTTCTATGAATGCTGTCTAAGGCCATTTGTCCTGAACTATGAATTGACTACCGATGGCATAAACAAGTTCTTATCCGACCTTAAATGTGGCAATGGTAAGCATGGATATTACCGAGCGTTAAGAGCATTTTGTAATTGGTTGTATAGGAATGATTATGTCAAGTACAACCCTATTGAGAAAGTTGACCCTCCGAAACAGTCGAGAAGGCTGTTGCCATGCCTGAATGAAAATGAGGTTGCATATCTGATTGAGCAGGACACAAAGCGAACATGCTTACCGGACATTAAACATTACATTCCCTTTGGATTCCATTTTATGAGATTTAAATCAAGTAAACATATGCGCATTATTGTCAGCCGAATACCTAGCACAGGTAAGATTTTCCACAGTTGCACCAGGAGGAGTTTAACCAAGTTGTAGGAACAGACCTGAAGCTCTGTCCGTCTTCGGATATGACTTATCCGACGAAAGGACTAGGGAAAATGGCTACTAACCGTAGCCATTAGTCGTAAGCCCATTCTACGATTGAAAATCATACTGACGCCCGATTCACTTCAAGCGATATAAAGCAGATAATATATCTAGAAGCTCTTAACTAAACTAATTTACTGCTTAATCGTTATAAACAATGAAAGAGGGAGCAAGGAGGTAAGAAGATGAAAAGAATAAACAAACTCGCAACCATCGTTTCTCATGACAAGGGGCTCTTGGGCCTGTTGAGCGGGCTTATCTTTTCCGTTATCGGCCTATTAAGCGTAGCCGTTACCGCATTTGTCTGGTATCTGTAATAAGCAGTGCCAAGCAACTACCTCGGAACCTGCGCAAAAATCAATCGGGGTCTACATCAGCAGCCAGAAATTAATCGATGCAGACCCCGATTTGTTTAGCTTTATTGGTCAGCCCCTTACGCCTAGCCTCAGATCTTCCCGCTCTTTAATGTCTTAGTCGGTTCGAACGCCTTCACACCAAACTTCTTAGCCAGTTCTTCACACCTTTTAGCTATCTTGTCATATCCTATTCCCGTGGCAAGTTGGAATGGGCCAAACGCAGCTCCGCCCCCATTAACCATCGCCTTATCGATATCATCCGGACTCTTTACCACCCCTCCTTCGAGCAACTTAGTGGCTTCATTCACCTGTATGGCAATTAAGTCAGTTGGGTCGAAATCCTCTTTGGCCTTGGCTAAGTTTATCTCCGGTCTTCCTTTAGACCAGTCGAAAATGCCCTTTCCCGTCTTCTTGCCCAGGGTACCAGCATCAACCTTCTCTTTCATCCATTTAGGCGGCTTAAACTCCGGGGATAACCGCTCAGCAAAGTAAAGAGCACCATGATAGGCAACATCCAACCCCACATAGTCCATCAGCTCGTATGGACCCATAGGCATGCCCACTTTCCTCATTTTAGCGTCGATTTCCTCAGGGGTAGCCCACCCTCTTTCAATTATAGCACCAAGGAGAATTGAATTGGGGGCATTGACCCTGTTGTAAACGAAGCCGATGGAGTCTTTTTCAACTCTGACCGGGACCTTGTTCATCTTTAACGCCAGGTCATAGGCTACCTTCATCGTCTCTTCGCTGGTCTTATCTCCCTTTATGACCTCAACTAGCCTCATCAGGACAGCAGGGTTGAAGAAATGCATGCCAACAACTTTCTCCGGTCTCTTGGTAACCGAGGCAATTTCCGTGATGCTCATATTTGAGGTATTTGAAGCCAGCACGGCATGCTTCGGCGCTGACTCATCCAGCGCCTGAAAAACCTTCTTCTTGATGTCCATAATTTCAGGGGCGGCTTCGATGACAAAATCGGCATCCTTGACGGCCTTGTCTACGTCAACAAAGATCCCAATATTCGCCAGCATTGCCTTCTTGTTCTCTTCCGTGACCTTTTGCTTTTCCACAAGCTTTTCCAGGCTCTCCTTGATCCTGGCAAGCCCCTTGTCGACAAATCTCTGTTCAATGTCCCGCATTGCCACCTTATAACCGCTGAGCAATGCTACCTCGGCAATTCCATGCCCCATATCACCCGCCCCCATGACTGCAATCTTTTTGATGTCTTCTACTTTCATTTCAAAATCCCCTTTCTATATTTTAAGTGCCACATTAGGACGGCTACTCACCTGTGTAAACTGGCTCGCGCTTCTGAATAAATGCTATCATTCCCTCCATAGCGTCCTTTGTCTTTCCAACTCGCTGAGAACCTGCCAACTCAATCTTCAATCCCTCATCAATAGTCGTCTCGAGCCCACGAGCCACCGCATCAAGAATTATCTGTGTGGCAATCGGTGCCTTTTTAGCCAGCGCTTTGGCGAGTTCTTTAGCGTCTTTCATCAGTTCCTCTGGCTTAGACACCTTAGTTACAAGGCCGATATTTAAAGCCTCAGTCGCCCTGATTCTGGTTCCAAGTAGCAGCATCTCAAGCGCTTTAGTCTTCCCAACCAACCTAGGCAACCTCTGTGTACCACCCCAACCGGGTATGATACCCAAGTCAATCTCAGGCTGGCCAACCACCACCTTTTCGGCGTCAACCATTATCCTGAAATGGCAAGCCATCGACAGCTCACAACCACCACCAAGAGCAAAGCCATTCATGGCTGCGATCACAGGCTTGGGGTATTTCTCGATTCGGCTAAATACCTCCTGACCTCTGGACATAGCTTTCTCACCTTCTGGAGTTCCACCCGTTTTTATATCGAAGCCTGCTGAAAAACCCTTTTCGCCAGCACCTGTGATTATTAAAGCTTTTATCGCCTTATCTTTTTCTAATTCAGTTAGAGCTGCGTCGAGCTCGTTAAGGACAGCGAGGTTTATCGGATTAGCCGGTGGACGGTTTAATGTGATCATACCTATGTTCTCTTCTCGTTCAACGATTAAATTCTCATAAGCCATAATACCCTCCTTCTTTGAGAATCTTCAGTGTTGCCATGATTATTTTGGAATCTAATGCTATACCGCCTCCTTTCAACCAAGATTCTTCGAAACGCTATTTACTCACAGAACTTTTAAAATGTTAGCACCTATGACTGTGGCTGTCAACGCTAGATTGGCTTTATGTCAACTGGCAAGTATTGATTTATTGAAGACAGAAACATATACTAAAGGAGAATAAATAAGGAAGGAGGTGACCTTAGATGCCAGAGGTTGAGATTGGTCGAGTAAGCGACTTCTTCGCCAGGCCTGTAGTAGCGGGCATAACACTAACCGACGCCTTAAAAGTCGGCGACAGAATTCATATCAAAGGACACACTACAGACGTTGAACTCACCCTTGAGTCCATGCAGATTAACAACGTTAATGTGACCGAAGGCAAGGCTGGAGATGCTATTGGTGTTAAAGTGCCCGACCGCGTAAGGGCCGGGGACCACGTATACAAGGTTACGTGATATCTTTTTAGCTTCCAATGCTCTTAAGCAGATTCGCCATTTCGATGGCGCTTGACGCTGCCACAAAGCCGCGATTACCTTCTTTAGCTCCAGCTCGCTCTATAGCCTGCTCCAGAGTATCCGCAGTTATTATGCCTTGAATGACCGGTACTCCGCTATCCAGGCTCACCCGGGAGATGCCTCTGTTCACTTCAGAAGCCACATACTCAAAATGAGGTGTACCACCACGAATCACGGCCCCAAGGCAAACAATAGCATTGTACTTGCCGTTTTCTGCTAGCTTCTTAGCTACCAACGGAATCTCTAGACAACCTGGCGTCCAAGCGACATCTATATCCTGCTCGCTAACGCCATGACGCACAAAAGCATCTTTTGCACCATCAAGCAGCCTCGCAGTTATGATTTCATTGAAGCGAGAAACAACCACACCAAATTTCAGCCCCTTCCCTAATAACATGCCCTCGTAGTTCTTAGCCATATAAATACCCTCCTTAACTCACAGGTTAAGCCTCAGTGGCTTCATCTACTTCTAATAGATGTCCCAGCTTTATCTGTTTCGTTTTCAAATATTCCAAATTGTATGGAGTTGGCTGTGTTCTCAAATCCACAGTCTCTACTATGTGAAGTCCGTAGCTCTCCAGCCCGATTACCTTCTTGGGGTTGTTAGTAAGCAAGCGAATTTTATGTAAACCCAAGTCAGCCAAAATCTGGGCCCCAATACCATAATCCCTCAAATCAGCATCGAAACCCAAGGCGATATTGGCCTCCACGGTATCCAAACCCTGGTCTTGGAGAGCATAAGCTCGTAGTTTGTTATGGAAGCCTATACCTCTACCCTCCTGTCGCATGTAAAGAAAGACCCCACGTCCTTCAGCAGCAATCTTTTCCATCGCCAATGTGATTTGGTCACCACAATCGCAGCGTAGACTGCCAAAAACATCACCGGTAAGGCATTCACTGTGAACTCGCACCAGCACCGGTTCGTCACCGGATATATCGCCTCTAACCAAGGCCACATGCTCATCTGGATCAACCTTGCTCCTGTAGGCAATAACGACAAATTCGCCATACCTAGTAGGCAATTTGGCTTCAGCTACCCTTTCCACCAACTTCTCATTTCGACGGCGATAGACTATCAAATCGGCTATACTCACAATTTTAATTCCAAACTTATCTGCCATGACTTCAAGCTGGGGCAAACGGGCCATGGTACCGTCTTCGTTCATAATCTCACAAATAACTCCAGCCGGGTAAAGCCCTGCGAACCTAGCTAAATCCACTATAGCCTCGGTGTGGCCAGCACGCACCAGCACACCACCCTCTCTAGCTCGGATAGGGAACATATGGCCGGGGCGAGCTAAATCCTCAGGCTTAGTGTCGGGATCAAGCACAGCCTTTACAGTTGCCGCACGGTCGTGAGCAGAGATACCACTAGAAGTCTTATGTTTAGCCTCAATAGATATGCCAAAGGCTGTTGAAAACTTGGCGGTATTCTCTTGAACCATCAGTGGGACGCTTAATTCATCTAAGCGATGACCGATTATAGGCAAGCAGATTAGACCACGAGCATGCCTAGCCATAAAATTAATTGCCTCTGGGGTGACCATTTCCGCAGCAATTGCCAGGTCACCTTCATTCTCGCGGTTCTCATCATCAACAATAATTATGAACTTGCCAGCTTTTATATCTTCGATTGCCTCAGGGACAGTAGCAAATCCCATTAAACTTCACCTCGCTTTTAAGAAGCCATGCTCCTCAAGGAAATCCAACGTCAGAACACCACGATTATATCTTTGTTTAAGCCGCTCTACATACTTGGCGATAATGTCCACCTCAAGATTAACTATATCGCCGGGTTTTCTGTTACCCAACGTGGTATGCTCTCGAGTGTAAGTCACCAAAGAAACCGAAAAGGAAAAATCGTCACAGTCAATAACAGTAAGGCTAACACCATCAACAGCGATAAAACCCTTATTCACCATATAAGGCATCAAATGAGCCGGCGCCGAAATTCTGGCAATAACAGCTTCCTCTTCAAGCTGCAATGACAGGACTTTGCCGACATCATCCACATGCCCTTGCACAAAATGACCACCGAAGCGTCCTTCAGCCGACATAGCTCTCTCCAAATTCACCAGCTCTCCGTAATGGAGCCTGCCAAGATTGGCACGTCTAATTGTTTCGGGCATAACATCAACAGAAAAGTTATCCTTGCTTATCGAGGTCACTGTTAAGCAAGCCCCATTGATAGCCATGCTACCACCTGGTTTGGTGTCCTCAAGCACCTTTTTTGCCTCAATAGTCAAGCGCCCAGAGCTAATCCCTCTAACTATACCAATCTCTTCAACTATCCCAGTAAACATTACTATTTGCCACCTACATAGCCACTGATCAAGACGTCATCACCAAATTCAACTATCTTCACCCGATTTAGGCAGAGAGCATCAGCGACCTTTCTAACACCGTTACCACCGACAGCGCTCTTGGCTTCATCCCCACCGATTATGATAGGTGAAACAAAAGCCAGAACTTTATCCACCAGACCACGGTCAAATAACGAACCGAAGAGCCCGCTCCCCCCCTCCACCAAAATACTGGTAACCTCTCGTTTCCCCAAAATGCTTAAAAGCTCCTTCAAATCTATTACACCTTTTTCAGCCGGCAATTCCACAATCTCAGCCCCAGCCTTCCTGAAGCCCTCCGCCGTTTTCGCATTAAAAGGTTTAGCTACAGCAACAAGAGTTTTTCCTGGTTCTTCAAAAACTCGAGCCGATAGTGGTGTCCGACCTCTACCATCAACAATCACCCTTAAAGGCTGCAGCTTAGTCTTACCGCCTTTACCACTGCACCCCCTGGCTGAAAGCTGAGGGTCATCAGCCACTACGGTATTAGCTCCCACCATAATGGCATCGACTATATGACGCAGGTAATGCACAAAGTTCCGGGATTCTTCACCACTTATCCACTTAGAATCGCCATTTTGAGTAGCAATTTTACCATCAAGGCTCATAGCAAATTTGGCAATCACAAAGGGCATACCGGTAGTAATGAACTTAATGTAACCCTCGTTTATCTCCCGAGTTCTCTCCTCATACTGACCGACGAAGGTCTTTATTCCAGCTTCTTCCAATATTCTTAATCCCTTTCCCGAAACCAAAGGATTGGGATCAATCAAAGACATATGAACTTCGGAAATACCAGCATCGATTATAGCCTGGGTGCAGGGTGGTGTGCGTCCATGATGGCAACATGGCTCTAATGTAACATACATCATCGCTCCCTTAGCCCTTGGCCCAGCCTGTCGAATCGCCATTATCTCGGCATGAACAGAACCTGGCGGCTGGGTATGCCCCAACCCCACAACAACCCCATCTCTAACTACCACAGCACCTACCGCCGGATTAGGACTGGTGTAACCTAAGGCTAAACCAGCCAATGATAAAGCGCATTCCATAAAATCTTTAGGACGAGCTAACATTTATGACCCCTTCACAAAATCCTCATGATACTTACTGGCAGTCGGCTCAATCTGACCTTGATATTTACTCCCCAACTCAGCTGCCCCATACAACCTGTCCACAGGAGAGGTTAGCCTAAGAAAAGAGATTTGTCCAATCTTCATCTTATAATAAAGAGTAATCGGCAATTTGGCAACATTGGATAGCTCGATGGTAAGGTGTCCCTGCCAACCCGGGTCAACATAACCAGCGGTTGAGTGGATTAGAAGCCCAATCCTCCCCAGAGAGCTCTTCCCCTCAAGCCTTCCAACTATATCATCAGGCAGAGTAATCGACTCCAAAGTGCTGGCCAGGACAAACTCACCAGGATTAAGGAAGAAAGCATTATCCTCATCAAGTTCCACAACTTCATTCAAGTGATCCGGACTACGCCTGATATCTATGTAGGCAGGATGCCGTTGTGGCTTAAAGACAAGAAGCTTTTTATCTAAATGAAGGTCAACACTAGCCGGCTGGATGCAACTTGGGATTAGAGGCTCAATAATAATCCTACCTCTGGCGATCTCGTCTTTAATTGTCCTGTCACTAAGCACCATAGCTTTGAATCACATTGTAGCATCAAGCTTCTTTAAAGCGCAAACAAAGAGGTAATGAGAGTGTCTATCAATGAACCGTTCTCGCCGTAGCTGCGACCCTTTAAAGTCGCCTTTTTATAGCGAGGCTAAAGCCTCACCCCTACATTGGTAGCCAATCTCTCTCCATTATCATTGACAGCTACCGTCATAGATGCTAACATTTGACAAGCCTGAGCCACCTAGACAAACTACAGCTTGCCTGTTGGGACGCTGAGGCGAAAATGCGTGATGTCATACCGCCTCAAATAAATCCTCAACGTGCACAAAAAGAAACTATGAAAACACCTGCATTCAACTGTAGCCACAAGATGGATAGAAAAATGCTTCGCTAGAAGGTACACGATGGAGGTAGAAGCACTAAGAGCTTTCATAGACTCAAAGTTCCAAGTCCCCGTAGTTGAGGGCGAGGATAAGCTCTGCTCGCTGGAGCAAGCCATAAGAAGGCATGTGAAAAAGGGGATGGCCATCCATTTCGCCGGAAGAGGTGGAGCCTTATTCTACCAGCTCGTAAGGGAATTCTGGGGGAAAAATCCAGATTTCACCCTTATAAGCAATGGTGTTAGTGTAACCGTGCTCGCCTTAATTCAAGGAAAACTGGTAAAGAAAATCATAACTAGTTACGCCGGTGATGTTTATCCATCACCCGGACCAAACCCCGTTATTCAAAAAGCTTATCTGTCTGACGAGGTGGAGTTCGAGAACTGGACGATGCTTACCATCCCACAAAGACTTCTGGCTGGAGCAATGGGATGGGGGTTCACCCCCACCAGGTCACTCGTGGGCAGCTCCATGGAGGAGGAAAACAAAGAATCGTTTACCGTCATAGCTGACCCATTTGACCCCGGGAAGAAAATTGGGCTGATGAAAGCTTTAAGACCTGATATAGCCTTAGTTCATGGCGTCGCTGCAGACCGCTGCGGGAATTTAATAATGACCTATCCCTTGGGACCCGATGTCTTTGGGGCTTGGGGGGCGAAAAACGGAGTTATAGTTAGCGCTGAGAAAACTGTCCCCACAGAATATATACGCAGACACTCACATCTAGTCCGAATCCCATCATATATGGTCAAGGCAGTATGCGAGGTGCCTTACGGGGCTCATCCCGGCGGAATGACAAACTGTGGATTACCCGAATTCGAGCATTACTTCGACGACTACGATTTTGTTATTGATGTTAGGGAAGCCTCAAGGAATGAGGAAAAATTCTTAAAGTGGATAAAAAATTGGATCCTGGATTGTAAGGACTACAACGAGTACCTTTCAAAAGTTGGTAGAGACAGGCTCCTTTACCTGAAAGGGAAGGCTAATTCTGACTCGTGGAAAGCTGAAATAACGGCTGAAATACCAACGATCGATTTCAATAGGCAAGCAAACCCGGCGGAGAAGATGGCTATAACTGCCGCTCATATCATAGTTGACAAATTCATCATGGGAGAATATAAGACTATATTAACTGGTGTAGGACTCTCGAACTTAGCTGCCTGGCTAGCTATCCATAGACTTAAAGAAAGAGGCTATGACGTAGATATAATGGCTGAGATAGGCATGTACGGCTATTTGCCAAAAGCGTCAGACCCAACCATATTCAGCTACTATTGCATGCCGACATGTAAGATCCTGAACAATATAGAGACAATGCTTGGCGTCTTTGTCAGCGGTCCATCAAATCAATGCATCGGTATCTTAGCAGCGGGCCAGGTGGATAAATTCGGAAATATAAACTCGACAAAAATTCCGGGTGTAACATACCTAGTAGGTTCTGGAGGAGCCAACGATATAGCTACCAACAATAGGGAAACAGTAGTCGTGATTAACTCGGGCAAGTTGAGGCTAGTGGAGAAAGTGCCGTACATCACCTGCCCTGGGAAAAATGTAAAGACGCTGGTCACAGATGTCGGCGTCTTCGAAAAGATTGGAGACAAGGAAACCTTTACGCTGACAGCCTATATTCCTTCCAAGGCAAACCAAAAGGCAGAAGAAGCCGTAGCCGAGATAAAGGAAAAAGTCGGCTGGGAACTCGACGTTGCCCCTAATTTAAAGAAGACCGAGCTGCCGACCAAAGAAGAATTAACCTTACTGAGGCTGTTTGACCCTAAAAGATTCTTCACAGGGTCGTAAGTTATGTTTTAGATTGGAGCTGTTGCATAAATTTAGAGATTGTTACAGGCAAGGAGGTGAGCTGAATACTAGTAAGTCAAGGTAAAAGTATTATCCCAAAGTTAAAAGGTAAGAAGCCAGATGTCTTGAAGTAAGAAGCAAAGGAGGTAGGAGTATATGACAGAAATCTTGGTTTGGAGGAGTTGGGAAAACATAATTCGGCGCTTTGCCGAGAAAGGAGTCCACAAGGTATGTCTGCAAGAGTAGCTATTATAGGTGTAGGCTACACCCCCTTCAGAACAATAACCCCAGATGTCTCCTTTAAGGAAATGATGTTTGAGGCAGCATTCAAAGCCTATGAGGATGCTGGGGTCTGCCCTAGAAACGACATTGATAGTTTCATAAACTGCGCTGAGGATTTTACCGAGGGTAGAAGTATTTTTGACATCCATGTCCCTGACAATATAGGCGCAGTTCTCAGGTCTATTCATACTATTTGCCATGATGGTATTGTGGGGTTAATCGGTGGTTACATGTTGATAAGCACCGGTCAATTCAGCATAGTAGCCATAGAATCCCACAGTAAACTATCTAACATGCTCACCCTTGATTATCTGGTTGCCCATGCACTAGATCCTGTGTGCAACAAGCCACTGAAACAAAACGCTAACTATATCGCTGGAATGGAAATGAATCGCTACTTATGCGAGACCGGAACAACAAGAGAACAGTGTGCCGCAGTTTGTGTCAAAAACAAGAGGAATGCCATCGATAACCCACTGGCTTCCTACGGCGATCGGATAACAGTGGAAGATGTACTTAAGTCAGAAACAACGTTCTATCCACTGAGCTGTTTAGACACCAGTGCCCCGACTGATGGCGGGATTGTTATGGTTTTAGCCTCAGAACAAAAGGCTAAAGCCCTTACCAAGAAGCCGATCTGGATACGAGGCTTCGGTTGGTGCTCCGATACTCCTAGCCTTGAAACTAGAAGCTGGGGAGAGGCAACCTATGCTCGACTGGCAGCCGAAATGGCCTATAAGATGGCAGATATAAAATATCCTCGAAAGGAAATAGATATGGCCGAAATAGACGATGCTTTCTCCTATAAAGAGCTTCAGCACATGGAAGCTCTGAAGCTATGTCACAAAGGTGAGGCTGGTGCCATGGTAGAAGAAGGAGCCACCGAAAGAGAAGGTGAGCTGCCGGTTAACGCGTCCGGAGGTAGTCTCGGTGTTGGCTGGATGAGCGAAGCCACCGGATTGCAGCGTGTCCTAGAGATAGTACTTCAATTACGCGGTGAAGCTGGAAAAAGGCAGGTGCCTAATGCTAGTGTCGGATTAGCTCAATCGTGGCGAGGCATCCCAACCACCAGCGGCGCCGTGATGATATTAAGCAATGAATGAAAGGAGAAAAAGATGAGTATGCGCAAAGTAGCCATAGTTGGCGCTGGAATGACCAAGTTCATGCGCCGAGCACTGGAAACAGGGCAGGAATTAGCCTGGCAAGCAAGCAAAATGGCTCTTGATTCCTGCGGTCTTACTATAAACGACATAGATTCCGTGGTTATCGGAACAGCGCCAGATGCCTTCGATATGGTCCACATGAAGTCGGAGTATCTTACTCCTGGCTGTGGTGCCTGGCGCAAGCCCAGCATGAGAGGCTTTGTTGGTGGTGGCACCGGTGTCTTCTCAGTTTGCCAGGGCTGGTACTTTGTCGCTTCAGGTCTCTTTGATACTTGTCTAGTAGTCGGCGAAGAAAAGATGTCCTCATGTATGCCCCATCCTCAAGCTGCCTTTGTTACTTGCTGGGACCAGTTCACTGAGAGCCCTCTGGGCGCAAGTCTTCTCTGGTTTTTTGCCTGGGAGATGAACCGCTATATGAACGCACATGGCATTACCGAGAGAGAGATTGCCCTGGTATCGGTCAAAAACAAGAAGAATGCTCTTGGACATCCCTGCGCTCAGCTTGCAGCTGAAATTACCGTAGACGATGTCATGAACTCAGAGATTATGGCATGGCCGGTAAAACGTCTTGATGTCAGCCCGACCAGCGACGGAGCTGCAGTCTTAGTACTGGCTTCGGAGAATGTTGCCAGGAGGATTACCGACAAGCCAGTCTGGATCGAGGGCGTCGGCTGGTGTCTGGACAGTATGTACGTCGGCCAGCGTGACCTCTACTATCCAAAATACGTAGAGGTTGCAGCTCGAATGGCTTACGACATGGCAGGGATTACAGAACCAAGCAAGGAAATCCACATCGCCGAGCCATATGACCCCTTCGACTATAAGGAGCTTCATCACATAGAGGGGCTTCTTCTCTGCGGCAAGGGTGAAGCTCCAAAGCTTCTTGCTGACGGCTACTTCAACCGAGACGGCAACCTGCCAACCTCCCCATCTGGCGGGCTTTTAGGTGTTGGCAATGCCATTGCCGCTTCTGGAGTAATGAAAACAGCCGAGCTCTTTTGGCAATTGCGTGGCGAAGCCGGAAAGAGACAGGTACCGGGCAAACCTAAGAAGGGTGTTGCCCAGGCTTGGGGAGACGAGATGCAGGTAGGCACCGTTGTCGTAGTAGGAATTTAAGGAGGGAAAAATGACTGAGAAAATCAAAGAATGGCCAGGAACAGCTTTAAGCGATGCTGACATAAGGGAAAAAAGGGTCCTAGTTACAGAGTGGAAACCCAACCTTAAGTATGCCTGGGATACCGGAATTGGTTACGGCAGATACTTCGCTGAGCTAAAGAACGGTAGGATTGTCGGCACGAAATGCCATAAGTGTCACCGGGTATTGCTGCCAGCCAGGGCCTTCTGCGAGTTGTGCTTTCGGACAGTAGATGAATGGGTCCACCTTAAAGATACTGGTACGGTCAATACCTTCTCTATTGCCTATACCGATACCATGGCCAACCGGATAAAGGAACCACAAATCCCAGCAATGATTGAGGTCGACGGCTCTGGGGGTGTAGGCATAATGCACCTGCTGGGTGAAGTTGACCCCAAGAAGGTGAAGATTGGCATGAAGGTTAAAGCTGTGTGGAAACCGAAGGCGCAACGTGAGGGAGCAATCACTGACATCAAATACTGGAAACCATTGTAGGAGGCGAACATGTCACCTTTAGAGAAAGTTATTCAAGTTAGCCAAACCCAACCTTTGCACGGAGAAGTTCCGGTATATGGACAGTATACCTTTGGTATTGCCGGAGAACGGTTTTTCAGGGAAATCAAGGACAACGCCAGGATTATGGGGACAACTTGTAAGAACTGTAACTTAACTTACGTTCCAGCCCGTCTCTTCTGCGAGCGATGCTTCAATAAGATAGAAAATTGGGTGGAGGTAAGCAAGAGGGGGATAGTGCATACCTACACGCTCGCTTACTTGGATCTGGATGGTTCCAGGCTGGACGAGCCAGTAATTCTGGCTATGGTTCAGCTTGATGGTGCCTGTGGCGGACTGGTCCACAGGCTGAGCGAAGTGGCGCCTGATAAAGTAAAAATCGGCATGCCCGTAGAAGCAGTATTTGAAACCAAAGGAAAGCGAACTGGCTCTATCTTGGACATAAAATATTTCAAACCGTGCTAAAGACGATTACCTGCTCTTGGCGTGCCGCAAATTAAGAGGCTGTCCGAAAACTCTAAGTGACAATTTTTCTCTCCACTTTGTGGGAAAAGTTATAGCTACATTGGTGATACACATTAAACATGTAGACCCGAGGCTTTAGCCTCGGGAACCCGACCCTAAAGGGTCGGGGCTACATTTTCAGACAACCTGTTAAATACTGCCGCAAAGGCAAAAGTAGGAAATCAGCGTCTCTTGACAGGAAGGGCGGACAGCTAGTAATGGGACCATGTGATGGAATTATAGCTATAGAGCTAGGGGACTTTCAGACTGCACCAGGCGCTGGGGCTATTTTAGGAGACTTCGGAGCCAATGTCATCAAGGTTGAGGACCCCGTTCACGGTGACACTTTTCGTGGCCTTTATTCGTGGAGTGAGCAACGCGTACAAACCGGTGGACGGCACATAGGCTTTGAAACCTCTAATCGGAGCAAAATAGGGGTAACTCTCAACCTTAGACACAAGAAGGGGAAGGAGATTTTCTACAAACTTATCGTCAAAGCAGGTATCTTCTACACGAACTATCGTGAGAAGATATTGCGAGAGCTAGTTACTAATTATAAGACGCTATCTAAAACGTGCTCTCCCTAGCCCCCTACCTTATTTCACCAGTAGAGACTACATCAAAGCTGCAAAATGCTCAAGTACTCCCTATTTGAATTTTAGGGTATGCCCTATTTCCGAAAACAGCGCTTCGTCAAACTTTGCCAGCAAACCAACAGTAGCTACTGTAACCACTACCCATTTATCAGCCTTCACAGCTCCAAGGGAGAAGGCATCAAGTGCCATTGGAGCCGCCGGGTGTTTGAATTTGTATACAGCCTGATAAGCCTTAGTGCCGTCGGCGAGCTTTGTCTCACTCTCCGTTTTAATTTTAACCTCTGCGCCACCAGCACCACTGATTGCTGCATTGAGCGCATCAGCAAAAGCGGCGCCTTCCACAACACTGATAAATATATTCGGGACCTGTGCTGGCGCTGCAGCATAAAAGACGGTTACTCCTGTGGCTGGCTGCTCTACCCATTCCTTAGGGTATTTCACAGAGAAACCAGGGTCTGCATTCACATACTCAGCAGCCTCGAACGATAGAGCCGCTGGTTCTCCGGGTGGAGCCGGCGGTTTCTCCGTCTCAGTCGGTTTCGGGCACGTGCATGCCGGCAAGGTAAGGCCTAGAACAAGCAACATGGCAATAAACAGCACCGCGAATTTGTATTTTTTGTTCAACATGACACCTCCTTTAAAACATTAGTTGTGACATCTATCTTTATACATTGCACAGTTGTTGTCAAGTCCCCAGGTTAACTCCTTGCGGACCTTGAACCCTGTGTTATAATATGTGAAGCTTCTGGCTGGGACGGATTTTATAAAAACATCTACCTTTTATCCCAAATCAATTTGTGCGCTTTTCTCAGAAAGAAATCAACCCTCAAATAAAGCTTAGGATACAAGGAGGCTTTTTGATGTCAGGAATCATCTCTTACGGGGCTTATGTGCCGCTCTGGCGGCTGAGTCGAGACGCTATAGGTGCTGCCTGGGGCAGACCATCTTTGGGCGGCGAGCGGAGCATAGCCAACAACGATGAGGATACCGTCACCATGGCCGTAGAGGCAGTGCTTGACTGCCTTGCCGGGACCGATCGCGATAGCATTGATGGCTTATACTTCGCCTCAACCACGGCACCTTTCCGAGAGAAGCAATGTGCCGCCCTGGTGGCAACTGCCGCCGACTTGAAACCAGAGATAATCACCGCCGACTTCGGTAATAGTCTACGAGCCGGAACCACTGCTCTCAGAGCAGCATTAGATGCAGTCAACAGCGGCTCGGCGCAAAACATAATTGTTGCCGCCGCTGACTGTCGCCTGGGTTACCCTCGTTCGGATTATGAGCAAAACTTCGGTGACGCCGCGGTAGCTCTGCTGGTAAGCAAAAACGGAAAACCGATCGCCAATGTTAAAGCCAGTTACACAATATCCAACGAGATGTACGATGTCTGGAGGTTGGACAAAGACACCTTCGTGCAGTCCTGGGAAGACCGCTTCATAATCGAGCATGGTTATATTGAAAACATGTCTAAAGCAATCACCGGTTTAATGAAAAAGCAGAATCTCTCGGCCGGGTCCATCACTAAAGCCGTGCTTTACGCACCTACTGCCAGAACTCAGCAACAGCTTGCCCGCCAGCTAGGTTTCGACCCGAAAACACAACTTCAGGACTTGCTGAATAACAACTTGGGTGTATGCGGCTGCGCCCATGCATTATTGTTGCTGGTGGCAGCTCTAGAGGCTGCCAAGGAAGGTGACAAATTCCTCGTTGCCAGTTACGGAGACGGCAGCGACGCCTTCTTCATCGAGGTCACAGCTGAGGTGGACAAAATCAAAACCGGTAGGCGCGGAATAAAAGACTTTTTAGCTTCAAAGCGGGCACTGCCCACCTATGAGCGATACCTCAGTTATCGTGGTATATTAGAACCGCAGCCCGGAGAATCTTTCCGCCTCTTTCCATCAGCCTCTGTTAGCTGGCGAGAACGTAACTGGTCTCTCCGCTTTCACGGCAGCAAATGCAAGACTTGTGGCTTGGTTACATTCCCAATACAGAGAATATGTTACAACTGTATGGCTAAAGACAATTATGAGGAGATAAGGCTGTCAGATAAAAGGGGAAAGGTATTCACCTTCTCTCTGGACAATCTAGCTGGCAGAAGCGACGACCCCGTAATACCACAAACAGTCATCGAATCAGAATTAGAGAACACGAGAATATACTGCATAATGACAGATTGTGAACCTAAGGAGATTAAAGTCGGCATGCCAGTCGAGATGACTTTTAGAAGGATTTACGAAGGGGCCGGCATGTATAACTACTTCTGGAAATGTCGACCGATAAGATAAGGAGATAAACAGATGGAGAGTATAAAAGATAAAGTCGCCATAATAGGGATGGGTTGCACCAAGTTCGGGGAACGCTGGAATTTAGGCCTTGATGATTTAGCTATAGAGGCTGCCTACGAAGCCTATGAAGATGCCGGCATTGACCCCAAGGATATTCAGGCTTGCTGGTTTGGAACCGTGACTGCCCCGATAACCGGCATAGGAGCTACCCATGCCGCCAACCCACTGAAACTGCGCATCCCAATGACCCGCGTGGAAAACTGGTGCACTACTGGTCACGAGGCCTTAAGGAACGCCTGCTTTGGCGTGGCTTCCGGAATGTACGATATTGTACTGGCCCTCGGCGTGGAAAAGCTCAAGGATACCGGGTTTCCCGGGCTTGGCACTGGTCGAGGTATGGGGCCGGTACTGGAAGCTCGCCGTACTTCACCAGGCAGCTTTTCCCTCATCGCCACCAGATATTTCTACGCTTATGGATTAAGTCCAGAGGAAGGCAAAGCAACTATTGGTAAGATCGCAGTTAAGAACCACAACAACGGCAGCATGTCCCCCAAAGCCCATTTTCGCAACAAGATAACCTTAGAGCAAGTAATGAATGCACCAATCATCGCCTGGCCTTTGGGACTTTTTGATTGCTGTGGCAATAGTGACGGCGCAGCTGCTGCCATCCTGGTTCCGGCCAGCCAGGCAAAGAAATTCAGGGCTGACCCGGTTTATATCAAAGGTTTAGGACAATCATTCGACCCCCTGCTACCGCATACTCGTCCCCAATTTGACTGGCTTACCTGGGACTCTTTACGCAACTCTTCATGCCAGGCCTACGAGCAAGCCGGGATACGCAATCCCCGTGAAGAGCTTGATATCGCTGAGGTTCACGACTGCTTCACTATAACCGAGCTTATTATTTACGAAAACTTTGGCTTCAGTGCTCAAGGCAAAGCTAAAGAGGACATAGACGCTGGCTTTTTTGAGCTTTCCGGAGGGTTGCCAGTAAACACAGACGGCGGTTTGAAATGCTTCGGACATCCAGTAGGCGCCAGCGGTCTGAGGATGACCTACGAAGTCTATAAGCAAATACAGGGCAAGGCTCAATCACCCGAGCGTCAGCTAAAGGACGTTAAACTGGGCTTATCCCACACCTTCGGTGGTCCACCTCAGGTAAGCGCTGTAGCCATTCTGGGCAAGGACCTGGGCTAGAGCTAATGTGAACTTTGAGGAAGCATAAGACTTCTGTCAAGAAGGTGAAACCGTCCAGCAACCCGTCTTGTCATTCTGAGCCCTATGGGCGAAGAATCTCAAGACTCTTCGCGGAGTTTATCCTGAGCTAGATTCTTCGGTCGCTCCGCTCACTCAGAATGACACGAAGCGAAGGGCTCAGAGTGACAGACATTAACTCCTAGACGCTCTCTATGCACCGGTCTGTCAACTTTAAGTTAGCGTCAGAACACCAGGTATTCCTTCTGACTGCCGAAGACTCGGCGAAGCACGTCACACATTTCGCCCAGGGTCGCATAAGTCTCCACACATTCGATGAAGGCCGACATAGTGTTATCCTTACTTCGAGCTACTTCCTCCAGCCTCTCAAGCGTCTGATTTACCTTAGCATTATCTCTATTCTTCTTAAGCTGATGCAGACGCTCCACCTGCTTTCTCTCCTGTTCGGCATCAACTCGAAGCAACTTTTCTACTTTGGGATATGTAGAGATGAACCTGTTAACACCGACTACAGTCCTCTTGACTTCCTCAACTTCTTTCTGATACCGATAAGAGCTTTCCTGAATCTCTCTTTGCTGGAATCCCTGCTCAATGGCGGCCACAGCACCACCAAAACTATCGATTTTGGCAATATACTTGTTGGCTTCTCTCTCCAGAGCATCGGTAAGACTTTCGACAAAATAGGAGCCCCCAATGGGGTCAACAACGTCAGCAACACCGCTTTCGTAGGCCAATATCTGCTGTATTCGCAAGGCCATCTGCACCGACTCCTCCGTAGGCAGACAGACAGCTTCATCATAGCAGGATACAGCCAGGGACTGTATCCCACCGAGCACCGCCGCCAGCGCCTGATACGTAGCCCGCACGATATTATTCATAGGCTGCTGGGCGGTTAATGTTGACCCCCCGGTCTGAATATGAGTGCGGAACATCCAACTACGCGGGTCTTTAGCCTTAAACCGCTCTTTCATTATCTTAGCCCACATTCTACGGAGCGCCCTCAGCTTGGCAATCTCCTCAAAGAAATTGTTATTGGTCTGGAATATCCAGGAAAGTCTACCAGCAAAAGCATCTACCTCCAACCCGGCATTGATAGCAGCCTCGACATAGGCAATCGCGTTGGCCAGGGCAAAGGCAATCTCCTGAACGGCAGTAGCACCAGCTTCCCTGATGTGGTAACCGCCAATGCTAATAGTATTCCAGCGGGGAAGGTGCTGACTGCAATAGGCGAAAATATCAGCAGTCATGCGCATCGAAGGACGAGGCGGGAAAACATAAGTCCCTCGAGCGATGTATTCTTTCAGAACATCATTCTGCGTCGTTCCATCCAGGTTTGCCGGGTCAACTCCCTGCCTCTTAGCCACAGCGATATACATGGCGAGGAGGATAGGAGCTGTAGCATTAATGGTCATCGAGGTGCTTATCTTATCTAAAGGTATATCCCTAAACAGGATTTCCATATCCCGGAGAGTGTCTATAGCCACACCAAGCCTGCCAACTTCCCCTTTGGCTAACGGATGGTCGGAGTCATAACCCATCTGAGTCGGTAAATCAAAGGCAACGCTCAAGCCGGTCTGCCCCTGCTCCAGGAGATAACGGTAGCGACGGTTAGATTCCTCGGCTGTGCCATAGCCAGCATATTGACGCATCGTCCATATCCGGCCCCGATACATCGTCGGCTGAATACCTCGGGTAAACGGATACTCGCCGGGATAACCCAGGGATGCAACGTAATCAAAATTCCCAAGGTCCTCAGGCGCATAGACTGGCTCAATCTGAATTCCTGAGGTGGTTTCGAAGCTCTCCTGTCTCTCAGGAAAGCGCTTCAACGTTGGAGCTAAAGTAAGCTCCTGCCACTCTTTTTTGCTCTTGCTCGGCATAGCCGCTCCTGAACCCGCTTTTAGATAGGGGGATAACCCCATATCTAGCATTACTTAAACTACTGCAGGGAAGCCATCATAGCCGCATTAAGCTCTCGCTGGTCATGAGGCGGCACTGCTGCCCCCTTCCTGAGTTCCAGTTTCAATGCCTCTGTCGGGCAGACTGAGATGCACAGCCCACAGCCGATGCAGCACTCGGCTTTACGAACCAGCATAGCTCCATCCAGGGAGAGAGCATCCATCTGGCACCTGTCTATACAGGTACCACACCCGCTGCATTCATCCTCATTCACCATCACGATAAAGCTGGAGACCGCCCCCATGGGAATGACGCCCCGCTTCATGCTCTGAATGATACCGCAGTGGCAGCCGCAGCAATTACAAATAAAGCTGATATATTTGCCGGTGTTGCTGGAGCAATGCACCAGACCGGCTTCCTCAGAACGGTCGAGAACCTTAAGCGCCTCTTCCCTCGACACCAGCTTAGCAAAGCCGCGCTCAGCGACATACTTGGCCTGAGGGCCGAAGGCCATGCACACATCCTTTGGCTTGCTGCAAGGATTTCCAACCAATTCACCATGATGGCGACAGTAGCAGGTGCCAATCGCTATATAATCTGACTTGGCAATATATTCAGAAACCTTATCGTATGGATGGATTGTAACGTCAGTTGGTATGTCCGTCTCCGCCGAAATCACCCTGGCAAAGGGAACAATTGTACGCCCTTCAGATACGGCCGGGTGACGCGTTTCTGCATCTCTGGCCAAAGCAAAATAATCATCGAAAAGGCGAGCCAGCCTTTTGGTACGCTCGCTCACCTCCCCACCCATAAACTGCATCTCGAAAATGCCTGGGACGAGGGGCATCAGAACGTAAAATCTCTGGCCATCTCGGTCAACGGTGAAGACAATCCCCTTATCCGCCATAGTCTCCAGAAGGCTTTTGGCCTCTTTAGGGTCGCCGCCAACTATCTCCTTAGCAAAGGTTCCCGCAGGAATGGGACTGAGGGGCATCTTAATCGCCAGTTCCGCCTCTTTGGGAGTGAAAAGCTCCTCCAGCAAGGCAAAAAACTTCTGGCACTTTAAGACAGGCACTGCCCCACCCCTCATACTTAAAGCATCGGCTAGCTTGTCATAGATTGCCTCGGTCATGAATTCACTCCTTTCGCTTTGTCATTCAACCTCGATATCTTTTACTCGAAGCTCTGTCCCGCTGAGGGTTTGTATATCTTCGCCCTGACACTTGGGACAGACATAACGATAATCTTTCACCATAAAGGGTTCATCGCACTTCCTGCATTTCCCCATTACCGGCGTTATCTCCAGGTCAAGATAAGCTCCGCTGGCAATGGTATTCTCCGCCATCAACCCAAAACAGAAGATAAGCTGCGCCGGGATAATCCCCCTCAGCTCCCCTGCGACCACGTTGACCTTGGTAATTCTTTTGGCACCTTCTTTTTCGGCTGCAGCAATGGCAATATTGACTATGTTCCGGGCGATTGCCATTTCATGCACGTGCCTTAGTCCCAAACTTCTTTTGATAGCGCTGATTAAGCCACGATGTCCAATCTGGGATACCCTCACCGGTGGTGCAGGAGATATCTATGATGTCCAAGTCCGGGTTGACCCTTCGCGCGTTTGCCTTCGCCTCTTTCAAATTGAAATTGGTATATTTCAGCAAATCGATTTTGTTGATGAGGAGCAGCGACGATTCGCGAAACATCAGCGGGTACTTCAGAGGCTTCTCGTCGCCTTCGGTCACGCTGAGCATCATAATCTTGTAATCTTCCCCCAGCTTGAACTCGGCGGGGCAGACGAGGTTGCCCACGTTTTCAATAACCAGTATGTCTATCTTTTTCAGGTCGATATGAGGCAGAGCATAGGTAATCATATTGGCATCAAGATGACAGGCACTGCCAGTGGTCAATTGCACCACAGGCAGCTTATATTTCCGCAGTCGCTCCGCATCTCGGGTGGTCTCAATATCACCGGCAATCACACCAAGGCGGAGCTTACCCTTCAGTGCCTCACCGGTTTTCTCCAGCAAGGTCGTCTTCCCCGCTCCCGGTGAGCTCATCAGGTTGAGCACCAGATTTCGGTGCTTATCGAAGACTTTACTGTTATCAACAGCAATGCGGTCATTCGCTTCAAGTATGTCAGTCATTACGTTGATCTTCATTTCTTATTCCTCGATACGACTCCTTTTGTTTGTATCCCTAACGCTCTAGTCTATCACCGACCATAACCTTGTGCAAGAAAAAAATAACTGTTTAGCAACCATCCGTCTTCAATGTAGCTGCGACCCTTTAGGGTCGCACTGGGCGAGGCTAAAGCCTCGCCCCTACAGTATCAGCAACCAATCTCAAACATTCTCCAAGTCGCAACAAATCTCCCTTAATTCACCTTTCCGACTTATACTCATAAAACCCTCGCCCGGTTTTCCTGCCCAGGTCTCCGGCTTTAACCTTCATAATCAGGCACCTTGGCGGCCTGAATTGTTCACGCATCAGCTCACGGTACTGTGTCCCGGTGCTGGCCAGAGCAACATCAAGACCAACCATGTCACGCAGCTCAAAAGGCCCCATCCTGAAATTGTAGGCCACCTTTAAAGCCGTATCTATGTCCTGCGGTTCAGCTATGCCCTCATCAAACATGTTCAGGCCTTCGTTGTACCAGATCTGAATAAGCCTGTTGACAATAAATCCTGGCGAATCCTTGCATATCCCCGGCTCCTTGCCCAGCTTCTTGCATAAACCCACCATGATGTCCAAAGTTTCCTTGGAGGTCTTATCATGGGTAATGACCTCTATCCCCCGCATAAGCTGAGGCGGATTGAACCAATGCATCCCGATAAACTTGTCAGGTCGCTTGGTCGCCATCGCCATCTCAGTGATTGACTGAGCCGAGGTATTAGACGCAAATATAGTGTCCGGACGGCATATCTGGTCGAGCTCCTTATAGACTCCCTTCTTTATATTGATATCTTCAACTATGGCCTCGATAACTATGTCAACATCCTTGACCGCTTCCTTCAAGTCGGTCATGCCTTTAATCCGTCCCAATATAGCATCGGCCTCAGCCTGGGTCATCCTCTGGCGTTCGACGCTGCCGCCCAGGAATTTCCGAATCTTGCTGATACCGGTCTCCACAAATTCATCTTTAGTATCTCGCAAATTAACCTGATATCCTGCCTGAGCACAGACCTGGGCAATTCCATGCCCCATAATCCCAGCTCCCAGGACAGCAATCTTTTTGACTTCCATTTTCATGCCTCCAATGTTTTCGAAATTCATCTCCGTCTCCTGCTTGAGTCCTAGCTATATAAGTAGAATCCTCTCCCGGTCTTCTTCCCCAACCAGCCGGCATCGACCATTTTCCTGAGCAAGAAACAGGGCTGATATCGAGGCCCGAGCTGCTGCGACATAGATTCCAGAATCTCCACTACCTTGTCCACACCTATGGTATCGGCAAATTCGAACGGCCCCATAGGCCAGTTCACGCACACCTTCATCATGCTGTCGATATCCCCTTTGGTTGCCAGCTTCGACGAATACATCACGGCCGCCTCGTTTACTATCGAAGCAATCACCCTGTCCAGAATAAAGCCCGGGTTCTCCTCAAGCTTTACCGCAGTCACCCCGACCTTCCCCAAGAACTCCTTCACCGCCTGGATGGTTTCATCAGAAGTCTGCAATCCCCTGACTATCTGGACCAGGTACTTCTCCTCAAACGGATTCTTAGTAAAGTTAAGCCCAATGACTTTCTCCGGCCTTTTAGTCGCCTTGGCTAACTGCGTAACCCAGGGATTAGCCGTAGTCGTCGCCAGTATTGTCTCCTTGCCGCATTTAGCGTCACAGCTTTTGAACACCCTCTTCTTTACGGCGATATCTTCAGGGGCAACCTCCAGGACCAAGTCAACATCCGCCGCCTGCCTGGCATAATCTCCAGTCAACTCAGAGGCGATGACCTTAAAATCTGCCTTCGACACAAGCTCCTTAAGCTTGGTCGCAAGCTCCCCCTCACCGATAATGTTAATAGCCCGTATTTTCATCTTTGCCTCCTAAAACCAAAAAATAAGCATAGGCAAGCAGAAGACCATTGTCAAGCTAAATCAGGCTTGCTATCTTGCGTTTACTTTCGCAGCAGGGTCGACGGAGAAATTCAGCCCTCAATGAACTCCCGTATATAGGCATTAACAAGTGCTGGCTGCTCGTGGATGACCCAGTGCGAGCCGTCGGGGATACGCTTGACTGTCAGGTTGGGTACGTACTTGTCGAGGCCTTCGAGATTGCCGGTGAGCAGATACCTGTCTTTCTCACCCCAGATTACCAGCGTTGGCACCTTAACCGCAAACAGTGAGGGGTCTGCAGACAAAACCTCGTCGCTCTCACCGGTAAACGGGCCAAGATGGGCGGCTCGGTAGTAATTCAAGCCGCCGGTGAGCGCACCCGGCTGCGACCAGGCTTCAATGTAAGCCTTGCGGTCTTCTTCGGTGAAGTAGCCCTGCTTGAGGCCATCCTCTAAAAGGCTGCCCACAAGCACAGCGTAGTTGTTTCGAGACAGTATCTCTTCAGCCTCCGTGGTGCGATGCACCAGGATATACTGACTGGCCTTCCGTTGAGCCGAGTTGTCACGTAATTCGCGCAGGAACGTAATTGGATGCGGGGCGTTGATAATGATGAGCTTTTCCACATAATCTGGATGACGCATTGCGAACGGCCAGGCTACTCCCCCACCCCAGTCATGAGCCACGAGGACGAATTTCTTATGGCCCAGGCGCTCAGCAAGAGCACGAATGTCTTCAACCAGATGCTTCATACGATACTGCTCGACCTCGGCGGGCCTTGATGACAGGTTATGGCCGCGCATGTCAGGAGCCACAGCCTGGTAATCCCGCCCGAACTCAGCGAGCTGGTTCTTCCACTCGTACCAGAACTCAGGGAAGCCGTGGAGAAACATTATCAGCTTCCCCTTGCCCTCAGCTACATAGTGCAGGCGAACGTTATTAACATCAGTATACTCGTGCTTGAACATCAGTCCCTCCTCGCCGCAAGACAGCTTCTCCTCAATCTCGCAGTATACTTGAAGCACCGCCGATATGTCTAACACCAAAATTAAAAATCAAGCGTTGAAAGTCAAAATGACAGTTGAAAATGCAAAAATTGTTTTTTTTTGTTTTGAGTCAGAAAACTCGCTGTAAGACCTGTTCGAGATAGACAGACCTGAATGTCCACCCCTACTCAGGGAAATCCTAAATCCGAATATCTAAATCCTAAACAAATCCCAATTTCAAATTTCCAAATGTTCTGAATTTAGAGCTTTGATCTTGTTTAGGATTTGGTGCTTAGGGTTTAGTGTTTCTGTGCGGATGAGAGCGCACAGAGCTGAAGGTCCGTGTTGCGTCAAAATAAACTGTTACCAAACTGGGCATGGTTGCGTCATAAATTGTGTTACCGAAGCCTGATTAGTTTTGCCCTTCTTTTGTTGATTAGTGGGACGCTCTGCCAAATCCCATAGACA
>Ga0194125_10003064_pt1 | contig 27302 bp, 25 predicted proteins | sample TA2KigC250mmetaG_FD_148626 | JGI IMG/M metagenome (GOLD analysis project Ga0194125, IMG submission 148626) | Freshwater microbial communities from Lake Tanganyika, Tanzania - TA2015034 Kigoma Deep Cast 250m | ecosystem: Environmental > Aquatic > Freshwater > Lake | place: Tanzania: Lake... | reverse complement strand
GAGGGCGGCGCGGTAGCCGACCTCGCGGGCGAGGGGGCCAAAGTGCCGGCTGTCGTAGCCCGTGGGCGAGGCCGCGAAGTCCACGGCCACGCCCAGGCCCTCTTCAAGCACCCGCTTCGATTCGGCCAGCTCGTGGCGCAGGGCCTCGCGCGAGAGGGTTGAAGGACTTCGATGTGTGAGGGTGTGAGAGCCGACCTCCATCCCGGCGTCGAGGAGCGCTCGGAGTTCACCCCAGCCCATCCAGGCTTGGGCGCTCCGGGCTCCTGGCTGAAATCGGCAATCGGCAATCGGCAATCGGCAATGCCCGCCGACGCGGCCTGCGGTGGCGAAGAAGATGGCCTTCTGGCCGCGAGCGCGCAACTCGGGCAGGGCGAGGGCGGCGTTGCTGCGGTGGCCGTCGTCGAAGGAGAGCAGGATGGGCTTCGTGGGCAGCTCGGCCTGGCCGGCCTGCCAGCGAACCAGGTCCGCCATCGTGATTGCCGTGAAGCCTTCGGCAGCAAGGTGGTCGAGCTGGCAGCGGAACTCGTCGAGGGTGAAAACGTAGAGCCGCGCCTCGGGCGGCCAGGCGTCCAGCCCCTCGGCCCGCTCGACGAGGGCGTGCCAGGTCAGCACGGTCACGGCGTCAACGGGGCCGCGCGATGTCGTCGTAGATGGCTTCATAGGCTTTCACCATACGGTCGAGCGAGAACTCGGCCTCCACGCGGCGGCGGGCGGCGTCGCCCCAGGCGCGGCGGCGGGCGGGATCGGCGAGCAGGCCCGCCAGCGCCCCGGCCATCTTCTCGTGGTCGCCCACGGGCACGAGGGCCGCCGGTGGCACAGGCGTCCCGCCTGTGCTGGCCACAGGCAAGATGCCCGTGCCACCCTGCACGACCTCGGGGTTGCCGCCTGTGTCGGTGACCACGGCTGGGAGGCCCGTGGCCATCGCTTCGAGGAGGGCGACGGAGATGCCCTCGGTCTGCGACGAGAGGGCGAAGACGTCGAAGAGGCGAAGCAGCCGCGGCACGTCGGCCCGCGCCCCGGCGAAGCGAACAGCACCCTCGATGCCCAGTTCACGTGCCAACGCCTCCAGAGCTGGCCGCTCCGGGCCATCGCCGACGAGCACAAGCACAGGCAAGATGCCTGTGCCACCGGGCGCTTTCACCACTTGGGTGGCGAAGGCGAAGGCGCGGAGGAGGCAGGGGTGGTCCTTCACGGCTCGCAGGTTGCCGACGGAGCCGACGACGAGGGCGCCCTCCCCCACGCCCAGCTCGGCCCTAAGCTCGGGGTCGGGCGGGCCGGGGTGGAAGCGCTCGGTGTCCACCCCGTTGTGCACCACGAGCGGGCGGCGGGGGTGGAAGGCCATAGGCACCCTCACCCCATCCCTCTCCCCAGGGGAGAGGGAGCGGAAGTCGGCCGCCACACGCTGGAGCCAGTGGCCGACGAAGACGACGCGGGCGAGCCGGTGGCCCAGCCTGGGGAGGAGCCAGGCCGAGCGCTTCTGGCGGAAGATGCCGAGGCCATGCACCGTGAGGATGGCGGGCACACCCGCCAGCCTGCCCGCCAGGAGGCCATAGGTGGCCGACTGGAGGTCGTGGGCGTGGACGACGGCGATCCTCTCGCGGCGGACCAGGCGCCTCAACCGGAAGAGCAGCCCGATGTCGAAGGCCCGGCGCTTGGGCACGATGTGGACCGTGCGCCCGGCGGCAGCCAGTTCGTCCGCGAAAGCCTCCTGCCGGAAACAGGCCACGGCGGGGTCGAAGCGGGCGCGGTCGAGCCGCGTCGCAAGCTCTACCAGCAACCGCTCAGCCCCGCCACGGAGCAGGGCGTCGGTGAATTGCAGAACCGGCTTCATGGAAGACCTGCCATTTCCCATTGCCGATTTCCCATTTCCCATTTCAGAAAATCGGCAATTGGCAATCGGCAATTGGAAATCCCCTACCGGTCGCCGTGGGCGGCGATGTGGTCGCGGACGCTTTCGATGATGGCGTCAATGGTCACCGTCGGCTCGAAGCTGAGGAACTGGCGGAGCTTCGCGATGTCGGGCACGCGGCGGAGCATGTCGCGGAAGCCCGGGGCGTAGGCCTCGTCGTAGGGCATGTGGACGACCTCGGCCTGGGGGTTGACGAGGCGGCGGACGCGCTCGGCGAGGGCGTTGATCGTGACCTCGGCGTCGCTGCCGACGTTGAAGACATGGCCGATGGCCCGCTCGTCGGCGGCGAGGCACACGAGGGCGCGGACGGTGTCGCTCACGTGGCAGAAGGCGCGCGTCTGCGTGCCGTCGCCGTAGATCGTGATTGGGCCGCCGGCGAGGGCCTGGGCGACGAAGCGGGGGATGACCATGCCGTAGCGCCCCGTCTGGCGTGGGCCAACGGTGTTGAAGAGGCGTGCGATGACGACGGGGAGCCCCCGCTCGCGGTGGTAGGCGAGGGCGAGGAACTCGTCGAGGGCCTTCGAGCAGGCATAGCTCCAGCGCCCCTGGGTGGGCGGGCCGAGCACCAGGTCGTCGTCCTCGCGGAAGCGGGCGCTCACCGTGCTGCCGTAGACCTCCGAGGTGGAGGCGAGGAGGACCTTGCGCTTCTTCTTCGCGGCGTGGTGGAGCACGGTCTCGGTGCCTCGCACGTTGGTCTCGATGGTGCGGACGGGGCTTTCGACGACCAGGAAGACGCCCACCGCCGCCGCCAGATGGAACACCACGTCGGCCCCGTCCACCAGCTCGGCCACGAGCGGGCCGTTCATGACGGAATCAATGTGGTAGTGGAAGCGGGGGTTGGCCTTGAGCGGCTCGACGTTGGCGGCGGAGCCGGTCGAGAGGTCGTCCACGATGGCCACCTCGCCGCCCTGGGCGAGGAGGGCCTCGACGAGGTGGGAGCCGATGAAGCCGGCTCCGCCAGTGACCAGGTATCGCACGCGCTCTCTCCTCGCGGGGGTCATGGGGGACGCTGGGCCACGATGCGGATCATCCGCTTGGTGTGCAGGAGCCGTGCCAGGTGGTGGAGGAGGCGGTGGCGCTTGGAGTCGTAGCGCCGCAGGTCCACGGAGAGGCCGGCTTCGCGGAGGGCGGCGGCGATGGCCTCCTCGTCGCAGCCGCCGTGCTTCGCGTGGTAGTCCACCAGCACCCAATCGGCCGCGGAAAAGACACCCGCTGTCTTTTGTGCGCAGCACCCGGAGGGCCGTTCCGGCAAAAGACAGCGGGTGTCTTTTCCGCCTGGGCGGCGCCGGAGCTTGGCGGCGAGGGCGGCCCGGAAGCCGAGCTGACGGCAATCGCGCCACTGGCGGCGGAGGAAGGCCGGAAGCTCGGCCAGGCCCTTGTCCAGGCGCTCGAGCGCCCGGGCCACGAGGCCCACGCGGGTGCCCAGGCTCGGCTCGTGAATGATATAGAGGACGCCGCCCGGCCGCAGCCTGGCGGCGGCGAGGCGGACGGTTGCCACGTAGTCGGGCAGGTGGTGCAGGATGGCGGAGAAAGTGATGACATCGAAGGTGTCGGGCGTGGCGGCGAGAAAGGCGGCGGCCTCGGCGGCCTCGGTGCGCAGGCGGTCGGCGAAGCCGCGCTCGCGGGCCTTGGCCTCGAGTTGGGCGAGCATGGCCCGCGCCAGGTCGAGGCCCACGGCGGCGAAGCCGCGCTCGAGGAAGAGCAGGGTGAGGCTGCCGGTGCCGCAGCCGACGTCGAGCAGGCGGCGCTCGCCGCCGGGCCCGAGCAGGGTGCAGATGGCCTCGACGTCGCGGCGGAAGACCCGCCGCTCCCACGGATGGGCGAGGATGCCGCACGAGCGGTCGTAGTCGGCGGCGTAGCGCGCGTCCTCGTGCAGGCGGCGGTTGTGCTCGACGATTTCCCTGGCTGTGGCATCGTCCACCTGCCTCGGCACGGGCGCGCTCCTGGAGGCGTCAGGGGAAGATGACCTGGGTCGAGGGCCGCGAGGGTGCCCAGCCGGGCGCGGGGGCGGGCACCGTCGCCGGCTCTTCGGCGGCCTGGCGGAAGTGGGCGACGACGACGCGGCGCGCGGCCTCGACGAGCGCCACGGTGCCGTGGATGTTGATGGTCCACATCGCTGCCGTGGTGAGACTGTAGGCGCACCAGGCGAGATAGCCCATGAACGCGCCGGCGGCGACTACGCCTACGGTCTCCAACTCGGGCGAGCCGCGGGACCGGATGGCGGCGGACCTGGCGCCGCGGAGCGCGCCGAAGACGATCAGGCCGTAGAAGACCCCGAAGCCGATCAGCCCCTCCTCGCACAGGATCAGGAGGGGCACGCTGTGCATCGTGTAGCGCCACTGGGTCTCCTGGTACAGCTCCTCTGAGGCGGCGTACTCGCCGTATTGCAGGAGGAACTGCCTGGGGCCGATGCCGAGGAGGGGCCTCTGCGAGATGATTCTCATGGCCACGTGCATCTGCTCGATGCGCATCGCGATCGAGGTGTCCTGCGTGCCCCAGGGCGTCTTGTGGGTCCAGATGCTCTCCAGCCGCTGCTGCACCCTCGGCGGCTGGTGGAGGATGGCGTAGACGATGAAGGGGACTGCGGCGAAGGCGACGTACCAGCGGCGGCGGTAGTACCAGAGGAGCATGACGCAGCCCAGGCCCGCGCCGAGGTAGGAGGACCGCGAGTAGGAGCGCAGGGCGACGAGGACGAAGAGCGGGATCGAGGCGAAGAGCAGGAGCCGCACCCAGAGCCGGAACCGGCCCATCACCATGGCGCCGGCCAGCGGAAGGGTGATGATCACCTGAAGCCCGAACTCGTGGAAGCTCGAGAACCAGTAGGGCCGGGCGATGTGCAGCTCGCCGGCGCGGTACTTGCGCCACGCCAGGTACGCCAGGTAGCCCGTGGCGAGGACCAGCGTCAGGGCCACAATGGTCACCCGCCGCGGCGTGTCGGCCAGCCGCGACAGCAGGAAGTACAGCACCGTCGCCTTGAAGAACAGGTCAATGTACTTGTGGTCGAGCACTCGCACGCCATTGACCAGGGCCGAGCAGATCATCGCCAGCAGGAACCCCACCATCCCCCAGTCCACCTGGCTCCGCGGCATGAACTCGCCGATCCGGCCGCCCCGCGTGAGGAGCACGCCCACGATCGTGGCGACGTAGATCAGCTCGAAGTTGCTGTTGCGGATGAAGTACCCGTAGGTCTCGACGATCAGCACGTCGCGGAGCACGAAGTGGGCCAGGATCACCAGCGCGCCGAAGAACGGCTGGCGCAGCGAGACCACCACGACCGCGATCAGCCAGAGGATGAACACGAGCTCGCGCATTGGCGAGAGGCCCTCGAGAGCCTAGCATGGCGCGTGGCCGCAACCAAAGGGAAAACCCAGGTTGGGCACACTAGAAAACAAAGCCAGGCCGCCTTGGCTTGTTTTCCTCTTCATTGGCGCTCCGATGGCATAACGTGCCAAGAAACCATGTCTTATTGAATCGATCGGAAGATCGCTCGATTCAATAAGGTGTGCCCAGCCTGGGTTTTCCCGACCCGCAACCTGCGCGCACAGGGCGCCCATCGCGGCAAGCCGCAGCCAAAGACGACAGACGACAGATGACAGACGGCAGCCAAGAATCGTGCTCGTCCTCGTCGTCGTCCTCGTCCTCGACTCTTCTCCCGGATTTCTTGCAGAAAAACAAGATCCTGCGGGTTTGTAGCACAGATGACGCTGGAAGCGCCTAGCGGTACGCGCCGCGCAGGGCACGCAGCCGGATGCGCACGAGGTCGAGGAACATGCGCACCGGGTCGCGGAGCGGATGCACCCGCGAGTCGTGCGAGTCGCGCCAGAGCACGGGCACCTCCGCTATATGATAGCCCAACTTGCGTGCAATGAAAAGCACCTCGACGTCAAAGGCGAAGCCTTCGAGCGTCTGGCGGCGGAAGACCTCGCGCGCGGCCTCGGCCCGGAAGGCCTTGAACCCGCACTGGGTGTCGCGCAGCCCCCGCAGGACGATGAGGCGCACCAGGCCGCGGAAGACCCAGCCCATGAGCCGCCGGAGCCAGGGCTGCGGCCGCTCGAGGCGCGACTCGGGGAGCGCCCGCGAGCCGATCGCCACGTCGGCCCCGCCCGGGCGGAGCGCGTCGAGCAGCTTCGGGGCCTCGGTGAAGGGCGTGGACTCGTCGGCGTCGCTGAAGAGGACCACCTGGCCGCGCGCCGCGAGCACCCCCCGGCGCACGGAGTGGCCCTTGCCCCGGTTGCGCTCGTTGCGGAGCAGGCGCACCACGGGGTGCCGCTCGGCGTACCGGGCCACGAGCTGCGCCGTGTCGTCCGTGCTCCCGTCGTCCACCACGATCACCTCGCCGGGCAGCCCGCTGTCGCCCAGGAAGGCCTCGGCGGCCTCCAGCGCGGCCTCGATGTCGGCGCTCTCGTTGTAGGCCGGGACCACGATCGAGAACGCCAGGTCCGCCGCCGCATTCATCGCGCGCCCTCCACGCCAATCCGTCCGTCCCCCGCCTGCGGCCGTTCCGCTGCCGCGCGCGGGGGGAGACACCACAGGCACACCAGCCCCACCGCGGCGGGCAGCAGCACGAGCAGGGCGTTGGTCGTCAGCGAGCCGATCAGCACGGCCTCCGCCGGGTAGAGCGGGGGCCCGAGGAGAAGCACCAGCGCGGAGTCCGACGTGCCGAATCCCCCCAGCGCGACCGGGATGAGGCGGGCCAGGGTGAAGAACGGCCAGGCCGCGAACACGCGCGCGAACCCAACCCCTGGGATCAGGGCGCGGAGCACCAGGTAGGCCACGACCACGCTGGCCACCGTGGCCAGGGCCGAGAGGCCCAGTGCCCGCGCGTGCTGCGCCGGGGTAAAGCGCGAGGAGCGGAGGAGCTTGCCCGCGTCGAGCCGCTTGCGCGCGACGGCGAAGAGCGCCCAGTTGGCCACGCCCCACGGGATCAGCCGCGGGAAGAGCAGCGGCGCCGCAAAGGCCACGGCGAACGCGCCGCCCCAGGCGCACAGCGCCCACTGGCCGCTCGCCCCCGCCGCCCCGGCACCCAGGACACACACCGCCAGGAGCGCCACCAGCTTGTCCACGAGCGCTGTGCTCAACATCTCCTCGCGCGTGCCGGTCGCCCGATGCCCGTAGTAGGCCCTGGCCAGCTCGCCCATGCCCCCGGGCACCACGAGATTGAGCGCCGTGCCGATGAACACGAGGCCGTAGGACTGGCGAAGCCCCACGTGGCGCGCCCCCGCGTCGTGGAGCAGCCAGTGCCACCGCAGCGCGCGCAGGAAGATCACCACCGGCACTAGAGCCGCCGCCAGGAGCAGCGGCCACCACTGGCCCCCCGACACCACGTCCAGCAGCCGCGCCGGCCGTGCCTGCCGGAAGAGCGCCCACAGGATGAGCGCGGAGACCGCCGCCTGGAGCCCCAGCCGCAGTGCCTTGCGCATCAGGCGCCCTCCCCATCCGATGCGGCCCCGGCCGGGGCGCCCAGCTCCTCCGCCACCTCGTACGCAGAAAAGGGGACATTCACCTTTTCGCCCCCTTGGGGCGCCGAAGGCCGCTGCGCAGAAAAGGAGAATGTCCCCTTTTCTGCGTCGTGGCGCGCCCACACGAGCAGCTCGGCCAGCAGGCCCATGCCAAAGCACTGAAGCCCCGCCACGAGCAGCACGACGGCGGCGAGCGCCCAGACGGCGCCCGCGCCCCGCGCGAACAGGCCGCCGATGACCGCTGCCGCGGCGCCGAGCCAGGCCAACAGCCCCATCGCCCCGAACAGGTGCATCGGCCGCCACGCACAGCGTGTGAGCATCAACACGGTCCACAGGTCGAGGAACCCCGTGACGAGCCGCGCGACGCCGAACTTCGACCGCCCGCGGGTGCGGGGCCGGTGCTGCACCTCGAGCTCGCCCACACGGTAGCCCATCGCGTGGGCGAAGACGGGGATGTAGCGGTAGAGGCCGCCGTAGGGGCGGAGCCGTCGGGCCAGCTCGCCGCGGTAGGCCTTGAAGCCGCAGTTGAAGTCGTGCAGCCGAATGCCCGTCAGGCGCGACAGCACGGCGTTGAAGAGGCGCGACGGCAGGGTCTTCGACGCCGGGTCGCGGCGCCGGCGCTTCCAGCCCGACACGAGGTCGAGGCCCTCGCCGAGCTTCTCGAGGAAGCGCGGGATTTCCCGCGGATCGTCCTGGAGATCGCCGTCCATCGTGATCACGGTGCCTCCGCGCGCCCGCTCGAAGCCGGCGGCCAGGGCAGCGGCCTTGCCGAAACGCCGGCGGAAGCGGACGACGCGCACGGATAATGGGCCGCCCTTCTCTGCGTGCAGCTCGCGCAGGCGCGCGAACGTTCCGTCGCCGCTCCCGTCGTCCACGGAGATCACCTCGGTGGCGAGGTCGAGCGGCCCGAGCGCGGCCAGCAGCTCCCCGTGGAGCGGCCCGACATTCTCCGCCTCGTTGTGGACCGGGATCACCACGGACAGGGCGACCGTCATCGGCCACCTCCGTTCGCTCGCGCCGCCGGAGCGGGCAGGCGGTAGACGCGCACCGTTGGGCCGCGGCTGTGGCCGGGCCGATGCGTCTCCTCGTGCAGGAGCTTGCCCCTCGGGGGAGTCTCGCCATCCCCCATCAGGTCCTTGTAGAACTGGGCGACCTTCCCGTAGTGCGAGTCGCCCCTTCGCCACAGGTAGCGGTTGTAGTTGGTGGAGCAAACGACGGCGTACTGGACGCCGCGGCTCACGTACTCGTCGAGCGAGAGCGCGCCGCGGGGCTTGGCCGGGTTCCCGAAGTCGGCGTCCTCCGGATTGTCAATCTCGATCAGCCGGTCCCCCCCTGGGTCGTCGCGCCACCACAGGTGGCTCAGCTCAGTGATGTCGTAGCTCGGCGGCCGGGCCGCCAGTATGCGGCACTTGTAGTAGCGCGACAGGTGGTAGGTGAAGGGGCTGGTCTTCTCCAACTCCTTGGCCTTGTCGAGCAGCCCTTGCAGGCTCTCCGGCGTGGCCGAGAGCCTTGGGCCGTACTCGTCCACCAACAGGCGGGAGCCCGCCGGCACGTTCGCCTCAACCCAGCGGTGCGCCAGGGTCCGGGTGTCGGGCTGGCTCAGCAGCGTGCCCAGGCGCGCGGACTTGATGGCCGACGGGGCCGCGAGGGCGATGGCCAGGAGCGCGACAGCCAGGCCCTGCCGTCCGCGCAACCACGCGATACGGCGGGAGGCCCACTCGACGGCTTCGACGGCCAGGAGCGCCGCGCCGAGGCACAGGAAGGGATAGAGGCCGTTGAGCAGCCATGGCTCGTAGACGTGCCACAGCATCCCGGCCAGCCCCCACAGCGTGGCCGCACAGGCCGCGAGCACCACGTCCTGCCGCCGGCGCCGGACGGCGGCGACGAGCAGGCCCAGGCACCCCGCCGTGGCCAGCACGGGGCCGAGGGCGTCGCGGCTGAAGACCACCCCGGTCCAGCGCGAGAGCCGGGCCGGCAGGGCCTCGTGGCCCAGCGGGCCGCGGGCCAGGTAGACGTTGCTCGCCTTGCCCAGCCCCAGGAGCGGCAACACGTTCTCGCGCAGCCAGAAGGAGTCGAGGAAGTTGTAGGGCGACGCCACGAAGAAGGCCAGGAGCAGTACGCCCCCCGCGGCCCAGAGCCGCGCGCCGGCCAGCTTGCTCCACCAGGGGGCCTCGCTCCGCCGCCAATAGGCCACGTGGGCCACGTAGAGCGCCACGGCGAGGAGGATGGGCGTGTACTTCGTCCCCGTGCCCAGCCCCAGGAAGAGGCCGGCCAGCAGGTAGTCGCGCCACCGCCCCGCCTCCGCCACGCGGAAGACGTAGAGCGCGCCCAGGAGGGTGAAGAGCGCGGCCATTTGGTCCGCCTTGGCGAAGTGGGACGAGCGGACGTGCGGGTAGGCCACGGCCAGGAGGCCCGCGGCCACCAGCGCCGTCGCGCGCCCGTAGTGGCGGCGCGCCAGCCGGTAGAGCACCCACACGCACGCGACGCCGCACGCCGCCGACGTGAGCCGCCCGCACAGGGCGAAGGCCGTCTTGTCCTGAAGATAGTGCACGGCGAAGGCGTCCGCGTTGGGGAACGCGCCCAGGAGGTGCCCGCCGACGAAGTAGACGCCGAACTGGAGGAACAGCACGTACATGTAGAGCGCCGGCTTATGGAACCAGTGGGGATTGAGGTCGCCCGTGCCGAAGCCCATCGCCAGGTTCATCTTGTGGACTTCGTCGCCATAGTAGACGAACGGCAGGTCGTGCCCGATGCCCCACAGGCGCAGCGCGGCGGCCACGCCGAGAATGGCGAGGAGCAGGGCGGTCCCCACCCTGGCCGTCGAGCGCTGCTCAGCAGCATTGGAGGCGGTGGTGGGCTCGGACGCTGCCACTTGGCGTTCCTAATACGGCCTCGTCATCATCTCGGCCAGGAGCGGATAGTAGCGGCTTCGCCTCCAGAGCGCAACGTCCCCCACCACTTCGATGCCCGAGGAGGCGCTGAGCTGGCGGAGCGCCACGGCCCGCAGGTGCCCCCCCCTCGCCGCCGTAGAGGTTCATGGCCTTGGCATAGCTGGTAGAAAAGGGGACATTCACCTTCTCGCCCCCTTGGGGTGCCGAAGCGTGCTCCGCAGAAAAGGAGAATGTCGCGTGCCTCTGGGACTGGTACGCACTCGGGGGGGCGCGGCCCGGCGGGCGTTGGCGGGACCGGTGTGGCACGGCTGGCCTGCCCAGCCGTGTGCGGCTGCGGGAGTGCCCGGACACGGCTGGGCAAGCCAGCCGTGCCACGTTCAGGGCGTGGCGGTGCAGGGTCGGAGGGCGCCGGGGAGTCGGGCGGCGGCGTGGCGAACTGTGTGCGCTGGAGTGCGGAAGTGAGGCTGAGGCCGCCCCAGATGAGGATGCCCAGCGCCACCGCGACACAGGCCAGCCGCAGAATCCAGTTGAGCGTGCGCTTGCCGGCCATTCCGCAAACCCCAACAATTGGCTCTGACCTGCGGCGCCGGCTCAGCCCGCTCCCGCGGGCGGCAGGGGATAGCCACGGGCGTAAGCCCGTGGGACGCGGTGTTGCCCCCAGCCTAGCCCCCGCAGGGGGCGGCAGAGGCCCTGGCCTGGACATGCCCGATGGTTTCTGCCGCCCCCTGCGGGGGCTGGGGTCGAGGTGCACCCCCTTTCCACGGGCTTACGCCCGTGGCTACCACCTGCCGCCCTTCGGGCTGGGCCGCGCCCCTCAGTCAGCGCCATTCGGCACTCCAACCTCAGTATCGCTCGAAGAGCCGCCCCCAGTCGGTCTTGAGCGCCGCGCGCACGCGGCGGCGACCAATGAGGGGATACCAGTAGTAGTCGTGGTACAGGATCGAGGCGACGTAGGACCAGGGGACGAGGAAGGTGCGAAGGAGGAGCTTTTCGAGGAACTTCAGGGGCCCCCAGTAGATGAGCTTCTGGCCGCGGCTGGCAAAGGTGTTCTGGTTGCCGTGGAAGCCGAAGTTCACGCCCGCGATGTCCTCGCCCACGACTTCGATCTCGCGCGGGTCGCCGCAGCCGAGGCCGTCCTCGTCCGCGATCCGGATGAAGTCGAGCCCCAGGGGGTCGAAGCCCATCATCTTCGCGGCAATCGCGTCAATGGCCACCTGGTCGGCACTCGCCAGAATGTAGCCCGGCGTATGCGGCACCATGCACCGCGGCCCGGGGCCGTCGCCCGCGAACGTGCCGTCCATCACGGCGAAGATGCCGGCGTGTATCTCCTTCTGGATGGCCAGCAGGTCCGCCAGCGTCTCGTGGATGCGGCTGTGGGTCCAGTGCCGCCGCTCGCTCAGGAGGCCGCCGAAGGCGTTCTTCATTGCCCCGGTCATCGTCGTGAAGACGTGCGTCTTCATGGTCGGCAGGTGGACGATGTTGCTGCCAATGAACCGCTTGGGTATCTTCACGCCGTCGGGGAAAATCTCGTGGAGGACGTGGAACTTGTGGCTCTTCGGCTCGAAGCGCGCCCACTCCTCGCCCTTCTCGTAGAGATGGACGTTGCGAACGCCGTACTTCTCGAGGATGGGCTTCTGCTTGTTGGCGACCTCGCCCTTTCGGGCGGAGACGACGACGGTGCGGTTGTGGGCGCCGTAGAGGCTCTCGGCTGGGTAGCCTGCGGCAATGAGAGCGCGGATGACGCCCTCGAGCTGCCACGGGGTGGTCGAGCACGCGGGGTAGAAGCGGTGCCAGGAGATGTTGATCTTCAGCGCCGTCTCAATTTCCGATTTTCGATTTTCGATTTCCGATTTCAATCGGCAATCGGCAATCGGCAATTGGCAATCCCTGTGCCTGGGCAGGTGGGCCTGGACGTCGGCGAGGGCCAGGAGGCGGGCGTAGTCGTCGAGGACGGATTCGGGGGTGGTCTTGAGGACGGCGACTTTGCTCATTGCGCGTCTCGGCTCATGATGACAGCGGGGCGGGATGAACGGATGAATGGATGAATGGATGAATGCCTGACACTCATCCATTCATCCACCCATCCAATCATCCCTGCCAGGCTCACGGCTTCACTCCTCCGCCCCAGCGCCAGATGATCCAGCCGCAGGCGACGGCGTAGAGGAAGACGCAGAGGAGCAGCGGCTTGTCGGTCAACAGGTGCCGCGATGGGCTGCCGCCCCCGCGCTTCGAGTAGACGAGGTAGAGGTAGCGGAAGATGCCGTAGAGGACGAAGGGGATGGTGAACTTCAGGTTGTCGGTGCCGAACTTCGCCACGGTCTCGCGGTCAATCGTGTAGAGGGCATAGGCCATCAGCGTCGAGGCCGTCACCACGGCGATCATCTGGTCGAGCATCTGCGGCGTGTAGTCGGCCAGGCTCCGCCGGTGGTTCGCCGCGTCCTCCACCTCGGCCAGTTCGTGCCGCCGCTTGGCCAGGGCGAGGAACAGGGCGAGGAAGGCGGCGCAGATGAGCAGCCAGTGGGAGAACTCCACGCCAATCACCAGCGCCCCAGCCCAGGCCCGCAGCACGAAGCTCGCCGCGATGCTCAACACGTCCAGTATCACCACGTGCTTCAGCACCAGCGAGTAGGCCGCCTGGAGCCCCAGGTAGGTCACGACCACGACGCCGAACGGCACGCCCAGGGTAAAGCCCGCGGCCGCCGCCCCCGCGGCCAGGAGCGCGCCGACTCCCAGCGCCCGCCCCGCCGCCAGCGCCCCGCTCGCCACGGGCCGCAGCCGCTTCACCGGGTGCCGGCGGTCCGCCTCCGCATCCAACACGTCGTTCAAGAGATACGACGCGCTCGACGCCGCGCAGAAGACGGCGAAGCCCGCCGCACTGAGGAGAATGAAGGTCTCGGCACCGGGGCCGTAGAACTTCCTCGCAAAGACCAGCGCGGCGAAGACCAACAGATTCTTCGTCCACTGGTCCGGGCGCATGGCTGCCAGAAGCGCAACCCACCCCTTCGCTCCCTGCGCCGCTTGTGCTGGAGCGCTCGTGCTCATCTTACCAATTCTACCACAAAGCCCGTCCCCTATCCACCGCGCCGGGGTGCAGTAACGGAGTTGTGCGGCTGGGCACACCTTATTGAACCGAGCGGTTCTGCGGTCGGTTCAATAAGGACTCCGCCAGCCCGCGCCTTGGCCGGAGGCGCCGAGAAGAAACCAAACCCAGGCGGGCTGGGTTTGGTTGCTAATGTGCCCAGCCGCACAACTCCGTTACTGCACCCACCCCCTTGTCTCACGTTGCGGGGGACCGCCATTCTGCCGAACTTGCGCCCCCGGCAGCAGCGAGTCCCCTGCGGGAGTTGATTTGACCAATGGGCATCCGCGGGAAGCCTGCCACCCGCGCGCCGGGCGGTGGCGATAGTCAATCATTCTATAGAATGTTTGAATATCCGCGGCTGCCCACACCCCACGCGTAGCTGCCCTTGACTTTCCCCGCCAGATGCTTATCTTCTTCTCCGTGTCCTCCGTGTCTCCGTGGTGGATCCCCTTTTCGGAGAGTAAGCTGTGGCCAACGAAACCGTGCTCCGCCGCTACGAGGGAAACCCCATCATCGTCCCGCAGCAGATTCGGGGCGTGAACAGCGTCTTCAACTCCGCCGTCGTGCCCTTCAAAGGCGCCTATGCGGGCGTCTTCCGCTGCGACGAGCAGGACCGCTCGATGACCCTCCACCCCGGCTTCTCGAAGGACGGCATCCACTGGGACATCTCGCCCGAGCGGATCAACCTGGTGTGCGACGACCCCGAGATAGCCACCCACGGCTACGGCTACGACCCCCGCGTCATCCCCCTCGACGGCACCTATTACGTCTGCTGGTGCAACAACTACCACGGCCCCACCATCGGCCTCGCCCGCACCGACGACTTCCAGACCTACTACCAGATGGAGAACATGCTCCCGCCCTACAACCGCAACGGCGTGCTCTTCCCCCGCAAGATCGGCGGCAAGTACGCAATGCTCCACCGCCCCAGCGACCGCGGCCACACCCCCTTCGGCGACATGTACTACGCCGAGAGCCCCGACCTCATGCACTGGGGCAAACAGCGCTTCGTCTTCGGCACCCGCGGCGGCTGGCAGAGCACCAAGGTCGGCCCCGGCCCCGTCCCCATCGAGACCCCCGAGGGCTGGCTCTGCTTCTACCACGGCGTCCTCACGAGCTGCAACGGCTTCGTCTACAGCTTCGGCGCCTGCCTCCTCGACCTAGAGCAGCCCTGGAAGTGCCTCTACCGCACCCGCCCCTACCTCCTCGCCCCCACGGAGCCCTACGAGCGGTCGGGCGACGTCCCCAACGTCACCTTCCCCTGCGCCGCAATCGTCTTCCCCGACAAGACGGTGTGGATCTACTACGGCTGTGCCGACACCTGCACTGGCCTCGCCATCGGCAACCTCGACGAGATCATTGCGTTCACCAAGGAGAACAGCTTCTGAGGGAGTTGACGTTCCCGGTGCCCCGCGCTAGAATGAGACTGGCGGGAGGGACTGGAAGGAGGCCGCCCGTGGCCACCGACTTGATCGTTTGCAGCCCCGAAGTCCTTCACGGCAGGCCCGTTGTGAGGGGCACCCGCATCTCCGTGGGCCTCATTCTTCAGTGCCTCGCGTCCGGCATGACCAGGGACGACATTCTCCGCGCCTACCCCACGCTGACCCCCGAGGGGTTGAACGCGGCGCTCGGCTTCGCCGCGCGCCAATTCGAGGGCGAGCAGACGGAGCACGAGCGGCTCGCGGAGGCATCGCGCGCCGCTGCCGAGGCCTCGGGCGTTCTTGACTTCATGCGCGACGACCCCATCCTGAACGACTACACGGAATAGCCCCGATGGGAGCTGGCTCGCCCGAACGTGGGGAAGTGTGGCTGACCCCTTTCCCCATGCCTTCCCGCGATCAGGCCCAGTCCAAGCTGAGGCCAGTCTTGGTCGTCTCGGCGGCGACCCCCGAACAGACCAATGGCACCGTGACCTGCGCCGCCATCAGCAGTTCCACCTATCGCCTCACCGACTTCGATATTCCGGTCGCCGCGCAGACCCGCCTCGGCCACGCGATGGGCATGAGGAGAGATGGCGCGATCTTCTGCGCCATCCTCCAGACCACGAGCGTCGCGCAGTTGCTCCGCAAGATCGGGAGCATTGATGCGCACACCCAGGTGAGAGTGGACGCCAACCTCAAGAAGCTCCTCTTCCCGGTGTCGGCCCCGCAGTAGGCAACCTCGACGAGATCATCGCCTTCACCAAGGCCAACCGCTTCTAACCCTTCTCCCTGCTCGTCCCCACGCTCCAGCGTGGGGACGCCCTGTCCTGGACGCTCCGGCGTCCCTGGCCCGCGTCCCGGCTTGACAGCCGCCGCGCAAGGCCCTAGAATGGGCGCGGAGGTGCGAAGATGAAGCTGATCGTGACCCTCGAACGCGACGAGACGGGCATGATCGTGGCCGAATGCCCCGCCATTCCCGGATGCATCTCGCAGGGACGCACCGAGGAAGAGGCCCTCGCCAACATCCGTGAGGCAATCCAGGCCTGTGTCGAAGCCCACCTGGCCAACGGCATGCCGGTGACAGTCGCCACCCGTGAGGTCGAGGTCGCCGTCTAGTGCCCAAGGTGCCCGGCGCTTCGGGCGCGGTAAAGGAGATTGACGTTGTCGTACAGCTACTATTGGTGGTGCGGTGACTGTTACCCGGAAGAGCCCTTGCGCGCTGAATTGTTGGCCGGAGAGACGTCGGCGAAAGACCAAGCTCTGCCACTGAAGAATTCCGGCTACCTGACGGAGGCGTTTCCGTACTATGATGTGGAAGTCCTCAGCAACAGACCAGAGGCGAACCGGCGGTGCAGGAAATGCGATTGTTGGCACAGCGGGGGCATGTATGGCTCCGGGTATCCGAAGCCCGATTGTGATCAGCACACGCCCCGCCATGCACCGACTTGCACTAACGAGAGCCATGTGGGCAAGATGCAGCTGTTGTTCGTGGAAAAAGACGCGCTTGTTATCGTTCGCAGAACATTCTCCTCTGAAAGGCCCTTCTGGGTCGGCCGCGACTACGTCGGCCGCGTCGGCGCGTACGATGCCTACCTGTACCAGGGGAGCCGCTATGAGCGAGGAGATGTTGACTGGCGGGAGGTTGTCTCTGCAGTATACTTCGGCGGCCCGCGCGGGAAGCGCTATGGCACATATTCGCCGTATTTTGGGGTTGATGACTTCTTCAGAGTCGTTGAGACTATGACCAAGTCGATTTGACGCTATAGGCGCACATGCCGGAGTGAATTCACGGGTTCCAAAGCACCCTCACGAGACGTCCCGGAACACATCCTCATCGGTGAGGTAGCCGGCGGCAGCGGCGAAGGGCATCATCCGCTTGCGCAGGGACTCGAACTCGCGGAGGGCGAGATGGCGGCGGACGGCGTCGCGGCGGATTGTGATTCGGGTGTTCGTTGCCCACATTCTGCGGCATGGGGCAATGGTTGTCAACCGACCCGCGCGGTGGAGAGCGGCGCATCTCTCTGGAAGCCATGCCGCCCCCGAATGGGGGCGGCCCAGGCGTAGCCCAGGGCGACCGAAGGGAGCCCTGGGAAAGGGCGTCACCCCATAGCATAAGCCCCCGAAGGGGGTGATTCACAGCCGTCTGAATCGCCCCCGTTGGGGGCTCCCAATGTGGGGGTCGGCCAACCCAGGGCTCCCTTCGGTCGCCCTGGGCTACGGCTGGCTCGCCCACGTCGTGGGCTGCCAAGCGCTCGTTGCGCCGACTTCATCGGCACTTGCCGGTGTGCGCGAAGATGGGTAGGATGGCGGCGAAAGGAGCTTCACATGCGGACAATGATGGGCCTTGCGCTCTGGGCCGCGGCAGCGGTAGCTATGGGGGGTGAGGAGGCGCCGATGGAGTCGCACGTCCCGGCCGTGAAGGGGGGCAGCATCTTCGCCAAGCCGAATCTGCTGGCCTGGTGCATCGTGCCGTTCGACGCGAAGAATCGCGGGCCGAAGGAACGGGTGGAGATGCTGGTGAAGCTGGGCATCGGCCGCGTGGCCTACGACTGGCGCGACAATCACGTGCCGACGTGGGACGAGGAGATGTCGCTCTACAAGAAGCACGGCATCGAGCTGAGCGGCTTCTGGGGCTTCGACGACAAGGCGCTCGACCTGATGAAGCGTCACGGCATCAAGACCCAGTTCTGGGTGATGATGGGCAGCGGGGGCGCCGACCAGAAGGCGAAGGTGGAGGCAGCGGCCCGTGGCGTCGAGGGCATGGCGAAGAAGGCGAAGGAAATCGGCTGCTCCGTGTGCCTCTACAACCACGGCGGCTGGGCCGGCGAGCCCGAGAACCAGATCGAAGTGATCGAGCAGCTCAAGGCCCGCGGCGTCACCAACGTGGGCATCTGCTACAACCTGCACCACGCGCACCATCGGATGAAGGACTTCGCCGCGTTGCTGGAGAAGATGAAGCCCTATCTCTGGTGCCTGAACATCAACGGAATGAAGGAGGGGACGAAGATAGTGCCCTTCGGGCAGGGCAGCGACGACGCGGAGATTCTGCGCACGATCCAGAAATCGGGCTACCGCGGCCCCATCGGCATCCTGGGCCACCGAGCCGAGGTGGACGCCGAGGTCGCCCTCCAGCAGAACCTCGACGGCCTGAAGACCATGCTGGAGAAGGTCGGCGACGCCGAGGCGCGGAAAACGTACAGGTAGAAGTGGGGGGGGAGGGAACCCTCTTGGAAGAAGGTCCCCTCCCCCAGGCCCTCCTTCCAAGAACTTCTAGAATATCCCTCTGACCGGGGCGGGCATGAAGACGAGGAGGAAGATGGCGGCTGCGGCCCAACCGAGAATCTTCCGGCCCATGCCCAGCGGCACACCCTCGATGACCACGGGCGGATGAGCGACGCGCACGAGGAGGGCCATGATCACGGCCCAGAAGAGCCATCCACGCCACTTGCCGCTGAGGGCAATGAGCACGCCGAGGAAGAAGAGCGCCACGTGCCGCTGCCGGCGGCCCACCAGGGCGTAGGCCACATGCCCCCCGTCGAGCTGGCCCACGGGGACGAGGTTCAGCGCCGTCACGAGCAGGCCAATCCACCCGGCCCACGCGAAGGGGTGCGAAAGCCAGTCCACAGCGTGGCCCGCCGGCGGCACGCCCAGGAGCAGGCGGGTCAGCCCCCAGGTCAGCAGGGAATCCCCGAACACCACCGAGCCGCCCTGCTGCCAGTCCTTGACGACTGCGAACGCCTCCGGGTAGGTGCCCTTGGTGTGGAGGATGCCGTAGATGAGGAATGGGAGTGCGACGGCGAGGCCGGCGAGGGGGCCTGCGAGGCCGACGTCGAGCAGGGCGCGGCGGTGGAGCATGGGGCTGCGCAGGCGGATGACGGCGCCGAACGTGCCGATGGGCGGTATCGGCGCGGGCAGGAAGAACGGCGGCGTGACCAGCATGCCGTAGCGGCGGGCCATCAGGTAGTGCCCGCACTCGTGGGAGCCGAGGATGAGGAGAATGGCGAGGGAGAACTGCCCGCCCTCGGCGACCAGGGCAGCCATCAGCTCGGGGAGCGGCATGCTGCCCGGCGCGCCCAGCAGGCTGCCCGCGAAGGCCTCGAGGAAGCTGTCGAAGCGCCAGCCCGCGCCCGCCACCAGCGTGGTGAGCACCGTGGCGGCCAGGAGCAGCGCGTGGAGAGGCCAGTTCACGGGCTTCGCCAGCGGGCCGGGCATCGTGTAGGTGAGGTAGGGCCTGCCCTCGAGCGTCTCGAAGCAGAAGCCGCCCGGGAGCTGGCGCAGGCCCCTCTCCACCTCGGCCCGGTGCTCCTCGCAGTAGGGGCTGGCCCAGCCGTGGAAGATCAGGCCGTTGCGGAACTCCACCTCCCGCACCTCGAGAAACAGGGGCGCGAGTATGTCTCGCATCCGCTCGCGCGCCAGAGGATCGTGTGGATACACGGGCAGTTCTCAGGCTTTCAGCGGGACGCGGCGCTGGGGGCCTCCACGCTCTCCACATCCCGGGTCAACTCGAGGAACACATCTTCCAGGCTGCCGCCCGCCGACGCGGAGCGGCGGAGTTCGTCCCGCGTGCCCTGGGCGATGAGCCGGCCGCGGTGGATGATGCCGATGCGGTCCGCCACCTCCTCGGCCACCGACAGGGTGTGGGTGGACATCAGGATGGCGCAGCCCCCCTCGACCCGCCGGCGGAGCACAGTGAGCACGAGGCGCGAGCTGGCCGGGTCGAGGCCCACCATCGGCTCGTCCACGACCAGCAGCTTCGGGTCGTGCAGCAGCGCGGCGGACAGCACGATCTTCTGGCGCATCCCGTGCGAGTAGTTCTCGGCCAACTCGTCCGCCCACTCCCCGGCGTCGAAGAGCTCCAAGAGGGCGTCCGCCGCCTCCACGCACCTCGTGCGGTCCAGGCCGTAGAGGCGGCCGACGAAGAGGAGGAACTCGCGGCCCGACAGCTTCTCGTAGAGATACGGCTGGTCGGGCACGTAACTCAGCAGGCGCTTCGCCGCCACGGGCTCGGCGTGTACGTCGTGCCCACCGGCCAGCACGCGGCCCGCCGAGGGCCAGAGGAGGCCGGCCACGCACTTCAGCGTCGTCGTCTTCCCTGCCCCGTTTGGGCCGAGGAAGGCATACAACTCGCCCGGACGCACCTCGAGCGAGAGCCCGTTGACGGCCGTCTTGGTGCCGAATCGCTTGGTGAGCTGCTCGATGCTCAGCATCCGGCGATTATAGCCGCGGCCCCGAGCGCAGTCAAACACCCCGCGCCGGGGCGCCGGGGGGTGCGACCCGGGGAAGTAGGTGACGCCGGTGGGTGCCACCCTCAAGCGTCCTCGCTTGAGGGTGGCTTTGGGGGTCGTGTCCGGCTGCACCCTCAACGGAAGCCGTTGAGGGTGGCACCCACATGGGTGGCAGGCGCCCGGCCAGGCGGGATCACCTACTATTCCGGGTCACACCCGCGCCGGGGAGTGCGGTAACAGACTTGCGCGCTGCCCGTTGTCGTTCGTAGTTCGGCGTTTACGCGGTTCTTCTGTCCGCCCTGACAGCCCTGAAGACCGCCTGAAGGCCGAACTACGAACAGGAACGCCCCCTCCCGCGCGCAGACCCGTCATCGCCCCGCGCCGGGGGAGCGCTCTTTCCCCGCCCCCACGGTCTTGGTAGGGGCGAGGGAGCGGGCCGCCGCAGCTCGAACGCCTGTCGCTTGACTTTCTCCCCCACATTCCATACCCTTGCGGCGTGCGCTGTTCCACTGCGGGGCTGAATCACATGGAAGGAGCGGGCCATGTTGAGGCGGGTGTCGAGCTGCGTCCTGTGGCTGATTCCGGCTCTGGCTCTCGCCGGCGAGGAGGCGGCCGGGCCAGGCTACACGCCCCGCACGGACAAGGACGGTTGGGAGATCCTGTTCGACGGCAAGGACATTGATGCCTGGGCTGGCGACCTGAAGGCGGGCGTGTGGGAGATCAACGAGCAGGGCGAGCTCCACCCCGTCAAGGGCGGCCCCACGCTCTTCACCCGCCAGCGCTACTGCGACTTCGTGCTCGAGCTCGACTTCAAGCTCGCCGCCAAGATGAAGAGCAACAGCGGCGTCTTCCTCCGAGTCCACGACAAAGGCCAGGAAGTCAACACGGGCATGGAAATCCAGATCCTCGACAACGCCGACTACGGCGTGAAGTGGGACGCCGGGAACGCGAACGGCGCGCTCTACGGCCTCGTGCGGCCGGCGGTGGACGCGAACAAGCCGCTCGGCGAGTGGAACAGGTTCCGCATCACGGCCAACGGCGCCCTGCTCACGGTCGAGCTGAACGGCCAGAAGATCGTCGAGGCCGACCTCGACAAGTGGACGACGCCGAAGAACAACCCCGACGGGTCGGGCAACAAGTTCCCCCACGCGATCGGGCGGCTGCCGCGCGAGGGCTTCATCGGCCTCCAGAACTACGGCGGCAAGGCCCTCTGGTTCCGCAACGTCCGCATCAAGCCGCTCAGCGGCCGCAAGCCGCGGCTCACCGGCAAGGAGCCGATCGCCGACGTCTTGCTCAAGGGCGAACCGGGCCTGTGACACGGGCAGCGAAGGGGTGAGCAGCAATGGACATGTTTGCGACGAACTGCACGGCGGTGGACTGGGCCATCGTGGGCGTCTACCTGGCCGGCATCGTGGTGCTCGGGCTGGTGGTGAACCGCTACGTGCACAGCGTGGCCGACTACATGGTGGCTGGCCGCTCGGCGGGCACGGCGCTCAACGTGGCCACGTTCCTGGCCACAGGGCTGTGCCTTGTGACGGTGATGTACTCCGGGATGGAGGGCTTCAACAAGGGCTTCGCCTACATGATCGTGGGGGTCATGGGCATGGCCTTTGGCCTCTTCCTCGGCTCGACGGGCTTCGTGGTGCGCAAGCTGCGCGCCGCGAAGCTCACGACCCTGCCCGAGTACTTCCAGCAGCGCTACAGCCGCCGCGTGCGCGTCGCGGCAGGCGTCATCTGCGCCCTGGCCGGCATCCTGAACATGGGCCTCTTCCCCAAGATGGGCGCCACGTTCATCACCTACGCCACCGGCTTGGGCACCACCGGCGAGGCTGCCGCAGTGACGGCAGCCGAGAAGACGGCCGACACCTCGGCCCCCAAGGCCGCGGCGCCCTCGGTCGCGCCGTCCGCAGCCGCCCAGAAGGCTGACGAGGCGAGGAAGGCAGCCATCGCGAAGCGCGAGCTGACCGTGAACATCGTGATGACCGTCATCATCGCCATCGCGCTCCTCTACACGGTCACGGGCGGGATGGTGGCGGTGATCGTGACCGACTACGTTCAGTTCGTGCTCCTCGCGCTGGGGCTGGGGATCGGCCTCTACTTCTGCCTCACCTCCCCCCAGTTGGGCTGGGACAAGATCGCCGCGACGTGGCAGGCCTCGCGCGGCGAGGCGGCGTTCAACCCCGTCTACCCCGGCTCCTACGGCTGGTTCTGGGTGGCCTGGCAGGGGATACACTTTGGGGCGGCGGCGCTCTGCTGGGCGCCCGAGGCCAGCCGCACGCTGACGGCGAAGGACCCGGAGACGGCGCGGAAGACCTTCCTCTACGGCTCGCCAGGCCAGTTCATCCGCCTGGCCATCCCGGCCCTCTTCGGCATCGCCGCCTTCGCCTTCGTCGCCCATCACGCGGACATGGCGAAGCACTTCCGGGGCATGGTCCTGCGCGACGAGGGGACGGGCGCCGACCAGGCGATGCCCCTGGTGCTCGGCAAGCTCGTGCCCGCGGGGCTCCTCGGCCTCATGATGGCCGGCATGGTCTCCGCCCTCATGTCCACCCACGACAGCTACTTCCTCTGCTGGGCCTCCGTCATCACCCGCGACATCATCGCGCCCCTGCGGCGGCGCGAGCTGACCGACAAGCAGCAAATCCGCATCACACGCATCATCATCGTCGCCATTGGCGCCTTCCTCCTCGTCTGGGGCCTCTGGTACAAGCTGCCCGCGAGCGTGTGGAACTACATGGCCGTCACAGGCAGCGTCTACCTCTGCGGCGCGCTCGTCGTCCTCGTGGGCGGCATGTACTGGAAGCGGGCATCGTCCGCCGGCGCGCTGGCCGCGCTCATCGGCGGACTCGCCTCCGTCCCCATCGTCTTCCTCCCCAAGTGGTTCACCGACAGCACGGTGCTCATGGGCCAGTGCGGCATCGCCAACTACGCGGTGTGCGTCTTGCTCTTCATCGTCTTCTCATGGCTGTTCCCCGACAAGAAGCAGCCAGCAACTCAGGAGGCGCGGCCATGAGCGGTTGGATCACCTTCTGGAAGTGGGCGTGCATCGTGGGCGTTGGCAGCTACTTCGCCCTTGTCCTCGTCGTCATCCCGTTCGGCGCGGCCGACATCGTGCGCCTCTTCCGCGACCTGGGCCGCGGGGGCAGCGAGCGGAAGTAGCCCCGTAGCGACAAGCGTCCCGCTTGTCGAGGGCTCGAATGGGACCGCACGCGGGACGCTTGCGGCCACGCCCTACAGCCCTGGCCCCGTCGCTCCGTGTCGGCGGTTCGTGGCCTTGACGGCGCCGCTCCCGCGGAGTAGAATCGGGCGCGCGTGGGAAGCAGACACAGGGGACGTGACGCCCTTTGCCCTCAGGAGGACCTGGCCATGCTGGGAAGCTCGCTGGCGTTGCCCCGCGTGGAACTGGCCATGCGGTCGTTCGTCGCGAAGGTCTACGGCTGGATGGCCTTCGCGATGGTGGTGACGGCTCTCGCGGCGATGGTGACGGTGAACGTGCCGGAACTCAATAGGCTGGTCTTCGCGAATCGCGGCGTGTTCCTCGTCCTCATCCTGGCCGAGCTGGGGCTGGTGGTCGCGCTGAGCGCCGCCATCAACCGCATGTCGGCGGCCACGGCGACGGTGATGTTCGTCGTCTATTCGGCGCTCAACGGCCTCACGATGTCGTTCATCTTCCTGGTCTACACCGAGGCGTCCATCGCCTCGGCCTTCCTCGTCACGGCCGCCACGTTCGGCGCGATGAGCGTCTACGGCTACACCACCAATCGCGACCTCACCTCGATTGGCAATCTGTGCTTCATGGCGCTCATCGGCATCATCATCGCCTCGCTGGTCAACCTGTTCCTCGGCAGCGCGACGATCTACTGGGCGACCACCTACATCGGAGTGCTCGTCTTCGTCGGCCTCACGGCCTACGACACGCAGAAGATCAAGGTGATGGGCGCGTCGGCTTCTATGACCGGCGAACAGGAGCGCAAGGGGGCCATCCTGGGCGCACTCGCCCTGTACCTGGACTTCATCAACCTCTTCCTCCTGCTCCTGCGCATCTTCGGGCGGAGGAGATAGCCAGCCGCGTGAGCGCACCTCCGCTCTCCGCTCTCGTTGCGAAGCTCCGGCTTCGCAACGGGGTACGTGCGGCTCCGGCCGCAAGAGCACCGAAGCGGGAGCTTCGGGATCGTGCGTCGCGAAGCCGGAGCTTCGCGACGAGACAACATAAATCGTGCCAGGCAAACGGGTTACGACAGCCGAAGAGACTCCGGGCCGGTTTCGGGGCGTCGCTTTCTCCATACTTGGTCATCCCTGAGAGGGGAGGATGAGCAAGTATGGACGGATGGGCGGGGATCGGCGATTCTCGCCGCTCCGGCCATTCCGGACCGGTCCGGCAGGTGAGCAAGTATGGGTGGAAGGCCGAGGATCGGCGATCCGGCTCATTCCGGCCGAAGACTGCCTGAAGGCAGGACTCCAAACACGTGGCGCTCTGCGTTTGGAGTCCTGGCTTCAGCCAGTCTTCAAGACCTCCACGGCGCCGCCGAATCGCTGAGAGCTGTCTGGCCTACTCCGCGAGGCGGACGAGGCGGACGCCGCGGACTTCGAGCCAAGCGGCGTCGCGGGGGGTGTTGAGGCCGATCATCAGGGCGCGGACAGCCTTGAGGTCGAGCCTGCCGTTGGGGTCCTTCGGCGAGTAGCTGCCCCAGGCCAGGTCGGCGAAAGCAGCGGTCGCACGGGTCCAGGCCTTCTTCGCCTTCCAGCCGGTGCCGGTGAGGTAGCAGGAGCCGTTGGGCTCGATGAGCTGGAGGCGGACGGCCATCGCCTCGTCGTCGGCGTGGCAGCGGTACTCGAAGGCGATGCCCTGGTAGGCCGAGAAGTCCATCGCCCGGCCGAAGTCGGCCTTCGGGTAGCACCAGCGGTCGCCGGGGGCGGTGAACTTGGCGTCGAAGCGCGCGCCGCCCTCCTTGCCTGGGGCAATCTCCATCGTGCCGTTGCCCGAGACGTTCTTCTGCCAGCGGGCGGGGTCGTCGAGGCCGAGGCCAAGCTCCTTCGTCGGCTTCACGCGGGCCAGGTCGAAGCGGAAGGACGAGACGGCGGGCGCGGGTGGGGCGTTGTCGAAGGTCGGGCGGACGCGGATTCGCTGGGGCCCGAGGGCGACGGCGCCGGGGGTGATGCGGAACTCGCAGACCGCGCGGCCCATTGGCTCAAGGCTCACCGCGGCCTCCGATGGCTCGGCCTTCCAGCCGGGGGGCAGCTCGAGGGCGAGCTTGCCGCCCGCCGGCTTCGCGCCGAAGTTGACGGCTTCCACCGCGTAGGCGAACGGCTCGTCGCCAATGACGTAGGAATCGCTGTCCTTGTCGAGCGTGGGCACCTGGGCCTGGCCGCGGATGACGATGGGCGAGGGCTGGTTGGACGGCAGCTTGCCCTCTGGCCGAACCGTGCCGCCGAAGCCTTTCACCGCATCTTCGCCCACGCCGATGACGTATTGCGGCGAGGGGCCGATGGCGAGCTTGAGCCTGCCGCCCGCCGCCTCGCGGGCGCTGCGTCTGCCGACGCAGTTGGCGACGACGACCTTCTCGACGGCCACGGCCAGTTCCGCTTCCCGTAGGGCGTTGGCCCAGACGACGAGCACGCGCTCCTTGCCGTTGTGGAACGCCAGCGCCGTCAGGCCGCCCTCTTGCCGGACGCCGAGGTAGCGGGCATCGCCCAGGATGTCCACCGCGGCGGCAATGGCGATGAAGCCGGGGCGGGGCGAGAGATCCTTGCGGAGCGCGCCGAACTGCACGCCGTGCTCGAGGTAATAGGGCAGGACGAAGAAGTAGTGGCTGTCGGTGCCTGCGGCGAGGGAGTATGCGAAGCTCTTGGGGACGAAGTCGGCCTGGCGGCGCTCGTCGGCAGCGTTGATCTCGCCGTCGGGCTCGGTGGCCTGGAGGCGGATGCCGGCCTCTGTGAGCCACACGGGGCGGTCGTCGCAACTGTGGCGCTTGAGCAATTCGAGATAGCGGCCCAGCGTGGCGGGGTATGCCTCGGGCGGGGCGTAGATGTGCCAGTTGAAGATGTCGAAGTAGTCGCGGACGCCGGCGTCGAAGAGATTCTCGTCGAAGGCGCAGTGGCCGCGGCAGAACGAGCCGATGAGCACGGGCAGGGTCGGGTCGCCCGCCTTGAAGCCGAGATAGGCCGCCTTCTGGAGGCCCGCGAACGTGTCGCTCAGGTCCGGCCAGAAGAAGATGTCCGGCTCGTTCCACACCTCCCAGGCCTGGACGCGCCCCTTGTAGTGCTCGGCGAGGCGTTTGGCGAAGGCGTAGGCGTGACGGAGGTCGCCCGGGTTCCGCGTGTTCTTCTTCCCCGCGTGCGACCAGGTGGGGCTGTCGTGGAAAATCTGGTAGACGCGGACGCCATGCTTCGTGAAGGCGTGGGCCACCGCGTCGTACTGCTTCCACCCGCCGGGGGCGACCTTGCCTTTCTCGGGCTCGGTTCCGGCCCAGGAGAAACGCTCGCGCACCCAGCCGATGCCGGTCATTCGGAGCATTTGGGCGATGGCCTCGTGCCGCCCCTGGCGTTCGAGCCAGGCCGTCGCCCCGTCCACATTCAGGCGGCCCGAAGGCGGTGCCGTGGCCGAGTGGTCGCTCACCACGCCAAAGGGCATCTTCGCCGACTGCTCGCCGGCCTTCGCGACGAGTTCGTAGTAGCCGTGAGGCAGATTCGGGATCTCAATGGCCCCATTCCCCTTCGCCACCTCGGCGCCATCCATGTCCACCACTCGCCACTCGACATCCTTTGCCTCGGCCTGCACCACCGCCTTTTGCCCAAACCCAAACAGATTCCCCGGCCGCCCGGTCTTGAGCACCATCTTCGCCTCCTGCGCCCAGGCGCTTGCAGCGATGAGCGCGGCACACACGCACGAGAACGGCAGGCAGTTCGTCATTCCGCTCGCCTCGACTCGGCCGGGAACCAGCGCTGGAGGATCTCCCGGAACCGCACGAATGCGCGATCGGTGCAGCGGCGGAGGCTGATTGAGGCAGCCAGTTGCCCGAGGACGGGTCTGGCTTGGGCGATCCCCGCCTCGCGGAGGGCCAGGGCCATCGCGGACTTCGGGTCGGTTGGCTTCGCAGAGCCTGGCTGCCACACCCCGGCTTGCCTCAGCCATTCGCGCAACGGCGGTTTGCGCCCAGCCCAACCAAGGCAACGTTCCACTTCCGGGGACTCGCTCCAGACCCAGGCCTCCAACTCGGGCTCGACGATGACCGCTCCGGCCCTATCCTCCCAACCAGCACGACACAGGCGTTGCTGGACCTCTTGCTCCAAGTCCTCTGCCGGCAGAGCTTCCCTG
>Ga0194125_10003053_pt1 | contig 27364 bp, 8 predicted proteins | sample TA2KigC250mmetaG_FD_148626 | JGI IMG/M metagenome (GOLD analysis project Ga0194125, IMG submission 148626) | Freshwater microbial communities from Lake Tanganyika, Tanzania - TA2015034 Kigoma Deep Cast 250m | ecosystem: Environmental > Aquatic > Freshwater > Lake | place: Tanzania: Lake... | reverse complement strand
CGTCGCCGTTCATGAAACTCTCGGCCATCTCCGGCGGCAGCCAGCACAGGAAATACGCGAACGCCGCCTGCGGAATCGGCCGATCCATCATATAGAAAGCCTTGTAGCCGTTGGGAAACGCAGCCGAAATCTCGCCGCCGTCCTCCGGTTCGGCTCCTCGCGCCCAGAGCTTGCCCGGCTGTTTGCCCGTCGGGATCGCGGTGGCGTTGGTGACGAGATACGGCGGGCAATCCACGGTCGCCGCGGTCTCCTCGCGAATTACCATCGTGGAGTTGCCGCTGACCAGGCGTTCTTTTTCGGCGGCCTGCTGCTTCTCGGGCTGGTATTCATAGAAGGCGTAGCTCTCGTCGCCGCCAGACCCAAGGTAGAATGCGCCATCGGCCACATAGACCATCTTCAGCCCGTACGCCTTGACCGCCACCCGCGTGTCTTTCGTGATTTCCGGCACGGACGTCAGATCCCACACAGCGGTCATTCCGGTGGCCTTCACGTTACCCATGCCGTGATCGGCCAACCGCACAAATGCGCCAACGTGCCCATCGTCACCGCCGGGCACCAGAAAGTCGAGTTTGACGCCTGTTTCCTGCGCGTAGCCAGCCGGATTCAGCACGCGGTCGGCCAGCAGACGGACCGGTTTCCATTCCGTCATCCCATCGAGCCGCACCTTGAAGAACATCCATATGGCGCTATGGTTCACGTCGTGCCGCCATGCTCCGCTCCAATCCATGTCGAACCGGATTATCGCCGCCTTTTCATCGCGCGGGATCACGGTGATGTTACTGAAATTGGCATGCAACCCCGATGGACTCAGCCGCGGCTGTGTCACGCCCTCGATCTGCACCTGGGCCTGCGCCGCCACGGCACCGAGAAGCGCAATGGCCAATCCACCACACGACAGCAAGCGTCTCAGTCCAGTTTCACGTTGATCGATCATCGCCTTATCCTCCAATTGTCCGACACGTCGGCCCGCCTGACCGGTCAGCGGGTGCGATGGTGCGGTTCTCTCGGTCAATCACGACTCCCGGCTCTCTGGCATTCCCGCCAGCAACGGGCTCGACTCTTCCTGATTCTTCACGGATGGACTCATCCCCAAACGGCGTCTCACTCCGCCAAGGCAAACTTCGGATAGTACCGCCGCACAAACGGCTCGGTTCGCTCCGGAACCCACTGGATCCGGTGTATGACCGGCTTCTGCTGCCAGTCGAGGAAACCGTCGCCGTCAAAGAAGATGAAATAGAAACTGCATTCCTCGCCTGGATTCACCCCGAAGTCGGCCAGCGGCAGACGGAATTCGTAGCGGGTGACGCCGGCCGCGCCTGTCACGCCGTTGGCGGGATCGTCGCGCTTCACGGCGTATTTGGCGCTCTTGAGCAGCGCTTCGTTCGGACCATCCCATTGCTGGAACTCGACGCCCCTGGCGGTTAGGGCCGCGCCCACGTTCCACTGGGTGCCGGCGGCGTTCACCAGGCCAATCTGCATGGCGTCGCCATTGTAGATCGCCTCACCTGTCTGTTCGTTCATGTGCTTGTCGTCGGTCACTTCGGCGGCGATCAGGAGCGCCTCGCCATCGGTCGCCAGCCATGCCTGGGCGCTGAAATCGCGCGGACCGCGCCAGGGGCTGGACGTGAAGTCGCCGAAAAAGCGCTCGTGAATCGGATACACATACGCCGCGTTGTTGGCAACCGCCACGGGCGTGACATCCGCCCACTCGTCCAGCATGCCGTCCGGCTGAAAGGGTTTGGCCAGTTTCGCCGGACGCTTCAACTCCAGGTCCAACTCGCCGGCGACAGAGCCCACGGCCGTATCGCCTGCCGGCGCCGTGCGCGCGGCGCGCCAGCCGGCAAAGGTCCACGCATAGCTGGGACCGCCGCCGCTTGCGGCATTCGCGCCATGCCGGTCAGCATTCGCGTACACCGCCGCCGTACGCCCGCCGGTAAGCAGGTGGCCGGGTTGGTGACTGCCGCCGAAGAAATAGTCGCCACGCAGTATTGCGCCGCGAATATCCTGCGGCCAGTCGGCGGGCAACTCCGGCGCGCCGCGGCCATGTGTGCCCTTGAAAGCGCGCCCGACCTCATTTCCGATGGAGACCGGCCGTTCGTATATGGCCAGCGTGATGACGTCTTGTACGCCCCAGAACGAGGGGTTAGCGTCGTTGGGTATCGCCGGCCGCGGGCCGCGCACGCACTTTTCATACTCCAGTTCCGTCATCGGCCGAAGCCCGGCCCAGGCCGCGAAGACCGCGCCATCCGTGAAAGACATCCAAGGGACCCTTTGGTCAGGCTTGGGCGCGGAATACGTGAAATGGGGCGAGACGCCGGATCGCTGGATCGCCATCCCATGTCCGCGCTCGTAGAAGCGCGGCTTCGCCTGCGCATGGGTGAGCGTGTTGAGAAAGTCCGCATACTGGGCGGCCGTCGGGTAGGCGCGCTTCATGCAGTAGAACGCCGCATGGCCCTTGGGAAACGCCGCCGCAATCTCGCCGCCGTCCTCCGGCGCGATGTCCACGGCCCAGAGCGCCCCCTTCTTCGTGCCGGTCGGAATCGCGGCCTCGCTCTCGATCCGGTACGGCGGCGGGTCCGCTCTCGTCACGCCAACGCCCCAGATGTAGAGGTCACCGATATTGAACTTGAACGGAAGGGGCGCGGCAGTATCCGATGGTTTCCCGGTGTGCTTGTACAACCAGTTGAGTTCCATCCCGCCGCGCCCCTTGCCGGCGTACGGCGCGATCGGTCCGTTGCCGCGGCCGACGTAGAAGGCACCTTCGGGAACATAAACCATCTCAATCCCGACCCCGCGGATCTGCACTTTGCCCGCGTTGTCCTTCGTGATCCCCTCGGCCGCCGCGAGGTCCCAGACCGCCGTCACGCGCCGCGCCTCCGTCAATCCCATCCCATCCCCCGCGCGCCGCACGAACAGGCCGACGTTTCCGTCGTCCCCGGCCGGAACGACAAACTCCAGCGGCGTACCTCCTTTCTCCTGACTGTATCCGGTCGGGTTCAACACGTTGTCCGCCGCCAACCGCAGGTGCTGCCACTCGGCCGTGCCTGCCCCGAGCCCCGTCGAGGGACCCTCGGGCTTGACCTTGAAAAACACCCACGCCGCGTCGAAGAAGTTCCCCCAGCGCCAGGAGTTCGTCCAGGCGATGTCAAACGTCACCGAAGCCGTCTTTTCGTCACGCGGCGCCACCGACACATTCGTGATCCGCAACCCCACCACCGGTGCCGACAGCGGCTCCTCTACAGCATTGGCCTGAACATCCTCTTCATCCATCTGGTCGTCCGGCACGGCCGTGCTGGCCTCCTGCGCCAACGCGCCTGCCACTCCCAGCATCAATCCGCAGACCAGCACACTCACAAATCCTGAATACCCGCAAAGCCTACGCCACCACGTCATAACCCGCTCCTTTCCAACGCATTCCACGAATCATGATGGTTTCGTTAAATTCTGGTCGTTGAGATTCATGCCGTTGCCCGGCACTCGTTCAGCCTTGCCTCAAAAATGCGCAGGCTGTCCGGGATGCCGCCGGGCCGGTTGCGCGCCAGCCAGACTCGGCGATGCTCGGCGACAATGGCTTCGAAATCCGGCGCCAGTCGCCTCAGCGAGCCGATGCCCGTATCGTTCGCAAGGCGGCGCTGCCCCATCCGGCAGGCTGTGATCGCCATGCGCGCGTTGTGGCGGAACTCGTCTACAATCAGCGCGGCGTCGGGCCGAGCCATCCGGGCGCCGTGCATCAGGTCCACCGTCGCCTCAAGATGCACTTCCGCGGCGGCGAGCGTGACGGGTGTCACGTTTGGCGGAAGCGCACAGGCGAAGCCGTCAAAGAGGATCTGGTGGAGTATACTGGATGCCGTGGCGTTCTCGGAAACATGCGTCCAGGTATCGGCGAGCGCGTAGGACGCCTTGCCCATGACCCCGGCCGCATCGCGAAACACATGCGGATCCAGTGCGGCCCGGATCGCCTCGTCGCTGTTGCCGCTCTCGTGCCAGGCCACCGCCGCGCCGGCCGCGAGTCCGATGAAACTAACCGGCAGCGTCTGCCAATGGCCATGGTCGCCCCAATCCGTGTTCAGGATGCCTCCCGCGCCACACTCAAGCCCGGCTTGCGCCGCGGACCGGTTGCTCCCTATGCCCGCCTCGTTACAGCCGGTGAGCGTACACCAGGTGGATGTGCCGGGCACAAACCAGAACGGCACACCCGCCCTGGAAAGTTTCTCGCCATGCGCACGGTAGGGATACGACCGGTAGTAGCCCCAGTCGGTGTGCACCATGTCGCGATCCATCAGCTCGATCTGATCCTGGAAGTGGTTCCATACCATGTCGCCGAAGTAGAGCGTCGTCCGGCCATGCGCATCCGCCAACTCTTTCAACTTTCGGAGAAAGTCGAAATAGACTCGCGCCAGGCCATGCTGCTCCACGGCCGACCGACTGCGCCCTTTTCCCAGCTCCCACGTTTCATCGCAACCGATATGCAACCGCCGACTGGTGAAATTGGGGAGCAGCTCCGCGTACAGTTCCTCGATCAATGCCAGCGAACCCGGATGGGTCGGATCCAGGGTCGTGGCCTCGCGCCGGGACCCGTCCGGACGCTCGAAACCGTCGGGGCATTCGGCAAGCGCTTTGTACCGCGGATGCTTCAGCCAGCGCTCAAAGTGGCCGAACGAGTTCTGGAAGGGTGTCAGCTCGATGAAGTGTTGGCGACAGACGGCATCGAGCGTGCGGACCTCCCCGGCGGTCAGCGGGCTGGCCGCGGCCCACACCTCGCGGTGGTTGTCATAGGCGAAGGTGTGCTCCATGTAGAGTTCCAGGTGGTTTACCTTCCACTCCGCCAGCATCTCGATCAGCATGATCAGCGTCGCCATGGTCGGCACCTTGTCGCGGCTGATGTCCAGCATGACACCGCGGATCGGGATGTCCGGCGCGTCCTCAATCCTTCCGCAGGGCAGTGCGTCGGGGCAGAGGCGAACAAGCTGCCGCAGCGTCATGCGCCCATAGAAGGCTCCGGCGGCGTCAGCCGCTTCGATGCACACTTTTTCAGGCTGGATGACCATGCGATAGCCCTGCGCCGGGATCCCGGACACATCCGTCCGCTCATCGCAGGGGACATCGGCGGGGCGGGGCTTAGCAATCCTGAAGCATCCATCCCCGCCCGTGACAAGGCGTGGGCGAGGGAGTAGGGGAAGATGGGGCAAGGTTTGCATGCAGGGTGACATCACAGGGGCCATGTAACACGTCGGCTGCCGCTGTCAAGTGTTGCCCGGCTTCCGTCGGGCAGAACCAGCGCGCCACGGGTGCCCTCGGGCAGCGTCACATCGAAGGTGACCTTGCGGCCCGCGCGCTTCCAGGCGGACCGGATGATGCCGGCCGGCGCACGGTGCCAGGCCTTGACCCAGTCCAACCCATCGACCAGATGAGGCCGCAGCGTCACATGTTTGAAGCCGGGTCGCATGGGATCCGGGACGATCCCGGCGAAGTAGCTATAGAGGCAGGCGCTGATGTCGCCGAACATGATGTGGTTCTGCGAGTCGCTGTTGTTCCAGTTTTCGCGCAAGGTGGTCGCGCCGTCCTGCAGCCAGTGGGCCCAGCCGGGGAATGCCGGCTGCGTGAAAAGCCGCAGGGCCAGCTCGGCGTGTCCGTTCTCGGCCAGTACGCGCGGGACGTATTTGGCGCCGAGGATGCCGAAGTCGACCTTGCCGTCATTGGCTTCGACAGCTTCGACGAGGCGGGCCACAACGGCCGGCCGTTGGTCGTCTTCGACAAGGCCCTGATAGACCGCGCAGGCCAACGCGGTCATTTGCCCGTCCGCATAGCGGCCATCCCCGTGATAGAACGCGGCGTTGAACGCGCGGCGGATGCGCACCGCCAGCGCTTCAAAGGCGGCGGCTTCCTGATTGCGCCCCGTCAACGTCGCGAAGCGCGCCAACAGACAGGTGTCGACGTAATAGTAGGCCGTGGAGGTGAGCGCGGACGGCGCCATGCGGGAACCGTCAACCGCGCACCAGTCGCCCAAACCAAAGTGCACGATGTGGTGTGTGGCCAGGGTGCCGAGATAGTGCACATAACGCGCCATGGCCGGATACAGGCGGTCGATGTGAGACCGGTCCCCGGTGTAGAGGTAGATATACCATGGGATCAGGATCAGGGCGCTGTCCCATGCGGGACCGGAGCCCCAGTTGTAGCCCCACCCGGCGCAGGGCACAATCGCGGGCACCTGGCCGCTGGGTCGCTGGCAATCGGCGATGCTGTCGAGCCACTCGCCGTAGGCCGCCCCCGCTCCGAAGTTAAGGAGCCCCGTCTCAGCCGCCAGATGGGCATCGCCGGTCCATCCGTTCTTCTCGCGATGCGGGCAGTCGGTGGGGAATCCCACGAAGTTGCCGACATAGGCCCAGCGTGCGCAGTCCTGCAGACGGTTGAGCGTTTCACTGGAGGTCGCAACGCCGCCGACCTCGTCAAAGGACGTATGCACCACCCGACCCCTGATCGTGTCCAGGGACGGCTTGCCCGGCAGCCCTTCCACGCGCACGTACTGGAATCCGTGGTAGGTGAATCCGGGCTCCCACAGCTCATCCCCCTGTCCCTTCAGGGTGTATCGATCTGTCTGGAACTCGCCGCTCTCGATGAAGCGGTCCATGCCGGCAATGTCGAGATCGCCTTCCGCGTTGAGCCTTTCGGCGTAACGCAGAGTGATCTGCGTGCCGGCAGGGCCGCTGACCCGGAGTAGCGCCCATCCCGCCATGTTCTGTCCCATGTCGTAAATCACGGCGCCGGATTCAAGCTTGCGCAGCGACACCGGGGTGAGCGTTTTCATGACGCGGCAGGGCGGCGCGAGCTGCGGCTCAAGCACCCCCCCGGGGCCGGGCACGATTGCCGCCTGCTCCCAGGCTCCGTCGTCGTATCCGGGCTTGTCCCAGCCCGGCCGTTCGGCGCGCGCATCGTAGTGTTCGCCATTGCGCAGGCCGTCGAAAAGGATCGGCCCTTCGGCAACCCGCCAGCTCCCGTCTGAGGCCAGACGGAACTTTTTGCCCGATTCCAGCCGCACCTCGAGTTCAAGAATCAGCTTGGGATAGTCCCGCCACACCGCCCGGTCCAGGTTCCAGAACTCGACCGTGTGGCCATTGTACCAGCCGCTGCCGAGCGTCACGCCTATGGCATTCACGCCGGCCCGCAGCATGTCCGTCACGTCGTAGGTGACATAGCGCACGCGCCGGTCATACTGAGAAGCCGACGGGTCGAGCACACGGTCCCCCACGCGCCGGCCATTGATCCGGGCAACGTAGAATCCCAGCCCGCAGATGTGCAGCGTCGCATGCCGCACCGCCCCGTTCAGCGTGAATTCCTTCCGGTACAGTGGCGCGGGCATCGACTGGCCGGCGTACTTGAACATCATGTGGCGCCGCCCAATCCACTGCGCCGCCCACACACGCGGCTTCGAACGCGCCGACGCCTGCATGCCGGTTTTACTCGCCTTCGCACGAACCTTTGCCTGTGACATCCAACGATCCTTCTTCACCGTCTTTCTCCATCATGGTCAGGGCCGGCGTTCAAAGGGCTGCTGCACCAGCCGGGCGGCGAACTTGTTCTGCCGCATCCATGAGGTCCGTGACGTCTGTATGCTGTCTTCCTTTGGAGTCGATTCGGTGACCTGTCGATGGGGCAAGCAATGTAAAGCCTCAATTTGTGTGTGTCCAGCGAACGTTCTTGATCCCGCCGCCGCGGTTGGTAACTTCCCGGTCTGACGCGCGTATCCTGACGCGCGTATCACCGAGCGCATGGCATGGGGAATGTATGAAAGTCACGACACGCAGGCTGGCAGTGACGGCGCCGCTAGACGAGGGGTTCCGTCCGATGGTGGATGAACTTCGTGCGCACAATGAGGCCGCACGCAAGGGGAACGGTGCGACGCTGGCGATTGCCTGGGAGCGCGATGGCGGGTGCATCGCCCGGTACGACCTGGCGCTTCCGTCCGAGGCGGAAAGCGAGCCCGTCTTCCGGATGGCGGAGCGAGTGGTGAAAACCGTGCACTGGGCCGCGGGGGGATGGAAACTGCTCCTGGCGGGGCCGGATTGGCTCTGCCGGAGGATCGGTGCGGCATATGCTGATGGTGGCGCTCGGGCTTTCGACGCTGATCTCATGCGGCGGGTTTACGAACGTTCGATGGAGGTTGAACGGCGCGGCTTGGAGGACATGCCCGAAGCGAAGGATGCGGCGCTGACCGCTGGCGGCCACCTCGACGGTTGCCGGATCGGGTTCGATCTGGGCGCCAGCGACTACAAGGTCAGCGCGGTCAACGCGGGGAAGGTGGTCTTCAGCGAGGAATTGCACTGGACTCCCGGGATCCAGTCCGATCCGGACTACCACTTCAACAAGCTGAACGAGGGGCTCAAGCTGGCTGCCTCGCACCTGCCGCGCGTGGACGCCATCGGCGGCAGTACGGCGGGGTTGGTGGTGGCTAACCGGATCATGGTGGCCTCCCTGTTCCGCGCGGTTCCCGATGCGCGGTTCGAGGACGCTCGCAACATCTTCCTGCGCATCCGGAAGGCGTGGCAGGTGCCTGTCGAGGTGGCCAACGACGGCGACGTAACCGCCCTGGCCGGCGCCATGTCCCTGGGTGTGAGCGCGATCCTGGGCGTTGCGATGGGCTCCAGCGAGGCTGGGGGGTACATTGACCGCGGGGGCCGCCTGACGGGACGCGTCACCGAACTGGCCTTTGCGCCAGTGGATTTCAATCCCGCGTCCGCCGCGGACGAGTGGTCGAAGGACTATGGGGTAGGGGCCATGTACTTCTCGCAGCAGGCGGTGAACAAGCTCGCGCCGGCGGCTGGGTTTTCCTTCGATGCCGGGATTCCGCTGCCGGAGCGGCTGAAGCTGGTTCAGGAGCGGATGAATGCCGGAGACGAGCGCGCGCGGCGGATCTTCGAGACGATCGGCGTCTATCTCGGCTACACGGTGCCGTGGTATCGCGAGTTCTACGATTTCGACAGCCTGATGATTCTTGGCCGCGTCACATCCGGGGCAGGGGGAGATGCGATCATCGAGAAGGCGCATGAGGTGCTACGCGAGGCTTTCCCCGAATTGAAGAATCGGGTGAAGGTGTTCATGCCGGATGAGAAGGCCCGGCGGGTAGGCCAGGCGGTGGCGGCCGCCAGCCTGCCAGGGTAGGGTAGAGGAAAATCGTAATCCATTCGCGTCGCCCGTAATCGTGAACCGATCCGGGCTACCTGAGCAGTTACGATCGTTACTATTGCCGCTTCTCGATGTCGAACAGGACGCCGCTCAGCGGCTTGCCGGACTTGGCGTCCTTGAATGTCAGGGTGAGAGTCCCGGGCGCAACGGCGGCGGTCTCGCGGGAACGACACTCGACGAGCAACGTGTTGCCGGCCTTCAGCAGCCGGAACGGTTTCTGTTCGATGCTGTTGCCCGTCGCAAGCTTGAGTGCCACCGTATCATTGACCCAGACGGTAATATCGAATCGTGCGGTCGACTTGCCCTGGTCATGCTTGAGTTCGATGACCGCGTCCCGATCCCCCGCCGTTTCCACCCGCGTTGCTGACAGCAGGGCGCCCATGGAAGGCACCTTGACGTCCTTGCCGAACGACAGACTCGGGCCGTGGGTGATCGCCTTCCAGTCTTTCGGAGGTTTCCCGGCCTTGAAGACGGAGTTGTCATAATTGGCCAGGTCCTCCAGGCCATGCATGCCGAGCAGGTCGGCACCGCCTCCCGTCATGCCCATGTCGGGTCCGGCGCCGGGTTTCGGTTTGCCTGTGAGCTGAGTGGTGAACCACCACCGCGACTCCGTGCGCAACTCCACGGCGGCCTCGCCGCCTTGCGGAGCGGCCGTTGCGACTGTGATGCTATACGGAATCCTGCACGGGCCTTCAGCAGCGAAAGCCTGTCGGGGAGCAGCGAACACGAGCTTGGCCTCCGCCCCGGCCGCGACCGAAACCTTCGAGTTTGTCGTGGCCAGCGTGACGCCCACCGGCGACAGGCGCATCGCTACCGCAAACGCGCGCTCCGTGGCGTTGGTGATCCGCAGTGCCACCTCGCCGCCCCGGGTCGAACTGAGCACGGGCAGCGGCACCCCCGCCGGCGATCCCATCTGTATCGGAACGAGCAGCTTCTCCAGCACCTTGCCGCCTCTTTCCCGTAGCTGGACCGGCAGCATCGTGCCCTGGCGAACGGCGCCGGTCATGACGCTCTGGCTGGTCAACGACATGGTGATCTTGAATGGAGTGACGGATTTCCGCGCCGCCGTGAGTGAAAGTGAGGCCGTCCCATCCAGGAAGCATGCGTCGGGAACCGGGATGAGCAGCTCCAGATTCAGCGGCTTGTCGCCGGTGTTGTTGAGCCGGCCCGAGAGGTTGAAAATGCCGACATCCGCACCGGGCATCCCCGGCAAGTCGTCAACCTGCAAGATCGCATTGATATCCACCCGAATCGGCGCGGTCCGCACGGCGCGTGCGCCGTAGCGGCCGGTCCGGCTCCCGTCAATCCGCCCAAAGTGCATGGGGTTGAGATCCTCGACCGCGACCCAGTGGCCCATCGTGCCATACGACCAGAGGCGCCAGGTGCCTTGGTAGTACCACTCCCCGGTGGTGGGTGCCCAGCCCGCCGGAATATCGGGCGAACCAATACCGTGCCCCCAGGTGATTCTCAGTTCCCTGCTCTCTTTGACTTTGGGAGTCGCAGGCTCGTTATGGAGGACCGACGGCCACTCCTGCACACAACCGCTCAAGCTCAGTTCACGAATACCCCAGTACGACGGGCCAGGCCCGACTGCCGGTGGCTCGCCCAGGACGGATTGCTTGCCCTGAGCCCCGTCGAAGCGGTCGAGGCCCGCCGCCGGAGCACACGTCGCCTGCGTCCACGCCTCCGCCCCGGTGGAAACGGCGCGCGGGCCGCGACAGGCTTTTTCATACTCCAGGTTGGTCGGCATGCGCAGTCCCGCCCAAGCCATGAAGCCCTGAATGTCGGGCAGGGAAAGCAAGTTGCAACGCCGGTCCGGCACATCGGCTCGGAACACCCCTGCGGCATTCGTTGTGATGGTATAGCCGTTGAAGTTGTAGAACCTTTCGTTGTAGAAGGGGCGATTTTCCATCGCCAGCAACGCATAGCGCCCGCGGTTGTACTTCAATGACGGTATGGAATTCAGGAAGTCGGCATATTCCCCCTGCGAGATCGAGTACTTCATGCAGTAGTACGCCGTGAAACCATTCGGCCAATCGTCGCTGAGCGGCACGGTCATCGGCCCCGACTCCAGATGGCCGCCCGGTTGCGTCGCTTTCGGCGTGTTGATGATCGTCAGCGCGTGGCCCCACGGGCTCCGTGACGCGAACGGACCTTCGGGAATATAGACCATCGCCAGGGCATGCACGCTCACCTGTGCCGTGCTGTCGGAAATCTGGTCGGCCTCATGCATCCAGCGCAATTGGATGCCCTTGAAGTCGTTCGCGCCAGCGCCCGCGGCCTTGCGGTAGATGAACACCCCGATGCCCCGCTGGCCGTCATCCGTCAGGCCGACATCCAGACTCGCACCGGCTGGAACCCGATGCTCATCCGACTGGACCGCGAGCGTCGCATGCAGCGTGTCTGTCACGCCGGCAGGCCGGAATTTAACGAATACCCAGGCTGCATCCCAGCTTTCGACGGTCATCGGCTTGCCGGTCACGTTCTTCTCCGCCGGCTCCTCCCACTTGGCCCGCCAGGAGTTGTTCCAGGCCAGATCGAACGAGACCGTGCTGAATTCTTTGGTGCCGGCTTCCCATTTGACGTTGGTGACTCTGGGGATGTCGGTCCGCGGCGGCTGGGTGACGGGCTGTGCGGCGGACTTGGCGACGTCGGGTTCGGTCGGCTTCTGAACGGGTTTCCTGATCCGGTTGTCTGCGGACGCAATAAGCCGGCAGTTTCCTGTCACATGGTGCCCACCTGTGTACTTACCCCAATCCGGCCAGTCCGGGGGCACGTCGTCGAACGGCGCAGCAACTCGTTTGACCGACCCGCCCGGCGTGCCTGCGGGCGACGTTCCATCACCATGAGTTCCTCGATACCCGCGGAGCCTCAGATAGATCACGGGCCCGCTCATTTCCGAGATGCCCCAGTAGGAGGCACGTGCCGTCGCCTGATCACTGGTGGGGGTGGAAAAGCATCCTACCCGGGCGGCAAGAGCATCAGCGTAACGCCCCAGCCCTTTAACGAGTCGTTCCGTCGGCAATCCGGCGTCCACCAGTTCGGGCTTAGCGGTAGTATCGTATATGGACGGTGGTCCGGCGGGTGCCGAAGGATCGCGCGCGCCGGCGTCGGCCTTAACGCTTTCCAGCACCGACATCGGACGCAGACCCGCCCACACGGCGTACGCGCGCGTGTCTATCCCGGTGATTCCCGGAAGTCTCCGGAACGGACATCGCGCCGTATACACCGGCCTGTCCGCCGAGGCGGCCGACCCCTTCCTTTTCTTCTCGCCCAGGGTATCCTTTAGCAAAGCGTCGAGGGCGTCCGGTTTCTTGTCATCGGCCTTCGCTGTTTCGCCCGCCACTTCTGGCGCCGCATCCGGTATGTCGGCGGACGAATAGATCGTGAGGCCGGCCTTCTCGATAACGGTGTAGGAGCCCAGGCCAGGGCCGCGATCAATCTTAATTTCCTGAACATCCATTGAAGCGTCGGAGCCGACTTCGCTACCGACAAAGGCGCGGCCGGCGGCGACATCTGGAGGCAGTGAGTTGAGGAAGTCAACATACTGTCCCTGCGTCAGTTCGTACTTCATGCAATAGAAGGCTTCATACCCGGTGGGATAGTCATCGGTCAGCGGCACGTTTCCCCCGATCTGCCCGCCGAACAAGGCGCCATCGCCGCCCCCCCGCTCGGTGAAGGTGTGCGTGCTCCAGAGCTGGCCGGCCACCGGCCCCACGCGGCGGGCACGCGGCCCTGATGCCAGCGGGGCATTCCACTCCGCGTCCACCAGAAACGGAATCATGGTTCCACCCCTCCATCCTCCATCCGTCAGGCGCGAACTGCTCGGTTCAGCGTCCCACTGTAGATACGGGCCCCCGTCCTTGCTGGTGGTCGTCTCGATGACCTTGCGGAGCCCCTCCGGGATTCCATTGAGCCCCACATCGGCAGTATATTGCGTGATGGGCACGTCCGGGCCGTCCGAGAACGGCGAGAGACCCGATTTTGCCGCCACTCCTACTTTGAACGGACTCTCCGGCACATAGACCATGGCGATCGCATGCACGGCGACAGCAGCCTTCGCCGGATCGAACGAAGCTCCGCCTGTCGCGCCGGAGCCGCCAGTCGAAGGCGGATGCATCCAGCGCAGTTTGATCCCTTTCCAGTCGTTGCGCCCGTGGCCTATCGCATCGCGGTAGATGTACAGACCCATACCGCGACTGCCGTCGTCTGAAAGCTTCACCATACTCGTCGCGCCAGCCGGCATCACGTGGTTACCCTCGCCGCTCGCGAGCGTCGCGTGGAGCCAGTGGTTGCGCTCCTGCGCCTCGACGGAATCCTTTTCCGGCAGGTACTTCACAAAAACCCAGGCGGCATCCCAGTTCTCCACTTCCATGTCTTTCCCTGTGGCGCTGGTCGCCGCGGGCTCCGTCCACTTCGCTCGCCAGGAATAGGACCAGGACAGGTCGAACGTCACGTAACTGTATTCCGGCGTGGCGGCCTCCCACTTGACGTTGGTCACGCCGAAGTCGTAGGTCAGCGGGCCGCGGAAGCGTGCGGCTGGATCGTTCTCGGCGCGAACGTTCGGGATTCCGGTGAGCAGCGCCAAACCCGCCGCGAGTCGCACCAACCGGTCTACTGTCTGTTGCTTCATTGTACTCCCCATCCGCTTTCGTGTTCGTTACGGCCCTGGCATCCCAGGATCAGTTCGCGATTAAGGCAGACGATCAAGAGGATTTTCATCGCAATCCGCAATCGCCGTCCGATCTCCAGCCTGCCACGGCGGCGCCTGAGCAGTCCGAACGCGTTTGACAGCGCCAGGCCGGGCGACCGAGCGATAGAAATCGTGTGCCAACCGTTAGCTCAACGTAGGACAAGGCGCATGGAACAGCAAGGGATAATAGGTCAACAGCGCCCTTGCTCTCCGCACCACTGTTCGTTACATTAGCGTGTTCAAAGCAACGTTTGCGTGTCGTTTCAGTGCACGTAGATGTACTTGCTCTGTCTGAAGCGGGCTTCGGGATGGCCTGCAGGACGTCGGGGTGCTTTGATGATGCAGAATGGAGAGCTCACCATGCAGGGATGCTCCCACGCCACGGATCGTGTGCCACGCAACGCTCGTTCTTCGGCTGACGCGAGCCCGTTCCTTGCGGCACGGGGAGGATATCCTTCGCTCCTCGCGACGGTCATTGGCGCGCTGCTGGGCGGAGCGCTGCTGGTGGGTACGGCATCGGCGGCCTACGTCACGATCGAAATGGTGACGCCCGACGACGGGAAAATGATCTCGCTCGATGATCGCCAGGTGATGTGGAAATCGCCGTTCGGCGGCTGGGGGCTCCGCGCGTTGCCGTTCTATGCGACCGTGGGCGACAAGCGCGTTTTTCGGTACCTCTCGGCTGAACGCAGGCTCATGAGCGAGTCGATGGGCGGCGGGACAACGGGCGGCGCTCTCGGGGCGCTCATGGACGATGCGATGGGTAATACGGCCGTTAAGGAACAGGACCTGTTGGAGTTCAAGTTCGAGCGCCCGGCCTCGGTGTCGGTCGATCTGGCCGCGGGTGAGCACACCTTCAGTCCCTTCGGCATCAAGTTTGCGGTGGATGACGACGGAGTCATGACGAGCAGCGATCCGCGAGTCGTGATCGATCCGAAGGGGCGGCGCATGCAGGTCATCTGTCATCCGGTCGTTGTCCGGTTGGTCGCAGGGCCCCGTTCCATGGAAGGCAGGCAGCGCTGGCAGGCGGAAGGCATCGACCTGCTCGGGGGCATCGAGGACGTCTTCGCCGAATACAAGAAGCTGACCTCGGACGCGAAGGTCCCGGCGGACAAGGTGTACCGGAGTGTCATGCTCTATCTGCCTGCTTCCGCGCCAGGCGAGACTTACGATGTCGAGAACGTGGCGTTTACGGTCGACGCCGAAGGGCTGGTCAAGCTGGTAGAGGGCGCGCAAGCCCGTTGCGAGGACGGGAACAGGATCTATGTTGAGACGCGGGACGTGTCGCGCCCGTCCGCGGCTCGGTCTTCCGCCGCCCTTCTGAGCATCAGTTGGTTTGGCGCGTCCGGCGAAGTTCGCATGTCCTGCGGCCAGGAGTCCGTGGCCGCCAACGCGGCTTCCGATGGCAGACGCATCAGGATGAAGGTCGAAGGGGAGAGCGTGGAGGTGGTCGAGGGCGGGGTGTCGGTGATCGCTTCTGAAGGCGCTTCCGTCCTGCCTGTTCCGGCAACCGGCAACGCCAGTGTGACGCTCAACGAATTGACGGTGGCCCTGCCTGCGGCTACGGCGGAGCTACCCCATCGCCTTCTGCTCTGGGATGTCGAAGGGGCGAAATGCTGGGTGGTAGCCTCCGCGCCGCCGGAAGCCCGGCCTGGCGGGCCATGGTCGTGCCGGATCACGGCCGGCACTCGCGAGGCAAAGATTCCGGCCACGCTGAATGTCCAACTTGATCCCGTGTCGGGCGGCGGGGCGGGCAGTACGCTGACGCTGACGGGCGATGCCAACGGGGTGTTCTCGGGCGCGTTGCCGTCCACGCCTGGCTTCTGGCGTCTGCGCGTGGCCGATGAGGGCGGTTTGAAGGGGCAGACGCTTGGACTGGCGCTGATCGCGGACAAGGCCGTGGCCGGTGTCTCGCTCTTCACGGTCAACAACCGTGCGCTGTACCGGCGCGGCGACACGTTCGATCTGCTCTGGCTTGCCAGGCTGAATGCCAAGGTGTCGGGCGCGGTCCAGTGGCCGGTCAGGCTGCGGGGCCTGGGCCTCGATACCGTTGTGGCGCAGCTCGCTGTGTCGGCCGAACGGCAGGCGGCGGGAGCCGAGAGCGGGCGCGTCGTCATGGACACGCGCAACCTGGCGCCGGGTGAGTACACGGTGGCGGTCGTGGCCGACGGCGTGGCCGGCTATCCGTTCAAGTTCCGCGTCTGCCAGCTCGAGCCCTTGAGTGACTTTGCCGTTTATTCGTTCTATCCGGTCGTGAAGATGCACGCGCCCTATCCGGGCTCGCCGGTGAACGCGTACATAAACCACATGCCCGGTGGCCCGGGTTTGGCCCCGTACTTCGCCGACGGCGATGGGGCGATGGACGCGTCGCTGGCCAGCTATGCCGGTTCGCTCTTCGGCCCGGCGCGTGAGTCCTTCGACCGCCCAAGTGTTGATGAGCTGAAGTTCATGGCCCTGGCGGCCATGGGGTTGCATACCGCGCCTCCGTATCCGGTTAACATGGCGGCTGAGGACCAGAATCCGCAGCACTCGTTGCCTGAGAACCTGAGGAACCTGCGCCGTCGGATGGCGCTCTACATGCAGCAGCACGCGGACTTTCCAGGGCTCGACGGGGTCGGGTTCGGCTGGTACGCGACATCGCGCGGGTTCTGGGAATACACGACGAAGATGGATGGGTGGCAGGACCGCCGGAATGCGATGTATGGCGGCCTGGCCTGGGAGCTGGCTCAGAAAGAAATGGCCAAATTCAGCACGAACGGTTGGCCGGAGGCGCAGGTCAAGCAGTTCAAAAAATGGCAGGGCGCGCGCGCGTGGAGCACGACGCTGCCGCGCTCGTTCCATGAATGGCTGGCGGACGCCAGGCAGATAAGACCCGGTCTCACGATGCACAACCATAAGCCGACGAGCTGGCTCGGTGCCGGCGAGCAGTATCCGCCGATGACCTACGACGGGATGTCGCACCGCAGCGCGATCGACTACCACGACTACTGCAGCCCGGCCGGTTGCGAGTGGCGCCCGGGGGCCTTCCTGGGGATGGGCAACCAGGGCAAGCAGAAGCTGATGTCGTCGGTCTTCACGCACTCGTCTCGGTCCGAGCTCGTTCCCATTGTGTTCGGGGGAGCCGGACGTGGACTGGACGGTTTCAACGTGAACTATGACGAAAACCAGATCTGGGCGGAGACGTTGTTCCGGATCTTCGAGCGATACGGCTCATGGTTCAGGGCGCACGACCCGCTTCCGGACGTGGCGCTCTACTGGACCGGCGAACATGCCGTGGCCAGCACGGTTCTGTACGACATGGGCCGGCTGCGCCGGCCGGCCATGCTGGTGTCCCCCGAGGATATCTACGCCGGCGAACTGGCCAGGTACAAGGTCCTGCTGCTTGTCGGAATCCAATCCTTCGAATCCCCGGAAATCCTGGCGACCGTCAAGGCGTTCGCGGCCAAGGGCGGCGCCATCCTGAAGGACGACTCGTGCGCCGCGGACATCCCGGGGCAATCCATCGGCTTTGCCTACACCGGGAAAAATGTGGCCACCTCCTGGGGCCTCGCGGGCGGCGATGGCGAGGGGGAACACGCCGCGCCCTGGTGGAAGTTCACAAGCGCCAATCCCGAGGGCAAAGAGAAACCGCTGATGGCGGCCTTTGCCAAGACGCCGCAACTGCCAGTCACCACGCCGGACACGGATATCCTGATTTCACCCCTGGGCGGCAAGGACTCGATCATCTGCTTCACGTGGAACAAGCGCGAGGTGCCGCTCGCCATCAAGGGCCGCTGGCGCCAGTCGATGGTGATGCCGAAGCTCGGCGAACTGCACGTGGCGAAAGGCTGGTATGTCCACAACCTGCTGACTGGGAAACCAGAGGCCGCCAAGAGCACCGCGAATGGGCAGAGCGTGCCCCTGGATTTCACCGGCTTCGAGGGCAAGATATTCTTGTTGACCCAGCGAGAGCCCAAGTCGATGGCCATCCGCGTGGAGCGGCCGAACCAGGAGACCGCGCGCCTGACCGGCTGGCTGGCCGATAGCGCCGGGAAGCCGCTGGCGGACCCGATGCCATTCGAAGTGACCCTGAAGGGTCCGGACGGCAGCACGCTGTTCCATAAGTTTGCCGCGCTTGGACCAGACGTTGCGCTGGATGTTCCCGTGCCCGGCATGGCGGCGAGCGAGACGCTCGATCTCGTGGCGCGCGACCTCGTGCTCGGCACGACGGCCACCCAAACGATAGCTCCGGCAGCCCCGGCCGTCGTGGTCGCCCGCCCGTCGCAGGATTTCGTCGGCGGAGAGAAGGCGGTCCTGGAGTTCCTCTCGCAACGCAAGGGACCCGTGACGATCCTGCTGGACGATGAACAGCAGTGCTTCCTGCCGGCGGCCGGGAAGATGGCCGCGCTGCTTGAGAAATCCGGCCGCGAAGCGCGAGTGCAAACCTGGGACCTCGCGGACATCCTGCCGATGCATCTGCGCTGGAACCCGCTGCCGCTGGACATTGAGGCGGCCAACAGCCTCACGAACGGGATTGGATGGGCCTGGCGTATCAACCACAGTCCGTTCGCGGCGGAGAAACTGCCCTTCAGTCATCCGGCGTGCGGCTATACCGAAAGCGGCCCGGCCCTGCGTCACGAATCCGACGTCGTCATGTTCGGCACGCCTGACGACAACCGAGCCCTGGCGCAGGTCGAGCCGTATCTGCGGCGCAAGGTCACCGGCAACTACCCGGCTCCGGGTGGATTCTTTGTCCATCACATCTGGTCGCCGTTCCTGGGCGGCTATAACGCCCTCTATGTGGGTTGCCGGGACGTAGCCGGGGCGGAGGCGGCGGTCGAAAGCATCGCCTCGCTCAAGTTGCCCGCGCCGGCGGCGCCGGCGGGTATTGCTGACGCCAAGCCGCTTGTCGCCAACGCCGGCACACCGGCGCCCGTCGAGAACATGGCCGCCCGCCTCGGCGGCACGGAGGTTTGGTCGATGGCCTTCACGCCGAGCGGCAAGCGTCTCTTCGTGGCGACCGCATCCTTTGCCGAGTGGTTTTTCATCCTGGATCCCGCCACCGGGAACGTTGTGGAAAAGCGGCTGCCTCCGGTGGGCGAAGGCTTCCCCAACTGGTGGCGCTATACACGCTGGCTTGAGCCTGTGAACGAGACGTCGCTTCGCATGGGCCTTTGGAACGGCAAGTATCTTTACGATCTGGATAAGGGATTTGTCAGCAGGATGGCGGGGACGCCCGAGCACTATCTGCCCGCGCCCAGAGACGGCGGGGGGCCGAAAGTGAAAGCCTCGACGCGCCTCGACGACCCGGATAGGGATCGCATCTACCTGGGCGGCAACGACAGGATCCACGCGATCGATAAGGCTGGCAACTTGAAGTGGACATACTACGACGCCTTTGCCTCGCCGGATCTGCACTATCCGCGCGGCGTGTTCCCGCGCGCCGTCAGTGGCGACGGCAAGGTCCTGATCGCCGCCGGGTTCGGCGTGCATGACATGCTGTTTGCAACCAGTATGAAGTGTCCGGGGCTGGTGGGTATCGACACCGCAACGGGGAAGCAGCTCTGGACGCTCGACGGCGTGGTGCTGAATGGTGGAAAGGTCATTGCGTTGATGGACCGCTTTGTCGTGATGGACGACGACAGCAACTCGTTCGAGGTCATGGCTGCCACCGGAAAGAAGGTCGCTGGCCTGAAAGGGATGGACGGAACCCCGCAATGGGTTGTGCAGCTTCAGGGCGGCAAAACGATGCTTGTCGTCGATAACAATCGCTTCAGCCGACAGGGCCGGACCTCCCGCGTCTTCATCCGGTCGCTAGCCGGCGGCAGGGACGTGGTTCTGCCGGTGACCGATCGGGTGGTCAGTCTGACGTTCGCGCCCGACAAGCAGTCGTTCGTCATCGGCACCGTGTCCGGCGAGATTGTCCGGTTTTCCCTGGACGGCGCTCCGCAGTGGAAGATCGAGGAGCCCACGGCGTCCGGACGCGTCGTCTTTTCTCCGGACGGCAGGAACCTGGTGCTGGGCGGTGGCGACGGTGTGGTGCGCGGCGTGAACGCCGCGGACGGCAAGGTGCTGTGGCGGCGCGATCTGAATGGCTTCAACGACATCGCCGATGATCGGTTCATCGCTCAAGCGGTCATGCCCGAGGTCCCGCAGGACAAGGCGGAAACCCCGTCGGCGCCGCCGCCGGAGCCATCGTATCTCACCTCGCTCCAGCCTGGTAAGGTGTCGTTCGGGCCAAACCTGGCGTCGCCTGCATCCGTCCTTGCGATGCTGAATCCGGCGAAGCTGGGTGCCTCCAGCCCGGCCAAACCCGGCTATGTAGGGGAGCTGACCAAGCCGCTGGTGCTGAATATCAATGTGGCAAAGGGGCAAACCTACCTGCTTGAACTGTTGAACGGGCTCGTCGATCCGGCCCATCTCGAGAAGGGGGCAAGGCTGGAAGTGGCGGTCACAACGGACCAGCGTGGATGGAAGAATCTCCCCTTCACGGCAGAGTTCCGGATCGGCACGGACCTGACTCGCAGGCGGATGGCGTTCCGCGCCGACGGCGCGGGCGTGGTGACACTCACACTCCGTGCGACGAGGAGCGTTACGACCGGCAAGGGCAAGGAAGCCAGGACGAGCAAGGAAGACGCCGGCGTGCCGGTCTTGCTCGGCGATATGGTTGTGTCTGCCATGCGCTTCCCTGGCCGCAGCCTGCTGTTTGACGGCGGCCCCGGGACCGACTCGCAACCTGCGGCCTTGCCGGATTGCACCGGCTATCCCCACCAGGACGGCACCAACAAGGAAAAGATCCCCTTCAAGGCGCGCACTGCCGCATTGCAGATGGTCAACGGGATCCTTGCCAATCCTAACCCGCGTTGGGCCGGCGGCGTGGATAATGCCGAGATCGTCGTGAAGTTGGATCGCCCGCGCAAGCTGTCCTGCATCGCCATCTTTGAAGCCGGTGTCCCTTCCACCCGGTACAGCATTGATGTGTCCGGAAAAACCAAGGCCGGCCAGCCGGCGTCAGCGCGGATCGCCACGGTGTTCGACAATACGCAGTTCGTCAACCTCTTCCCGTGTCCCGACTTTGAAGTCTCCCATATCCGCTATGTCTGGGCCGGTCGGTTCGACGGCACGTTCAAGGGCCTTGGCAACGCCGCCGCGTGCATCGCCCAGTTTGAGGTGTATGCCGCCGTGGCGGAGATCGAGGTCGAGGAGATCATGAACATCGGCGCGGACGACATGGATGGGGGACTGGGCCTGTGATGCCTGAAATTGAAGGACGGATCCAGCTTGGCGTGCGAATGGTTGTCGTGAGTTGCGGGTTGATGATGACCGGCCTGGCTGCGTCCGATGGTCTGCGGATCACCCATGTGCGGGTCGGCCCCAACGATGGTGAAACCGCGAAGGTGACGTTCAATCTTGCCTGGTCCAATTCCTGGCGTCATGCCAGTTTCCACGATGCGGCCTGGGTGTTCTTCAAGACACGGGCGGGCTCATCCGAGTGGCGGCACGCAGCGCTGTCGGCAGGCAGGATTCTGAATCCTGAAGGCTACGCCGCAGGCAATGGCACGGCTCTCGAATTCGTGGTTCCGGAGGACGGTGTGGGCATGTTTGTGCGCCGCGCCGGCAACGGTATCGGGGATGTGAGTGCGCAGGGCGTGACAGCCGTCATCTCTCATAAGGCGGAAGCCGGCGCCCCTGAAATCCGCGCCTTTGGTGTGGAGATGGTGTATTTGCCCGAGGGGCCGTTTTTCGTAGGCCTGGGCGCGGAAGAACCGTATCCGTCCGGCGGCTACGGTTTTGGCGGCATGGAGCAGAACTGGCTATACCGGTACGCGCGCAGTGACGGTCGGGATTTCCTTTCCACGTTCAACTACTCACGCGTCGGGTATGTGGACGCGTGGGTCATGACGTCCCCGGATGAAAGGATTCCTGCCTACCAGGTGAAGGACGCCGGTCCGATCCCGACCGGGCGCGAGCAGGGCAGTCTCTGGGCCGTGGCCATCAAGCCGGAGGACAAGAGCGAGGTTCCTGCAGCATTTCCCAACGGATACGCGGCCTTCTACAGCATGAAGTTTCCGTGGATCACGCAGGGCCAGTATGCTGATTTCCTGAATACGCTGCCGCCCGCACAGGCCAAACCGCGTTACTGGCTCGAGGGGCACGGCGTGGCCGCCAGCGGGGGCGGGAGCGCAGTCAGGCGGCAGGGCCAGGCACCGGACTACACCTACGCCGCCACGGACCCGGACGCGCGGTGTCCCTGGGTCTCCTGGAAGGATGCCGTGGTCTATGCGGCTTGGTCCGGGTTGCGCCCCATGACGGAGTTGGAGTTCGAAAAGGTCGTGCGCGGGCCCGAGTTCGCGGTGCCGAATGACGCGAGCCCTTCGTACTGGGGGGTCAACGGCGTGCAGGCACTCCGGGTTTTCGAGCGAACGATATCCATAGGCGACGCCGTGGGCCGCGCGTTCAAAGGTTCGCACGGTCGCGGCACGCTGGAGCCGCCGGCGGACTGGCCAGTCACCCACCTCGAAGGGGTGATCCTGCGGGGCGACGCGCTTCCCGAGACCTGGCGGCCGGACGGGTTCGTGCCGACCCACTTGTTGATCGCGGGCCGGACCTTCCCGCTCTATGCGGATGCGGATCAATCCAACGAGCGGTATCCCGGTTGGCGTGGAGCGCGCTCAGCCCCCGCACCCGCGGGGACCGCGATACCGGGTCAGATGGCGGCCGACACCGCCATGTTGCCGTTCAAGCGCCCGGAAGCGCAGACCTACAAGCTTGCCCGCATGCAACAGCGCATGAATCCGGACGGCGCTTTGGGTGAATGGCAGCAGCCGACACTGACCCTGGCCGAGCCCATGTGGATACAGCCGAGCCACATGCGGTTTCCTTCGCGCGACAACACCAACGCATGGCGCGGCGCCGGGGATGCCAGCGCCAAAGTCTATCTGGGATGGGACGGCGAAGCGCTGTGCGTGGCGGCCGAGGTGACTGATGACGTGGCCTCCAACACGAACGACGTGGATAGTCTCTGGGACGGCGATGCCATGAATTTCGGGGTGATTGACGCGGATGCCAATCATACCGATCTCTGGCTGGCGTTGACCGGGGCCGGCGTTGTTATGAGTCCGCTGGCGGACCCAACCGAGAAGCTCGCGACGATCGCGAAGTACGCTGTTGTGCGGGACGAGGCAACCAAGGTCACGCGCTACGAAATGCGCCTGCCGTTGACAGGGCTCAAGCTGACGATCGGCCGGGAATGCTGTTTCTATTTCCGATTTTTCGACAACGACGGCAGCGGTGCCCACTACCGTTTCGACTTGGCGCCGCTGGTCACCGACCCGTTCAAGGCGAGTCTGTACTCGAAGTTTGTGTTGGGGGAGTAGGGATGCCTTAGCGCTTTGATCCCGCGTTACTGCCAAGAAAAACGAGAAATGTGAGGCAACGGTCTTGGGCCGTGCAACTGAGAAGTCAGAGGTCAGTCTAACTCGCGCGCCTCTTGCTGACCTCTGGTTTGCGGGCGCAGCCCGCATTAGGGAAGAAGGATGACTGGAATGAAGAAGAGCATGGAGACTCTCGGCAGGATTGCGGGCGTGGCGATGGGGGCAGCGTTCCTGACGGCGGCCGGCACGGCGCTCGGGCAGATTCAGGACGCCAGCGTGATCGAGTTTGTCAACGATCCCGCCAGCCGTGACGTGGTCTGCTCGAATGTCCGGGTCGCGCCGCGCGACGACAAGACCGCAACGATCACGGTGGATCTCGCCTGGAGCCCGTCCTGGCGGAACTCCGAGAACCACGATGCGGCCTGGATATTCTTCAAGGTCCGCGCGGCGGGCGCCATGGAATGGCAGCACGTCCGGCTGGCGGCGGACCGGGTGCTGAATCCCTCCGGCTATGGCGCCGGACAGAGCAACAGGAAGATGGACATTCTGGTGCCGGCAGGCGCGGACGGATTCACGGGCATGTTCATCCGGCGAGCCACCCAGGGGTCCAAGTGTTCGGTCGAGATGAAGGGTGTGACGGCGGTTTGGGACCTGGCGGGCACGCCGGGCATAACAAGGGACACGAAGGTTCAGGTCGGCGCCTTCGGGCTCATCATGGTGTATGTTCCGGATGGGCCGTTCTGCCTGGGCTCAGGCGGAACCGAGTCGTTCGGGTTCTACCGGTACACCGACGGCAAGCAGGATACCATGCCGTACAAAGTGACCAATTCCGCCGCGATTCCGACCGGGAAGCAGGATGGGCGGCTCTGGGCGCGCGGGGCGGAACCGAGGGACGGCGGCGATATCCCGGCCACGTTCCCGAACGGCTATGCGGCCTTCTATTGCGCGTATAACCCGCTCTCGGGCAGTCAGTATTCCCATTTCCTCAGCTTGCTGCCGCCGGAGGTGTCCGATGCGCGCTACCATCAGACGCCCGAGACGCCCGCGCCGGGTACTAAGACGGGCCACTACATGCCTTGGACGGGGGAAATCTTCAGGACCGGGACAACGTCGAATTATACCTATCGCTTTGTGCACGTTCGGCCGGATGGGCGTATGAAGCACACCGGGATACGCTGGCTTTCCTGGGCCGATGCCGCGGCCTACATGGCCTGGGCGGGGCTGCGTCCGATGACGGAACTGGAATACGAGAAGGCCATGCGGGGCCCGCGCCGGCCGGTTCAGGACGAGGTGCATAACTCGTACTACGAAATCCCCACGCGCGGTGTTGGCCAGTCGGGGCGTCCGCGCGAGCGCACGGTCTCGGCGGCGACGATCGAGGGGTGGTCGCCGGACAAGTTTCTGGCCACGCATGGTCTCGGGAACGTGACGTTGCCCGCGGACTGGCCGCAGGCGGATGCGGTCGGCATCGGATTCCGGGGCGGCTACTTCAACGGCTATGACGGGGATTCTCTGGGCGGAATGGAGTTTTCGCGCACTTCGAATCGCAAGGCCGCGGCTTTCGTGGACCCGGAACGCCGCGGCGGTTACGGGATTCGCGCGGTCCGCACGGCGCCGGCCGAGGCGGCGCAGTATTCGGCGGGAGAGTGAGGGCAGGGGCGGATGGAGCATCGATGAGACTCTGCAATCGCCCCAATTGATTTGAACACTGATTCATCCGGAGACAACGAATGAGACGCTATAGACTTGGGTTGTTGTTCACACTGTTCACGTTCGGGGCGGCGCTGGTTCTGCCGGCTCAGGAGCCAGCGGCGGTGCCGCCATCCTATGGCGCGGCCAGCAAAGTGGATGAGCCCATCCTGCTGGTGCCGTTTCTCGGCAAGCCCCCCACGATCGACGGGGTCATGGCGCCGGGCGAATGGGACGATGCCTCGGCCCTTTCCGGCTTCTGGTATGACTGGGGATTCGGCAATTTCAAGTTCATGGCCCCGAAGCAGACGCAGTTGCAGATCTACATGGGATACGACAAGGAGAATCTCTACGTTCTGCACCGATCGCCCATCTACCCGGTTGACTCCTGGTTGAAATCGCGCGGGCGCTTTCCCGATACGCTCATGCACCCGCTCTACGGGAGCCTGTTCGACGATCACAGCGAACTGGAAATCCGTCCTGTAGAGGATCTGGCCCGCGGATTCGAGCTGGGCCTTCTGCGGTGGGACGTCAATCCGATCGGCACGGTATGCGACTGGTACTGGAGCCACGGCGGCAGCGACTTCGCGTTCAACCCGGGCGCCAAGATCCGTTCGGTGGCGGACGGGAATTACTGGATCATCGAGTACAGCATTCCCCTCACGGCGTTTCGCTTCGGCAAGTATGGCGGGACGGCGGAGGATGGACGGCCCATCGTCCAGATTCCGCCCAGCGACGGCACGGTGTACCGGGTGTGGTTCTCGCGCGGCATCGGGGGCAATGGGGCCTTGTTCAACGCCTGTGATGCGCACGGATGGAATGTTACAAAGATGAAGCTGGTGTTTGACTCGAAGGCGCCTGTCTTCCAGGTCAACGAGATGGGGCCAATCATGGACGGCATTCTGGACGCGCAGTTTACCGTGAAGAACCACAACACGCGGTCGGAAACCGTGCGGCTCGGGTTCCACATGGAGAGCGGCAACGGTCCCATGTATTCAACCTACGAGTCGGCCGAGACACCTGGGGGCCTGATTGAGCTGCGGCCCGGCGAGACGCGGAAAATCAATTTGCGCAAGCAACTGCCCACCATGACCACGGGCGGCAATGTGCTCTGGTTTGACGTGCGCAGCGCGGGGCAGCCCGCCAAGACGATGTACCTTACGCGGCTGGTCGATTTCCACACGATGGATGCGGGCGGGCCCGATGGCTGCACGTTCCGGGAGGCACGCATCGACGCCATCGAGAAGCTGCGTCCGCCGCGCAATCCGGATTTCGATCTGCGCGTGGAGGTCGATCCCTACACCAAGCGACTGTCTGCCGTGATAGACCGAGGCATTTTGGGCGTCAAGGACGAGGTGAAGACGGCCGTGGAGGCGCAATTGACCGTCAAGCTTGTCGAGTCCGGTGAGCAGGCCGACGTCCACACATTCTCCGCGCCGTTGATCGGCAACTTCGCCACCTTCCTGTGCGACGCCACCAACATCGTGCCCGGCAATGTGTACCAGGTCAGGGTCCTGCTTTTCGACGAAAACATGAAGATCGTGGCAGAGCAGACAAAGACCAAACCGTTCATCCACCTCGCGTCCGCCAGCACGCCGGACACGGTCATCAAGGGCGAGAAGATCCAACTTCGGCCCTGGATGAAGGAGAAGACGGTTCATGACCAGCCGTCGCGGGTCCTGGTCAGCGAAGTGCCGCGCGGGACGCGGCGCGAGTCGTATCAGAAGGCACCGTGGATGGAGAACACGATCGGCCTCTCCGACACCGTGTGGGAGCCGTTCACGCCGATCACGGGGGACGACAAGGGATTCAGCACGCTCAAGCACCGCTTCACGGTGGATGCCTCGGGGCTGCCGGCGCAGATCGACATCCGGCCTGACGCGCGCGAGCTGCCGCTCGAACTGCGCGGGCCGGACGCGAACGTGCCGGCGGAAACGCTTCTGGGCATCGGCCGCGGTCCGCAATTGCGCGCGCCGATGCGACTGGAGGCAGTGATCGGCGGCAAGCGTGTGCCCGCGAAAGTGGTAACGCCGGCCAGGGCCGTCCGGACCTGGAAGAGCGAGATCGAGTACGCCTCCACGCTGCAGGTCGGCCCGATCCAGACCGAGTTACTGATACGCTACGACTGCGATGGATCGATGCACGCCACGATTCACTATGGAGCTGACACACCGGCGAAAATCGACCGGTTCGAACTGGTGACGGATATTGCCGGAACAGTGGACCTGGCGATCTCCCAGACCATTACGGGTGGCGGCGACCAGGTGGCGGCCGACCGCTGGGAGTGCAGTCTGCCCAAAACGCCGGGCGTGGTGTGGGACAGCACGATGACGACGCTGGAACTGTTCTACAGCAAGTTCATCCCCTGGATGTGGTTCGGCAGCGCCGATCGCGGCTGGTCCTACTACAGCAATAACGACGAGGGCTGGATTCTTGACCGGGAAGGTTC
>Ga0194125_10003050_pt1 | contig 27384 bp, 20 predicted proteins | sample TA2KigC250mmetaG_FD_148626 | JGI IMG/M metagenome (GOLD analysis project Ga0194125, IMG submission 148626) | Freshwater microbial communities from Lake Tanganyika, Tanzania - TA2015034 Kigoma Deep Cast 250m | ecosystem: Environmental > Aquatic > Freshwater > Lake | place: Tanzania: Lake... | reverse complement strand
GTGCTGCGACCAGGGCCTGTTGAATCACACTGAAGCGTTTCATGTCCTGTTCAGAGTAGCAGACTGACTGTGACATGCCGCCAGCATAGCGGCCGACACGCCAGGGTATGACATAATCGCTCTGCCACTAGCCTATGACATTATCGCTCTGCGGCCACATAAGAGGCGCAGTTGCTTGACACCAGGACACTGCCAAGGTAACATCGTCTGCAATTCCGGGGAGTACCCGTGCAGTTCATCCGCCGATTCAGCGGCGCCTTTCCGGGCGCCGCATTGCGAGCCGAAGGAGCATCGGCTGACCGCCAACGGCTGACTGCCAGCAGCCGGAAGCGCTATATGACTACAAGATCTGCGGCACTTGTCAAATCACAGGCGACTGGGCCTGAGCTATAGGGCGATGCTGTTCCTGCGCCGGAAACCGAAGGCGGGCCGGGCAGCGCTGGACGATTTCCTGTCGAACTGGGAGAAGCTCCAGAACTTCGACCCGAGAGAGCGTCGCGACCCGACCTCAAGGCTTGTTGATTTTCTGACCACAATTCCGCAGTCGGTCGAGAACGGCAAACGGCAGTTGGCCGAAGCTGGTCAGCAAGGCACAAGTAGCAGCGTTGATTACCTGCTGGACGCGGTGAGCAGGCTCCCGTCCATCGGCGAATGGCGATTGGCGAATGGCGATTGGCGGTCGGCGTTGGAGGATCCAAAGACCCCATGGGAGAAGCTGGAGAATGAGGTCGGGGTAGTCGCGAAGCTCGTGAACCGCTTCCGAGTGCACGAACTACAGGCGGTGAGCGGTCCGGGTCGCGAGCGAGTAGACCGCCTGCGCGACCGCCTGCGTGAGCTGGGGCGCTGGGCAAACCGGGATGAGTACGCCGCGGCAATGCACGAACTTGAAGAAGCCGTCGCTGAGCTGGACCGGGCATTGGCGGAGCACGACCAGGCACACCCCGAGTATCGGCAGTATGTGAAGCAACTGGCAGAATTGTACCGACTGCGCGAGGAAGGTTTCCGCGCCCTGGTGGCCGGCGATTCGCCCGAGGGTCTATCAGTGACGGTCGAGTCGCTGAGCAGCCCCAGACCGGAGCGGGTCCAACTCGCACTCGAAGCGCTGCTGGCGCGAGGGTGGCAGCCGGCAACGGTCGACGCGAAGCTCGATTGGTACTGCGCCCAGGCGCGGCGCCCGGATCTTCGCGCCAGGGCGCTGGCCGGACTCTCTGTCCTTGTCGGCCAGACCACCGACCCGGCACTGCTGGTTGACGTTGTTGAACCGCGCCTCGCCCGGGAAGGGCTGACCGACCTGCAGGAGGAAGGACTTCCGGATCTTCGGGCCGGCCTGCTGGAACATCTTGCCGCGCTGGGCGGCGAGCGGGCCGCAGCGAGGCTGGTGGCAGTGCTGGAGTCCCACACTGATCCCCCGAGCCTCAAGGTGACGGTCATACGTCTGCTGGTGAAGGCGAACCCGCCGGAGGCGGTCAGGCTTCTGACCGACGCGATGAGCAGTATTGAGACCGAGGTGCGGGTGGCGGCGACTCAGGCGCTGGCTACGGTCTCGACCGAGACGGGCACGGCGGAAAGGGCAGCCGTGCTTGACCGCCTGGTTTTCGCACTGCGCGACGGCGAACCTGTAGTACGCGACGCTGCTGTGGAGTCACTGAGGAAGTACCCAGACGCAGTCGGGCAGTTGATGCAGATACTGCTCGAGGATCGGAACCCGGCCGCGCGTGAGTCTGCGGCCCGGACCTTCGCGAGCGAACTCTCGCCGGACGCGGCCGCCACCGAAGTCCTGGCGCGCGCGCTGTCCGATGAGGACGCCGCGGTGCGCCGCGCCGCGGCCGAGGCGCTCGCGGCCCAGAGCCGAATACCATCGTTGCCCGAGGGCAGGATGCGGTACCTTGCTGCGAAGCAGGATTGGCGGGGAGTGCGGCAGGCGGGACGAGCGGCGATTCCGTATCTGGTGCCGTTGCTCAAGGACCGGGATGAAGCTGTTCGCCTGGAAGTCGTGAAGCTGTTGGGTTCGCTACGCGAGCGAGAGACGGCTCCCGAGGTCAGTCACCTGTTGTCCGACGCGAGCCAGGAGGTAAGACGTCAGGCGGCGCTCGCGCTCGTCGCGCTGGGAGACGGCGCTCAGGCGGTCGCGCTGCGCGCGGCGGCGGCCAAGGAAGGGTTCGAAGACGTGCGCAGAGAGATGGAGAGCGCGGTCCGGCGGCTGGAGAAGGCATGAGAACAGCCGAAGTCAGAAGTCAGATATCAGAATTCAGAACGCAGAAGTCCGGAGCCGAAACCCGAAACCCGGCGGCTCGACGAAGGTCTCTAGCGTGCTGGGCTTACTAAAGGGCCTCATTCCGTCCAAGAGCGACCGCGAGGTGAAGCGGCTCTGGCTTCGGGTTGCGGAGATAAACGAGCTCTGGGGGACTCTCAAGAAGCTGACGGACGCTGAACTACCGAAGAAGACCGAGGAGTTCATAGCCCGCATCCGTGAGGGCGAAACGCTGGACGACTTGATGCCAGAGGCCTTTGCTCTGGCCAAGGAAGCCTGCCGGCGTCTTGTGGGCAAGAAGTGGACGGTTACCGGGCAGGAAATGACCTGGGACATGGTCCCGTTCGATGTACAGCTCATCGGCGGGATGGTGTTGCACGAAGGAAAAGTCGCGGAGATGCGGACCGGTGAGGGGAAGACACTGGTCGCTACCATGCCCCTTTATCTGAACGCCCTCGCGAAACAGGGCGCGCACCTGGTAACGGTGAACGACTACCTGGCCCTGCGTGACCGTGAGTGGATGGGGCCGGTCTACGAGTCGCTCGGGCTGACCGTCGGCTGCATCCAGCAGGGCATGGAGCCGGCCGAGCGGAAGCCGCACTACAGCGCCGACATCACCTACGGCACGAACAACGAGTTCGGGTTCGACTACCTGCGCGACAACATGGTCGGGCGCTGGCAGGACAAGGTGCAGCGTGGGCACAGCTATGCTATTGTCGACGAGGTCGACATCATCCTCGTGGACGAGGCGAGAACGCCACTCATCATCTCCGGGCCGGTGGAAGCCGAGGACAGAGGGTTCGACCGCATGACGCCGCAGGTCAGAAGGGTTTTCGGGCAGCAGAGTCTGCTGGCCAACCGGCTGGCTGCCGAGGCACTGAAGCTGCTTGACGCCGACAACGAAGCCGAAGCGGGCGTGAAGCTGCTGACGGTGCGCCGCGGTGCCCCCAAGAACAAGAAACTGCTCGAGGCCGAGCAACGGCAGGGTGTCAAGTCGCTGATCGAGCGGACCGAACTCAGCTTCATCCGGGACAAGCGCTTCCCTGAGATTGACGAGAAGCTGTACTTCGTCATCGACGAGAAGGACCATTCGGTCGCCTTGACCGAGATGGGGCGGAAGGAACTCGCCCCCGGCGAGCCGGAGGCGTTCGTTCTGCCGGACCTGGGCGAGGAGCTGGCGCGGGTGGACCACTACACGTCGGTGACCCCGCAGGAGAAGATCAAGGCGCGGGAGGAAGTCTATCAGCGTTACGCGCGCAAGAGCGAGATGCTGCACAGCTACCAGTCGCTCTTGAAGGCATTCTCGCTGTTCGAGAAGGACGTCGACTACGTCGTGCAGGAGGGCAAGGTCATCATCGTAGACGAGTTCACCGGCCGTTTGATGCCGGGCCGGCGCTACTCGGACGGACTGCACAGCGCGCTCGAGGCCAAGGAGAACGTCAGAGTGCAGGGCGACACCCAGACGTTTGCGACGATAACGCTTCAGAACTACTTCCGCATGTACAAGAAGCTGGCCGGGATGAGTGGCACAGCGATGACGATCGCGGGCGAGCTCTTCAACGTGTACAAACGCGACGTGGTGGCGATACCGACGAACGAGCCCTGCCGGCGCATCGACTACCCGGACATCGTCCACAAGACGCGGGCGCAGAAGTACCAGGCAGTGGTGGACGAGATCCAGACCTGGCACGCACGGGGCAGGCCGATTCTCGTCGGCACGACTTCGGTGGACGTGTCGCAGGTGATATCCGACATGCTCCGACGACGGAAGATCAACCACGTCGTGCTCAACGCGAAGTTCCACCAGCATGAAGGCGAGATCATCGAGGATGCGGGCCAGGCCGGTTCGGTTACGATCGCCACCAACATGGCCGGCCGCGGCACGGACATAAAGCTGGGTCCCGGCGTCGTGAAAGGTGAGTGCTGCTACGTCGTCAAGGACACCGGAGGCAAGTGCCCCGTCTGGGAGGAAAAGCCCGGGAGCTGCGAAGAGGACGTTCCCTGCGGGCTCTACATCATCGGCACCGAGCGGCACGAAGCGCGGAGGATCGACGACCAACTGCGCGGCCGTTCCGGCCGCCAGGGCGACCCCGGTTCCTCGCGGTTCTTCCTCTCGCTCGAAGACGATCTGATGCGGCTGTTCGGTTCTGAACGCGTGGCCAGATTGATGGACCAGTTCGGTGCCAAGGACGATGAGCCGATCGAGCACCCGCTCGTTACACGCGCCATCGAAGGGGCCCAGAAACGGGTTGAGGAGCGCAACCGGGAGATCCGGCGGCACCTGCTGGAGTACGACGACGTGATGAACCGGCAGCGGGAGGCGGTGTACGCCATCCGCGATGCGGTCCTGCAGGATGAATCCGACGCATCACACACGACGCCTGACGCCGAAGCGGCGGCCGGCTCGGCACCTGAATCCCAGCCCGCGGACCCGGCGCTCGCCCGTCTGCGGGCTGTTTACGACGACATGGCGCGTGGACTCATCAGCGACTTCGTGAACAAGACCATCGGCGCCGGGAAGCGCGCCGAGGAATGGGACTGGGATGGGCTGCGGGGCGAACTCTCGATGACTTTCCTTGCCGACCTCCGGGTGGACGAAGACTACCGGTTCCGGGCGACCGTCGACGAGTTACGCCAAACCTTGACAGATATCGCTTCCCGTCGGTATGATGAGCGTCGACAGGAGTTGGGCGACAGGCAGTTCGCCGGGCTCTGCCGGAGTGTGTTCCTGTATGCCATTGACAGCCGGTGGCGCGAGCACCTCTACGCCCTGGATACGTTGCGCGAGGGCATCAGCCTGAGCGCCTACGGTCAGAAAGACCCGCTGGTCGAGTACAAGCGCGAGTCATTCGACCTGTTCCAGGAGATGATGAGGGACTTGTACAAGGATGCGCTGACGATGCTGTTCCGCGCCCAATTGCGCGGCGTGGAGGAGAGGCGGCAGCCGGCGCAGCGTTCGGTCCGAGCCTACAAGCCGGAGGCGTCCACGTCGGCACCCTCCGGAGCCCCGCCTGAGCCGGCGAAGGCAGGCCAGGCGCGGCGCCCCACCGACAAGGTGGGGCGGAACGATCCCTGTCCGTGCGGGTCTGGCAAGAAGTACAAGCGGTGTTGCGGAAGCAACAACCCGGAATGAAGCGACATTCGCAAACCCGGGCTGCGGTCCTGATGCCGGGGCCGTGCCCGATAGCAGCTCAATAAGGAGGAGCGATGGCACAAGGTAGCAAGAGCCGGATGATAATCTGGGCGATCGTGGGCGTACTGGTCGTGGTGGCGGTGGTGATGCTGATCTCGAAGCCGAAGGACATGGGCAAGCCCGTCGATGCGGACCAGCTGACCCGGAGCTATGCGCGTCTGTTCGAGCGTCTCGAGAAGAAGACTGCCACGGTGCAGTCCGAGTATCCGGGCGCGCCGGCCGAGCAGATGCAGAAGATAAACGAAGGCGTTGCTCTCGGCAGGGCGATTCTGGGGCGCGTGCCCGGGCTGACCGAGCAGAAGGACCTTGTCGCCAAGCGGGATTCGCTCAAAGAAGTCTACGTCACCGCCATCAGGTCCTTGAAGGCGATTACCGGACAAGACGAGGAAGCGCCGGAAGGCGGGAAGTAGACCAGCGGCTCGCAGATACAGTCTTCCAGTCGGGCGGCCGGACCCGGGAGAGCCCGGGCCCGGCCTTGTGGTCGGCAGCCACGCGGTTTGAAGCGGAGAGGCGGAGCACTGGCATGGCCGATGGCTGGAAACCTACTATTCCGCTGTTTCGCTTTGCCGGGTCCCGCCGAATCCGGCTTGAGACGGGGCGGTTCCTGGGAGCTTGACGTCGGTCGAGCCGGCGCTAGACTTCTGGACTCGTGACCGCGAAAAACTGGAGGCATGCTTGAAGAGCAGGATCGTCGTCTGGACTCTGGTCGCAATCGTCGTTATCGTCGGGATGATAGTGGTCTTGACTGCGCCAAAGACGTCGCCGAGTCCCAGGGTATCGAGGGAGACGATAGAGACCGAGGCAGCAAGAGCTGAATCCCAGCTCGATCGGCTCACCGCCCGTATTGCCGAGCAGAGGAAGTCCGGAGCACCCGGCACCCGCAACGAACGTCTGGATGAGGCCGAGGGACTACTGGCGGAGGCGCGGGACAAGCTCGGTCAGGCCAAACAGGCCACCGACGTCAAAGAGGCCCAGCAGTTCCTGATCGATGGCAGCAAGTCGTTGCGGAAGGCACGCCGGACGATTCAGCTGGCCAAGAGACCGTAGTCGAGACCGCAGGGGACCGGAGCAGGGCCTGCAAGTCAGCGGGCAGCTGGGCTTCCGGTTGTCCGCTTGGCTGCGGAATCTGCCTAGTAGTAGATGTAGCGGAGGCGCGGGAAACCGAATCCGCCGACCAGCCCTTCGGTCGTCTCTTCCAGCAACTCCAGCACCCAGGACTTGAGCCGACGGCTGGGCCGGATGAGCCGGGGTTCGCCTTCGATGCCGCATAGCGAAGCGGCGATGCGCTTGGCGTCCTCGAATGTCCCGAGAGTGTCAACCAGTCCAAGGGCGAGGGCCTGACGGCCGGTCATTATCCGGCCGTCGGCAAACGCACGGACGCTGTCCTCGGGTATCTTCCGCTCGGTGCTGACGATGGCAACAAACTGATCGTAGGCATCGGACACGACATCCTGTAGCAGTTCGCGGTCCTGGTCGGTCATGTCCCGGAAGGGCGAGCCGATGTCCTTGTGGACGCGGGATTTCACCACTTCGACCTTCACCCCGATCTTGTCCATCACTCCCTTGAGCATCGGGAACTCCATTATCACCCCGATTGAACCGGTCAGGGTCTGCGGATTGGCGACTATTCTGCTGGCCGGGGCCGACACGTAGTAGCCGCCGGACGCGGCAAGCGTCCCCATCGAAACGATGATCGGCATTCCGTCGTCACGGATGCGCCGGATCTCCTCGTAGATTTCGTGCGAGGGGGTCACAACCCCGCCGGGGCTATCGACCCGGATGAGGATGCCCTTGACTTGCGAGTTGCCTTCGTGTGCCTTGAGCTGCCGGACGGTCTCGGTCGCGTCAACGATTGCGCCCTCGATCTCTATGTAGCCGAGGCCCTTGTCCCATGCCTTGAGGCTCGACAGATCGGATGCTGAGCTGGCAATCGCGAAGGCAAGGAACAACCCCAGCGTCAATGCCAGCAAAGACGAGGTGACGACAACCAGGACTATGACGGTCTTTCGACTCATGGGAGAATGGGCCCAAGTAGATTCGAACTACTGACCCCTGCGTTATCAGCACAGTGCTCTACCACCTGAGCTATGGGCCCGGTCGGGCCGGACGCGTCGAACCGGTCAGACCCGTCGGACATCTTACGGAAACGAGTCTCGGAGTCAAGAAAGCGGCTTGACGCGCGCGCCCTGTGGGGTGTCCTCGACTGTGAAGCCGAGCTCAGCAATCCGTTCGCGCAGCCGGTCCGATTCAGCCCAGTCTCTCGCTTTGCGCGCACGGTCGCGCGCCGCAACCAGTTCCGCTATCTGGCTCGGAACCTCTGACGTCGCGGCGGCGAGCTGCATCAGCCCGAGTCCGAGAACCCGGTCGAAGTCGACAATAGTCTCCCAGGCCGCGCGGTCCTGACGCTGGTTTCCCTCGCGGACCAAGCCCCAAACCGCGGCCAGACCCTGAGGTATGTTCAGGTCGTCGGCGACGGCTGCTTTGAACTCCTGCCGGAAGGGTGCGGTCCAGGAGGCGTCCTTCACCGGCCACGCCTGCGCGTTGCGGCCGAAGTCCACGAGTCCGCGCAATGAGTTGTCGGCGCTCTGCAGAGACTCCGCGGTGAAGCTCAGAGGCATGCGATAGAGTGCGGTCTGGCAGAGGTAACGGAAGGCGGAGGGTGAGATACCTCGTTCCTCCAACTGGGAGATGGTCACGAGGTTGCCCTCCGACTTGCCCATCCGGGCATCGCCGATGACGAGAAAGGCATTGTGCATCCAGCGCACGACCGCTTCCTTGCCCGTCGCAGCGAAGTTCTGGGCGCGTTCGTTCGTATGGTGGACCGGCACGTGGTCGATCCCACCGGTGTGGATGTCGAAGCACTCGCCAAGGTACTTGATGGACATGGCCGAGCACTCGACATGCCAGCCCGGGAATCCCCGTCCCCACGGCGAGTCCCACTGCATCAGGTGGTTGGGCTGGTTCGTAATCCAGAGCGCGAAGTCGGACGGGTTGCGGCGTTCCGGGTCGACCTGGGTGCGCGCCCCCGCCTGCTGCTCGGCCAGGTTCAGCCGCGACAAGAGAGCGTACTCCGGGTACTTTCCGGTATCGAAAATCAGGCCGACCGATGTCCGGTAGGCAAAGCCGTTGGCCTCGATCCGCCGGATCAGTTCGATCATGTCCGGGATATGTTCCGTGGCCCGGCAGACGATGTGCGGCAGCTCGATGTTCAGCCTGGCTGCATCGTCGAAGAAGGCCTTCTCGTAGAACCGGGCGATATCCTCCGGGCTCTTGCCTTCCAGCCGCGCCTCTTTGTCGAGCTTGTCCTCGCCCGTGTCCTCATCGCTGGTGAGATGACCGACGTCGGTGATGTTCATCACGTGCTTCACCTCGTAGCCCAGGTATGCCATGACGCGCCGGAGAGTGTCGGAAAAGATGTAGGCGCGGAAATTGCCGACGTGGGCGAACATGTAGACCGTCGGACCGCAGGTATAGATGCCCACCCTCCCCGGCTCGAGAGGTGCGAGCTCTTCCTTGCGGCGCGTGAGGGTGTTGTAGAGCTTCATCTCAGGGATGGATGATAGTGATGGAATCTGTATGCGTCAAACCGAGGGCCGCCCAGGGACAAAGCTCGAACAATAAAACCCGAAGCTCGAATCAAGCTTGAAGGAAGGTGAACGCCGGATTGATCGTTCGGGTTTTCCCTGTTGATTCGTCATTCGTACTTCGTCATTCGGATTTGGGCCCTGTCCGACCTAGGCCAGCGGCGTGCGGGCGGCAGCGGGCAGGTCGAGCGGCGAAGGACCGAACCGGGCGAACCGCTCTGTACCGGCCGCGGCTATCATTGCCGCATTGTCGGTGCAGTAGGCCGGCCGCGGGATCACCAGCCTGAACTCGTGGCGCAGCGCCAACTCCGCCAGGCGTTCCCGGAGAAAGCCGTTGGCAGCGACTCCGCCGGATACGCCGACGACCCGCAAACCGGTCCGCCGCACTGCCTGCTCGATGCGGCTGGTGACAGCGGCGACTGCGGCGCGCTGGAAAGACGCGGCCACGTCGGCACGCGGGGCATCGGGGTGATCACGCCGATGGTAGAGCACGGCGGTCTTCAAGCCGGAGAAGCTGAAGTCGAATCCTCCCGGATCGGGAACCGGGAAGACGATGCTCTCGCGACCTTCGCGGCCCAGCTTCTCGACCTCGGCTCCTCCCGGGTAGGGAAGCCCGAGCAGCTTCGCCACCTTGTCGAAAGCCTCTCCACAGGCGTCGTCAATCGTCGAGCCGAGCGGCCGGTATCGGCACCACTCCTCTACGACAAGCAGTTCCGTGTGGCCGCCGGAAAGCACCGCCGCGAGAAACGGCGGTTCCAGTTCCGGGTTTTCGAGGCGCAAGGCGAAGACATGGCCCTCGAGATGGTTGACCCCTATGAGCGGTACGCCCAGGCTGTGGCTCAGTGCTTTGGCAAACGGCAGGCCGACAAGCAGAGCGCCCATCAAGCCGGGCGTGTGCGTTACGGCGACCAGTGACAGGCTGGACCAGGCGACCTTCGACTGCAGAAGGGCGGCCTCCACGACCGGGACGATGGCTTTCATGTGCTCGCGGGCCGCGAGTTCCGGCACCACGCCACCGTATTCAGCATGCACCAGCTGTGACGACACGACACTGGAGAGGACCGTCGTCCGCCCGCCTACCACGCTCGCCGCCGTCTCGTCGCAGGAGGTCTCGATGCCGAGACAGAGCGAAGAAGAGTGGTCCAGTGGTCTAGTGATTTAGTGGTTTCCGGGTCCGCCAGCTGCGTTTGTCTGCGGCTTCATTTCCGCATTCGCGTTTCGAGCTTCATCCGTCATGCGAGTTTGGTCATTCGGGTTTGGGGGCCGGCACGCCTGCCGACCTACTTGACGATGACGTCGAAGACCTGCGGCTCGCACTTCACCAGGTGGAAGCCGGGCGGCAGCGTGATCTCCGCGGCGAGCTGGTACTCGCCCGGCGCGAGTCCCGAGGTCCTTATCTGGGCGGAGATGTCCGATTGCTTGAGCGAGGCAATTCTCGAAGCCGGGCCGGCCACGGCAATCTGCGCTTCGGCCGGGTCGACCTCGACACGCTTGGCGTCGGCCCCGGCGGGAACGACCGGCAGGCCCAGGAAGATCCTCGCTCCCTCTTTTTCCAGGCCGATGACCACGTCCACCGATTCCGGCACCATGGCGAAGCGCCCGTCCCGGGGTGGGACCACCTTGAGGCGAAGGCGGCCCGGCTCAGTCACGGTGGCAAGGTCGAGAGTCTCGGTGGTGACCGCGGACGCGACCTTCAGGTCTTCTTCGGTACCGGAAATCCTGATCTGGGCCGGCGGCTCGTTTATCGACAGCGCGACCCCGCTGGCGGGCTGCCCCCTGGTCGGGACCTGCACCTGGACCAGGCGGCTCGAGGCGGCGGTAAGCTTCATCTCCACGTTGTCCGGGTCAAGCGTCCGAACCCGTACGTCCGGCGGCAGCTTGAGGGCTGCTGGCGAGAGCTGGAGTCGGCGGGTGCCTGCCTTGCCTTCGGGGACCTCCAGCCGGAAGGCGAGCTGATGAGGTTTCAATCCCAGGAGGTCCCGGCCCTTGCCCTCGAGCGTGACGACGGTGTTCTCCACGTCTAGGTCCGGGATGACCTGTTTGGCGTCGGACCCGGCCGCCGCAATCGGCACGACCACGCGTACGTTGTACGTTCGGTCGAGGACGGCCATTACCCAGAAGAAACCGGCGATAAACAGAGCAAGCAGCTTGAGCGAAACGTCGCGGGTGACGAAGCGGAGCAACTGAGACATAAGAGTATGTTAGTAGCCGAACGGCATCTGTCAATCAGTTCCGGCTTGACTCGCGACGCTTTTTGGAGAATCATCTGTGAAGAGAATGATCAAGTCCCAATTGCCAATGCCCAATCAAGCCCGAATGTACAAGGGGTCGGACCCTGGTGTTTGCCCGTAGAGGAGTAGCGATGTGGAACGAAGCTGATTTCAAGAGAATCCGAGAGCAGATCGGGCGGCTCGAACCGCAGATGGTCGAGATGCAGCGTCGGCTGGTGGCATTGCCGGCGATGAGTCCCGTGTCGGGCGGCGGTGGCGAGAGGGCCAAGGTCGACTACCTTGGTGGGCTCCTGCGCTCGTGGGGACTGGAGGTAGCCGAGTACCGGGCGCCGGACAATCGCGTCCCGTGCGGCCATCGGCCAAGCCTGACCGCGCGCCTCAAAGGTCGGAAACCTCGTCCCGCGCTCTGGCTGATGACGCACCTGGACGTGGTTCCACCCGGACCGAGGGATCTCTGGCAGAGCGACCCGTTCGAGGCTAGGGTAGAGAGCGGCCGCATCTACGGCCGCGGCACCGAAGATAACCAGCAGGAGATGGTCGCGTCGTGCTACGCGGTGAGAGCCCTGCTCGACCTCCAGCTGATCCCGCAGACAGACGTCGTTCTGATGCTCGTCGCCGACGAAGAGAACGGGTCGGACTACGGAGTGGGCTGGCTGTTGGAGAACCACGACCTCTGCCGGCCGGAGGACCTTGTGGTCGTACCCGATGCCGGCAACGAGGTCGGCACGCTGCTGGAGGTGGCGGAGAAGTCGATCGCCTGGGTGAAGTTCACCACTCTGGGGCGCCAGGCGCACGGCTCGACTCCGCACCATGGCAACAACGCGCACCGGGCCGGCGCGAACCTGCTCCTGCGTCTGGACCAGCGGTTGCACGAAAAGTACAACGCGGAGGACAAGCTATTCTCGCCACCGGTTTCTACCCTGGAGCCGACAAAGAAGGAAGAGAACGTCCCCAATATCAACACTATTCCGGCTGAGGACGTGTTCTACTTCGACTGCCGGGTGCTGCCGCAGTACCAGTTGACGGACTTGGTAGAGGACATGAAGCGCATCGCCGCCGACACAGCGACCGAGTTCAAGGTAGAGGTCAAGGTTGAACAAGTCCAGATGGCGCAGGCCGCGCCTCCGACTTCGCCCGATGCCTCGGTTGTCCGGATGCTGGCGAACGCCGTGCGGGAGGTCTACGGAGGCGAGCCTTTCACGCGGGGCATCGGCGGGGGCACGGTTGCGGCGTTGTTCCGTCGGCGGGGCATCCCGGCAGTAGTCTGGGGACGCAACGAGGGACAGGCGCACAAACCCAACGAATTCTCGGTCATTGCGAACATGGTCGGCAACGCTGCGGTCTACGCCCACCTGATGGGGCAGACGCCTGCCTAAACTCGAATCTCGCACCGTCCGACGGGGGTCGCTGGGGCCAACTCGAGATTCGAATCAAGCACGAATGCAGCAGACAGGAGTCGGGGAATTCGGACTTCAGTCGTCACTCGAGCTTTGTGTTTCGGATTTCCGTCACCGCGACGTCGCCCTTTCTTGACTCCTCGCCCGGCAATCGGTAGATTTCTCCTCAGATGAATCCATCTTCACTCAAACTCGTGTGTCAGTACGTTGACTCGGACAGGGCAGAGGTGGTAGACGCGCGCGCGACCGGCGGTGAGGTCATCAGGATTCCCTTCCGGCAAATGGTCCTGCCGACGCAGGCGCTGGCCGTACTGGCAGACAATCTCGCGTGGTTCATGGAGCAGGTGACCGGCCGCGGATACCAGAAGGCCGAAGAGGTGTACGATACCGGGTTCACAGTGCGCGAGCCCGGACGCAACGCCTACGGCCTGAAGGTGACCGCCGAAGGTCCGGTCGTGATTATCGCCCGCGTATCGCTGCTGGAGGATGAGACTATCTTCCAGCGGTACGTCAACTATCTCCGCACCGGCGTCCTTCTGTAGCTGCTAGGTTAGCAGTTAGTAGTTAGCAGTTAGCAGACGGACCCAGCACAGTCCAAACGCGAAGCCTTCTCCGCAGCACACCTAACTCTTAACTCCTAACTGCTAACTCCGCTAGACCGCGAGCAGCAACAGTTCGGCGGCGAAGGCGAGTGCCGCGAGCCAGAGAAGGAGAGGGGACAGGTCCGAGGACTGGCGATGGACGGAGGTGGACAAGAACTGGTAGCCCTGCTTCTTCAGCGCGTCAGCAGAGGCCTGGGTCAGGTTGCCTTCGGATGCAAGGACGTTGACTGCGTATGGCTGGTCCGCAACCCGATAGATGCCAGGTTGTCCGGTCCGTGCGAGCACGACTTCCGGTCGGCCTGGTCCCGGTTCAGGTGTCTCGACTCGGCGACCATCCGGCGTTGCGACCGCAACCGGGCCGGAACCCTCGACCGTTGCACGTATGGTATCCCCGACTACGTACTCTGATTTGAGTTCTGCGCTGGCAAGGTAGAGCAGCGTGCGGTGCAGCAGCGGCACGAATGCGGCTTTGAAGACGAGGTCGGTGGATCCGGGCAAGACGGTGAACGACCACACGACGAGCCGGCCGTCCTCCGCATCAAGCATCAACGGCTCGCCGTCAGACAGCCGGGCAGGAACCCGGGCCCCGACCGGGTCCAGTCGGGCATGACTGAAGAACCTGGCAGCCGAAAGGTCGGCCGCCTTCATGATCTCCAGGATCGGATGCGTCGTATCCACCGAGGCGACAGAGACGAAGCCGGCGGGCCGTGACGAACCTCGGAACCGTATGCGACCGGCGAGGAGCGCCGAGTCAGCAGGCGGGCTGCCGAACATGACCAGGGCTGAGCCGCCGGACTGCAGGAAGAACCCGAGACGGGTCCAGTCGGGCCGGCTGAGCGCCGCGGCGTCGGTAACGACGACCGTCGCGAACCGGCGCGGATCGTAGCGGCCGAACTCGGCGGCAGCAATTGTCGTAAGGCTGAAGACCGAAGAGGAATCAGACCCCAGGGCGTCGACCAGGTACTTCGCCGGCACCGCGGGCGACTCCACAACGAGCACCGAGAGGCGGCGGGGTTGGTAGATGGCAAGCCAGCGGCTGTTGTCCGCTTCCAGCGAATCGCCGCGTAGATCGACCCTGGCTACGTGATAGCCGGAGTCGACAAGTGCGGTCTCAAACGTGACGGTCGCAGACGAGTGCGGCTTGATGGCGACAGCCTGTTCCTCGCGGTGATTGTCTACAACCAGTACCGCGGTGCGGGTCACCGGCCGCGGGCCGTAGTTGGCGAAGTCCGCCTTGATGCGCGTGGCCCGGCCCGCGACCGGGAAACGGTCCTCGGTGAAGAGCCGCGTCACGCCCGTATTCTCATCGTCCGGTGTCTCAGCGCCGGCCAGAAAGACCGGCACGTCGGGCGGCGGCTGCCAATCCGACGGTATCGCGCGGGCCTGCAGGTCGGTGACAACCACGACTTCGGCGTGCGCCGGCTTCGCCAATTCGACCGCACGCTTCAGGGCAGGTTCAAGGATCGCGCCAGTAGACGACGGCTTGAGCGAGTCGAGTACCGCAAGAAGGGAACTGGGAGTCGAGAGTGGGGAGTAGTCGGAGCCTTCAGATTGACTCGCAAGGAGCAGCGCGGCGCGACGTCCGGGACCGAGTGATGTCAGCAGTTCCCGGGCGACAGCCAGTGCCTGCTGCCACTGCGATGGTTTCGACATGCTGTAGGAGTCGTCGATGACGACAATGAGGTCGTTCGCGCGGCCGAGTCCGGGCAGGCGGTGGCGGACAAAGGGGCGGGACAGGGAAAGCAGCAGGGAGAGCAGCGCGAGCGTGCGGAAGACGAGCAACAGCAGTTCCTTGAGACGGAGCCAGGAGAACCGCTCGCGCTTCGCGGTCGTAAGCAGAAGCAGAGAGGGGAAATCAGCGCGTTTCAGCCGCAAGCGGCTCAAGATGTGGATCACGACGGGGATAGCCGCAAGGGCGGCGAGGGGAAGAAGCGAAGGCGCTGAGAAACCCATCAGTGCCTGGGAGGCGAAGTCCGAAATCCGAAGCACGAATGTCGATTGAAACCCGAATGGCGCAATACCGGATGCAGGTCAGGCACTAGCGCATGCGGAGGAGCTATTCGAGCTTGGGTCATTCGGACTTGAATCGTCATTCGGTATTCGAGCTTCGGATTTGCCCTCACCTCATCCTGCTCCGGCGTTCGAGGTACGAGAAGAGCGCGCGGTCGAACGGCGTGTCGGTCGTCACCCGGTGATAGTCGATTGCCGCTTCGCGGCAGCCGCGCTCATACGTCGCGAAGAATTTGTCGAAGTCCTTCTGGTATTGCTCGCGGAGCACGCGTGGGTCAACGGTCATCTCCCGGCCGGTCTCCATATCCTTGAGCAGGACCGGGGTGCGGAAAGCGAACTCCCGCTCGTTCGGGTCCTGGATATGAAAGACCAGCACCTCGTGTTTCTTGTGGCGGAAGTGGCGGAGCGCGGTCAGGACTGCCTGCGGCTCATCCCACAGGTCCGACATGATGATGACAAGGCCCCGACGCTTCACCCGCTCGGCCAGTTGGTTGAACGTGCCCGCGATGTTCGTGTCGCCGCCGGGTTTCACGATTGAGAGCTGGTGCAGGAGCGCATTCAGGTGGGCAGGCGTGCTGCGCGGCGGCACGTAGTTGTTTATCCTGTCCGTGAAGGTGATGAGGCCGGCCGAGTCCTTCTGGTGCAGCAGCAGGTAGGCGAGGCTCGCGGCCAGCATGCTTGCGTATTCGAGCTTCGAGACCTTGCCGGTCGCGTAGGACATCGATCCGGAGGCGTCGAGCACGAGATACGCGCGCAGGTTCGTCTCCTCCTCGTACTCGCGGACCACGAACCGATCGGTCTTGGCATAGACCTTCCAGTCAATCCGCTTCGGCTCGTCTCCGGGCATGTACGGGCGGTGCTCGGTGAACTCTACCGAGAAGCCCTTGTAGGGAGAGCGGTGAAGGCCGGCGAGGAAGCCCTCGACCACCAGGCGCGCCTTCAGGTCGATGCCCTTCAGCTTGGCGACGACTTCGGGTTTCAGAAAACGGGTGGATTCAGGCACGGGCTACTAGTCTACTATCGGCGCACCAAACGCGCAAACCCGGCACGGCCTGACTGACCACAGATGGACACGGATGAACATAGATGCAGAGGATAATCGCCCCGATGCCGAGGAGGGGGCTCTCGGGACAGCCGCAGATGACGCAGGTGTCTGGGAGCGTCAGCCGGCACTGCACGAATAGGATGCCATCTCGAGTGGAGTCGAGGATCCCTCAGCCGCTGCCACTGAAACTGGAACATGACCTTCGGAGTGTAAGCGCCGGTCGTGCAATCGCGGGTCGGGTCGAAGGAGGCAGTCTGGTATCGGCGGTTTGACAGGCAGGGGTTCAGGACTATCATTGTCGCGTGAACAGACTGGTGGCAGTTCTGCTTGCCCTCGCGTTGAGCGTGGGGGCGGTGTTTGGGCAAGGACGAGTGCTCTGGCAGGATGGAGGAGTTCAGTTGTGCGGGCCCAGCGCCACAGAAGACCTGGTGGCGACAAGCGATGGCGCCGGCGGCGCGATAGTCGTATGGTCGGATGCCCGTCAGTGGCCGGACGGCATCTACGCACAGCGGGTCAACGGTAGCGGCGACCCGCTGTGGACCGATAGTGGCATTGCCATCGACGACTCATCGATAGCGGGTCGCATCTGTGTTGTGGCAGATGGAGAGAATGGGGCCATTGTGGTCTGGGGTCCTTCGTCTGCCGGCGCTTCGATTGCGGTGCAACGGCTGGATGCCGATGGCACGCCGCTCTGGGGAGCGAACGGGCTGGAGATACGGCCACTTGTCATCAATCCGCCGCTCAGTAACGCTCCCGCGGTCGCAAGAGACGGCCACGGGGGAGCAATCGTGGCTTGGACCGCCAATGTAGCCGTCAGTGGTCCGCTGGACACGCTCATTGTCTGCCGTGTGGACAGCAGCGGGACCAAGCGGTGGGAGACGGTGGTTCGAATGGACACAATGAACGACCCACCCACCCTGTGCCAAGACGGTCACGGAGGCGGCGTCATCGCATGGTCTGAGCACTACTTGGGGCCCGTGCGTGTTCAGTGCGTTGACAGCGCGGGCAGCATTAGATGGGACTCGGCCGGTGTGCTTGCTTGTACGTTGTCCGCAGTGAAGGCGGTATGGGCGTGCGTGGCAATGGGTGAGTCGTCCTTCGCCGTGGGATTCGCGGTAGGTCCGGGCTGGCACGATCGTGCGCAGATGTTCGACTTGGCAGGGAATCGGCTTTGGGGGCCGATAGGTGTGCCGGTCACGGGTACGTCCTACTCCTCCTCGGGCTGTGTCGCACTGCCGACAGATGTCCGCAGGCAGTCGATCTGGCTGTGGTCCGAGAACAGGACGGGTACGACAGACCTCTTTGTCCAGAAGCTCGACTCGGCCGGCATTCGCGGCTGGGATTCGACTGGAGTCTGGCTGGGTTCTGTTGATACATCCGGCGGCCAGTTCTCGGCCGCTATCGACGGCCGAGGTGGAGCTATCGCGGCCTGGACGCTGTACCGGAGCCGACTGAACTGGGATGTTTACGCCCAGCATGTGGACTCCTCCGGCCGCCTGTGTTGGAGTGACACTGGGCTGGCCGTGTGTCTAGGCGATGACAACGTACGGTACCCGGTTGCGGTGACCGACGGAGATGGCGGGGCGATCATCGTTTGGCTGGACGATCGGGGTCTATACGTGCAGAGAGTTGCGGATGTGCCAGGGGGCATGGAATCGGTGGGTGATGAGCGCAGAGCGATGGACGAGGGACCAACGGTCGCACGCGGAATGCTGTTGCTGGCAGGAGCCACAAGCCACAGGCCTCAAGCTCCAAGCTGGCTGTCGGATGCGGTTGGACGGAAGGTGTTGGACCTGAAACCGGGGGCGAACGATGTTCGCGCGCTGGCACCGGGCGTGTACTTTGTGAGAGAAGCCCAAGCGCAAGCTCAAGCACAAGCCGTCCGGAAGATCATCAAACTGAAGTAGCGGTCCACCTGCGTCTGAGCGGTTGACGGAACCGCACCGAGAGTCCCACGAGCAACCGGCCAGGGAATCTGCCGGGTAGCTCTCCCAACAGTCCTGTGAATTGCCCATCAGATTGCCTGGTAGAGTGCTTTCCGAGCTACTTTCCGAGTAATTCTCCGGACTATCTGCGGAGCGAACTGCTGAATTGCTGTCCCGGTAGCCTTCCCCGTAGCTCGCCGGGTACTCTGGAGAATAGCCCATCCAGTAGCTTGCCGGATTGCCACCCACGTGGCTCTCCGGATTCCTGAGCGGATGGCTCAGAGAATAGCCCGTCCGATTGCTGGCTGAGTTGTTCACTCCGTTCTTCACCGAATAGCTGGGGGGACGGGATAGGGGAGATTCATCAATGCCCAATAACTGATTACTGATGAAGAAGTTAGAACACTCGGGATCTCGACTCCAGGGGGACATATACTAAACTGGCAGTGTTCGGGCGCATGCGAGTGTGCCTTAATCCGCGCCATCTGCTGCTTGTCCGATCCGAGCCTTGAAGTTCTTGGCGTCTTGGCGGTTTCCATCCGTCCTGACGCTTCGTGTCTTTGTGGTATGCTCCGGTTCGGTTCCTATGTCGGTCGCTTGGCTTGAATGAGTTGCCATTTCGGGTAGATTGGGGCGTGGCGCTTGCGAGCATCAGCCTGCGCGGCTTCAGGAACCTCGACCCGACAATCATCGCGTTCGACAGCGGCGCGAACTACCTGTTCGGGCCGAACGGCGCAGGGAAGACGAACCTACTCGAAGCCATCCACTATCTCGCTATCGGCCGGTCGTTCCGGCGATGTCCGGACGCGGAGCTGCTCGGGTTCGGCAGGGACGTTCTGGTTGTCTCCGGCACCGACGAGCGCGGCGACACCGCGGAGATACGGTTCGACGGCCGTGAGAAGCGGATACTCAGGAACGACATCCCGGTTGAGAAGCTGTCCGAGTACTTCGGGTGGCTGCCGGTCGTGGTGCTGTTGCTGGAGGATATCGAGTTGGTGAAGGGCGCGCCAGCAATCCGGAGAAGTTTCCTCGACATGGCCATATCGAAGGCGGAGGGCGGGACGAAGTCAGAAGCCAGAAGCTGCTCTTCACCCCAACCCTCTCCTCATGGAGGAGAGGGAGAGCGAAGCGAGGGTGAGGAGGCGGGTGGCGGTCAGCGGCGGGCGGACAACGGACATCGCGAGGGGCGTAGCTACATTGCGCTGATTGCCGAGTATCGGCGAGCGGTGAGTCAGTACAATCGGCTGCTGGAGAAGCGAGGAGAGAGGAGAGAGGAGGGAGGAGACGAGCTGGCGGCGTGGGAGGAGGAGGTCGTCCGTTCGGGAGTGCCGGTGTATGAGGCGCGTCGGGCCAAGGTGGGTGAGTTGCTGGCGAGTGCGGCAAATCACTATGAGCGGCTGGCCGGGCACAGCGCGGTGTTCACCTACCGGTCGAGCGTCGTGGCTGCGGGGACACGATCGGAAATCGTCGCCAGGGGACAGTCCCCGGCGCACGAAGCTCCGCACTCTGGTACAATCGCCACGGTTTCGGTCATGTCCCCATCCAATCTTGCTGAGGCGTTTCGTCAGAGGTTGTCGGCGACGCGAGAGCGGGCGCGGGTGCTCGGCCACGCCGTGGTCGGGCCGCATCGCGACGACATCAGGATAGCGCGGGACGACCGCGAGCTGCGGAAGTTCGGCTCGGTCGGCGAGCAGCGGCTGGCGGGCATCGCGCTGCGGCTGGCCGAGGCAGACATGATTCTCTCCGCGGGCAGGCAGCGGCCGGTGTTTCTGCTGGACGAGGTGGCGTCGGAGCTGGACGAGCAGCGGAGCCGGATGGTGCTCGCGATGGTGGCAGAGCGAGGGCAGATGGTGTACGCAGCCGCACGGAGGACCGTGCGGCTGCATATCCGAAGTCCCAAGGAAGACGGACGAGTGGCGGATTCGGTAAGAGACGGGGACGGATCACTCGACCACTTGACCACTGGACCACTGGAACGCTCTTCCGGAAAGGAATTCCATGTCGAGGCAGGTAAGGTATCGCAAGTTTCGTAGCGTCGGCAGCGTACTGCCACGCGTGCTGAAGGGGCTGAAGCTCGACAAGGTGCTGGCCGCACAGCCGGCGGTGGATTCGTGGCCGCAGATCGCCGGGCCCAAGACCGCAGAGCACACCCGGGCGGTTGAGGTCGACGGCAAGACGCTCGTCGTTGTGGTCGACAGTCCCGCGTGGATGGTCCAGCTCCGGTTTCTGAAGCCACAACTACTGAAGAAGATCGAGGGGCGCGTCGGCAAAGGGCTGGTTACGGACTTGAGGTTTGTGCTCGGGCAAGGGAGGAGAGAGGAGGGAGAAAGGGAGAAGGGATGAAGGCGGAAGGATGAGGGATGAAGGCGGAAGCGAGGAGCTCTTCACCCCAGCCCTCTCCTCATGGAGGAGAGGGAGAGCGACGCGAGGGTGAGGAGGTGAGTGGCGGGTGGGCAGAGGGTTGGCAGAGGCGAAATCTAGCTTGATTATTCAACCACCTGGAGTATCATAGGGCCCAATGGCAGAAGCCTACAATGCAGCACAAATCCATGTCCTAAAGGGCCTCGAAGCGGTCCGGCACCGGCCGGCGATGTACATCGGCGACATCGGGGTGCGGGGTCTGCATCACCTGATTTACGAGGTGGTGGACAACTCGGTAGACGAGGCGCTGGCCGGGGTCTGTGACGAGATAACCGTGACCATCCACTCGGACGACGAGGTGTCGATTCTGGACAACGGCCGCGGCATTCCGGTCGACATCCATCCGACCGAGAAGCGGTCCGCGCTCGACGTGGTGTTGACCGTACTACATTCCGGCGCGAAGTTCGAGCACAAGGTCTACCAGATTTCCGGCGGGTTGCACGGCGTGGGCGTGTCGGTGGTGAACGCGCTTTCCGAGCACCTGACCGCCGAGGTTTTCCGCGACGGCAAGTCATACCGGATGGACTTCGAGCGCGGCAAGGCGCAGGGCGACATCAAGGTCACCGGCAAGACGAAGCAGCGCGGGACGCTCATCCGCTTCAAGCCCGACAAGCAGATTTTCAAGACGGTGGTGTTCAAGGGCGAGACGATCATGGCGCGGATGCGGGAGCTCGCGTACCTGAACAAAGACCTGAAGATAAACCTGAAGGACGAGCGAGCGGGCACGGCAGAGACGTTCCACTTCCCGAACGGGCTGGCCGATTTCGTGAAGTTCCTCGATACTGGCAGGACGGCGCTGCACAAGCCGGTGCTGATCGAGGAGGACCGGAACGGCATGCACGTCGACGTGGCGTTCGAGTACAACGACGGGTACGTTGAGAGCATCTTCTCGTTCGCCAATACCATCAACACCCACGAAGGCGGCACGCACCTGTCCGGGTTCAAGTCAGCCCTCACCCGCACCCTGGGTGAGTACGCGCGGAAGTCCGGTGCGTTGAAGGAAGACATTGAGCTGACCGGTGAAGATACGCGCGAGGGGTTGACCGCGGTCGTTTCCGTCAAGATCGGCGACCCGCAGTTCGAGGGCCAGACCAAGACCAAGCTCGGCAACGGCGAGGCGAAGAGCGTGGTCGAGACCGTGGTGAACGAGCAGCTGGCCCGGTATTTCGAGGAGAACCCGCGCTTTGCGAACCGGATCGTCGAGAAGGTGCTGACTGCGGCCAAGGCGCGGATGGCGGCGCGCAAGGCACGCGACTTGACGCGGCGCCGGTCGCTGCTCGAGTCCGACAGCCTGCCCGGCAAGCTCGCGGACTGCGCTTCCGAGGACCCGGCCGAAAGCGAGATCTACATCGTCGAGGGCGATTCCGCCGGCGGTTCAGCCAAGCAGGGGCGGAACCGGGAGTTCCAGGCGATACTGCCGTTGCGCGGCAAGATCCTGAACGTCGAGAAGTCCAACTTGAACAAGATCCTCTCGAACAATGAGATTCGCACCCTCATTTCCGCCATTGGCGCGGGCATCGGTGAGGAGGATTTCGACGCGCAAAAGGCGCGGTATCACAAGATTGTCATTATGACCGATGCGGACGTCGACGGCTCCCATATCCGAGTCCTGCTGCTGACGTTCTTCTACCGGTTCATGCAGCCGCTGATCGAAGCGGGCTACGTCTACATCGCCCAGCCGCCGCTGTACCGGGTGAAGCAGGGCAAGACCGAGAACTACCTGTACAGCGACGAGGCGCTGGCGGATCTTTCGAGCAAGAACAAGGGCACGCAGTTCGACATCCAGCGTTACAAGGGTCTCGGCGAGATGAATCCCGAGCAACTCTGGGAGACCACCATGAATCCGGACAAGCGGACGCTGAAGCGCGTGGCGATGGAGGACGCGACCGAGGCCGATGCCGTGTTCCGGACACTGATGGGCGACGAAGTCGAGCCGCGCCGTCTGTTTATCGAGAAGAACGCGGTGCATGTCGAGAACCTCGACGTGTAGCGACCACCGGTCGCTACACGCAATTCCTAGGTCTCAATTACTAGTTCCCAACGAATGAGGAGATGGACAAGTTCCCAACACCGGGCTCGCCTTGGGTCATTGGGCATTGGGACTTGATTAGTCACAAGGACTTAGGAATTGGTCATTGTAACCAATGGCCGTCAAGCTGGCTGATGAGGGACAGGACAACTTCAGAAGTAGGAGATGAATGTGGCTGACAAGAAGCTTCTGCGTGAACTAACCGAGGCGTTCGGACCGTCGGGTTTCGAAACCGAGTCGGCAAACATCATGGCGCGGGAACTGGCCGGCTCGGGCAAGGTCGTCCGCGACGGCCTGGGCAGCGTGGTCTGCAAGGTCGCCGGCGCAAGCGAGCGACCGCGCATCATGGTGTCTGCGCATATGGATGAAGTCGGATTCATGGTGAAGTCGGTCACGGCCGACGGCTATGTGAGGTTCCTGCCCATCGGCGGCTGGTGGCCGAACGTGCTCCTGGGGCAGCGGGTGCTGGTGCGGACCTGCAAGGGCGACTTCCCGGGCGTCATCGGTTCGAAGGCGCCGCACGAACTATCCGACGAGGAGAGAAAGCAGCTACCGGACATAGACAAGATGTTCATCGATCTGGGTTGCGCCGAGGGATTCGACGTGAAGGCGCGGCTGGGCGTCAGGCCCGGCGACCCGATTGTGCCCGTATCCCCTTTCGTGGAGATGGGCAAGAACCTGATGATGGCCAAGGCTTGGGACGACCGCGGCGGCTGCGGGATCGTGATTGAAACCGCCCGCGCGCTCAGAGGAAAGAAGCACCCCAACACCGTCTTCCTGGTGGGCAGCGTACAGGAAGAGGTCGGGCTGCGGGGGGCACGTACCGCGGCCGAAGTGGTGCAGCCGGACGTGGCGCTGGCACTGGACGTCGCGCTCTGCTACGAACACCCGGACAAGGCTCGCAAGGGAGTGACCGAGCGGCTGGGCAACGGCGCGGCCATTCTCGTCCACGACAGTTCGATGATTCCGAACACGCGGCTGCGTGACTGGGTGATCGACCTGGCCGAGAAGAAGCGCATCAAGTACCATCTGACAACCGTGCGCGGCGGGTACGACACCGGCGTCATCCACGTCCACCGTTCGGGAGTGCCGTCGCTCGCCATCGGCTGGCCGACCCGCTACATCCATGCCCATACCGGTATCGTATCGGCCGCGGACTATGACGCGACCGTGAAACTTCTGACCGCCGTCATCGAGAATCTCGATGAGGCGGTCAGTAAGAGTCTGCGGTCTTTCTAAGCTACTTCGAGTTGTAGCCGCCGCCGGAACCGAAGTTGCTGAGGATGGACATGTACGGCATGATAACGGCGACGATTAGGAACACGGCGCCGACGCCCATAATCAGAATCATTATCGGTTCGATCATCGCGGTCAGGTTCTTGACTGCGTACTCGACCTCTGAGTCGTAGTAGTCCGAGACCTGCTTGAGCATCTCGTCCAGAGCGCCGGATTCCTCGCCGGTCGCGACCATCTGAACCACCATCACCGGGAATACGCCCAGTTCCCGCATCGGCGCGGCCAGACCGCGGCCGCGGCGTACCGACTCGGCCAGCTTGTCGACAGCGCCGCCGATGTAGACGTTGCCGACGGTCTTCGCCACCAGACCGAGGCTGCGCAGGATGGGCAACCCGGTGCGGTCCAGGGTCTCGAACATGCGGGCAAAACGGGAGAGCGCCATCTTGTAGAGGATCGGTCCGAAGATCGGGATTCGCAACTGCAGCCGATCCCACCACAGCCGGCCAGCCGGTGTGCGGATGAACAGGTAGAACAGGACGGCGACCCCGGCAGCGAGCAGGAAGATGATGTACCAGAACTTGGACATGAAGCCGGTGAACATAAGCAGGATCTGGGTGGGCAGCGGCATCTTGCCGCCTACGGACGTCAGTAGAATCGTGAACTTCGGAAGCACGAAAGTCGCGAGGACCACGATGGCGATGACGAAGCCGACCGCGAGGATTATCGGGTAGCGCAGGGCCGCCCCGACGTCCGACCTCAGTCTACGTTCGTGTTCGAGCAGCAACACCAGCCGGTCGAGGATGTCGTCCAGCACACCGCCCGTTTCGCCGGCCCAGATGGAGTTGACATAGAGCTCGCTGAACACCTTGGGGAACTTGGACATGGCCGCCGAAAGCGCGGTGCCGCCCATCAGGTCCTTGCGGATGGCGTCGAGCGCGCGGGCCAGCGGCTTGGCCTTGGTCTGGGCCTGCAGCGCACCGATGGCCGAAAGCATCGGCAGACCGGCGCGGTGCAGGGTGACGAACTGCCGCGTGAAGTTGATGAGGTCGACCGCCTTGGTCCGCTCGAAGAACCGGCCGATGTCGACGCCGACCCCGGCCTGCCGTTTCTCCTCGCGGATGGTTATGGGGATGTAGCCGAACGAGTCGAGGCGCTCGACGATGGTGTTGAGATCGCTGCCCTCAAGGCTCCCGGATACGATCTTGCCTTCCTTGTCGCGGACCTTGTAACGGAATAGTGGCATTGCGCTCCGCTCCTTAGTTATTCAAATTTCTCGGCCTCATCCATCACCTCTTCGATGGTGGTGGTGCCGGCGACGACTTTGCTGATGCCGTCTTCCCAGAGTGTCTTCATCCCGTACTCCCGGGCCAGCATGCGGATAGCGCTGGTAGGCGGCCGGGTGACGATCAGCTCGCGGAGGCGGTCGTTCACCTTCATTACTTCGAAGATACCGATACGGCCCTTGTAGCCGGTGTTGCGGCAGCGTTCGCAGCCCTTGCCGCGGTAGAACTTGGTGCCCGTCGGCAGTCCCAGTTCCCCCAGCAGGTGTGCCGGCGGGTCGTAGTCCTCTTTGCACTTCGGGCAGATCTGCCGCACCAGCCGCTGCGCGACGGTGCCTTCCATGGCCGACGCGACCAGGAACGGCTCGATGTTCATGTCGATCAGACGGGTGATGGTTCCGGGTGCGTCGTTGGTGTGGATGGTCGAGAACACCAGCTGGCCGGTGAGAGCGGCACGGATGGCGACCATCGCGGTCTCGCCGTCACGGATTTCACCGATCATGATCACGTCCGGGTCCTGACGCAGGATGTGCCGGAGTCCGACCAGGTAGGTGTAGCCGGCCTTCTCGTTCACCTGGGATTGGCAGATCTTGTCCATGTCGTACTCGACCGGGTCCTCGATGGTGATGATGTTCTTGTCACCGGAACGGATTTCACCGAGGATGGCGTACACGGTCGTAGACTTGCCGGAACCGGTAGGCCCGGTAATGAGAATCACGCCGTGGGGCTTGGCGATCATCTCCCGCATGAGCCCCGCCGATTCGCCGGCCAGGCCGAGTTCGTCGAGTGAGAGCAGGCGCATGCGGTCGAGGATACGCATGACCACCGTTTCGCCGTACGTGGTCGGGAAGGTCGAAACACGGAAGTCAATCTCGCGCCCGTCCACGAGCGCGCCGTAGCGGCCATCCTGCGGGATGCGCTTCTCGGCGATGTTCATGCGCGACATGATCTTGATACGGGAAACTACCGCCAACTGCAGGGCCTTCTTCGGGGAGACGATGGGGTGGAGGATGCCGTCGATACGGTACCTGACCGTGAGGCCCTCGCGGGTCGGCTCGATGTGAATGTCGGAAGCACGCTCGCGCACCGCGCGTATGATCATCTGGTTTACCCAGCGAACCACCGGCGCCTCGGAAGCCAGCTCTTCGATCTTGCGCGGCTCGGCCGACATCTCGGTCTGGGCCGCGGATTCTGCTTCCTCTTCGGGCAGGTCGTCGAGGCTCATCGATTCCGGTTCGTCCGGCAGGTCAGCCGACTGCGACGTGGCATAGTACTGGTTGAGCGCTTCCTGTAGCTCGAGGTCGCGGCAGACCATGGGTTCGACTTCCATGCCGGTCATGCGGCGTACTTCGTCAACGTTGAAGATGTCGCCCGGGTCGACGAAGGCGGCCGCCAGCGTGTTGCCGGCGCGGAAGAGGGGTATGACCTGCTTCGAACGCATGAACTGCTCCGGGAACATCTGCAGCACCTCGGAGTCGATTTTGAAGTTCGCCAGGTCTACAAAAGGCACACCGTAGCGCTGCGCCAGAGCAGCGCCGGTTTCTTCACTTGGAGATGGGCTTTGCTCATCTATGGGCACCTATGCCTCCTTTACCCCCGGTTGCGCTGCCGGCGGTATGCTGGCAGAAACCCGGGGCTACAACCTGACGGGGAGTATCCCACATCAGCCTCCATTATACATCCGTTCCCCGCCGCACGTCAAGCGAATTCAGACGGCCGAAAAGCGGCCGCGGCTCGGCCTGCCGGGTGGCGTAAGGCTCCAAGCTACGGCCGATTGACTTGGCTCCCCTCCGTCCTATACTCAAAGGCCTATGGAAGGGCTTGCTGAACTGCTCCAGTCGCTGAGCGACCAGTCCCAGAGACTGGTCCGCCGCCTCGCAGCCTATCGCGATCTCCTCTCCGACCCGGTCAACAACGTCCACGCCCGGGCCAAGGCCATCGCTCAGTTGAGCGGAGCGATCCAGGCTTTCCCCGATTCCGAAGTCCGGCAGAAGCTGGTCGAGTGGCATCGGAACGAGTCGGCCGCAATCGAACAGAGCCGGTCCGAGTTCCGGTTCGAATTCGGCCGGCAGTTCGTGGCCGGGCTCGAAGGTTCAGGCATGACCGTCAAAGGGCAGCTGCCTTTGCTGCGGGTCGGCTTGTTTACGGTCAGGGTCGACTTCGAAGCGGGCAGCGCAACC